>Ga0265338_10000018_pt1 | contig 338910 bp, 302 predicted proteins | sample 42126metaG_FD_193579 | JGI IMG/M metagenome (GOLD analysis project Ga0265338, IMG submission 193579) | Rhizosphere microbial communities from Carex aquatilis grown in University of Washington, Seatle, WA, United States - 4-21-26 metaG | ecosystem: Host-associated > Plants > Roots >... | reverse complement strand
CTGGCTCAACATGGTCGAGATCGAAATCGGCGTCCTCTCGCAGCAGTGCCTCGACCGACGGATCGACAGCCATGCTCGTCTCGTCAGAGAGACCGCAGCCTGGGAAAAACGCCGCAACGCCGAGCGCGCCAGAATCAACTGGATGTTTACGACCGAGAAGGCCAGGGCCAAACTCGGCCGCGCCTATCCAAAAGTCCCGGCTAAACCGACGAAAAAACAAAGAGTCAAAACCTCTGTGCAGAGGTACTAGTTGGGAACCAGCAGAACACCGGTCTTGGCAAGTGTCGAGGTGCTTGCCAAAAGATATTCATTTTTCGTCGTAACCGATGCAAAAAAGCCGCATACATGGCGGGATTGCACGTACTAGAGACGCCTCTATTTTACTGCCTTTGATTGCATTGCTCCGTTGCACGTAGACCCGCCCTACGATGAGGCGCCGGCGCTTACGGGCGACATGCGGCAGGTTCTGCCGCGATGGACGCACGGACGGGCGCACCATCGCGGCCCTCCAGCATCCTGTTCAAGACGAAGGCCAAGCACATTGGAGCGATATCTCTTTACAGCCATCAGCTTTGTCGTAGATGTCGAACGCATCACACGGCCTGCAAAGCCTTCTGCACTGCCTTCGGGGCGCGCTCGATCGCGAGAAGATAAGCGCGTGTCGGCCCTTCCGGCTGTCGCGAGCCTTGTTCCCAATGGCACAGCGTATTGACGCTGAATCCGCAGCGACCTGCGAACTCTTCCTGCGTCATGTCCAGGTCCACCCGGATCGCCCTCACGTCGATCTTGTTCTTCGGCCTTTTGTGGAGCCGAGATGTGGCACGATGGTCGTAGGTCGGAGATATCCGTTCCCACCGCATTCGTCTGGCGGTGTCTTAGCGGTTCGACCAGGACTTCGTTTCCACATCCCGCTCGTAGGAAGGCGCGCAATCGTTATCGAGGATCAACACCACGATGCGGAATAGCGAGACCAACGGCCGCACAAATCGCGCGTTCAGTCGAGAGCAGCAGCAGCCGGTAGCCATCGTCCTCGTAAAGGGCGTACTGGCCAACTTCGTAACACTCGCGCACGTACTTTAACACAGCGGACGCTCCTTTGAGGCTTCCCGGCACGATGCCGGCGAGTTGACGCGAGGCCTTCATCTCAGCCCGACCGAGTGCGCCTTCAGCCTCGCAGAGGCCACTTAACTTGGCCTCCAGCTCGGCCCGCCTGCCGCACGGCGCACGGCGCAGCTCGCGCTCGGCAGCATCCTGCTCGGCGAGCAGGCGCCCCAGTTCCTCAAAGACTCGGCGGTGGCCCTCGATGGCATCAAGGACCGGGTCGGGCGCGGTCGAAACGCCAACACTTTCAGCCCGTGAGGGAGTGATGACCCCGGCCAGGATGGCGGCGCTGCCGGTGACGAACTGCCGGCGCCGAACGGCCGGGCCGGCAGGAAAGATTAAACGACTCGTGGTATAGGCAGAATCAGCCTGAGACATGGCTATCTCCATGTTGAGGGTTAGGCTCGCGCAGGTGTTGCTGCATCTGTGCGGGCCGCTTGCCTGGCCTGTAGCGGCCAGTGCCGCGAATCGAATCACGGCCGATTCATTACGTCAATGGATATCCGGTTTTCACCCACGGCCAGCCTTGCCGTTGGCGAGATCGACGATACAGCCATTGGCTAGACGCACGCCGATAATCACGTCGTCCAATCGGTAGTTATTGTTGTTGCCTCTAAGGCGATAGCCTGTGTCCTCTACGACACGTACATCGAACCATTGAGTAAGTATCCCCAGGCAAAGCCGGGGGCTTTAGAACTAGGCGATACTCGCTTCGCTTCTTAACACAGCGAAATTGAATGGCCTCGACCCCGAGGCGTATCTCGTCGACGTTCTCGATCGCATGGTGAGCGGCGCCACGAAGACCGACCAGCTTCACGAACTTCTGGCCTGGAACTGGAAGGCCGCACGCGAAGCCGAATCGCAAATCCGCGCAAGGCTCGTTCCGCAGCGTTGTTGGTCAGGCAGATCCGGCCATCGTTGATGAACTGTGCGAACCGATCCCATCGCTTGAGCATGTAGTCGATCGGCTCGGCGACCGAGGCCGAGCGCGACAAGCGGCCACGTTGTTCGCGCAACCAGGCTTCCAGAACCTCCTGGAGCGGCGCGCTCTGCTCTTGACGGATGCACAGCCGCTCATGGCGGCAAGGCCGTTGATGCCGCGTTCGATCTCGAACAGGGCGTCAATGCGCCTGACTGCTTCCAGCGCGATCGGCGAGATTGCTCCAGCATTCTTGCCTCGCCTTGCATTGGCGGCGATGTCCGCAAGTTCGAAGAACTGCCTCCTGGCATGGGCCCAACACAGCGCCGATGTGATCGGTCCCACCGCGCGCGAGGGATCGTACAACGCGTTGTAGCCATCCGCCTGCAGGATGCCGCTGAACGCCTTGAGGTGCCGCACGGGATGTTCGTGCCGCCGGTCGCGCGAGGCATAATACAACGCCGCTGGCCGCGCCCGGCCGCCAAACGGCCGGTCGTCGTGGACATAGGTCCAGATGTGTCCCTGGATTGTCTTGCCCTTCGCCAGGATCGGCACTTTTGTGTCGTTGACCTGCCCCTAGGAAATTCCTCCAGACCGAGTTAGAGTCGGCCCTGACGAAGGGCGGACAGATGCACAGATGCAGCGAAAGCGGTTCGCGGAAGAGCAGATCATAGCGGTCCTGAAGGAGCATGAAGCCTGTGCGAAGACGGCGGACTTGGCTCACAAGCACGGGATCTCGGAGACGACAGAGACTGGCCTTTGTGAGAACCGGCGCACGGTATCGCGTAAGGCGGTTGAAGCCCTGGTCTTGAAGGGGATCGAAGAACAGCTGGCGACGCCCGAGCTGATTGCCGAGTACGTCCGCGAATATCAGCGGATGTCCCGTGAGCTGAACAGCTCGACAGCCCACCGGCGACGCCGACCTGGAGGAGCGACTAGGCCACGTCAACGGCGCCATCTCAAAGGCGGTCGATGCCCTGTTGGGCGATAGTCCCAGCCGCGCCCCGCGCCTGCGGCTGGCGGCCGTGGAGGCCGAGCGCGACCAGATCGGGGCTGACATCGCCGAGGTCGTTCCGCCCGCGGTGGAACTGCACCCGAATGCGGCGAACGCCTACCGCGACAAGATAAGAGATCTGAAAAATGCTCTGCCGATGCAGACGAGGACAGCCGCTTGTCAGCGAACGAGGCCATTCGGGAGGTCGTCGAGAAGATCGCTATTCATCCACAGGGTCGGTACAAGCCCGTGAAGATCGAGATTTACGGCCAACTCGCCGCCCTACTCCAGACTTCTGAGAGGGCTGCCGCCCCCTAGAGTCTAGGGAAGCGTTGGTTGCGGGGATAGGATTTGAACCTATGACCTTCAGGTTATGAGTCTGTTGGCGGCAATTGCAGGCGGTGTCGAGCCCAACTGCACTCAGGTCAGCGCACCTATTTGCGCGACAAAGCCGCCGATTCGACGACCGGAGCAATAGCTTGTTCTCCTCGGGTCAGCCCTCTGCGACCATGATGATTCGCCCGGGCTTATTGCTTGATTGGCCGAGAGAGAGATTTTCGATGAGTGTCATTGATCCGGCGAATTTCTTGTCCGAAGATGAGGTGCTCAGCCGCTGGCCCATGCTCACAAAGGCCGAGCTGCGACGCGCCCGTCGAGCGAACCCGCCCGGGATCGAGTTCTACGGTTTCCGAAAGAAGGGCGGCGGGCCTCGCTACACGCCGGAGCAGGTGCAGAACTATATCGACCGTACATATCTTAGGAAGTCGGAATGCCAGCAGATAAACAGCGGGGCGCCTCACCATCAGACACTCAGCAGCAGTGGAGATTCGAGCTTGGCGGCTACTATCTCGAGCGTCCCCATCCAGAGCATCTCGGCTTCTGGTATGCTTGCCGATATGACCCCGGAACTCGCCAAGTCCGCCGCCGAAGTCTTAAGACAACAGATTTCGAAGAGGCTAAAGTCAAGCTCGCGGCGCTCGTCGCGTCCGCTCCCAGCAGCGCACACCGGGTAGGACCACCCGGCCCCGACCGGGTCCTCAGTGTGGCCGCGTTGAAGGCATATCTCGACGAGCGCGGCCCACACATTGCATCAGAGGATGCGGCCGAGCGAGCAGTGGAGCTGTTCACGGACTATCTCGCCAGCAAAAGCAAGATCGATGCCCCCGTCGCATTCTGGACGCCTGCCCAACAGCTTGAGCTGGCCAAATGGTGCGTCGAAAAACACCAGCATTCCGCGGGCTACATCGAACGGTTGCTCAATGTGATGAGATCCGCATTCAACGATGCCTGCGTAACCAAAATCAGATTGGATGCCGTCGGCAACAAGGTCGAGACGGCGCTGATGAGCCACGCACCGAAAATTGTGTGGAAACGTGAGGCAATCGCCGCTGAACTCAAAATCCCGGCACGTCGGCCGCGACCGGCGACACTATCGATCGAGCAGATGGCCGCCGTGCTGGATTCGCTCAAGACACCCCATCTGTTCCGTTTCGCGATAATGAGTCTGTGCACGTGGGCGCGACCGCAAGCCATCATCGATTTCGATCCGGCAAGTCAGGTTGATTGGAACGGGGGCGTCATTGATCTCGCTCCGATCGGTTGGGTACCTACGAAGAAGCGCCGGCCCCGCCAGCCGCTCACCGGGTGCCTCGCCGGCTGGCTACCAGTCTGGAACAAAGAAGATGAGGCTCGGCGAGCGGCCGCCCTTGCGGAGAATCGGACCCCTCCCGAGCTTGGACTGATCGTGTACAAGGGCAAGCGCGTCGCAACCGTGAAGCGCGCCTTTCGGCGTATCGGCACAGAGATCGGACTGATGGGATTTTCGCAGTACAGCCTGCGCCATTTCATGGCCGACCAAATAAAGAAGCTGTTCCGGAATGTGCCGCGCGAGCAGCGCTCGTTGTGGATGGGGCACGTTGTGCGCGACGGCTCGCGCACAACGGCGAATTACGAGTCAGACGATCCAGAAATGCTCGCCGATGTCGCCCTGGCCACCGATTGCGTGATTGCACTGATCCAGCAACACTGCAACAGGCCGCTATTTGCTGTTGACGTACTGTTGACGAGGAAGGATTTGCAAGCGATCGGGGCGAGGGTGATCCCAGAAACGCTGAGAAAACAGAGAGTTGGTGGTGGGCACGACAGGGATCGAACCTGTGACCCCTACCATGTCAAGGTAGTGCTCTCCCGCTGAGCTACGTGCCCTAAACCCAAGAGGTCTCGTCGGGTGGGGGCTCCTATATCGGCTCCCACGCAGGCAGGCAAGGACGCAAACAGGCAAAAATGGGAATAATCCGCAAGCCTGCGACCGCCGCCGGCGGCTCAGGCCGCCAGCATCTTGTTGACCTCGCTGACCAGCTCGCGCAGGTGGACCGGCTTGGACAGCACCTTGGCGTTCTTGGGGGCCTCCGAATCGGAGTTCAGGGCCACCGCGGCGAAGCCGGTGATGAACATGATCTTGATGTCCGGGTCGAGCTCGGAGGCGCGGCGCGCCAGCTCGATGCCGTCCATCTCCGGCATCACGATGTCGGTCAACAGCATCTCGAACGGCTCCTCGCGCAGCCGCTGATAGGCCGACATGCCATTGTCGTGGGGCGAGACCTGGAACCCGGCATTTTCCAATGCCTTGACCAGGAAGCGGCGCATGTCGTTGTCGTCTTCGGCGAGCAGGATTTTGTGCATGGCGGGGAGTCGTCTGGTCCGGGTGAGAGCGGAGCGTTGCCGCCACTAAGCCTGACGGGCGGTAAATTTCGGGTGAAAGATTGTGCTTTCTGATCGGACATCGACAAGGCAATTTGAGGGCCGACCGGGTTTCTTCTGCCAGAGATCGTCGCCAGCTCAGAGTTGTTCCAAACCGAAGATGAACTTTTTCCTTGTTTGCCACTTGGCAGATCGGCCGGGATTATCGAAGATGCCGTTTGGCAGAGAGCAGTGGCTCGCGTTCTCCAGCGCTTTTCGGCCGGAGCATACCGGCGCATCAACGGACGTGACCAAGGGGACGGCGCCCAGCGATGACGGAGTTTGATGGCGAATTGCCGCCGTTCGAGATCATGGAGCCTGCCACTTGGCGCGCGCCCATCATCTTCAATTCGCCCCATTCCGGTTCGGTCTATCCCGACGAGTTCCTCAGGGCGTCCCGAATCGATCTTCCGACCCTGCGGCGGTCCGAAGATTCGTTCATGGACGAGCTGATCGCAGACCTCTTGGCGCGCGGCTTTCCGACCGTCCGGGTGCATTTTCCGCGCTGCTATGTCGACGTCAACCGCGAGCCCTATGAGCTCGATCCGCGCATGTTCACCGGCCGGCTGCCGAGCTTCGCCAACACCCGCTCCATGCGCGTGGCCGGCGGCCTCGGCACCATCCCCCGGGTGGTCGGCGACGGCCAAGAGATCTATCGCGATCGCCTCAACGTCGACGAGGCGCTGCACCGCATCGAGACGCTTTACAAACCTTATCACCGCGCTCTGCGCCGGCTGATCAACCGGGTGCACCAGCAATTCGGCACCGTCATCCTGGTCGATTGTCACTCGATGCCCTCGGTCGGCGTGTCGCGCGACGAGCCGCGGCGGCCGGACATGGTGATCGGCGATCGCTACGGCACGAGCTGCGCGGCGCTGCTGCCGAACCTGTTCGAGGATGTGCTCGGCCGCCTCGGCTATTCGGTGGGCCGCAACAAGCCCTACGCCGGCGGCTTCATTACCGAGCATTATGGAAATCCGGCGAGCGGCCTGCACGCGATCCAGATCGAACTCAACCGCGCGATCTACATGGACGAGCGACGGCGTGAGCGCGGACCCCGTTTCGCGCAGGTCGCGTCGGATCTCACCGTTCTCGCCGAGGTGCTCGCGACCGTGCCGCTCGACGATCTCGGCCCGTTCCAGGCTGCGGCCGAATAAGCGGCGGAGACAGCGTCAGATCGCGCCTGAGCTGCGTGCAAAAAAAAGGGCCGCTTGAATGACAAGCGGCCCAAGTCTAGGGAGGAAACGCCCAAGGAGGGCAGCGATAACGCGAAGCGCTACCGCACCGCAACAATATGCGGCCGCGCTGCACAAAACGCAAGGGTTTTTCTCTCGATTCCCATGCAAAAAAACATAGGCGGGGTTGCGCTCAACGCGACCCAAGCCGGATTTTCATTTGAGATGTCAATAGGTTCATCAAAAAGTCTGATCAATCGAAAATTCCCCAGCGTGTTTCGATTTCGGTTTCGATTGGCCCCCCTCGACCGCAAACCCGCTGGCTTGCGAAACCGCTGCTCACCAAACGATATCCAAGATGCCAGGTCGCCGTTCCATCTCCGGATGCGCGGCCGGCGGCTTTGAGATAGGCATAACCGGCTCATCGTCTTCCGATTCCCTGCACCTGAAGGACGCGTTGTGACGGTCATCGACTTCTCAGCCTTTATCGGTCGCCTGGCGACCGCCTCGGGCGAAACCATCCTGCCGTTCTTCCGGACCTCGCTCTCGGTCGACAACAAGAGCAGCCGGCACGATTTCGATCCCGTCACCGAGGCCGACCGCGCCGCGGAGGCGGTGATGCGCCGCCTGATCAAGGCGAACTTCCCGCAGCACGGCATCGTCGGTGAGGAATTCGGCAATGAGCGCGAGGATGCCGACTATGTCTGGGTGCTCGATCCGATCGACGGCACCAAATCCTTCATTGCCGGCTTTCCGATCTGGGGCACGCTGATCGCGCTGCTGCACAAGGGCATCCCGGTGTTCGGCATGATGCATCAACCGTTCATCGGCGAGCGCTTTGCCGGCGACAATGGTTCGGCCAATTACAGGAATGCTGCCGGAGAGCGCCGGCTGTCGGTGCGCCGCTGCGAGCGGCTGCAGGACGCCGTCTGCTACACGACCAGCCCATTGCTGATGAACGACGCCGATCGGGCCGCCTTCGCGCGCGCCGAATCCGAGGTCCGGCTGTCGCGCTATGGCGGCGACTGCTACTCTTATTGCATGCTGGCCGCCGGCCATCTCGATCTCGTTATCGAGACCGAGCTCAAGCCCTACGACATCGCCGCCCTGATCCCGATCATCAATGGCGCCGGTGGAATCGTCACCGACTGGGACGGCGGCCCGGCGCAGAATGGCGGGCGTATCATCGCCGCCGGCGACAAGCGCGTGCACGAGGCGGCATTGAAGCGTTTGGCTGCGGGATGACGAGATCGACTGCAATCAAGCGATTGCAGACCGAGTCGGGAGATTGAGCTTCGGCTCGTCGCGTAGAATTACGGAGAACGCACGTTACGATACATTGTTAACTGCGCATTGACCGCGTGTCCCTAAATTTTTTTCAAATTTGACGAGTACCCGCGGCATTGCGCGGATGAACATTGATTCCAGGAAGGCATTTTCGATGGCCCGCATCAACTTCCGGCTGACGCACAAGATCATGGCCATCGCGCTGATCGGGGTGGCTGCCGTCGCCGTTTTTGGCGCAATCTACCTGATCGGCGCGACGTCGCAGGAGGCCTCGCGGCAGCTGGCCGAAAAGGCCCGCGCCGCCGCCGATCTCAACCAGAAGCTCCTCAACGATCTGCTCGAAGCGCGCCGCGCCGAAAAGGACTTCCTGCTCCGCCGTGACCAGAAATACACCGCGCGGCATACCGAGCTGAGTGCCGGCATCACACGCGAGCTCGATGCGCTTCGGACCACCAGCCGCGCGCTCGGCGACACAGCCCTCGGCGCCAGGATCGACACGGTCAGGCAGGGATTTTCGACATACAGCACTGAATTCGGTGCCACCGAGCAGGCCGAGATTCGTCTCGGCCTCAACGAGACCCTCGGCCTGTCGGGCTCGCTGCGCTCGGCCGTGCATGACATCGAAGCCAAGCTGAAAGAGGTCAACGACCCCAGGCTCACAAGCGGCATGCTGATGCTGCGCCGGCATGAGAAGGATTTCATGCTGCGTCGCGACCCGAAATATGTCGCGGAGCTCAAGACGACGGCAGCCGAATTCGCCAAGGCCATCGCCAGCGCCGATATCGCAGCCGCGACCAAGGCGGAAATCAACCAGAAGCTGGACAAATATCAGAAGGATTTCCTGTCCTGGGCGGACGGGTCGCAGGAGGCGGCGCGCCACAGTGCCGCGATGTCCAAGGCTTTCGCCGAGATCGAGCCCGTCATCGCCGAGATCGGCAACACCGTCGCGCAACATTATACGTCGGCGCAGGCCGCCGAGGCCGAGACCGGCCATAATGTCAAGCGTGGCATGCTGATCACGCTCGGCCTGTCGCTGATCCTGGTCGGTTGCGTATCCTTCCTGATCGGCCGCGGCATCTCCACCGCGATCCGCAACATGGTGCAGGCCATGACGCGGCTTGCCGGGGGCGACGCTTCGATCCGGATTCCCGGCGTCGGCCGCCGTGACGAAATCGGCGAGATGGCCGGCGCCGTCGAGGTGTTCAAGACCAACATGATCGAGACCGAGCGGTTGCGCGCCGAGCAGGCCGAGGTCGAAAAGCGGCTCGCGCAGCAGCGCAAGGCGGACATGGCGGCGCTTGCCCAGAGCTTCGAGACGGCGGTCGGCGAGATCATCGAGACGGTGTCCTCCGCCTCGACCGAGCTCGAAGCTTCGGCGACGACCCTGACCCGGAACGCCCAGCACGGCCAATCGCTGGCGACGGCCGTCGCGTCGGCCTCCGAGGAAGCCGCGGCCGGCGTGCAGTCGGTCGCGTCAGCCACCGAGGAGCTGTCGGCCTCCGTCACCGAGATCAGCCGTCAGGTGCAGGAATCGGCTCGCATCGCCGGCGAGGCGGTCGGCCAGGCCCGCCGCACCAATGAGCGGGTCGGCGAGTTGTCGAGAGCGGCAACACGCATCGGCGACGTCGTCGAGCTCATCAACACCATCGCCGGCCAAACCAACCTGCTCGCGCTCAATGCCACGATCGAGGCGGCACGTGCCGGCGAAGCCGGCCGCGGCTTCGCCGTGGTCGCCGCCGAGGTCAAGGCGCTGGCCGAACAGACCGCAAAGGCCACCGGAGAAATCGGCCAGCAGATCGCGAGCATTCAATCGGCCACTGCGGAGTCCGTCGATGTCATCCGCGAAGTCTCCAGCACGATCGAGCGGCTGTCGCAGATTTCAGCGACCATTGCGGCCGCCATCGAGCAGCAGGGCGCGGCGACCCAGGAGATCTCGCGCAATGTGCAGCACACGGCGCAGGGGACGCAGCGCGTCTCCGACAACATCGTCGAGGTCGAGCACGGCGCCACCGAGACCGGCTCCGCGTCGGCCCAGGTGCTGTCGGCGGCGCAATCGCTCTCGGAGGAGAGCAACCGCCTCAAGCTCGAGGTCGGCCGTTTCCTCGAGACGGTCCGCGCGGCATAGACCGATCAGATGGCCGTCTTGCGCAGATGATCGACGAGCAGCTTGGCTGGGCGCGGCAGCGCCTTGAAGCTGCGGGCACAGATCACCAGCCTGCGATTGGACCAGGCATCCCGTAGCATGATGAGGCTGATCGGCATCGATCGCGCGCAGCGGCGTGCGGCCGCCTCGGGCACGACGGCGATGCCGACACCGGCCGCCACCATCTGGCAGATGGCATCGAAATCGCGCAGGCGCGCCCGGACATGCTGACGGATGCCGAGCCGCGCCGCATGCCTGCCGATATGGGCGTTGAGCGCTGTTCCCTGGGTCAGGCCGATGAAGTCCTGCCCGGCGGTCTCGCTGAAATCGATCTGACGGCGGCCGGCGAACGGGCTCCGGCGGCCGGCCACCAGGATCAGCCGGTCCTCGCCGAAGGCGAAGCGCTCGATGGTGTCGGGGAGCGCATGCTCTGCCGCGACACCGAGGTCGGCTCTGCCGGATACGATCGCTTCCGCAATGTCCGTGCTTTCGCGCTCCTCTACATCGACATTGATGTCCGGATGCTCGCGCAGGAACGCCGCCAGTGCGCGCGGCAGATGCTCGGCGAGACCAACCGTGTTGGCGAGCAGTTGCACATTGGCCCGCAGCCCCGACGCAAAGCCCATCAGATCGCCCTGCATGGCCTCGACATTGGCGATGATGAGGCGAGCATGATCGAGCAGGCTTTCACCGGCCGCCGTCAGAGCGACACCGCGGCGCCCACGCTTGAACAGCGCGATGCCGAACGCCTCTTCAAGCCCCTTGATGCGGGCGCTGGCCGACGCGAGCGCCAGATGGGCGCGATCGGCCCCGCCAGTGATGCTGCGGGCCTCGGCGACCGCGATGAACAGCTTCAGGTCAACCAGATCAAAGCGCATATCCGATCCAGCCTCAGTCATTTCCGAAGGCAGGCTCCGTAAGCTCCACATTGTGCTGCAGGGACGGGTTGGTCAATGTCGCCCCATGACCGATCCGCTTCTTATCTTCATCGCGTTCGCGCTGACGCTCGCCGGCTTCGTCAAAGGGGCCCTCGGCCTCGGCCTGCCGACCATTTCGGTCGGCTTGCTCGCCATCGCCATGCCGCCTGGCCGGGCACTGGCGATCGTCATCGTTCCCGCGGTCATCACCAACATCTGGCAGACCTTCGCCGGTCCCTATCTTCGCGATATCGCCAAGCGGCTTTGGCCGCTGATGGCAGGCACCGCGATCGGGATCTGCCTCAATGCCGGAGCTCTCAGCCACGGCTCGACCCGCTATGGCAACGTCGCACTCGGCGTGCTGCTGACGGTCTATGCCACGCTCGGTCTCACTCGGCTCGCCTTCAAGGTCGCTCGCCCGCACGAGAAGTGGGTGGGCGGGATCGTTGGCCTCCTGACCGGGCTGATCTCGGCCGCCACCGGCGTGCAGGTGGTGCCCTCGGTGCCCTACATGCAGGCGATCGGGCTCGAAAAGGACGAGTTGGTCCAGGCGCTCGGGGTCTTCTTCACGATCGCCACCCTCACACTCGCGTTCAACCTGACGAATTCCGGCCTGCTCAGCACGGCGATCGCCTTGCCCGGTACGGTCGCCATGATCAGCGCGTTCCTCGGCATGGCCATGGGCCAGGCAGCGCGCGCGCGATTGCCTGCCGAAGCCTTTCGCCGTGTTTTCCTGATCGCGATGGTTTTGCTCGGTCTCTATCTCGCCGGGAGCGCCCTTATCGAGCTCACATGGTGATCAGCGCGCTTCCAGCAGGGCGATGCGGACACCGAGATAGACGAACAGGCCGCCGATCGCCCGATTGATCCAGACCAGCGCCGATGATCGCCGGACCCGGCGCGCGGTTCGCGCCGCCACGGCGGCAACGCCGAGGCACCACAGCGTCGAGTTGACGATGAAGATCGTGCCGAGCAGCAGAAAGGCGACGGGCTTGTGGGACGCATCGGCGACGACGAATTGCGGGATGAAGGCCAGGAAGAACATCGCGACCTTCGGATTGAGAACGTTGGTGAGCGCGCCCTGCCAGAACACCTGGCGTAACGATGCGTCGGCAGCAACGGCCGGGGCGTCCGCCTCGGCAGCAGCGGCCGGCGGGCGCGCGAACAATTGTGTGAAGCCGAGATAGACGAGATAGGCCGCTCCTGCCCACTTCACGGCCGCAAAGGCGGTGGCCGATGCCATCAGCAGCGCCGACAGGCCGATCGCGCTTGCAAAGACGTGGACCAGGCAGCCCGTGCTGATGCCGAGGGCGGCCGCAGCGCCTCCGCGCCATCCCATCTGAACGCTACGACCGACGATATAGGCCGTGTCCGGACCAGGGGTCATGTTCAGCACCAGACCGGATAGCAGGAACAGCAGCGGATCGTGAATTCCCAGCATGGTTGAACATTTCCTAACAGTTTGTCTCACCGAGACTGAATGATCATTGCTGTTTTCGAGGTGATCGTTCAAGCTGGCGTCATTGCCCCCGGAAAAGAAATGGATTTGGCCGCACCTGGCGTGGTATGCGCGAGGCGGGAGCACGACGTGATGGATAGACGCCTGGCCGCCATCGTTTGCGCTGACGTCGCCGGCTACTCGCGGATGATGGGAATTGACGAGGCCGGCACCCATGCCGCCTTCAAGGCCCACCGCGCCGCCATCCACCCCCTGATCCTCAACCACGCCGGACGCATCGTCAAACACACCGGCGACGGCTTCCTGCTCGAATTCGCAAGCGTCGTCGATGCCGTTCAATTCGGCCTCGACATGCAGTCCCTGATGGCCGACCGCAACGCCGACCTGCCGGCGGAACGCAACATGCGCTTCCGCGTCGGCATCCACATTGGCGAGGTGATCATCGACGAGGAGGAGGTGTTCGGAGAAGGCGTCAACATTGCTGTCCGCCTGGAGGCCGTCGCGCCGCCCGGCGGCGTCGCGGTTTCTGCCAGGGCCCATGATGAGGCCAGCAAGCATCTCTCTGTCAGCCTCACTGATTCCGGCGTCGTCCGCCTCAAAACCATTGAAGAACCGATGCAGGTGTGGACCTGGACGGCGGGGGGCGAGACGGGCAAGCAGGATGGCTCCCGAGGCAGTTCCGGCTCACTGAACTATCGGACAGCCATTGTCGGCGTTCTGCCCTTCGTGAACCTCGCCGACGCCGCCGACGAATATCTCGCCGATGGGCTGGCCGACGACCTCATTCACGCGCTGTCGCTGCAATCCTTCTTTCGCGTCCTCAGCCGCACCTCGACCTTCGCGTTCCGCGACCGCGGGCTCAGCCCTCGCCTGATCGCCCGCGAGATCGACGCCACCTATCTGATCCAAGGCACAGTCCGTCGCTCCGATGCCAAGATCCGCGTGACGGCGAAACTGATCGCGCCCGAGACGGGCGAGCAGCTGTGGACCGGCCGTTACGACCGCGACATGGGCGACCTGTTCACGCTGCAAGACGAGATCACCACCAGCCTGTGCGCCGCGCTGATGCCTGAGATTTATCGCGCGGAGGCGTCCGTGCCGACCCGGTCGCAGACGACGGATGCGACGGCATGGGATCGCTTCCTGAGAGGCCTGTCGCACTATTATCGTCCTACCAAGACCGATTATGAGAGATCGATCGCGCTGTTTCGCGAAGCCATTGCGCTCGATCCGACGCTGGGCATCGCGCATGCCTATCTTGCGACCATCCTGATGCAGGGAATCAGCTTTGGCTGGATCAAGGGATCGCGCGAGCTCTGGAACGAGGCCCTGGCTCTGGCGCTGTCCGGCGTGCGGCTCGACCCGCGCTCGTCCTTTTCCTACGCCATTCTGGCTTTCATTCATGCGATGGAGGGCGCCCATGACGAGGGCCTGAAGGCCGCCCGCAAGGCCACCGAGCTGAACGCCTATGACAGCGGCGCTCGAGGGGTTCTCGGCCTCTGCCACATGGTCATCGGCGAGCATCAAAAGGCGATCGAGCTGTTCTCCGTCGCCGCCCAACGCGGCAACAGCGATCCCCGCTATCAATGGCCGGCGCTGAACGCTTACAGCCATTACCTGCTCGACCGCTACGAGGCGGCGCTGTCCTGGGCCCGCGAGGAGCTGTTCCTCTACCCGAATCATCTCCAGGCGCTGACAATTCGGGCTGCGACCTTGGCACAGCTGGGCGAGACCGACCAGGCGCGTCAGGCCATCGGCGTCCTGGGCGAGCGCTACCCCTGGCTGACGCTGGACCGCCACATGAAGAATATTCGCTGGAAAAACCAGCGCGATATCGCCCATTATCGCGACGGGCTGATGAAGGCAGGCTTGAAATAGGTCTAATTGCGAGCCGCGCGGCTGCGCGGCCATATGTCCTGCGGATTTTTGACCCAAAATCATGGATTTCAGTAGGAATGTCGTGGTATCGCCCAAGGTGAGAGCGAGGAAGCAATGGAGAGACGACTGGCCGCCATTGTCTGTGCCGATGTGGCCGGTTATGCGCGGATGATGGGCGCCGACGAGGCCGGAACCCACGCCGCCTTCAAAGCCCATCGCAGCGCCATTCATCCGATTGTTCTCAATCATGGCGGCCGTGTGGTTAAAAGCACGGGCGACGGATTTCTGGTGGAATTTCCGAGCGTCGTCGGCGCCATCGAAGCTGCGGTCGAAATGCAGCAGCTGATGGCCGAGCGAAACTCTCACCTGCCGGCCGACCGGGTCATGCAGTTCCGGATCGGCGTGAACATGGGCGACATCATCGTCGACGAAGGCGAAGTGTTCGGCGACGGGGTCAACACAGCCGTGCGCCTGGAGGCGGCGGCCCAGCCGGGAGGAATTGCGGTTTCCGAGAAAGCCTATCTGGAAGCCAGCAAGCACCTCAAGGTCGTGTTCGTCGACGGCGGCCCGTTCCGCTTCAAGAATATCGAGGAAACGATCCACGTCTGGACCTGGGCCCCGGGGGCAGACAAGGGGCGGGAACCTCGCTCGACCTCCGGGCTGCCGCCACAATATCGAACGGCCATTGTCGGCGTGCTCCCCTTCGTCAATCTGAGCGACGAGAGCGACGATTACTTCTCCGACGGCCTGGCCGAAGACCTGATCCACGCGCTGTCACTGCAATCCTTCTTCCGGGTGCTCAGCCGGAACTCCACCTTCGTGTTCAAGAAGGCGGGACTGAGCGCCCGCCTGATCGCCAGGGAGATCGACGCGACCTACCTGATCCAGGGGTCCGTCCGGCGTGCCGGCAGCAAGGTCAGGGTCAACGCGGAGTTAATCACGCCGGAAAGCGGGGAGCAGCTGTGGGTCGGGCGCTATGACCGCAACATCGGCGATCTGTTCGCGGTGCAGGACGACATCACCGCCAACCTGTGCACCGCGCTGATTCCGGAGATCTACCGCGCCGAGGCCTCGGTGCCGGTTCGCCTCCTCAACACCGATCTCACCGCCTGGGACCGGTTCCTGCGTGGGCTTTCGCATTATTATCGGCCCACAAAATCGGATTACGAGCGTTCGATCGCCCTGTTTCGCGAAGCCATTGCCCTCGACCCGGGGCTCGCGATCGCCCATGCTTATCTGGGGACGATCCTGCTGCAGGGCATTCACTTCGGCTGGATCAGGAACACGCGCGAATTGTGGGACGAGGCCATGGCGCTGGCCGAAGCCAGCGTTCGTCTTGATCCGCGGGCGTCCTTCTCCTACTCGTTGCTGGCTTACGTCCATGCCATGCAGGGTCATGTGGAGGCCGGCACCGAGGCTGCCGAAAAGGCGTTGCGGCTGAACTCCTATGACATGGGTGCCCGTGGCGTGCTCGGCGTCTGTCACTTCGTGAAAGGCAATCATCGCGAAGCCGTCGACCTGTTCTCGGTCGCCGCCCAGCGCGGCAACAGTGATCCGCGTTATCAATGGTCGGTGTTGAGCGCCTTCAGCCATTATCTGCTCGGACAATACGACGCGGCGCTGTCCTGGGCACGCGAGTCGCACTACCAGAATCCCAACCACCTGCAGTGCCTTTCGATCCAGGCCGCCGCCCTGGCTCAGCTCGACCGGACGGCGGAGGCCGCTGACGCAGTCACAGGCTTCCTGCGCGCTTATCCCTGAATGACCGTCGAACGGCTGATAAGCAATCTGCGCTGGCGCAATCCGGCCGACATCGCGCATTACCGCGACGGGCTCGTGAAGGCTGGCATCCCCCTGACGAAGCTGACCTTGATAGAGACCAAGGCGAAATTCGGCACGGGCAGCGCGCAGTCGACGCACGGCTGACGACCTGTAGTTGACACGACTGCAAGTTACGCCATCATTCATGATTGCATTGTAGCGTTGAGAATGCGTCGCTTGGTCCGCGCTTCCGCGCCGGTCTTCAAGCGACATTTCCGTTTCCGTCGTCTCGTTTTCATGACTCGCTGCATTCCAAGGATGTCATTCGATGCAAAAAGATCGCGCCCGCGTCCGTGACGCCCTGCCGGGACAGATTCCGGTGTCGCCCGACAATCCCTGTCCTTTTCTCCGGGCCCTCGTGGCTGGCGGCTTTGTGGATGGCCACACCGTGCCGCTCAAGACGATCTCCGCCCGGATCGAGGCGGCGAGCGGCGAGACGGGATTCAAGAAGCGTATCGTCGGGATCGAGACGTTCGGAGTCGCGCTGATCGCCAATGGTCTGTCGCCGCTGCGCCTGCTGAAAAGCCTGTTCTCCGGCGCCGATCTCGACGAGTTGCGCAACGGGCCACTCGACAAGCATGGCGGCGGCTCGCGCATCCTCGATGCAAAGGCAGATGTTCACCCCGCGGAGATCGACCGGTTTGCGAGTTTCGGCAGCGACTATCCCGATCCCAATGGCGGCACCGAGCGCGGCCTGAACGCGGCGCAGATCCAGACCTTCATGAAGGCCAATCTGAAGCGCGACGGCGACAAAGCGCGCTGGTACTATCCCCTGTTGATGCAGGGCGAATGGCCGGTGCTGCTGCGCGTGATCGGCAAGGGCGACGGCGACAACCGCTATCTGTCGGTTGCCGAGGTCCGCACCCTGTTCGTCGAGCGTCGCCTTCCGCAGCGCATCGTGGCACGTCTGACCGCTAAGCCGCAGCCCGCCAACATCATCATGCGGATCGGCAAGGCACTGCTCGGCGGAGCCATCGCCGCAGCCGTCGTGCTGTTCCTGGCGTGGGTCGCCGCTCCCGACGCGGTCAGCGACAGGCTGAGCGCGGTGCTGCCGGCGAAGGCTGCCGCCCTGATCCCACCGGCCCTGCCCCAGACCCAGCCGACCCAGGCGGCCTACTGGCTCGACCAGGGCTGGACCACCAAGGACCGGCATTGGTTCCATCACGTGACCCAGGGCACGGCGACCTTCCCGATCCCCTACAATTGGTTCATGGCGATGGAGCAGCCTTATCTGTCGCTGTTCGGTACGCCTGGCCTGATCTCCGATACCGCCTATCTCGAACGCTTCGGCTTCATCCCGAGCCCGAAAAGCGTCGACGGCGAGCCCAGCGCGCTGCAGCCGTTCGGCTACGGCCCCAACGCGACCGCCAAGACCGACATCGCCCCCGCGCTTCCGGCCGGGCTGAAGCCGACCCCAGCCGGCAATGAAGGCGGTTTGCCGGTCGGCTTTGCGCGGCTCAGCGGCGTCACCAATCCGGCGAACGGCGCGCCCGAGCCCGACAAGATCGGCCTGACCTGCGCGGCCTGTCACACCGGCAGCATCCACTACAAGGGCGTGAGCGTCCGCTTCGACGGCGGCCCCGGCATGGTCGACCTGCGCAAGCTCGAAGAGGCGATGGGCTTTGCGATGCTCTTCACGCAATATGTGCCCGGTCGCTTCTCGCGCTTCGCCGACCGGGTGCTCGGGCCCAATGCGACCGACGCCGAACGCGAGACCTTGAAGAAGGGGCTGAAGGCTGCCACCGACTTCGCCCTCACGATGCAGGCCAAGAACTACCAGACTGCAATCGCGGCCAAGGGACAGACCGAGACCATGGAGGGCTTCGGCCGGCTCGATGCGCTGAACCGCATCGGCAACCAGGTCTTCTATCTCGACATGGCGATCAGCGGACTGCCGAACATGCTCGGCAATCAAGAGGCCATCGACGCGCCGGTCTCCTATCCGCCGATCTGGACCGTGCCCTGGTTTTCCTGGGCTCAGTATGACGGCTCGATCGCGCAGCCTTTGATCCGCAATGCCGGCGAGGCGCTGGGCGTGTCTGCGGAAATCAACTTTTCGCCCGAGCCGGCGAGCAACCGCCTCTGGCGCTCGTCGATGGCGGTCGAAAACCTGCTGCACATCGAGGACATGCTGCGCGGCCCCGACCCGTTCGCCACCACGACGCCTGCATTCGGCGGTCTGACGTCGCCGAAATGGCCGGAGAAGCTGTTCCCCGACGACGAGGCCTGGAAGATCAAGACAGCGCGCGTCGAGAACGGCCGCAAGCTCTATGCGACGATCTGCGTCGAGTGCCATCTCGGTCCGGTGGCCGACCCCGTCTTCGACAAGACCTATCCGGACAAGAGCTTCTGGAAGATCAAGCCGCGGGACGATTGGGAGAGCAAGGGCTGGAACGCGAAGGGACCGATCCTCGACCTGGTCCAGAAGCCGGTCGAGGTGATGCAGACCGATCCCGGCCAGGCCAGTATCCTCGCCAATCGCAAGGTCAAGGTGCCCGGCTTCCTCGACGTCGACCCGGCCAAGGACCTGAAGGGCTGCGGCCTGCCCCAGGGCTCGACCACCGAGATGTCCTATGCGCTGGCGCTGATGGCTGTCGTGCAGAAGGCGAGCGACAAATGGATGGAGGACCGCAAGCTCTCCGCGGCCGAGCAGGCGGCGCTGTGGGGCGATCGCAAGAACTGCCCCAATCCGGCTGGCAACACCTATCGGGCCCGGCCGCTCAACGGCGTCTGGGCGACCGCGCCCTATCTGCATAACGGCTCGGTGCCGTCGCTGTACTGGCTGTTGACGCCGGCCGCCGAGCGACCGACCTCGTTCTGCCAGGGCGCCCGGGACTACGACCCGAAACAGGTCGGCTTCGCGGTCCCGGCGGGCGGCGAGACGTCGTGCAAGGTTGGCCAGACGCTGTTCGCAACCAAAGACGCCAGCGGCAAGCCGATCAAGGGCAACAGCACCCTCGGTCATTCCTTCGAGGGTCCCGCGCGGCCCAACAAGGACTATCCCAACGGCATCATCGGCGGCGCCTTCTCCGAGGAGGAGCGCTGGGACCTCATCGAGTATCTCAAGACGCTCTGAGGCCACACCGCAGGCGCGTCCGGCTTCATCGCCAGACGCGCCGGCGGTCTCACGCAGCGATCCACACGCCGGGGCTGACGCAGCGGCGGATGGTCGTGCCGTGATCGCCGAGGGAATGCAGCATCACCCAGCCATTGACGACGAGGTCGCGCACGCTTGGCTGACGCTGCATGATCTCGTCCATCGCACTCTCGGGCGCGGCGATGAAGACGTTCAACCGAACCGGCTCGTGGACGAGGCGCGTGCCGTCATGCACCGATTGCCAGGGCAAACCGACCCTGAGGTCGCCGGCATTGCCTTCGAGCACGCCGAGCTGACCGACGATGTTGTGCAGCACCTTGTTGCCGCTGCCGAAGGCCGCATTGTTCACCGTCGAGCCGAAATATTGCAGATTGATCCAGTTCGCGACCACCATCGGCGCCGTCATGATCAGCTCCAGCGTGCGATGGCCGTCGTCGCGCTCGGCCTCATAGGAGTGCAGGAACGCGCGACCGCCGAGGTCGAGCCCGCGGGTGAAGCTGCGCGGCGCGGCGATGAAGGCGCAATTGCCGGCGAGCCCCCATTCCGGCCGCACCTGCGACCAGTCGCGGCTGCGCGCGATCACGGCGGCATCGACCGCGGATTTGTCTGGAATGCCGAGCAGCGCGCTGCGCTCGAGCCGCGCCAGCCGCGCGGCATCGGCGAGCCGGGCCTTCAGCCGCGCCAGGTCCTGCGCGAGAGCGGCGGGAATGTCGTCCTCGTCGAACACGGTCACGGCATCGGTGGTCGTGTCATGCAGCGCGCCGAGGAACCAGCAATCCGCGGGGATGTCGATTCCCTTGACGCGCAAGCCGTCACGGACGCGCGGATCGTTGAGGACGGCGGCCGCGACGCGCGCATTGGCCTCGCCGGTGTGGCCGCCGCAGGCGCCACAGTCGAGCCCCGAGGCGTGCGGGTTGTTGACCGTGGTGCTGCCATGGCCAGCCAGCAGCACCAGCCGCGCGAACGGCCCGGTCAGCGACATCGCCTTCAGCGCCGCCTCCGCCATCGCCACGCGCTGCACGTCATTGAAGCCGGTGACGCGCCCGCCGAGTTCGCCCGGGGCCAGCCGCGGCATCACGCGCGCGGCGATCTCCGGGTCGAGACCGTCGACGACGGGCGACGGCACCGGGCGGGTCACGCCGGCGCTGTCGGTCGCGATCTTGGCGGCGAAGCCGAGGCCGGCGGTCTCGACGAAGGAGAACGACGACACCGCCGAGACCTTGAACGACTTCCACGCCTTGGCCGCCCGCCGCCGCAGCAGTCGCAGGCCGAGCACCTCGGCCTGCTCGACATCATCGGCGTCTTTGACGGCCTCGCAGACGATGAAGGCGGGTTTGAGCAGCACCGGGCATTGCGCGCCGCCTCTGGTGTGGCCGATCGGGACATATTCAATCGGGAAGCCGAAGAATCCGGCGAAGCCGATCGTCTCGGCCTCCGGATAGGCCGTCTCCAGCGCCCGCCGGAAGATCTCCGACCGCACGTCGATGCAGAACGCGGCCTGCACCGGAGGACGCGCGGGCAGCCGCGCCACCGCCGCACCCGTGCCGTGGCCGGCGAGCCTGGCGATCAGCTGGTTGCGAATGGCGATTTCATAGGCCTCGTGCAGGACGAGATCGACGGCGAGCTCCGGCGTATCGTCGAGCCGCTGATCATCCGGCAGCTTCGCCGCCTCCTCCATCGCCTGCGCCCAGGCGATCTTGAACGCGGCGTCGGTGCGGGCCTGGAACAGCGCATAGCCCCAGGCAAGCCGGATCGCCAGCAGCTCGACGAGCGTGTCGTCGCGCTGGCCATCGCGTTCGGCGCTCCAGCCGATGTAGCGCGCATAGGCCGACCAGCCGCCGATGTCGAACAGCGCCCGCACCAGATAGTCCTCAACCGCCCGCTCGGGAATGCCGAGCCGGGTGATGATGAGGCCGATCGCCTGCACCGGATCGGCGGGCAGCTCGGCGATGGCGTTCCGGAATCCCGTGAGGCCCATGACCTCGGGATTGCGATCGTAGGCGGCGAGCCTACGCCAGGCGGCGTAGGGCTTCAGACTGCGCACCGGGCTTGGCCAGCTCGCCTGGCCCTCGTCGAAATAGCCGGCGCAGAACGCCGAGATCTCGTCGATCATGAACGCGACCAGCGAGACATAGCGATCGCCTTCGGCGAGCCGGTCGAGCACCTCGGCGACGGTCGCGACGACTGCCGGGGGCGACGACGGAGCTGCCGTGGCCCGCGCCTGCTGCTTGAGCTGCTCGACGTCGAGCCCGACCGAGGGGTGAATGTCGAGCGCGCGCGCCAGCGCGGCGTCGTCGATCCGGCCGTCGTCCAGCGCCTGGCGATAGAACGCGCGCGGCATCAAGATCCGCGTCCGCACCACCCGCTCGAAGGTGGCGGCCGTTGCGGCGAAGCTCTGGCCGGTGAAGCCGAGGAAGGGATTGACCGCAACGAAGTGTTTGAGCGGCCATAGCGGCGCGACCCGCTGGCAGGCGCTGTCGATGCACTCTTTCAGTCGTACATCCGTGGCGGTGTCGACCGGATCGGTTGCGGTGATGGACATTGCGAGGGCGGCCTGGGTCATCGGACTCTCAAAGGATTGGAGGGGGGTTGACTGTCACCGCGAGGTCGCGCTGCGCGGCCACAGCGTCAGCACCAGGCGGTTGGCGAGCGTATTGAGGTAGAGCCCGTTGCGGAGGTGAACATAGGCCGCGATCCAGAATGGCGCGTCGGCCCGGCGCATCATCTGGTTCTGGAACACGGTCACGGCCGCGAACGAGACCACGACGGCGGCTGCGATCAGCATCGGCACGACGCCATCGACCGGGCGCGACGCCGGGATGCTGCCGCCGACCAGCCACGCCATCGCGGCCTGCAGCGCGAAATAGGCGATGGCGACACCGGCCGCCGTCACGGCGGCGCGGACGATGACGAAGGCATTGGGCCGCTCGTCGATGGCATTGGCCATCAGATGCACCAGCCCCATCAGCAGCACCGAGCCCAGCGCGATCTGCGCCGGATTGCTGCGCAGGGTCATGCCGAAGGCGAGTCCGGTCAGCAGCGCCAGCGCGATGACGCCGGCAAGCGCCAGGATCAGCCGCGCCGCATGCGGCTGGCCGCCGGGGCTCGGCGTCCAAGAGGCGCGGGCGAGGTCGATGATGCTCCCCGACGACAGGAAGGCATGCGCCTTGTAGAGCGAGTGCGCCACGATGTGCAGCAGCGCCGCCGAGAAGGCGCCGAGCCCGCATTGCAGCAGCATGAAGCCCATCTGCGCCACCGTCGAATAGGCTAGCTGCACCTTCACCGAGGTCTGCGTCAGCATCACCAGCGAGCCGAACAGCGCGGTGGCGCCGCCGACGACGGCCAGCACGTCCAGCGCCGGCGTCGCCAGCAGCAGCACGTCGCTGAGCCTGAGCACCAGGAAGCCGCCGGCATTGATGATACCGGCATGCAGCAGCGCCGACACCGGCGTCGGCGTCTCCATCACCTCGATCAGCCAGCCATGCAGCGGCAGCTGGGCGGATTTGAGCATCGCCGTCGCGACGATCAGCAGCGCTGCGACGGTCACGAGCGCCGATCCCGCGCCTGCTCCGCTGCGGGCCTGCGCAGCGAGGCTGCCGATCTCCAGCGTGCCGAACTGGACGTAGAGCAGTAGCGCCGCGACCGCGAGGAAGGCGTCGCCGAGCCGGCTCGCCACGAACTTCTTGCGTGAGGCGCGGATCGCAGCCGGCCGTGTGTCGTAGAACAGCAGCAGCTTGCCGAGCGCCAGGCTGGTGGCGACCCAGGCAGCGAACAGCAGCACCAGATTGCCGGAGATCGGCAGCATCAGCACCGCGGCCAGGGTGAGCAGCAGCCAGCGCGTGAACCGGACCTGCCCCGGATCGCCGTCGAGATAGTTGCGGCTGTAGCGGATGACGACGAAGCCGATGAAGCTCACCAGCGTGATGAGGATCGCGCCGAGCGCATCGAGCTGCAGCGACAGGCCGAGCCCATTGCCGCCGAGCAGTGGCGTGCGCCCTGCCCCGACAACAGCGGCGCCGAGGCTTGCGACCGCGGCGAGGGCGAAGGCGAGCGCGGCGGCCGCGATCGCATTGCGTGCGACGGTTCTGGCGCTGCCGCCGGTCCCGGCGAGCGCGGCGACCGCGAGCGTGAACGGCGCAAGCGCCGCAAGACAGGGAAGGAACTGGTTCATGGCGGCCCGGTCGGTTGATCACAGGGGGACGATCTCACCTCTCCTTTACCGGCTGCGGTTCCTTCTTAAAATTTCAATCATTGAACATGATCGTTATAAAATATAGAACGATCGCCATGCCGCATCTGAACTACCACCACCTGCGCTATTTCTGGATCATCGCCAGCGAAGGCAGCATGAGCCGTGCTGCGCAGCGCCTCAACGTCTCACCCTCCTCGCTGTCGGTGCAGGTCAAGGCGCTGGAGGAGCAACTCGGGCAGAAGCTGTTCGAGCGCACCGGCCGTACCCTGCAACTGACCGAAGCGGGGCGCATCGCGCTCGACTATGCCGGCAGCGTGTTCAAGTCGGGCCACGAGCTGATCGAGACCCTCTCGGGCCTGCGTCCCGGACGGCAGCTGCTGCGGGTCGGCGCCGCGGCAAACCTGTCGCGCAACTTCCAGATTGCGTTTCTGAAGCCGCTGATCGGACGAAGCGATGTCGAGCTGATCATCCGCACCGGCCAGTTCAACGACCTGTTGGAGCAGCTCGACGGCCATAAGCTCGACCTCGTCCTCGCCAATCATCCGGCGGCGCCGGACACGCGCAGCAGTTTCGAGAACACGCTGATCGACGAGCAACGCGTCAGCCTGGTCAGCCGCAAGCCGGCCAAGGCCGCCCGCTTCCGCTTTCCGCAGGATCTCGCCACGATGCCGGTGATCCTGCCCGGCCGCGGCAGCGCGCTGCGCTCGGCCTTCGATGCGCTGGTCGGCGGCAGCGGCATCCGTCCGGTCATCGCCGCCGAGGTCGATGACATGGCGATGCTGCGCCTGATGGCCCGCGAGAGCGGTACCGTTACTTTGGTGCCGTCGATCGTGGTAATCGACGAGCTCCGTACTGGCGCGCTGGTCGAGCGCGCGCGGCTGAATGCGCTGAAGGAGCAGTTCTTCGCCGTGAGCCAGCAGCGCCGCTATCCGAACCCGCTGGTAGCGGAGCTGATCGGCTCGCGCAGCAAGAAGGCGGGTTGAGCTGTCGCGAACGCGCCCTCGCCACGAGACGCGGTCACTCCTACACAGATGTCAAACAGCAATGAGGACATGGGATCGCGCTCTCGCGGCCTGATCCGCCCGAGCTTTGCGCAGCATCGCCCTCGTGAATGACGGGAGGGCGCAGGGAAGGCCGGACCTCGACTGAGGCCCGTGGCCCCCGTGCGACAAAGAATGCACGGGGTAGGAACCACAGGTCCAGCCGGACGACCCGGCCTTCCCTGCGCGATGGCGTTACGATTTATACGCGATCTCCCCGGTGTCCGGCTTGATAGCCACCGTCGCCCGCGCGCTTCGTCAAGACAGCGCAGAGGGCTTGGCGCCAGCATCGGGGCGCCAGGACCACGCGATTTCACCGTGCGCGGCGTGTCGTTCGTCGGCATGATTGATCACGCTGCGACCCGCCGCACCCACCGCATCCAGCTCCCCACGCTCGTGACGACCGCGATACGCCCCTCCTCGCGGAAGCCGGACGCCGCAAAGACTATACGAATTCCGAAATTCGTAAATCGAAATATTTTTCGTCGCAGGTCTGGACAGCGGTTGGCGCCCGCGGGCGTCGGGCAAATCAACGCAACCTGCTGCCCCGCGCCACCTCGAACGGAAACGTCAGAGCTGCGTCACGCCTGAGAGTCAGATGCGGCCAGGCCGCGCGAGCGAGGCGAGTCGCTCACGCGGGAGATGGTATCGGGAGCAGACCTCAGTTGCTTGGACGGCGCAGGGCGCTGTGTCCAAGGAATGCATCAGAGCATCTCAGCCGGGCTGATATTGACGCCCTGTTGGACCAGCACGAGAGAAGCGACGACGCCCGTCAACGCGAACATCGCCACCAGACCAAATCCGGAGTTGAGCGCATGGGGGGCAACCAGGTATTTCGCGACCTTCACTAACATGAATTCCTCCTGAATATTACTAATAGGCATCACTAGAGCGAGGGCGCGTTACTAGGGCGTTTCCAGAACAGTCCACCTCGGCGCGTGGTGGGCGCGTGGTGAATACATCCTTGAATACGCATCGTGTCTGGTATGAACGGGGACTTAATCCGATGACGAGTCCGGCCCCTTTTTCAACTTGCCGGACGCCGGAGGCACACAAATAAGTTGAGCGCCACGTTACCTATCGTCTGACGACGTGTCATGAGCGGCGCATGCAACCGTCTCTCTCGCCGGAGACAGCAACGATCATACGCGACCGCCAGGCTGATCGACCCCGCTTCGCGCGAGCCGTGCAACGACGAGACAGCGTGCCCCGTCAGGGCCGAACTATATCGGACCGAGATCATCAAACTCACTCCGCCTCCCCGCGGCCACCACTGATCACGCGGACCAAGGCATATGAGGATCTGAGTTCCTCGTGAGTCTTTCAACATCGGAATGCCCGGCTGCATCCCGAAGAAGGACGCGACAACAAATCGCGCTGCGGTGCGCCCATGGTGATCGCGGGAATGCGTGGACGATCGCCATGGCACAGTCGAGCAACGGAGCAGGCTCGTCCGGCACAGTCCGGAGGCCGTACACCTCCCAAACTCACGCCTGGCTTGCCGGCGCCGCGTTTCATGCCTCAGGCATCCACGTTGACCGCGCGCGGTCGTAGTTGACAGACATGCGTAACAACGCAATGTGTCAACAGCGACTGAAAGACGTCAGACGGGCTGGAACAAAAGTTCCGTGAGCAGTTCGGTTCCGGGCCGGCCGCGGTTGTCCTTGCAGGGCTGACTAACAACGCACGCGACACGCGTGATGCGTAGTGCGGAGTGCGAGAGCTGGGAGGAGATCGGGGGTGTTTGGTGGCGAATGGCGGTTGGCCGCGAGGTTTAGAAGCTGGCCGATCTCAGCCTACCTTCTTGTTCTCGCCCTCGCGACCTCCATTCCGATCACAGCCTGCGCGGGGTTCCTCGCCTATCACTTCGTCGCCGAGTCCTCGCAGTCCAGGAAGGTCGAGTACGAGGACCGGCTGCGGCTGATGCGCAATGCGACCGAGCTGCGGGTCGCCAATATCATCGAGGATCTGCAGATCCTGGCGCTGTCGCCGTTGCTGGCGGCCGGTCGATTCGACGAGTTCAGGAGCCACGCAGTCGACACGGTCAAACTGATCGGGGGCGTGGCGATTGCATTGTATGAACCTGACGGGCAGCAGCTCGTGAACACCCGGCTGGATCCGGGGACGCCGCTGCCGAAGCGCACAGCCTTCGATGCGGAGCGCCGGGCGATCGAGACCGGGCGTCCGCAGGTGTCCGGCCTGCAGCAGGCGGTGGTGGACGGCCAGCCGATCGTCACCATCGCGGTGCCGGTGCGGATCGCCGGGCAGATCCGCTACGCGCTCAATGTCGGGCTCTCGCCTCGCTATTTGTCGACCCTGATGGATGACTACGTCTCGGGAGGGCTGGTCGGCAGCATCATCGACCAGCAGGGAATATTGCTGGCGCGGCGACCGCTGCTGGACGGCGACGACCTGATCGGACAGCCGACCATTCCCGCAGTGCGGTCCCACGTCGGACAGGTCTCGGCCTGGTGGATCAAGGCCATCTCACGCTCCGGCGTCGCCACCTACACGTCCTTGTTGCGCTCGGACCAGAGCGGCTGGACGGTCAACCTCGCGCTGCCGCGCGAGGCCATTGACGGCCCGCTGCATCGCTTTCTCGCCGAGTTCTCCGACCTCGAGCGCTACGTGTCCGGCTTGCAGAACGGCGTCGTCTCGCCGACGATCGGGCGGATCGCCGAGGTCAACCGCATGAAGCAGGTGCTCCATCTCGTTGGCGGCGAGCTGGCGAGCGCCTTGCGCCAGCAGCGCGACCTGCTCGACGAGATCAATCATCGCGTCAAGAACACGCTCGGCACCGTTCAGTCGATCGCGCGCCTGTCGCGTTCGAGCGCAAGCGACGTCGACCACTATGTCGCAGCCTTCGAAGGCCGCATTCTCGCGCTGTCCGAAGCCTATAATCTCTTGACGGAGAACAATTGGGTCGGCGCCGACGTGAGGGCGATCGTCGAGCGGACGCTCGCCCCCTATGCCGGTCCCGACCGTCTGACCATCAGCGGCCCCAGCCTGCTGCTGCCGCCAAAGCTGACCCTGGCGCTGTCGGCGACGATCCAGGAGCTGAGCACCAACGCCGCCAAATACGGTGCGTTCTCCACACCCTCAGGCAAGCTTGAGATTGCCTGGACTGGTCAGGAAAGCGGCATTGTCCGCCTGATCTGGATCGAACGCGATGGGCCGCTGGTGCGCAAGCCGACACGCCGCGGCTTCGGCACCAAGATGATCACGCGCATGTTTGGCGCCGAGACCGGATGGTCGGTCAACCTCGACTTCGATCCCGACGGCCTGCGCTGCACGATGCAGTTCGGCGTCGAGGCCGATGACGAGAAGGATGTGAGGCTGACCGGTTGAGCCTGCGCACCGCCCCGGGCCGAACGGCCCCGAGCATCGGAGATACGGCTTGCCAATGCCCGATCGGCACGCTTCGGTAGATGTTCAAGCCGATCACCGAGGAGCCGCGCCGCGATGTCCGAGACCGATCCCCTCACCCTGAAATTCCGCTGTCCGACGGAGCTGGAGGGCCTGATTCCGGCGCCGGTGCCGGCGCCGATGGGCGTGCCGGATTGGGTGAAGACGATGCCGGCGACCGCGTTCAGCGCGCTCAACCAGGCGGAGGAGCAGACGGTCAAACGCTGCCCCCCCTTCATCGACGCGATGACCACGGGCTTTCTCATCCCCCTGATCTGCGATCTCAGGGTCGAGGACGGCGGCATCAGCTGGGACAACGAACTGCCGCCGGGCGGCGCGATCGACTTTCCGCGTTCGCCGGTCAGCTTCCACGACGTCGCGCAGGTCACGGGATCGCCGCTGTTCGAGGCCGACCGTTTCCTGCTCAAATTTCACAATCTGTGGACCATCGAGGCGCCGGAGGGCTGGGCGCTACTGTTCACCCATCCTATCAACCGTTTCGACCTGCCGTTCACCACCGTCACCGGACTGGTTGACAGCGATCGCTTTCACGACAGCTTCGTGCATTTCCCCGCGCATTGGCACGACACGGCCTTCCGCGGCGTGCTGCCGAAAGGCACGCCGGTGGCGCAGTGCATCCCGGTCAAGCGGCAGGCATGGGCGATGCAGACCTCGGCTTTCACCGAGGAGGAGATCGCCGAGATCCATGAGGTGCGCGACGCCTTGAAGCGCGAGACCGGCGTCTATCGCAAGCGGTTCAGGGCTTGAGCGCGGCTGCGCCCTCGACCTGCAGGAACTTCGCCGCATCGCTCGGCCGGAAGAAGAAGCGGCCATGCGAGCTGACGACCATCGTGTAGGCCGCGCGGCTCAACAGATGCGGCCGGCCGCGCACCACCGTGCGCAGCGCCGCCTCGGCCCCGGCGCGGTCGCCCATTTCCATCAGGCACATTGCGAGGTTGGCGCGGGTCTGCGTGTCCTCGGGACGCAGGCCCAGCGCGTGCTTGTAGGTGCCCGCGGCCTCCGCATAGTCACCATCCAGAAACTGCACCCAGGCGAGCTCGACCAGGATGTCAGGACGACCCGGCGCGGCCTCGCGCGCCGCGACTAGGTTGGCGCGGGCGCGGGCACGATCATTGGCCTGGAGACAGAGGCGGCCGAGATCGAGCTTGAGGTCGACGCTGTCGGGCGCGAGCGCCAGCGCGTCCTCGATGACCTTGATCGCCTCGGTGAGCTCGGCAGATTTGGCGAGCCGTCCGGCCAGTTCCTGGAATGCCGGCAGAAACGGCGGACGGCGCGCCGCCGTCTTGCGCAGTTGCGCGATGCCGTCGGCCCCACGCCGGGATTCGCATAAGGCGGCGCCGAGCAGCGTCTCGAGCTCCGGATCACTGCCACGCAGGATCGCCTTCTCGAGCGGCGCAACCGCCTCGCTGGCGCGCTGCTGCCCGAGCAGCGCATGGGCGTGAACGAGCAGCGCGGCGCGATCCGTCTTGGCGGTGCGCAGGATAGAAGCCGCGATCTGCTCTGCGCGGGCGAACTGCCTGCCGCGCAACGCCTGGATCGCCTCCTGCAGCGCCTGGGCCTGCAACCTGTTCTGCGCCTTGCTCACGACCTGCCGTTACAACGCGAGGGGGGGACGGCCGATAGCTCTAGCCCGCAGGCAGAAGGGTGTCCAGCAACGGCGTCGCAGCTCACCCAAACAGTGGCGTGCCCGGAACGAAGGCGTCGAAGGCGGCCCAGAACTGGGCGCGATAGCGGTCCTGCTCCTGCAGGATCTCATGCTTGGCCCCGGCGATGACGAGATGCGAGCCGGCCCGCAGATGATAGGCGAACTCCTCGATTGCCGCGGTCGACACCACGGTATCGCTGGAGGCCGCCAGCATCAGGATCGGCTGGCGGATCTGCGAAGGATAGGTCATGCCGCGAAAGGTCATCATCGCCGAAAAGGCGGCGTCGGCCCAGGCCACCGTCGGCGAGGCGATCCCGAGCGTCGGATCCTCCTCGATGATCGCGGCGTTGCGCGCATAGCGGACCGGATCCGACGTCAGCGGATTGTTGACGAAGGGCGCGAGCCCGCTGATCTCGTCCGAGCCGCCCGGCACGGTGCGGCCGCCCTGCCCGGCGATGCGCATCACGCGCAGCAGCAGCCGCGCCGGCAGCGCGGTGCGGTTGCCCGGCAGGTCGATCATCGGCGCCGACAGCACCACGCGGTCGAACCAGCGCTTGCCGGCATGCGCGAGCCTGAGCAACACGGTGCCGCCCATCGAATGCGCCAGCGCGAAGTAGGGCGGCGGACAATCCGGTAGCACGACCTGGGTGACGAAGGTCTCAACGTCGAGCTCGTAGTCGGAGAAGGAGCGCACATAGCCCTTGCGGGAATCGCGCAACCGCCGCGACGAATGGCCCTGGCCGCGCCAGTCGATGATGGCGACCGCAAAGCCGCGGTCGCGCAGATCGCGCACGGTCTCGAAATACTTCTCGATCATCTCGCTGCGGCCGGTGAATACGCAGACCGTGCCCTTGCGTCCGGACGGCGGCGCCCAGCGCGCAAAGCGCAGCTCGGCACCATCGGGAGTCTTGATGGTGCCGGCGGTGGCGTTTTCGGGGACAGGATTGGCGGGAATCGAGACGAGCGTCATGAGGCGTCCATCGAATAGGTGAAAGGCGCCGGGAATCAAGGGGCGGAACGGCAAAAAGAGCCGGTTTTGGGCGGCTTGAAAGCTCAAACGATCGCCCCATATCGAATTCGTGCAGGCCGTCAGGCTGCACGACAGCCCGGCCCGATGGCGGGCGGGTTAGCCAAACAGTCGCTCAATGGAGGACTTGACCATGCGTACCTACGATCTCACCCCGTTCTATCGTTCCACCGTCGGTTTCGACCGTCTGTTCTCGCTGCTCGACCAGGCGACCGCCGAGCCCAGCCCCGGCTATCCGCCCTACAATATCGAGCGCACCGGTGAGAACGCCTACCGCATCACCGTCGCCGTTTCCGGCTTTGGCAAGGATGAGCTCTCCCTCGTCGCGAAGGAAAACACGCTGACGATCAAGGGCGAGAAGGCCGCCAACGAGAACGGCAAGAAGGCTGAGGTGCTGTATCGCGGCATCGCCGCCCGGGCCTTCGAGCGGAGCTTCCAGCTCGCCGACCATGTGGTGGTAAAGAACGCCAGCCTCGAAAACGGCCTGCTCCATGTCGACCTCGTGCGCGAGATCCCCGAGGCCAAGAAGCCGCGGTCGATTCCGATCTCGACGAACGCGCAAGGCTCCGAGCAGCCGGCCATCGAGGGCTCGGCCGCGAAGGCCGCCGCGTAACCGGCCCACCAGCTCGTCAGGAATATCAACGCCCCGGGAAACCGGGGCGTTTTTTATAGCGAAGCGCCCTTTGCCCTCACCAGCGTGGCGCGGCCGGCGTCCTGAAACAATGGTGACGTTTTCGGCGCCCTCGCTCTGCAGCCAGCCGTCCTGCCCGCGAAGGCGGGCATCCGGTATTCCGAGACCGTCATGAGCAAGGTGAGGCCCCAGTGTTGACTGGATCGCCCGGTCAAGCCGGGCGACGACAATTGGGGCTGGGGCAACAGCGGGGGCCGACAGCCTCCCGGCGACGTCTCATCCAGCCGACGTCTAATCCAGCCCCTGGGCCGGCGGCATCTTTGCCGTCGGCAGGATCTGCGGGGCCGGCCTGGCGGGGGCCGCGGTGATGGAACCGGTCGTCTGCGGGGCAGCCGCTGCCGACTGGAGGGGCTTCGCATCTGAAGGCTTGGTCTCTGATGCCTTGGTCTCCGTTGCCTTCGTCTCCGGTGCCTTTGTCTCCGGTGCCTTGGCCTCAACCGGCTTGTTCTCGCTCGCTTTGGGCTGCTCTGCCTTGGGCTGCTCGATTTTGGCCTCGACCGGCCTCGTCTCGGCCGGCTTTACGTCGACAGGCTTGGCGTCCGCCGGCTTGATGTCGGCCGGCCGGGACGCAGCCGGCCTGGGAGCCTCGGCCGGCTTCGGCGCGAGCGCGGCGGTCTGCGGCGAGGGCGCCGCGGGACGGACAGCCGGCGCGGCGCCCCGCGGCGGTTGCTGCGGGGCTGCGGCGGTCGCGATGCGCGGTGCGGCCGGAATGGGCGGCGCCAGCCGCGGATCGGCGCGGATCACCGTCGGAGGCGGCAGCCGGTCGAGGCCGCCGCGCGGCGCCGGCTCGTAGCGCATCCGCTCATACTGCTCGCCCCACTGGAAGGCCGGAACGAAGCGGATGATGCGCCCCGACCGAGCATCGACCACCAGCTTGCCGTCCTCACCGTCGCGATCGAGCACCGCCACGACATAGACATTGCCGCGCTGCCGCGGCGCGCCCAACGGCGAGAAGCCGTTGTCGCGCAGGATGGCATAGACCTCGTGCACCGGCAGGAATGCCGGCGCATAGCCATAATCCGGCTGGTAGCCGTCCTGGCGGTAGACCGGCGCTGGCGGCGTGTAGCGCTGATCGCGATAGCCATAATCGGCGCCGGGGCCATAGCCGTAGCGCGGTGGCGCGGGGACCGCGGCCGGCGGGGGCGGCAGATCCTGATAGGGCTCATCGATATCGGAGACAGCTGTATAGGGCGCCCTCGCTCCGGCCGGGCCAAACGGCTCGGCCTGCGCGGCAAAGGCCGCAAGCAACGAGGCTGACACGGCTCCAACTAGCAACTTCATGGCTCAAAGCTCCTGCATGCCCCCGCACGTGAAGCTGTTCGCTTCTCTCAAGTGGCGCGACGTTCGGCCGTGATTCCGGCGGTCCTGGGTCGGAGAGAAGGCGGGATCGCGGCGACGGGTGTCGAAATCGCGCGCGGCGCGTGATCGGCCGCAGTCCACGGGGCGTTCCGCGCACGGCAGATTGTCTGGGATTTCTGTGCTGCCGCAAAGGGCGGCCGGGGGACTCGGCCGCCCTTGTGTGCTAGCATGAACTTTGGCATTGAGCGGGTTAGGACAGAATTGCTGTCTAAAATTTCGTTGCAAAGGTGAGTGAGACTTTGCAATGATGTTACTGCGCCCTTGGGACACCCGCTGGGGACACCTGCTGGGGACACCTGGGCGCTGCGACATGAACAGGCCGTGGCTGTCTGGCGGGGACTTTGTCACCCGGACCCTGGCTTGAACTCTGCAAATGCGGCTCGCTGAGAAGGACGAGCGTTGGCCCCGGAGAGGGGTCCGCGCAGCGCCCCGGGTGCGCCGGACGATACCGGAACTGTGGTGAAGGCCCTGACCATTAATTTATGGGGACGGATATGAGCGGATCGAAGGTCGAGCACGGAAAGTTGGGCGGCGCGGTGCTGGCTGCGGATTCGCACGAAAAACCGGCCGAGATCACCCGCGAATTGCATACGTGGCGCCCCGACGCCGAGGGTCTCTATGACCCCTCGCAGGAGAAGGATTCCTGCGGCGTCGGCTTCATCGCCAACATCAAGGGCCAGAAGTCGCACCAGATCGTTGCGGATGCGCTGAGCATCCTGTGCAATCTCGAGCATCGCGGCGCCGTCGGCGCCGATCCGCGGTTCGGCGACGGCGCCGGCATCCTGGTGCAGATCCCGCACGCCTTCTTCGCCCGCAAGGCCAAGGAGCTCGGCTTCACCCTGCCTGCTCCGGGCGAATACGCCATCGGCGCGCTGTTCATGCCGCGCGACGAGGCCTGGCGGAACGTCATCAAGAGCATCATCGCCGACCAGATCGAGGAGGAAGGCCTGGTGTTGCTCGGCTGGCGCGACGTGCCGACCGACAACTCCTCGCTCGGCGTGACGGTCAAGCCGACCGAGCCGCGCAGCATGCAGGTGTTCATCGGCCGCAACGGCGCCGCCAAGACCGAGGACGAATTCGAGCGCAAGCTCTACATCCTGCGCAAGTCGATCTCGCAGGCGATCTATCAGCGCCGCGACCGCGGCATGTCGGGCTATTACCCGTGCTCGATGTCGTGCCGGACCGTGATCTACAAGGGCATGTTCCTGGCCGACCAGCTCGGCAAGTACTACGCCGACCTGCACGAGCCCGACTTCGAGAGCGCGCTGGCGCTGGTGCATCAGCGCTTCTCGACCAACACCTTCCCGACCTGGTCGCTGGCGCATCCCTACCGGATGATCGCGCATAACGGCGAGATCAACACCCTGCGCGGCAACGTCAACTGGATGGCGGCGCGGCAGGCGTCGGTGTCGTCGGAGCTGTTCGGCAAGGACATCAGCCGGCTCTGGCCGATCTCCTATGAAGGCCAGTCCGACACCGCCTGCTTCGACAACGCGCTCGAATTCCTGGTGCAGGGCGGCTACTCGCTGCCGCACGCCGTCATGATGATGATCCCGGAGGCCTGGGCCGGCAATCCGCTCATGAGCGAGGAGCGCCGGTCGTTCTACGAATATCACGCCGCGCTGATGGAGCCGTGGGACGGCCCCGCCGCGATCGCCTTCACCGACGGCCGCCAGATCGGCGCCACGCTCGACCGCAACGGCCTGCGGCCGGCGCGCTATCTCGTCACCAAGGACGACCGCATCGTGATGGCGTCCGAAAAGGGCGTGCTGAAGATCCCGGAGGACCAGATCGTCACCAAGTGGCGGCTGCAGCCGGGCAAGATGCTGCTGGTCGACCTCGAACAGGGCCGCCTGATCCCGGATGACGAGATCAAGGCGCAGCTCGCCGCCAGCCATCCCTACACCGAGTGGCTCGCCCGCACGCAGATCCAGGTCGAGAAGCTGCCGGACGCGCCGACCACGGGCGCGCGCACCAACCTGCCGCTCCTGGATCGGCAGCAGGCGTTCGGCTACACGGCCGAGGACATCAACATCCTGATGACGCCGATGGCCGCCACCGGCGAGGAGGCGACGGGCTCGATGGGCAACGACGCGCCGATCTCGGCGCTGTCGGACAAGCCGAAGCTGCTGTTCACCTACTTCAAGCAGAACTTCGCCCAGGTCACCAACCCGCCGATCGACCCGATCCGCGAGGAACTGGTGATGAGCCTGGTCTCGATCATCGGTCCCAGGCCGAACCTCTTCGACCTCGAAGGCGTCGCCTCGACCAAGCGGCTCGAAGTGCACCAGCCGATCCTGACCGACGCGGACCTCGAGAAGATCCGCTCGATCTCGGAGGTGTCGGACAGCCACTTCGTCTCGCGCACGCTCGACACCACGTTCGATGCGAGCCTGGGCGCGGCCGGCTTCGAGCAGGTGCTCGACGATCTCTGCGGCCGCGCCGAGGCCGCGGTGCGCGAGGGCGTCAACATCATCATCCTGTCCGACCGCATGGTGTCGGCGCAGCGGATTCCGATTCCGTCGCTGCTGGCCTGCGCCGCCGTGCATCACCATCTGATCCGCACCGGCCTGCGCACCTCGGTCGGCCTGGTCGTTGAATCCGGTGAGCCGCGCGAGGTGCATCACTTCGCCTGTCTGGCCGGCTATGGCGCGGAGGCGATCAATCCGTATCTGGCGTTCGAGACCATCATCGCGCTCAAGGACAAGCTGCCGGGCGCGCTGAGCGACTACGAGGTCGTCAAGCGCTACATCAAGTCGATCGGCAAGGGCCTGCTCAAGGTCATGTCGAAGATGGGCATCTCGACCTACCAATCCTATTGCGGTGCGCAGATCTTCGACGCGGTCGGCCTCAAGGCCGAGTTCGTGCAGAAGTTCTTCTACGGCACCCACACCCGCATCGAAGGCGTCGGCCTGGCCGAGATCGCCGAGGAGACCACGCGCCGTCACCGCGACGCGTTCGGCGACGCGCTGGTCTACAAGACCGCGCTCGACGTCGGCGGCGAATATGCCTACCGCACCCGCGGCGAGGACCACGCCTGGACCGCTGAGTCCGTCGCGACGCTCCAGCATGCCGTGCGCGGCAATTCGAAGGACCGCTACCAGGCATTTGCAAAACTGCTCAACGAGCAGTCCGAGCGGCTGCTGACGCTGCGCGGCCTGTTCCGGATCAAGTCGGCCGAGGACGACAAGCGCAAGCCGGTGCCGCTCGACGAGGTCGAGCCGGCCAAGGAGATCGTCAAGCGCTTCGCTACGGGCGCGATGAGCTTCGGCTCGATCTCGCGCGAGGCGCACACCACGCTCGCGATCGCCATGAACCGGATCGGCGGCAAGTCGAACACCGGCGAAGGCGGCGAGGAGGCTGATCGCTTCAAGCCGCTGCCCAACGGCGATTCCATGCGCTCGGCGATCAAGCAGGTCGCCTCGGGCCGGTTCGGCGTGACGACGGAATATCTCGTCAACTCCGACATGATGCAGATCAAGATGGCGCAGGGCGCCAAGCCCGGCGAAGGCGGCCAGCTGCCTGGCCATAAGGTCGACGCCACCATCGCCAAGGTGCGCCACTCGACTCCGGGCGTCGGCCTGATCTCGCCGCCGCCGCATCACGACATCTATTCGATCGAGGATCTCGCGCAGCTCATCTACGACCTGAAGAACGTCAATCCCGACGGTCAGGTCTCGGTGAAGCTCGTCTCCGAGGTCGGCGTCGGCACGGTTGCTGCAGGCGTCGCCAAGGCGCGGGCCGACCATGTTACGATCGCGGGCTTCGAGGGCGGCACCGGTGCCTCTCCCCTCACCTCGATCAAGCATGCGGGATCGCCGTGGGAGATCGGCCTGGCCGAGACGCATCAGACCCTGGTGCGCGAGCGGCTGCGTAGCCGCATCGTCGTCCAGGTCGACGGCGGCTTCCGCACCGGACGTGACGTCGTGATCGGCGCCCTGCTCGGCGCTGACGAGTTCGGCTTCGCCACCGCGCCGCTGATCGCGGCCGGCTGCATCATGATGCGCAAGTGCCACCTCAACACCTGCCCGGTCGGCGTCGCCACCCAGGACCCGGTGCTGCGCAAGCGCTTCACCGGCCAGCCCGAGCACGTCATCAACTACTTCTTCTTCGTCGCCGAGGAAGTCCGCGAGATCATGGCCGCGCTCGGCTATCGCAGCTTCAACGAGATGGTCGGCCAGACGCAGATGCTCGACCAGTCCCGGCTGGTGGCACATTGGAAGGCCAAGGGCCTCGACTTCTCCAAGCTGTTCGTGAAGCAGAAGGCGGAGCCGGGCCAGAAGATCCATCACGCCGAGAAGCAGGACCACCATCTCGAAGCCGTGCTCGACCGCAGGCTGATCGAGCAGGCGCGTCCCGCGCTCGACCGCGGCGCGCCGGTCAAGATCGAGGCCGAGATCAATAACACCGACCGTTCGGCGGGCGCGATGCTCTCCGGCGCGGTGGCCAAGATCTACGGCCATGCCGGCCTGCCGCAGGACACGATCCATGTCAGCCTGAAGGGCACCGCCGGCCAGGCGTTCGGCGCCTGGCTCGCGAACGGCGTCACCTTCGAGCTCGAAGGCGAAGGCAACGACTATGTCGGCAAGGGCCTGTCGGGCGGCCGCATCATCGTCAAGCCGCCGCGCAATTCCGGCATCGTGCCGGAGGAGTCGATTATCGTCGGCAACACCGTGATGTACGGCGCCATCTCCGGCGAGTGCTTCTTCCGCGGCATTGCCGGCGAGCGCTTCGCGGTCCGTAACTCGGGCGCGGTCGCCGTCGTCGAGGGCGCGGGCGACCATTGCTGCGAATACATGACCGGCGGCATCGTCGTCGTGCTCGGCAAGACCGGGCGCAACTTCGCCGCGGGCATGTCGGGCGGCGTCGCCTATGTGCTCGACGAGGCCGGTGACTTCGACAAGCATTGCAACATGGCGATGGTCGAGCTCGAGCCTGTGCTGTCGGAGGAGATGATCGCCGAGGACACCTATCACCAGATGGGCGACCTCGAGGCGCATGGCCGGGTCGACGTGTTCAAGAACCTGCTGGCGTCCGACGTCGAGCGCCTGCACGTCCTGATCTCGCGCCACGCCAAGGCCACCGGTTCCAAGCGCGCCGCCGACATCCTGGCGAACTGGAAGGACTACGCACCGAAGTTCCGCAAGGTGATGCCGGTCGAGTACCGCCGCGCGCTTCGCGAGCTCGCGGCCAAGGCCGACGCCGAGCCGAAGATCGCGATCGGGGCTTGAGGCACGGCAGTAACCAAGGACGTCATTGCGAGCGCAGCGAAGCAATCCAGGGCCAAACAGAATGTCTGAATTGCTTCGTCGCTCCGCTCCTCGCAATGACGACTGAGAAGCAGACGGGCCTCGCCCTTCGAGACGCGGCGCAAGCGCCGCTCCTCAGGGTGAGGAGAAGCGGGAAGCAAACTCCTCATGGTGAGGAGGCGCCAAAGCGCCGTCTCGAACCATGAGGCCGAGGTCGAGGCCTCACCCTTCGAGACGCGGCGAAGGCGCCGCTCCTCAGGGTGAGGGGAAGCACAGAGGAAATCCCTCAAGGTGAGGCGGTGCGAAAGCAACCGATCCGAACAATGAGGCCCGAGCAGTCAGGGACGTCGTAGATCATGGGCAAGGTCACAGGTTTTCTCGAAATCGAGCGGCACGATCGCAAGTATGCGCCGGTTGCCGAGCGGCTGAAGAACTTCAACGAGTTCGTGGTGCCGCTCTCCGAGAAGGAGCTGCGCGACCAGGCGGCGCGCTGCATGAATTGCGGCATCCCCTATTGCCACGGCACCGGCTCGGCCGCGCCGGGCACCACCGGCTGCCCGGTCAACAACCAGATCCCGGACTGGAACGACCTCGTCTACAACGGCAACTGGGAAGAGGCCGCGCGCAACCTGCACTCGACCAACAACTTCCCGGAGTTCACCGGCCGCATCTGCCCTGCCCCCTGCGAGGCATCGTGCACGTTGAACATCGACGACAATCCGGTGACTATCAAGACGATCGAATGCGCGATCGTCGACAAGGCCTGGGAGAACGGCTGGCTCAAGCCGGAGCCGGCCGCGGTCAAGACCGGCAAGAAGGTCGCCATCGTCGGCGCCGGCCCCGCCGGCCTCGCTGCCGCGCAGCAGCTGGCGCGCGCCGGTCACGATGTCCACGTCTTTGAGAAGAACGCCAAGGCCGGCGGCCTGCTGCGCTACGGCATTCCCGACTTCAAGATGGAGAAGGGCATCATCGACCGCCGCATCGCGCAGATGGAAGGCGAAGGCGTGACCTTCCATTACGGCGTCAATGTCGGCGGCAAGGATGGCCTCGATGCCAAGACCCTGCTGAAGGATTACGACGCCGTGGCGCTGACCGGCGGCGCCGAGGCGCCGCGCGACCTGCCGATCCCCGGCCGCGATCTCGCCGGCATCCACTACGCGATGGACTTCCTGCCGCAGCAGAACCGCCGCGTCGGCAACGAGCCGGTCAACACCACCGAGATTCTCGCCGGCGGCAAGCATGTCGTCGTGATCGGCGGCGGCGACACCGGCTCTGACTGCATCGGCACCTCGCTGCGCCAGGGCGCGCTGTCGGTCACCCAGCTCGAGATCATGCCGGCGCCGCCGGAGCGCGAGAACAAGGCGCTGACCTGGCCGAACTGGCCCTTGAAGATGCGGACCTCGTCGAGCCAGGCCGAAGGCGCGGTGCGCGAATTCGCGGTGCTGACGCAGAAGTTCGAAGGCGAGAACGGCGTCGTCAAGAAGCTGCATTGCGTCCGCGTCGACGCACAGTTCAAGCCGATCCCGGGCACCGAGTTCGTGCTGGCAGCCGATCTCGTCCTGCTGGCGATGGGCTTCGTCCATCCGGTGCATGAGGGCCTGCTCAAGAGCCTCGGCGTCGACCTCGACCCGCGCGGCAACGTCAAGGCCAACCTGACCGACTACCAGACCTCGCTGCCGAAGGTGTTCTCCGCCGGCGACATGCGCCGCGGCCAGTCGCTGGTCGTCTGGGCGATCCGCGAGGGCCGGCTATGCGCCCAGGCGGTCGACAAGTTCCTGATGGGCAAGACCGACCTGCCGCGCTGAGCGTCGACGGTTTGTTGGCGACCACGCCACGGCGGAGATGGTCTCCCCGCCTAAGGCAGGTTGATCCCATTTGCTGGCCGCCGTTTTGCGCTCGTCTCTCTCCATGTCGCCATGGCCGGGTTTGTCCCGGCCAACCACGTTCTTCCGCATGCTGGGAACGACGTGGATGCCCGGGAAAGGCCCGGGCATGACGGAGTAACTGATGTCGCTGCACACGTGCAGAGGCGGCTACGCGTCGCCCTTCCAGGCGGTGAGCCGCCGTTCCGCGAGCACCAGCACCTCGTTCAGGACCAGCCCGAGCAGCGAAAGCGTGACGATGCCCGCGTACATCTTAGGGATTTCGAACGTGAACTGCGCATAGTTGACGAGATAGCCGAGCCCGGCCTTCGCCCCGACCATTTCGGCTGCGATCAGCACCAGGATCGAATAGGCGCCGGCGATGCGGATGCCGGTGAAGATCGACGGCAGCGAGGCCGGCACCACCACGCGCGTGAACAGCCGGGTCTGCGATAACGCCATCGAGCGTGCGGAGCGGATCAGCAGCGGATCGACCTCGCGCGCGCCAGCCACGGTGTTGAGCAGGATCGGCCAGAGACAGGCGTAGAACACCATCGCCACCTTCGATACCTCGCCCATGCCGAGCATGAGGACGAACACCGGGAGCAGCGCCAGCGGCGCGGTGTTGCGGAACAGTTCGAGCAGCGGATTGAGAATCTCCGCCACCGAACGGTACCAGCCGATGACGAGCCCGAGCGGCACGCCGACGGCAACGGCGAGGATCAGGCCAGAGAAGGCGCGGCCGGCGCTGGCTGCGAGATGCTCCACAAGCTCACCGCTGCGCGCCATCTCGACGAAGGCGGACAGCGCCGTCGAGAACGGCGGGAGGAAGGTGGTATCGACGAGCCCGAGGCGCGGCAGGATTTCCCATGCGGCCAGGAAGGCGAAGATCGCCACTGTCCCGCGCAGCAGCCGCGCCGCGCGGCGCGCGAAATGGCCCGGCCCCGACGACCCAGAGGCTTCGACCAGCCGGTCGACCGAGGTGCTCATGACGCGCGGCTCTCCTCGCTTGCGGTGGACTGCCGGACGCCATCGCGCACCACGCGCGCGGCGGCCGTCGCCTCCGGATGGAACAGCTGCCAGATGCGATGACGGAGCGCGACGAATTCGGGCGTCGCGCGCAGATCGTCGGCGCCGCGGTCGATATCGATCGCGATGTCGGCGACGATGCGCCCCGGGCCGGCGGCCATCACCAGCACGCGCTGGCCGAGATAGACCGCCTCGTCGATCGAGTGCGTAATGAAGACGATGGTCTTGCCGGTCTGCCGCCAGATGCGAAGGGTTTCGTCCTGCAGTCGCTCACGTGTCTGCGCGTCGAGTGCGGCGAACGGCTCGTCCATCAGCAGCACCTCCGGGTCATAGGACAGCGCCCGAGCGATGGCGATGCGCTGCTTCATTCCGCCAGACAGCTGATGCGGATAGCGATCGCCGAAATCGGCGAGGTCGACGAGATCGAGAAAATGCGCCGCACGCGCGGCGCGCTCCGCCTTCGGCACGCCGCGCGCTTCCAGGCCGAACTCGATGTTGCCCTTCGCGGTCTTCCAGGGAAACAGCGCGTATTGCTGGAACACGATGCCGCGATCGAGCCCCGGCCCCTTGACCGGAACGCAGTCGATGAGAATCGAGCCCCCGTCGGCCAAGCTCAGCCCGTCGATCAGATCGAGCAGCGTGGTCTTGCCGCAGCCACTCGGGCCGACCAGCACCAGGAATTCGCCGGGCCGGACCTCGAACGACACATTGCCGAGCGCGACGAAGCGGCCGCCTTGGTTGAGGCTGTAGCTCTTGCTCACATTGCGCACACTGATCGCCGCGCCCATCCACATGCTCCTTCAGGTCGCGGACCTGATCTTCATCTCGCTCGCGCCGCTCGCCGGCTGCGCGCGCGTCTCGTCAGTCCGCGAACGGATTGAACCGGTTGGTATAGACGTCGGCCGCGCGGATCTGGCCCGGCTTCAGCTGACCATTGGCCTCGAACCACGCCTGGTAGCTCTCGAACTCCTCGGGGCGGATGACGCCGCCCTTGCCGCCGACGCTGGCGGATTTCCAATAGCGCACCGCCGTCCTGTCCTCGTTCCTGTTGCGCTCCTGCAGGATCTTCTCCAGCCGCGCGATCACCTCCTCGCGCGGCGTCGACTGTGCCCAGGCAATCGCGCGCGCGGTGGCTTCGACGAACTTCCGCGACGTCCCCGGATATTGCGCGATGAACCGATCGGTGAGGATGTAGGCTGCATAGCCGAACGAGCCGAGCAGGCCGTAGTCGGTGACCAGGAGGCGCGCATCACCCTCTGCGAGCACCTTCTCCTTCAGGATGTCTTCGAGAAAGATGGCGTCGAGCTGCTTGGCCCGCAGCAGCTGCGCGAGGTTGACCGGCGGCGCCGGCACGAAGATCACCTTCTTGATGTCCTCGGCCGATACGCCCGACTTCTGCAGATAAACGGTGATGAGATATTCCTGATAGGCGCCCGGCGTGTTGACGCCGATCTTGCGGCCGACGAGGTCCGTGGCGTTCTGGATCGGGCTCGAATTGAGGGTGAGAAGGCCGCCGCTGGTCTGGGCATCGGTGCCGATATAGGCGATCACCGCCTTGATCGGGGCATGCGCTGCAGCGAGCTTCAGGATCGAGCCATTGAAGGCACCGCCGAAATCGATATCGCCGGTCACCGCCGCCTGGATGTCCTGCGGACCCGAAATCGTGTTGCCGATCCATTTCAGCTTGACGGGGGCAAGGTAGCCGAGGTCCTCGGCGAGCTCCGGATAGAGCACCCTGCCCAACCAGCCCTGGTAGCGCAGCTCCAGCTTTTCTGGAGCAGGCCACTGCGATTTGGAGCTCTCCTCGGCGCGAACCGGCTCGGAGGCAACGAAAGCCGTTGCCAGCAACAGCACGAAAGCAGCAAGGCTCTGCGCAAGTCTCAACAGCGCAAGCCTCAACAGCAGGGCGTCTTTGCGCCCGCGGCTCAGATCGATGATGTTCATCAGCGGCGATACTCGGTTCAACATTGGAGGCCGGCTCCTGGCGGAGCCGACCGGCTCACGAACGACGAGGCGCCGACGTCAGAACGCGCCGTCGTACTCCAGCGTGACTCGATGGATGCGCCGCGGCGCCTTCCCATAGTCGCGCACCGCGTAATGCTGGACCTGGCGGTTGTCCCAGATCGCGACGTCGCCCTCCTGCCACGCGAAGCGCGCCTGCACCTCGGGCGTCTTGACCAGGTCATACAGGTAGTTCAGCAGGCTCTGGCTCGCGGTCTTCGACACGCCGAGCAGATGGCTGGTGTGCGCCTCATTGACGAAGATCAGCTTGCGGCCGGTCTCCGGATGGGTCTTGACGACCGGGACCTCGATCGGCGGAAACTTCACTGTCGCATCCTGCACCCGCGCGAGCCCCTCTTCCGCAGTCTCCTCGCGGCCTTCCGCGTAGCCGGTGAGCAGGTCCGAGAGCGCTTCCTTCTTCGGCGAGGCGAAGAACGTGTTGACCGCGGTCAGCTTCTCGAAATAGCGGGCGAGGTCGGGATCGAGCAGATCGTATACCGCCGTGGACGAGGCCCAGATCGTGTCGCCGCCACCGTCGGGCGGCAATTGCTTGATATGCAGCACCGTCGCTTTCGGCGGCTGCCGCTGCCAGGAAACGTCGACGTGCCAATTGTCGGTGCCGCCGGTCTTGGTGTTCTCGTCATGGGCGATGACTTCGATCTCGGGAAATCCCTCGACCGACGGCAGATAGATGTTCTTGCGGATCGGATTGCCGAAGATGCGCGCGAGGTCGACATGCTGCGCGAAGCTCAGCGCCTGCTTACGGAAGAAGATGACGCCGTGCTGGACCAAAGCGCGATTGAGGTCCTGCTTGTTCTGATCACTGAGCGGCCTGGTGAGATCGATATTTTCGATCACGGCGCCAATCAGCGGCTTATAGGGACGAATCGAAATATCCTGGTGGCCATGCTTCGACTGAGCAGAATTTCTTTCCAGCGCGACACTCATCTCTTGTTCCCCGGAGCGTTGAGATAACAAAAGGTTAGGTTTGAGTGGAAAGACCGTCAAGTTAGTCTATCAAATAAGTATACAATCATCGCAAAGCCGCAGCGACGCGGAGGATCCGCATCGCATAGAGAGCTGACGAAGGCAGGGTTTGCCTCAAAGCCCGAGCCGATCGACTGCCAAGCCCGGTCGTTGCGAGCGGTCGACCGTGCCCTGCGACAATTCGCGATCGTGTGGGGAACGATGACGAACTTTGCGACGGAACCTTCACGGCGGCATCAGCCGCGGCCGTGCACTTTGGCTGTTAAGCAGATCGCGGCAAGCAGTGCAGATCGATGAGACGCCGCTTTCGCACCGGAGAAAAAAGGGTGGGGACTTCCTCGACATGAGTCTCCGTTCGGCCTGAAGTGGCAGGTCAGGCCGGCGTTTCATCATCGATCGGATGAACGTCGAAGCGTCAGGATCGACGTTTCACCGTGAAGCCCCCACCCGTCCTGGCCATCGGCCAGCTCGGATAAGCCGCGCCGCGCGCGGCTCTGATCTCAGAACGGGTGCAGCCGTGTCGCACGGCCGCATTGCCCAGTACTTGATGAACCCCGCAGGATTTCGCGTTCCGCGCGCATCGCGATGGTCGTCATGTCGGACAATCCCCACGTCTCGCCGGCAGACGCCGCGGTCCCCTCTGGTTCACACAACCTAAAAGTGCATCTCCTAAGATAGACCAAATGGCATCGCCAGCATTCCCATCAAATGCGGCGCGTGTCTCGACGATGTGCGCCCGCTCGTCGTTCACGAGAGCAACATAGGTTCGATAAACGAACGTTTCGTTACCGCATCAGAATACCGCCGTCAACTCGTGGTCCGCTCCCACAGGTCCTCGATCGGGACAGGGGGCGTCACCCGAAAGATGTCATCGATCACGTGGCCGAGCTCGGCGGCGCTCGCGAGGGCGCGCTCCTCGATCACCTCGGCATCGCCGTCCTGCCGCGTGTAGCGGCGGCTGACCAGCTTGTGCCGCACGCCGCGCGCGACGCGCTCCATCATCAGCGTGTGCGTGGCTGGCACGGCCGGGCTGGTCGAGGTGTACCAGCTACCGAGCACGTAGTCGGCATGGATCTGCGGCGCCAGGTCGAACGCATACATCATGCGCCAGCCGGTCGGCTGTTTCGCGCTGATCGTGTAGAGCCCGTTCCACATGCCGATGCGGAACGTGCCCATCGGCGTCCGCTGCTCCGGCCCGACCTCGAGCCGGATCGGCCCATCCATCATGCAGATGCCGAAGCCGACATCGACCAGATGGGGACGGCCCTCGACCTCGACCAGCAACATCATGTGCTGACGCGGCCCGAGCGGATCGTCCGGCGCCGAGCGCCAGCGCACGCGTCCTGTCAAACCGACGACCTTGAAGCCGATCGCCTCCAGCACCGCCTGGAACAGCACATTCTGCTCGAAGCAATAACCGCCGCGGCGGCTCAGCACGAGCTTCTGCTGCACCGACGGCAGATCGACATGGACTGGACGTCCCATCAGCGGATCGAGCGCCTCGAACGGCAGCGCATCGACATGCGCGGCCTGGAGCGCTGCGAGGGTTGCCAGATCGGGCGCGAGCGGCGCGCGATAGGCGATGCGGGCGAGATAGGAATCCAGTTGAAGCTCAGCCGCCATCGCACCTTCGTTCCGTCAGCTTTCGATCCGAGCCCAGATCATGTCCGCCGGCACCGGAAGCGTCAAACCAAACAGCTCGTCGATGACACGGTGCAGCGCCTCCGGCGATTCGACGATGCGCTCGCTCCTCACCTCGCCGTCACGCGCCTCGATGACGAGGCGGCGGTTGACCAGCCGGTAGCGCGCATCGCGCGTCAGCCGCTCCAGCACCAGCATCGAGGTGAACGGCGTGAACGGGCTGGTCGAGGTGTACCAGTTGCTGAGCACGTAGTCGGCGTGGACCTGCGGCGCGAGGTCGAACACATACATCATGCGCCAGCCAGCCGGCTGCCTGGCCGCGAGCCAGTACAAATCATCCTTCAGCGTCAGGCGGAACGTGCCCATCAGGGTCGGCTGTTCGATGTCGGGCGCCATCCGCAACGGCGTATCGAGCAGGCAGGAGCCGAAGCCGACATCGGCGATGTGCGGCCCCTCCGGCAGGTCGACCTTGAGCATCATGTGCGTGCGGGGCGTCAGCGGTGCATCCGCGTCGAGCCGCCAGCGCACCCGCGCCGACAGTGGCGTGACGGCAAAGCCGATCGCCTCCAGCGCGGCCTTCAGCAGCGCGTTCTGCTCGAAGCAATAGCCGCCGCGGCGGCCGTCGACGATCTTGGCCTGGACCGCAGCGAGATCGATGTTGACGGGCCGGCCGAGCAACGGATCGATGCCTTCGAACGCGATCGCATCGACATGCGCCGCCTGCAATGCGGCGAGCGTCTCGAAGGTCGGCGCCAGCGGCCCGCGATAGCCGATCCGGGCGAGATATTTGTCGAGGTTAAAATCGGAGGACATCTTGAGGAAACTTCCAACGGCCTAAGGCACGACATCGATCACTCGTCATTGCGAGCGCAGCGGAGCAATCCAGGGCTCAGCGGGGACTCTGGATTGCTTCGTCGCTGCGCGCCTCGCAATGACGGCAAGTGAGATCAAGCCACTCCGGCCCGCAGCAGATCATGCATGTGCAGGATGCCGACCGGTTTCGCGCCGTCGGTGACGATCAGGGTGGTGATCTTGGCGGAGTTCAGGATCTCCAGCGCCTCGGAGGCGAGCGCCTCGCGGCCGACGGTGCGCGGGTTCGCGGTCATGATCTCGTCGACCGCGACCGACAGCAGATCCGCACGCATCTTCCGGCGGAGATCGCCGTCGGTGATGATGCCGGCAACATGGCCGCGGCCGTCGACGATGACGACGCAGCCGAGTCCCTTGGCTGACATCTCGGCCAGCGCATCGGCCATGCCGGTGCCGAGCGGCTTCAGCGGCACCGCGTCCCCTGAGCGCATCAGGTCGGAGATGTGCTTGAGCATGGCGCCGAGCTTGCCGCCCGGATGGAAATTGGCGAATTCCAGCGCGGTGAAGCCGCGGCCTTCGAGCAGCGCGATCGCCAGCGCGTCGCCGATCGCGGCCTGCATCAGGGTCGAGGTGGTCGGCGCCAGATTGTGCGGACAGGCCTCGCGCGCCTTCGGCAGCTCCAGCACGATGCGCGCCGCCTGCCCGAGCGAGGATTGCGCGTTCGAGGTGATGGCGATCATCGGGATCGCAAAGCGCTTGGTGTAGTTGACCAAGGTCTTCATCTCCGGCTGCTCGCCGGACCAGGACAGCGCGATGACGACGTCATCCGAGGTGATCATGCCGAGATCGCCATGGCCGGCCTCGGCGGAATGGACGAAGAAGGCCGGCGTACCGGTCGAGGCCAGGGTCGCGGCCATCTTGCGGGCGACGTGGCCCGACTTGCCGAGCCCGGTCAGGATCGCACGGCCCTTGGCTTGCCGAATCAGCGCGACGGCGGCGGCGAAGGCCGCGCCCAGCGGTCCATGCAATGCCGCAGAGATCGCGGCAATGCCGTTGCTGCCGGCGTCGAGCGTCCGCAGCGCCGATTGAATGTCCGCATTGGCGGGAGGGGCTTCGGTCAACGGCTTCGATCTCGGCATTCGCGCTTCCAAGGCTCAGATTCCAAGGCTCAGACAATCAAGCGCCGCTCTTTAGCATGGGTAAGGCCGCGAGGCGTCATCAACAGCCCATTAACCATATTTGTTTTTACTCTCTTAACGACGGGGTTTGCCGACGGCGCCCGGCCGCTCGGCTAAATATTTGATTTGTTGGGGTTTTGGAAATCGTGGGGTGGAGCCCTGACAGCGGCCGCGCGGCGCGCGCGCGGCGATGGCGCGACGCCTCGGCCGCATGCGTGCTGCTCGCTGCCCTCGGCGGCGGCCCGGCTCAGGCGCAGACCATCGACGCGCTTCGCCCCGTTCGCGACGGCTTTCTGGCCCCGCAGGATTCGCCGCTGCGGCGGACCGTCGTGAGCGGGTTGTCCGATGCCGCTCCGACGGTCGGCGTCGACACCCCCATTTCGGCCAGCTCCCCGCCGCGGCAGACCGGCGGGCCACTGCCCGGCAGACCCGCCGCCAGCGGAGCGGCCGACACCGGCTATGATTCGCTCAACCGGACCCGCAAGAAGCCGCGCTACTACCCCGCGCAGCCCCGGCCCAAGCCGCCGCCGGGACCCGGCACGCGCCCATCCGGCGAGCTGACCGGACAATTGCGCCCGACGCTGCCGCCGTCGGCTTCGGCCAACAAGCCGCCGATCCCCGCCGCCATGGCCGGCACAGTGCCTGGCCAGCCGCCGCGCAAGCGACTGAAGATCGATGACGACCCGTTCGGCGCCGTCGGCGACTATGCCGGCCCGTTCCTGGTCAAGGGCGCGGTCGAGCTCTCGGCAGGCTATGACAGCAATCCCGCTCGGCTCGGCAATCCGCGCGGCATGCCGGCCTGGATGATCGCGCCGGAATTCCTGGCGGTGTCCAACTGGGAGCGCCACGCCCTGGTCGCCGACCTGCGCGGCTCCTTCACCGGCTATGGCAGCACGCTGCCGGCGCGGCTCGATGGCGGCGTCAATCCGGCGCCGACCACGCTCGACCGCCCCGATTTCACCGGCCATCTCGATGGCCGCCTCGACGTCAGCCGCGATACCTCGGTCGGCGCCCAGTTGCGGCTGCGCGCGGCCACCGACAATCCCGGCAGCCCCAACGTGCAGGCGGGGCTGGCGCGCTATCCGGTCGCCACCACGCTGGGCACCACGATCGGCATCGACCAGCGCTTCAACCGCCTCCAGATCTCCGCCGGCGCAACCGCCGATCGCACCAGCTATCAGCAGAGCAAGCTGACCGACGGCTCGGCCACGTCGAACGACGACCGCAACTTCAACCAGTATGGCGGCATCGGCCGGGTATCCTACGAGGTAATGCCCGGCCTGAAGCCGTTCGCCGAGATCCAGGGCGACAGCCGCGTGCATGACCAGCGATTCGATCGCGCCGGGTATCAGCGCGATTCTGCGGGCGGCACCGCCAAGGCCGGCAGCTCGTTCGAATTCACGCGGTTGCTCACCGGCGAACTCTCGATCGGCTATGCGACGCGCAGCTATGTCGACCCGCGGCTCAACCGGCTGCAGGGTTTTCTGACGTCGGCCTCCTTGGTGTGGTCGGCGACGCCGCTGACCACGGCGCGCTTCCTCTCGGACACGCAGCTCGCCGAGACCACCGTGGCCGGCGCCTCCGGCGTGCTGGTGCGCACCTACACCGTGCAAGTCGACCACGACTTCCGGCGCTGGCTGACCGGCATCGGCAAATTCAGCTTCGGCACGCTCGATTATCAAGGCTATGGCCGCAGCGACCGCACCTATTCGGCCGAAGGCAACCTCGTCTACAAGATGACGCGCAGCCTCTGGGTCAAGGGCTCGCTGCGCTATGACAAGCTCGACTCCAACATCACAGGTGCCGGCTCATCGGGCACCGTGGTGATGCTGGGCGTCAGGCTGCAGAACTAACCCCCCTGCTCTCCCCCCGTCATTGCGAGAAGCGAAGCGACGAAGCCATCCAGGGCTGCGCGTGCGCCTCTGGATTGCGTCGCTGCGCTCGCAATGACGCGGTGAGACTGCGGGCTTAAACATCCGTCGTCGCCCGCAGCACTACGCCGCCGTCACCGTCAGATGCGCGCCGTCGGCCTGCACGATGCGGACGCGGCTGCCAGCCGGCGCGTCGGGGCCGGCGACGCGCCACACCGTGTCGTCGATGCGGACGGTGCCGTTGCCGTCGATGATCGGCTTCTCCAAGGTGAACTCGCGCCCGACCAGCGCAGCGGAGCGGCGGTTCAGATAGGGATTGTCGCTGGCCGCCGCGGCACCGGTTCGCGCCAGCCGCCGCCATAGCGGCACGGCGGCGATGGCGAACAGCGCGAACATCAGGATCTGCAGCTGCCATCCCGGCGCAAAGGCGAACGACAGCAGGCCGACCAGGAGCGCGGCGAGCCCGAGCCAGAACAGGAAGACGCCCGGCGCCAGCAGCTCCAGCGCCATCAGGATGATGCCGAAGATCAGCCAGTTCCAGGTGCCGAGCGTGACGAACATGTCGCTCATGGTGACCTCCTGCGTCAGGCCTGCGGCGGGACCGGCGGCTTCGGCGGCGTGCCGGCCGACGGCACCGAGCCGCCGCTGCGGCGCGCGGCCACGGCCGAGGCCGCACTCTCGCCGAACGTCGCCTTGGCGATCTCGCCGATGCCGGCGAGCGAGGCCAGCATGCCCGTCGCCTCGAGCGGCAGCATGATCACCTTCTGGTTCGGCGAGTCGGCGAGCTGGCCGAACGCCTTGATGTATTTGTCGGCGATGAAGTAGTTCAGCGCGGCGACGTCGCCTTTCGAGATCGCTTCCGACACCATCTGCGTCGCCTTGGCCTCGGCCTGTGCCGCGCGCTCGCGCGCCTCGGCGTCGAGGAACGCCGACTGGCGGCGGCCTTCCGCCTGCAGGATCTGGCTCTGCTTGGCACCTTCCGCGCGCAGGATCTCGGACTGACGCTGGCCCTCGGCCTGCAGGATGTCGGCGCGCTTGACGCGCTCGGCCTTCATCTGCCGGCCCATCGCCTCGACGAGATCGGCCGGCGGCACGATGTCCTTGATCTCGATGCGGTTGACCTTGAGCCCCCACGGCGACACCGCGGCGTCGACGACGCGCAGCAGCCGCTCATTGATCTCGTCGCGATGCGACAGCACCTGGTCGAGATCCATCGAGCCCATCACCGAGCGGATGTTGGTCATGGTCAGCGTGATGATGGCCTGGTTGAGGTTGGCGACCTCGTAGCTCGCTTTCGCCGCGTCGAACACCTGGTAGAAGGCGACGCCGTCGACCGTCACCGTGGCATTGTCCTTGGTGATGACCTCCTGCTCCGGGATGTCGATCACCTGCTCCATCATGTTGATCTTGCGCCCGATGCGATCAAAATAGGGCACGATGATGTTGAGGCCCGGCGACAGGGTGCGGGTGTATTTGCCGAACCGCTCGACGGTCCAGTCGAACCCCTGCGGCACGGTCTTCACGCCGGAATAGAGAGTGAAGATGGCCAGCAGCACCAGCGCTATGGCGAAAATGTCGAAACCGCTCATGGATCCTCCAAGGAAGGAGACGGTCGTCTCCTCACCAGCCTCTGCAGCAATCACAATCTGGGGATTGCTACACGATTTTGTCGGGGGTCCGATGGGCGCGGTTCAGGAACTTATTTTCGTGGCGGCGGCGCGCATTCATCTTGCGCCGACCTGCAAGCTGACCTAGCAGGCCAACAAGACCATGGCTGGCTCAGAGCCAGCCCTGCAACTCGCGCAGGACGAGCTGCCGCAGCACCTCCATGCCGGGGGCGCTGTCGTTCAGGCAGGGCACGGCGGAGAATTCCTCGCCGCCATTATGCTTAAAGATCTCACAATTCTCGCCGGAGATTTCCTCCAGGGTTTCGAGACAATCGGCGGCGAAGCCCGGCATCACCACTGCGATGCGCTTGACGCCGTCCTTGGCGAACTTCTCGATGGTCTTGTCGGTGTAGGGCTGCAGCCACTCCGAGAAGCCGAAGCGCGACTGGAAGGTCAGGAGCAGCTTGGTGTCGTCCATGCCGAGCCGCTTGCGCAGCAGCTCGGTGGTGGCGACGCACTGCTCGCGATAGGGATCGCCCTTGTCGACATATTCCTTGGGCATGCCGTGGAACGAGGCCACGATCAGCTCGGGCTTGTAGGACAGGGTCTTGAGATGCTCCTCGATCGAGACGGCGAGCGCCTCGATGTAGAAATCGTCGTTGTAATAAGGCGGCGTCACCCGCAGCGTCGGCTGGGCGCGCAGCTCGGTCAGCACGCGGAACGCCTCGTCGCACACGGTCGCGGAGGTCGCAGCCGAATATTGCGGATACAGCGGCACCACCAGGATGCGGTCGCAGCCCTTGGCCATCAGACCATCGACGCCGGCCTTGATCGAGGGATTGCCGTAGCGCATCGCCCAGTCGACGATCACATGGCTGCGATCAGCGAGCGCGGCGGACAGCTTCTCGCTCTGTGCGCGGGTGATGGTCTTCAGCGGCGATTCGTTCTTCTCGGTGTTCCAGATCGACTGGTAGTCCTTGGCCTTCTTGCGCGGCCGGACGTTGAGGATGATGCCGTTGAGGATGATCTTCCACAGCAGGCCCTGGTCCTCGATCACGCGCCGATCGGACAGGAATTCCTTGAGATAGACGCGGACGCCGGCGGCATCGGCCGTGTCGGGCGTCCCGAGATTGACCAGCAGCACGCCGACGCGCGCGGTGCTCGCTGCCGGCAACGGCAGGGCATTGTCAGGAGACCTGGCATTGTCGAAGGAAATGGCGGCGGTCATGATGCCCGTGACTGGTGAAGGGCGTGGCTTGGCGGCTTGTTTCGACATTGTCAAGATCAGGGCCATTTCACCGATGTCATCGGGCTGGAGGAGCCATGACGATTGCAGAATTGTGCATTTTCGCCAGCGTAATGCTGTACCTGTTAACGATCGCGCCAGTGAAGTGGATCAGCGTCGACGGCGCCGGGCGCTACGATAATGCGCGCCCCCGTGATCCCGCGTTTTATGCCGGCGGCATCCGCGAGCGGGCGCTGGGCGCCCATCAGAACGGCATCGAGGCGTTCCCGTTCTTTGCCGCCGCCGTGCTGCTGGCCGAGTTCCGCGGCGCGCCGCAGAACCTCATCAACGAGCTCTCGGTGCTGTTCCTGATCGTGCGGACCGCCTATGTGCTCACCTATGTCGGCAACCGTCCCTCGCTGCGCTCGATCCTGTGGGCGATCGGCTTTTTGATCACGGTCGCGATCTTCTTCCTGCCCCTGCTCCGCCATGTCCTGCCGCTTTGAGCGAAGCTGCCGCCGGGCGTGCGACGCGTCACATCCGCGTGCCCGGCCGGATGCTAACCACGACCGCCAAAGACCTCTGTCTGTACGCCGTCTGTTTCCTTTTTGATCCGGCCCGCTACGGCCAGTTGATTGGATTTGGCGGCGAAATTCCCTATAGGGCGGGGTGAATTCGACGGCTGTCGCGGCGCTATGAGGCCGCCAGAGGGATTGTGATGACTGTGACCAACTCGGCCTCCGCGCGTGCGACGCGCGACCCGGGAAATTATCAGACTGCCCTGCAATCGACGGTGCGGGCGGCGGCGGATTGGCTGATCGCCAACCAGAAGCCGGACGGCCATTGGGTCGGCCGCGCCGAGTCCAATGCCTGCATGGAGGCGCAATGGTGCCTCGCGCTGTGGTTCATGGGGCTCGAGGACCATCCGCTGCGCAAGCGCCTGGGCCAGTCGCTGCTCGACAGCCAGCGCCCGGACGGCGCCTGGCAGGTCTATTTCGGCGCCCCCAATGGCGACATCAACGCGACTGTCGAGGCCTATGCCGCGCTCCGCTCGCTGGGCTTCCGCGATGACGAGCCGGCGGTGCGCCGGGCGCGGGAATGGATCGAGGCCAAGGGCGGCCTGCGCAACATCCGCGTCTTCACCCGCTACTGGCTGGCACTGATCGGCGAATGGCCGTGGGAGAAGACGCCGAACATCCCGCCGGAGGTGATCTGGTTTCCGCTCTGGTTTCCGTTCTCGATCTACAATTTCGCGCAATGGGCCCGCGCCACCTTGATGCCGATCGCCGTACTGTCGGCGCGGCGGCCGAGCCGGCCGCTGCCGCCGGAGAACCGCCTCGATGCGCTGTTTCCGCATGGACGGAAGGCGTTCGACTACGAACTGCCGGTCAAGGCCGGCGCCGGCGGCTGGGACAGGTTCTTCCGCGGCGCCGACAAGGTTCTGCACAAGCTGCAGAACCTCGGCAACCGTCTCAATCTCGGCCTGTTCCGCCCGGCGGCCACCAGCCGCGTGCTGGAATGGATGATCCGCCATCAGGATTTCGACGGCGCCTGGGGCGGCATCCAGCCGCCCTGGATCTACGGGCTGATGGCGCTCTATGCCGAAGGCTATCCGCTCAATCATCCCGTGCTCGCAAAGGGCCTCGACGCGCTGAACGATCCCGGCTGGCGCGTCGATGTCGGTGACGCCACCTACATCCAGGCCACCAACAGCCCGGTCTGGGACACGATCCTGACCTTGCTCGCCTTCGACGATGCCGGCGTGCTCGGCGACTATCCCGAGGCCGTCGACAAGGCGGTCGACTGGGTGCTGCAGCGGCAGGTGCGCGTGCCCGGCGACTGGTCGATGAAGCTGCCGCATGTCAAGCCCGGCGGCTGGGCGTTCGAATACGCCAACAACTACTATCCCGACACGGACGACACCGCGGTCGCGCTGATCGCGCTGGCGCCACTGCGCCACGATCCGAAATGGAAGGCCAAAGGGATCGACGAGGCTATCCAGCTCGGTGTCGACTGGCTGATCGGCATGCAGAGCCAGGGCGGCGGCTGGGGCGCGTTCGACAAGGACAACAACCAGAAGATCCTGACCAAGATCCCGTTCTGCGATTATGGCGAGGCGCTCGATCCGCCCTCGGTCGACGTCACCGCCCACATCATCGAGGCGTTCGGCAAGCTCGGCATCTCGCGCAACCATCCGTCGATGGTGCAGGCGCTGGACTATATTCGCCGTGAGCAGGAGCCGAGCGGTCCGTGGTTCGGCCGCTGGGGCGTCAATTACGTCTACGGCACCGGCGCGGTGCTGCCGGCGCTGGCCGCGATCGGCGAGGACATGACCCAGCCCTATATCGGCCGCGCCTGCGACTGGCTGGTTGCCCATCAGCAGGCCGATGGCGGCTGGGGCGAGAGCTGCGCCTCCTACATGGATGTCAGCGCGGTCGGCCGCGGCACCACAACGGCCTCGCAGACCGCCTGGGCGCTGATGGCGCTGCTCGCCGCCAATCGCCCCCAGGACAAGGACGCGATCGAGCGTGGCTGCATGTGGCTGGTCGAGCGCCAGTCGGCCGGCACCTGGGACGAGCCGGAATTCACCGGCACCGGTTTCCCGGGCTACGGCGTCGGCCAGACCATCAAGCTGAACGATCCCGCGCTGTCGCAGCGGCTGATGCAGGGCCCGGAATTGTCCCGCGCCTTCATGCTCCGCTACGGCATGTACCGCCACTACTTCCCGCTGATGGCGCTCGGCCGCGCCCTACGCCCGCAGAGTCATAGCTAGGCGGCGATACTCGCGATCCACCGCCACCGTCATTGCGAGCCATCCCGTCGCGCGCAGCGCGACGGGATGAGCGCAGCAATCCAGAGCCCAAGTGCGCGACTCTGGATTGCTTCGCTTCGCCCACAAAGACGATGGTGGATGCTGCTTGGCCTGTCATTGTCCTGAGCTTCGGATGCACGATCGACAAGCACCACGGTCGTCCCGCCCCCTGGGCAAGATCGCAAGATCGGTCGAGACACGCCCCGCCTGCCTGCGCTTGGGTGCTGTCGCCACGGAGACCAGACGATGACGACGGCGCTTCAGTCCTACCATGCCCGGATGCTGCGGGTGCTGGATCACATCGACCGGCATCTCGACGACGATCTGGACCTGGAGAGGCTGAGCAGCATCGCCGCCTATTCGAAATATCATTTCCACCGGCAGTTCACGGCGACGTTCGGGCTCTCGGTGCATCGCTATGTCCAGCTCGCCCGCATGAAGCGTGCGTCTTACCGGCTCGCCTATGGCGATGACCAGAGCGTCACCGACATCGCGATGGACGCCGGCTACGATGCCCCGGATGCCTTCGCCCGCGCCTTTCGGCAACGGTTCGGGCAGTCGCCGTCTTCGTTCCGGAGAGCACCCGACTGGGAGCCGTGGCTTGCGGCCTTCGGGCCTCTCGACGATGCGAGGAGCAAGCTCATGCAGAAGACCTTCACTTCCGACGACGTGACGATCCGCGAGGTGCCGACCACGCCGGTGGCGATCATGGAGCATCGCGGCGACCCGGCGACGCTCGGCGCCACGATCCAGCGCTTCATCGCCTGGCGGAAAGCCGCCGGCCTGCATCCAAAGACCAACCCGACCTTCAACGTCTGGCGATCCGAGCGGCGCCCCGCCTCACCCGCCGACTACAGCGTGGACCTTTGCGTCGGGACCGACCAGCCGATCGCGGCGGACGGCGAGCCGATCAGGTCCGGCGAGATTCCCGGCGGACGCTGCGCCGTGCTGCGCGTCGTCGGCCACACCGACAATCTCGAGCCCGCCGCGCTCTATCTGTATCGCGACTGGCTTCCGGCCAGCGGCGAGGAAGCCCGTGACTTCCCGATCTATTGCCAGCGACTGAGCTTCTTCCCCGAGGTGCCGGAGCACGAGACGGTGGCGGAGCTGTTCCTGCCGCTGAAGTAGCGCGCGCTGGCCGCAGACGCGGTGCCGTGCGCAAAGCATTCGAGAGCAACACTCTCGACCGTGGATTGCTTCGCTCGCAAATGACGATGTGGCGATGTTTCGTGTGCTGACGCTGCCAAATGTTGTGGATCGACAGCTGCCTCGCCATCCCCCGCTGTCGTCCCAGCCTTGAGCCGGGACCCATAACCACAGAAGCGGCTTGAGGCAGGCGGGCAACGACCAGTTCGCGCATCACGCCCGCCGCAGCGTATGGGTCCCGGGTCGGCGCCACGACCGCGCCAGCGCGCGCTCGTGGCTTGCCCGGGACGACACCATTGGTTTAGCGCGAACTGGACCGCCTCCACCGCTGTCATCACGTGCGCAGGCGGGGCATCCCGTACGCCGAGGCGATTGTGTGGACCAAGGCTGTGAAGCCCGCGCCGCTCAGAAGCAGGTGGCGCGTTCCGCGGCCATGTAACCCAGCAACAAGCCTGCGCCGAACAGCAGGACGAGGCCGGCGGCCCCGAATTCGAGGCCGCGCATGATCAGGGCGCCGCCGCCCTCGCGGCCGGCGCTGAGACGGCGGGCGACGTCCTTGGCGGCGACGGCGATCACGGCGATGGTCGCGACCGTCACCGCCGTGCCCATGCCCATCAGGATCGTGGCGGCGACGCCGGCCCAGAACATGCCCTGCGCCAGCGCGAACACCAGCACCAGGATCGCGCCCGAGCAGGGACGGATGCCGGCGGCGAAGATCGCCTGGAAGCCGCGCTGCCAGCCGCCAGGGCCGGCGAGCTCGCTCGGCGCGGGCCCGTGGGAATGACCGCAGCCGCAATCGTCGCCATGGACGTGATCGTGATGGACGTGATGGTGGTGGACATGAGCCTGCGCCACCGTCTGCGCATGATCGTGATGATGATGCCCGTGGTGATCGTGGCCATGATGATCATGACCATGATGATCATGCCCGTGACGATCATGAAGATGCGCGCGATGCTGGTGATCATGCGCGTGGCCATGGTCATGGGCATGCGCCACGGCAGCAGCGGGTGCGCCGGCCAGCGCGAGCGCGGGGGCCGGCGGCTGCCAGGTGCGCAGGAACGCGGCGCCCTTGACCCAGACCAGACGGGCGCCGAGCAGCGCGATCAGGCCGTAGCTGGCGATCTCCACCACCTTCTCGGCGCTGCACATGGTGGCCGCGGTGGCGTTGAGCAGGACAGCACCGATCCCGACGATCGCGACAGCGACCAGCGCCTGCATCAGGCCCGAGGCGAATGAGAGCACGATGCCGCGCCTGGCCGTCTCCTGATTGGCGACGAGATAGGACGCGATCACCGCCTTGCCGTGGCCGGGCCCGGCCGCATGAAAGATGCCGTAGGCAAACGAGATCGCCAGCAGCCACCACACCGCCGAACCGTCTTGCTTGGCGGAGCGGATCGCTCCCGACATCTGCCGATAGAACTCCGACTGCTTGGCCAGCAGCCAGCCGACGATGCCGCCGACCTGTGGCTCGCCCGCCGGCGCGCCGAAGGGGGACTTGGCGAACAGCGCATGCGAGGCGGCGTCGGCGGCCAAGAGCACTGACAAGAGCACTGACAGGAGCGCGGCGCAGGTCAGGAGCGGTCGGGCGTAGCTGGGGCGAGGTGTCATTGACATTCCACTGAGATCTTGTTGGCGAAGTTCATTCCGAAATTGGCGTTCGCCCCGCCGCTCAGGAATGTCTGTTCGTTCATCGTCTGCGCGACGGAACCGCCGTCGCTCGGCCGGACCAGGCCGAGCTTGCAGCCGCTCGGCGCGCTCACCAGTTTGACGGGATCCTTCTCCGCCATCTGGAAATCGATGAAATAGCTGGGATCGTACACCTCGACCTGGAGCTGCTTCGGCTTCACCGGCGCCTTCAGCGGCAAGGTGAAGTGCAGGGTCAGCTTGGTGTCCTTGTATTCGAGGTAGTAGTCGACGGGGTCTTCGAGCTTCTGCTTGCGGCCGTCGGCCTTGATGAACGTGAAGTAGGCATATTCCTTCAGCGACTCGGCGTTGGTCTGCGCCAGCGGCGCCAGCTCCTCGCGGGTGTAGACGCCCTTCTGCTTGGTCTCGAGGCCCTGCAGCGCATAGGTCGCGAACATGTCGTCGAACGTCCAGGCGTGCCGCACGCCGGTCACCGCACCGTCGGCGGCATAAAGCAGCTCGCTGGTCGCGGTGACCCAGACATGCGGATGCGCTTGGGCCGCGCTTGCGCCCACCACGAGCGCAACCACGGCGAGCAGTCTCCGAACAACCACCATCACCTCCTGCCGCCTCTCTCAAGCCGCCTTGGGAACGTCGAGCAGGCCGCGCCGGCGCAGCAGCGCATCCGGCTCGGGCTCCCGGCCGCGGAAGGCGACATAGGCCGCTTCCGGATCGACTGAGCCGCCCGACGAATAGACATTGTCGTGGAGCCGCTTGGCGACCGCGGGGTCGAAGATGTTGCCGGCGTCCTCGAAGGCACCGAAGGCATCCGCATCCATCACCTCCGACCACATGTAGCTGTAATAGCCCGCCGCATAATGGTCTCCCGAGAAGATGTGGCCGAATTGGGTCGGCCGGTGGCGCAACGCGATCTCCTTGGGCATGCCGATCTTCTCCAGCTCGGCCTGCTCGAAGGCGCGCACATCCTTCGAGGCCGCCGCGGGCTGGGTGTGGAACTCCAAATCGATCAGGGCCGAGGAGACGAACTCGACAGTGGCAAAGCCCTGGTTGAAGCGACGCGCCGCCAGGAAGCGGTCGAGCAGGTCCTGCGGCAGCGGCTCGCCGGTCTGGTAATGGCGCGCGAAGGTCTGCAGCACCTCGGGGCGCTCCTGCCAGTGCTCGTAGAGCTGCGACGGCAGCTCGACGAAATCCGTGAAGACCGCGGTGCCCGACAGCGAAGGATAAGTGACGTTGGAGAGGATGCCGTGCAGGCCGTGGCCGAACTCGTGGAACAGGGTGCGGGCTTCGTCCGGCGACAGCAGCGACGGCTGGCCGTCGGCGCCCTTGGCGAAGTTGCAGACGTTGATGATCAAGGGCGCAATGTCGCCGTCGAGCTTCTGCTGGTCGCGCAGCGAGGTCATCCAGGCGCCGGAGCGCTTCGACGGCCGGGCGAAGTAGTCGCCATAGAACAGCGCCTTGTGGCTGCCATCGGCCGCCTTGATCTCCCAGACCCGCACGTCCGGGTGCCAGACCGGGATGTCGCTGCGCTCGGCAAAGGTGATGCCGAACAGCCGCGTGGCGCAGTCGAAGGCGGCCGCGATCATGTTGTCGAGCGACAAATAGGGCTTGATCGCCGCGTCGTCGAAGTTCGCCTTCGCCTGGCGCAGCTTCTCGGCATAATAGCGCCAGTCCCAGGCCTCGAGCTTGAAGTTGCCGCCCTCGGCCGTGATCATCTCCTGCAGCTGGTCGCGGTCGGCCAGCGCCTTGGCGCGGGCCGGCTTCCAGACCCGCTCCAGCAGGCCGCGCACGGCCTCCGGCGTCTTCGCCATCGAGTCCTCCAGCCGATAGGCGGCGAAGTTCGGAAAGCCCATGATCTTGGCGGCTTCCTCGCGCAGCGCCAGGATCTCACCGATGACGGCGTTGTTGTCGTTGGAATTGCCGTTGTCGCCGCGGGCAGTGAACGCTTTGAACACCTTCTCGCGCAGGTCGCGGCGCGCCGAGCTCTGCAGGAAGGGCTCGACCGAGGAGCGCGACAGGGTCACGATCGCCTTGCCTGGCATGCCGCGCTCCTCCGCCGCAGCCTTGGCGGCCGCGATGAAGCTCTCGGAGAGGCCGGCGCGGTCGTCCTCACCGAGCTCCAGGAACCAGTCCTGCTCGTCGCCGAGGACGTGATGGCTGAAGGAGGTGCCGAGCTGGGCGAGCTGCTCGTTGATTTCGGCCATGCGCGCCTTGGCCTCGTCGTTCAGGCCGGCGCCGGCGCGGCGGAAGCGGGTGTAGGTGCGCTCGAGCAGCCGCTGCTCCTCGCTCGTCAGCGTCAGCGTCTTGCGGTTGTCGTAGAGCAGCGCGATGCGGCCAAACAGCACAGCGTTCATCATGATCGGGTTCCAGTGCCGCGCCATCCGCAGCGACACCTCCTTGTCGATCTCCAGGATCGCCGGGTTGGAATGCGCCGAAACGAGGTCGTAGAACACGGCCGCGACCTTCGACAGCAGCTTGCCCGAGCGCTCCAGTGCCGTGATGGTGTTGGCGAAGTCCGGCTCCGCGGGATCGTGGGTCATCGCGGTGATTTCGGCGGTATGATCGGCAAAGGCGCGCTCGAAGGCCGGCAAGAAGTGCTCGGGCCTGATCGCGTCGAAGGGTGGTGTCTGGTGCGGAGTCTCCCAGGCCATCAACAGCGGGTTGGTCTGAGCGTCGATCACAGCGGCGGTGTCTGACATCGGCTGGGGTCCATCCTCTCCCGGAAGTGCGATGCACCCTCATATCATGGAGCCGGTCCTTTTTGGGTCATTTCCCCTTGAAGGGCCGGGCCATTTCGGAGAGATTGCGGCCCCCGAGAGGACCCTGGACCATGAGCGCAGAGACCACTTCCAAAGCCGGCCGCCAGATCGCCTGGCAGAGCGTGATCACCGTCATCTCGGCGGCGATCCTGATCGGCGCCGAAGTGTTCGGTGCGGCTTTCGCTGGCGGCTGGGCGCTCGCGATTCTGTTCGGGCTCGGCGACACCGGCGCGCACATTCTGCAGGCGCTTCTGTTCGCCATCGGCGTGTTCGTGATGATCGGCTTCATCCGCGGTGCACAGCGCGTCGAGCCCTTCACGAAGCGCGCGTGAGTTGCACGAAACCCCTGTTCTGCAAGCGTGAACGCGTTACGAAAGTTTAAGCTCGCTTAACGCGCGTTCAGCAATCGGCCCTGCGTCCATGTCGCGTAAGCACACATTAGGGAAATCTATCCCGACGCTGAAAAATTCCTTGCGAACGAAATTCAAAACGCTTATTTCCGCTTCTGCCCAATTTCGCACGTGCCTGTGGTCGTGTGTCAGTCGGTAGGTATCCGGACAAGAGGCCGGACAGCCGCCAAGGGATGAGGAACCGAGGGGCCCTCGGATCGTTGCGATCAAGATCAGTTCGGTCGAGATCGTCATGCTCCAAGAGCCCAGCATCTCTCTCAAGAGATGCCGCTGAAGGTCACCTCCTCTTTTGCAACCGTGACTGGCAGCCGGAGGCGAACCGGCGCACCCCGCTCTCAACGGGGGACGCGACTTAAAGCAACGACGGATCGGGCTTTTTTGGTCTCTACCGGCAGTCCAACGCCGGCGCGGGCTACTGAAAAGGCTTGTCCTTCATTGCCAGGTGTGCGGGCGGGAAATTCCCAACCAATCCACGGCAGCACAATTCGGCTACGGGTTCGAGGTTTTGTCGCCTTTCCATCGGGCGGCAGGGCCAAGGCACCCGTGTCGGGATCATTTTGAACGGGCCACGTCGCAAACGGGCCGTTTGGAGGGTGCTATGACCGAACGTATCCGGGAATTCCTGCGCAACCGCCGCGAGGAAGGTCTGGACCACGAGCCCTGTCTCGTTGTCGATCTCGATGTCGTGCGCGACAACTACATGAACTTCGCCAAGGCGCTGCCGGACAGCCGTGTGTTCTACGCGGTCAAGGCCAACCCGGCGCCGGAAGTGCTGTCGCTGCTCGCCTCGCTCGGCTCCTCCTTCGACACGGCGACCGTTGCCGAGATCGAGATGGCGCTGGCCGCGGGCGCGACGCCGGACCGCATCTCCTATGGCAACACCATCAAGAAGGAGCGGGATATCGCGCGCGCCTATGCGCTCGGCATTCGGCTGTTCGCGGTCGACTGCGCCGCCGAGGTGGAGAAGATTTCGCGCGCCGCGCCGGGCGCGAAGGTGTTCTGCCGCATCCTGTACGATTGCGCCGGCGCCGAGTGGCCGCTGTCGCGCAAGTTCGGCTGCGATCCGGAGATGGCGGTCGAGGTGCTGGACCTGGCGAAGCGCCTGGGCCTGGAGCCGTGCGGCATCTCGTTCCATGTCGGCTCGCAGCAGCGCAAGGTGAAGGCGTGGGACCGCGCGCTGGCGATGGCCTCGACGGTATTCCGCGACTGCGCCGAACGCGGCATCAATCTCTCGATGGTCAACATGGGCGGGGGCTTCCCGACCAAGTACCTGAAGGACGTGCCGCCGGTCGTGCAGTACGGCCGTTCGATCTTCCGTGCGCTGCGCAAGCATTTCGGCAACCAGATCCCGGAGACGATCATCGAGCCGGGCCGCGGCATGGTCGGCAATGCTGGGATTATCGAGTCGGAAGTGGTGCTGATCTCGAGGAAGAGCGACGAGGACGAGCTGCGCTGGGTCTATCTCGACATCGGCAAGTTCGGCGGTCTCGCCGAGACGATGGACGAGTCGATCCGCTACGCCATCCGCACCCCGCATGACGGCGCGGACATGACCCCGTGCGTGCTCGCCGGCCCGACCTGCGATTCGGCCGACGTGATGTACGAGAAGCTGCCGTATCCGTTGCCGGTGACGCTCTCGATCGGTGACAAGGTGCTGATCGAAGGGACCGGTGCCTATACGTCGACCTACTCGTCGGTGGCCTTCAACGGCATCCCCCCGCTGAAGACCTATCACATCTGATCTGGTCACATCTGATCTGGCTGCCTTCGCCACCCGCGCGCGGGTGAGACGAAGCGAGCTTCGGGCGGGCTTCCCCCACCCCGACCCTCCCCCGCAAGCGGGGGAGGGAGCGAGAGATCATCACCTTCAACCTGACATCACGTGCTTGCGCGCGGGCTCACGCCCGGCGGCGCGGGCCGGGGACTGACGTGCCATGACCGCTTTTCGCTCTCCGACGACTGCGCCGAATCGGGCTGCCGCTGCGTTCGTGATCCGCAGCGAGCGTGCCTCCGACGTCGTGGCGCGCGAGGCGCTGCTGGATGCCTGCTTTGGCGACAATCGCCATGAGCGCACCTGCCAGCGCCTGCGCGACGGACGCGCGCCCGCAGCAGGCCTCGCTTTGTCGGCGATGCGCGGCGGCGTCCTGGTGGGAACGCTGCGGTTGTGGCACGTCAGCGCCGGCGGACGCGATGCGCTGATGCTCGGGCCGCTGGCGGTGGCGGCCGAGGCGCGCAGCCTGGGCGTCGGCGCGGCGCTGATGAACGCCGCGCTGATGATCGCGGCCTCACGCGGCCATGGCGCCGTGGTCCTGCTCGGCGATGCGCCCTACTACGCCCGCTTCGGCTTCGACGCGGCCAAGGCGGCCGAGCTCGAATTGCCCGGCGCGTTCGAGCGCGCCCGCCTGCTCGGCCTCGAACTGGTCGAGGGTGCGCTGGACGGCGCGGTCGGCATGATCGTCGCCACCGGAGCTCCTGAGCGGAAAGCCCGCCGCAGCCGCAAGGAGCGGCTGGTCCCATGCGCGGCGTGACCGCCCGCGACGGGCGGGCGCCGCGGCGGCGGACGATGTTGCCGACGATCGTCCTGATCCTGCTCGGGATCATGATCGTCCGCGACATCGTGGTGCGACGCTGGTCCAGCAGTCCCCCCGCCGGACCGGACGTCACCCGGCTGCGTTAGGCATTCCGGCAACGGCCGCCCGGCCCGCCCCGCCAGGGGTTGCGCAGGTGCAGCAAAAGCTCTTAAACCCCGACAAATTCCCCCACGAGGTCCGCCATGTCCCGTCGTCTGATCTCTACCGGATCACCGTTCGAGAAGACCGCCGGCTACAGCCGCGCGGTGGTCGATGGCGACTTCGCCTTCGTCGCCGGCACCACCGGTTATGACTACAGCACGATGACGATGCCGGCCGATGTCACGAGCCAGTCACGCAACTGCTTCAAGACCATCGCGGCCGCCTTGCAGGAGGCCGGATTCGAGATGGCCGACATCGTCCGCGCGACTTACTACCTGACCGACGTCAATGATGCCGATGCCCATTTCGCGGTCTGCGGCGAGGTCCTCGGCGACATCCGGCCGGCCGCCACGATGGTGGTCGTCGCAGCGCTGCTGAAGCCGGAGATGAAGGTCGAGATCGAAATCACCGCCAAACGGCGCAGCAGCTGACGGCGGTGCGCTGCCTGAATCCATCCATCCTACGCACCTTCCGCGGAGAAACCATTCATGAGCTCGCAGATCCACGCGAAGATCACCGGCCCCATCGTGATGATCGGCTTCGGCTCGATCGGCAAGGGCACCCTGCCCCTGATCGAACGCCATTTCGAGTACGACAAGAGCCGGTTCGTCATCATCGATCCGCATGACGACGGCGCGCTGGCGAAGCAGCACGGCGTGCGCTTCATCCAGCAGGGCGTGACGCGCGACAATTACCGCGAGCTGCTGGTGCCGCTGCTGACAGCAGGCGGCGGCCAGGGCTTCTGCGTCAACCTCTCGGTCGACACCTCCTCGGTCGACATCATGACCCTGTGCCGCGAGATCGGCGCGCTCTATATCGACACCGTCGTCGAGCCGTGGGCCGGCTTCTATTTCGACAAGCAGATGGGCGTCGAGCAGCGCTCCAACTACGCGCTGCGCGAGACGCTGCTCGCCGCGCGCCGCAAGAGCCCGGGCGGCACCACTGCCGTCTCGACCTGCGGCGCCAATCCCGGCATGGTGTCCTGGTTCGTCAAGCAGGCGCTGCTCGATATCGCCAAGGATACCAAGACCGAGATCGTCGAGCCGAAGAGCCGCGAGGGCTGGGCGCAGCTGATGCACAAGCTCGGCGTCAAGGGCATCCACATCGCCGAGCGCGACACCCAGCGCTCCAAGAACCCGAAGCCGATGGACGTGTTCGTCAACACCTGGTCGGTCGAGGGCTTCGTCTCCGAGGGCATGCAGCCGGCCGAGCTCGGCTGGGGCACGCATGAAAAGTGGATGCCGGACAACGGCCGCTGCCACACCGAGGGCTGTGGCGCAGCCATCTATCTGTTGCAGCCGGGCGCCAACACCCGCGTCCGCTCCTGGTGCCCGACGCCGGGCGCGCAATATGGCTTCCTGGTCACCCACAACGAGTCGATCTCGATCGCCGACTATTACACCGTGCGCGACGGTGACAAGGTGGTGTACCGGCCGACCTGCCATTACGCCTATCACCCGGCCAATGACGCGGTGCTGTCGCTGCACGAGATCTTCGGCGCCACCGGCAAGATGCAGCAGAAGTGGCACATCCTCGACGAGAACGAGATCGTCGACGGCATCGACGAGCTCGGCGTGCTGCTCTATGGCCATGGCAAGAACGCCTATTGGTACGGCTCGCAGCTGTCGATCGAGGAAACCCGCCGCATCGCGCCGTACCAGAACGCGACCGGCCTGCAGGTGTCGTCAGCCGTGCTCGCGGGCATGGTGTGGGCGCTGGAAAATCCGACCGCCGGCATCGTCGAAGCCGACGAGATGGACTTCCGCCGCTGCCTCGAGATCCAGACGCCCTATCTCGGGCCGGTGAAGGGCTACTACACGGACTGGACCCCGCTGAACGACCGCCCCGGCCTGTTCCCGGAAGACATCGACACTTCGGATCCGTGGCAGTTCCGGAACATCCTGGTGCGGTGACTTAGTCTAAGGCCACACCCTTTACTCATGGCCGGGCTTGACCCGGCCATCCACGAGGCCGCGCAGAAGCAAGACGTGGATGCCCTGGGTCAAGCCCGGGCATGACGACGTTGAGGTCGAGAGCGACCTGTCGAGCACTCATCTCGCAGCGGCCAACTACTTCCGCTCCATCGTCGGCGCGACCTTCTCCGCTGGCGCGGGCGGCAGCGCAGGCTTGGCGCCTTCCTTTTGCGCTTCGACATCGGGGCGCGCGGGCTCTGGCGCCGGCGTGGTCGGGCGCGTGCCGCCGGGCTTGGACTCGGCCGGTGTCGCCGAGGGTTCAGGCGTCGCCTGGGCCATCTGGTCGAGATGATAGGCCTTGATCTCAGTCAGGGAGATGATCGCCACGACCGCACCCAGGCCGAGCAGGCCGGCTGCGAGCAGCAGGTCTCTGCGCAACGTCCGTTTGCTGTTGATCGGGGCCATCTTCTGTCCTCCGCACCCTATGATGCGGGGAACAACGGCCAGAGCGGAGCGGGGTTCCGTTGGGGCCTGCGCCCCAATGCCCCATCAGAGTCGCAGCAATCCGGCTTCGCCGCTCTCGTCGGAGAACGCCAGCCAGGTTCCGGCCGCATTCCAGCCCAGCGCCGCGATCGGCGGCGTCTCGTTCCGCCGCACCAGGATCTCGGCACCGTCCTGCATTCGCACCATCAGCACGGTGCCGTCCTCATAGCCGCAGGCGAGAATGTCCTGCTTGGGATGACACGCGACCGCGGTGACCTTGGCCTTCATCGGCGCCAGCATCGCCGGCTCCTTGCCCATCGGGCCGTCCTTGCCGACGAACGGCCACAGGATGACCACGTCGGCCCCGGAGGTCGCGAGAAAGCGGCCGCCGCTGCCCCAGGACATCGACTTCACCCGCGACGGATAGCCGGTCATGCGCATATGGCGGCTGTCCGCGAGCCGCCAGCCATGCAGCGCCGGCTCGTGCATCGCCGTGACCAGGAATTTGTTGTCCGGGCTGAAGGTGACGGCGTGGTGCGAGCCGGCCCAGCCGAGAAATTCCGGCTCGCCCGCCATGTTGGGAAACCACAGCGTGGCACCGTTGTAATGCGCGATCGCGAGCCGCAGGCCCTTCGGCGCGAAGGCCAACCCGCCCGCGGTCGAGGGCACCTCGAGTGACTTCTCCTCGCCCTTCGGCGCACGCACGAACGCGGTCTTGCCGACCGACCAGGCGATCGCGCCATCGGGATGAACCGCGACATTGTCGATCCAGCGACGCTTCGGATCGGTGGCGAGCACGCTCACGGTGCCGGCCTTGTCGAGCGCGGTGACCTTGCCGTCATCGCCGCCGATCAGGATGCGCGACCCGTCCGACACCGCCGACAGGATGCCGCCGCCTGTGACGTCGACCTTGCTGATCTCGCCCTCGCTATCGACGACAGCGATAGTCTCCTCGGTGCCGACGAAGGCGGCGCGATCGCCGAGATAATGCACGGCCGTCACGGCCATGCCGAGCGAGACCGGCTTCACCTTGTCGGTGACGGACACGATGGATGCGGCCTCGCCGCCCTGATCGAACGAGCTCATCAGGATACGATGCAGCGCTCGAAGCCTTCGCGGATGGCGTCTTCCGGCAGCTCACGGCCGATGAAGACGACACGGCTCTGGCGGACCTCGTCCGGCTTCCACTTCCGCTGATGATCGCCTTCCAGCATCATGTGCACGCCCTGGAAGACGTAGCGGTCGTCATCGTCCTGGAACGCCAGTATGCCCTTGGAGCGCAGGATCTTGCCGCCCTCGATCTGCACCAGGTTCTGCAGCCAGGGCATGAATTTCGACGGATCGAGCGGCTTGTCGGAGCGCAGCGACAGCGACTGCATCTCCTCATCATGATAGTGCTTCAGGCCGTGATCATGATGGTGGTGATGATCATGGCCGTGGTCGTGATCATGGTGATGATCGTGATCGTCGCCGGCGTTGAGGAATTCCGGCTCGATCTCGAGGATGCGGTCGAGATCGAACGCGCCGCGCTCCAGCACGTCCGAGATCGCGATCTGGCAGCGCTCGGTGCGATGCAGCCTTGCATAGGGGTTGATGGCGCGGATGCGCGCCTCGACCTCTGCCAACTCCGGCTTGGTGACGAGGTCGGTCTTGTTGAGCACGATGACGTCGGCGAAGGCGATCTGGTTCTTGGCCTCGGGCGCATCCTTGAGCCGGTCCGACAGCCATTTCGCATCGGCGACCGTCACGACAGCATCAAGCCGCGCGTTCTTCTGCACGTCCTCGTCGACGAAGAAGGTCTGCGCGACCGGCGCCGGATCGGCGAGGCCCGTGGTCTCGACGATGATGGCGTCGAACTTGCCCTTGCGCCGCATCAGGCCCGAGATGATGCGCACGAGATCGCCGCGCACGGTGCAGCAGATGCAGCCATTGTTCATCTCGAACACTTCCTCGTCGGCGCCGACGATGAGGTCGTTGTCGATGCCGATCTCGCCGAATTCGTTGACGATGACGGCGTATTTCTTGCCGTGGTCTTCCGAGAGGATGCGGTTCAAAAGCGTGGTCTTGCCGGCCCCGAGATAGCCGGTCAGGACCGTCACTGGAATCTTGCTCGCGTCGGACATGCTCACTCCGAAAACTAAGATCGCCGTCGAATGGATCGCCGCCGAAAATGGCTTATGACGCGCTGCCCGGAGGGCCCCAATGGGCCTAGCGGCCCAGCGCGCTCGTCAGGGCCCTTATATTGTGCCTGACCATGGCAATGTAAGTGGGTGCAGGGCCGTTTTCCTCGCTCAGAGCATCCGAATACAGCGTGCCGCCGATCTTCGCCCCGGTCTCGGCGGCAATGCGGCCGACCAGCCGGTCATCGTTGAAATTCTCCAGGAAGACCGCTGGAATCTTGTCCTTCCTGACCTGGACGATGATCTCTGCCACGTCGCGGGCGGAGGGCTCGGTCTCGGTGGAGACGCCCAGCGGGGCGATGAACTGGATGCCGTAGGCGTCGGCGAAATAGCCGAAGGCGTCGTGCGTGGAGATCACCTTGCGCCGCTCCGGCGGGATCTTGCCGATTTCGGCGCGCACCTCCTGGTCGAGGGCGTCGAGTTCGGCCAGGTAACGCTCGGCATTGGCCTGGAACACGGCGGCATCGGCCGGATCGGCGGCAACCAGGGCGTCGAGAATATTCCGAACATAGACCCTGGCATTGCCGACCGACTGCCAGGCATGCGGATCGGCGTCCGCGCCGCGCTTGCGCGGGGTGATGCCCTGTGTGGCCACGATGATCGGCGCCTTGCTGCCGGAGGCCTGCTGCAGGCGCGGCAGCCAGCCTTCGAGACCGAGCCCGTTGACGATCAGAAGCCGCGCGGCGCCGACGTCCTTCGCATCATGAGGCGTCGGCGTATAGACATGAGCGTCGCTGTCCGGCCCGACCAGCGACGTCACGCTGATCCTGTCGCCGCCGACCCGGCGGGCGAAGTCGGCCAGGATCGAAAAGCTGGTGACGACGTTCGGCCGCGTCTGTGCTGATGCGGGGACGCTGGGCAATAGAGCGAGGAACAGGCTGAGGGCTGGCAACAGGCGCTTCATGGCGATGAACTTCAGGCTTCGAGGTGACGTCCCGGAAACAGCTGCGGAAGCACGCCGCCAACGCGTCCAAACAGCACCGAGCCGAGATAGAGGAGCGACGCGACCAGGATGATCGCAGGCCCCGAGGGAATGCGGGTCTGGAACGACAGCACCAGCCCGATATAGCCGGACACGATCGCCGAGGCGACCGCGATGCAGATCATCGGCGTGACGTCGCGTGACCAGAACCGCGCAATGCCGGCCGGCAGGATCATCAGGCCGACCGCGAGCAGGGTGCCGAGGGCCTGAAAGCCGTTGACGAGATTGACCACGATCAGGCCGAGAAAGATCAGATGCGCTGGCGCGCCGGCCCGGCTCACCGTGCGCAGAAACAAGGGATCGACGCTCTCGATCACCAGCGGGCGATAGATCACGGCGAGCACGAGCAGAGTGATCGTGGCATTGCCCGCCACCATCAACAGCGTCGGATCGTCCATCGCCAGGATATTGCCGAACAAGACGTGCAGCAGGTCGATATTGGTGCCCTTGACGGACACGATGGTGACGCCGATCGCCAGCGAGGCGAGATAGAAGGTCGCCAGCGACGCATCCTCCTTGAGCCCGGTCGAGCGCGACACCAGGCCCGACAGCAGCGCCACGGCAAAGCCGGCGATCAGGCCGCCGGTGGTCATCGCGAACAGATTGAGCCCGGACAGCAGAAAGCCGATGGCCGCGCCCGGCAGGATCGCATGCGCCATGGCGTCACCGACCAGGCTCATGCGCCGGAGCATCAGGAACACACCGATCGGGCCGGAGCCGAGCGACAGCGCAATGACGGCGGCCAGCGCGCGGCGCATGAACTCGAAATCCGAGAACGGATCGATCAGGGCCTGCCGGATCATCAGGCCGCCCGCGCGGAGCGCTGCTGCGGCTGACAGGTCGCCGCAGTATCGTCGAAGGCCTCGCACATCCGGCGCGCCTGCAGGAGATTGTCGGCGGTCAGCACCTCGGCCGTCGGCCCCCAGGCCACCGCCTCGCGCGCCAGCAGCAGGGTCTGCGGGAAATGCGCGCGCACCATGTCCATGTCATGCAGCGCCGCCAGCACCGTGCGCTGCTCGCCATGCCAATGCTCGATCAACCGCAGCAGATCCGCTGATGTCTTGGAATCCATCGCGTTGAACGGCTCATCCAGGACAATCACGCGGGCGTCCTGCAGCAGCACGCGCGCGAACAGCACCCGCTGCATCTGTCCCCCTGAGAGCGTACCGATGCCGCGGCTCTCGAAGCCAGTGAGGCCGACCGCAGCGATCGCCTGCGCGATCTTCTGGCGCGCTGCGGCGCCGATCCCGCCGAAAATGCCGGTGGTGCGCCACAGCCCGGTGCTGACGAAATCGAACACCGAAATCGGAAAGCTGCGATCGATGTCGGCGATCTGCGGCAGATAGGCGATCTCGCGCGGCTTCAGACCGGCGATGGTGCCAGCCAGCGGCTTCAACAGTCCGACAATACCGCGAAACAGGGTTGATTTGCCGGCACCGTTGGGTCCGACGACCGCGAGCAGCGCGCCCGGCGCGACGTCGCCGGACAGATGGTGCACGGCCGGGTGGCGGTCATAGCCCAAAGTGAGATCGCGAAACTGCAGCTGAGCCATCATCGTCACCGCATCGCCAGCCAGACGATCACCCACAGCACGGCGCTGGCTGCCAGCGCGGCACCAAACCGGGTGGTCACGGGCATGCGCAGGATCGACCAGACCGCAGGCTGCGCCGGGTGCGGCGCGGCCGGGCCATGGCTGTGCACATGGCTGTGTCCCGAGGCGCCGTGTCCCGAGACGCCATGCAGATGGGCGCCGGGCAGGTCGGGATGGCCGTGGCTATGGATGGCGGGCTGGGTCATGTCGTCATAATGTTACATTATAACATCATGACTGTCCATCGCGCCCGCGCTGGCCGGTGCCCTCGATCAGGTCAGGTAGCGCACCAGGGCCAACCCGGCGAACAGGCCGGCAATCGAGATGCCGACCGATCCGAGGACATACAGCGCGGCCAGCCCCAGCGCGCCCCGCTCGTAGAGCAGCGCGGTGTCGAGCGAGAAGGCCGAAAAGGTTGTGTAGCCGCCGAGGATGCCGGTCATCAGGAACAGCCGCCAGTGCTGGGTCGCGCCGCCCTTGAAGGTCAGATAGCCGGCGATCAGGCCCATCACGATCGAGCCGCTGATGTTGATGATGAACGTGCCATAGGGGAAATCGGTACCGAGTGCCCTGGCGCTCGCCATGTTGATCGCGTGCCGCAGCGAGGCGCCACAACCACCGCCGAAGAAAACGAGGACATATCCGAACAGCTGATTCACGAGACCTTACCTGCGTCGCATCGAGAGAAGAGATGCCCTGCTCTCGCCGCCATTGGAGCAAAATTTTCGCCGCACGGGCTTTTCCATGGCATCACCCGCGCAAATGCGCCAGTCACAAACAGACGCGCCCGTCACGTCAGTCACAAAAAAGGGCGGCCACCGCAGCAGCCGCCCTCGCACGCAGATCACGATCGATCAAACGGCCTTGCTGTAGAGCTCTTCGACATATTCCCAGTTGATGAGATTCTCGACGAAGGCCTTCAGGTAGTCGGGGCGGCGATTGCGGTAGTCGATGTAATAGGAATGCTCCCAGACGTCGACACCGAGGATCGGGGTCGCACCATAGACCAGCGGATTTTCGCCGTTGGCGGTCTTGGAGATTTCCAGCTTGCCGTTCTTGACCGAGAGCCAGGCCCAGCCCGAACCGAACTGGCCGACGCCGGCAGCGATGAAGTCCGCCTTGAACTTCTCGTAGCCGCCGAGATCCTCGTCGATCTTCTTTTCCAGCGCGCCCGGCAGCTTGGTTCCGCCACCATTCGGCTTCAGCCACGACCAGAAGTGAATGTGATTGAAGTGCTGGCCGGCATTGTTGAACACCGCGGGGTTCTTGCCGAACGATCCCTTGACGATCTCCTCGAGGGACTTGCCTTCGAATTCAGTCCCCTTGATCGCATTGTTGCCGTTGGTCACATAGGCTTGGTGATGCTTGTCGTGGTGGTACTCCAGCGTCTCCTTGGACATGTAGGGGCCGAGGGCTTCATAGGCATAAGGCAGGGGGGGAAGCGTAAATGTCATGGGTCGGTTCCGCAACTTGTGGGAAGACGGGATTTAACGGGACCTCCTTATAGAAGGTTCCGAAGCCGTAAAACACCGTGAATTTGGAAAAAGCGAGCCGCTTTCATGAGCATCGAAATCGACATATTGAATGGCGACGCCGCCTGGCCGCAAGTCAAACCGCTTTATGATGCGATCTGGCCGCCCGAGGTGGTCGCCGGATTACCCTGGGCCGGTATCACATTTGCGCATGCCGACCTGCGCGTTCTGGTGCAGGACGAGACCGGTGAGGTCGTCGGCCATGCCGGCCTCTATCGCCGCGTCGTGACGTGGAATGGACAGAAGATCAATGTCGGCGGCATCGGCGGCGTGTTGACGCGCGCGGACCGGCGCAATCAGGGGTTGGCCACCGTGGCGCTGAACGCCGCCATACAGACCTTCCGCCATGAGGACTCCATCAATTTCGCCATCCTGTTCTGCGCGGAAGATCGGATTCCGTTCTACGCGTCGCGAGGCTTCACGCCGTTCACGGGCGACGTGTATGTCGAGCAGCCGCAGCGCGGTCGCGTCCGCTTCGATGCGCTGTCAGCGCTCGTTCACGACATCAAGCGCAGCGCACCAACCCGCGGCACGCTCGACCTGCGGGGATTGCCGTGGTGACAGCCACGGGCACCGGCCGCCGAGACGTTTGAACAAGAGATTGAGACGGCACGCTGCCGCCCACCCGATCGTGATGAGGCGCCGTTGGACAACAAGCTCCCGGCGATTGCATCGCCTAAGTTTGCTGCTAAGGAATTCCGTCTCATCGGGGGTTCAGATGACTTACAAACTGCGTTTAACAGCTCTTGTCTTTGTTGCGCTGGGAGTCGCGCAGCCGGCCATGGCGGCGGACGATCCGACCGGCACCTGGCTGACGCAGGCAGGCGACGCCAAGATCAAGGTGACGAAATGCGGCGCCGAGCTGTGCGGGACCGTGATCTGGCTCAAGCAGCCGATGGACACCGACACCGGCAAGCCGGCCGTCGACAACAAGAATCCGAATCGCGCGCTTGCCAACCGGCCGATCATCGGCCTGCAGCTGTTCGAGGGCATTCGTCCGGACGGGCCCAACAAATGGTCGGGCAGGATCTACAACGCCGATGACGGCCAGAGCTACAACAGTCACATCTCGGTCTCCGGGCCGGAGACGTTGAAGGTCGAAGGCTGCGTGGGTGCGCTGTGTGGCGCCGAGACCTGGACCCGCGCGCGCTAGATGCATGATCCGGAAAGGTGGAAACCGGTTCCGGAGAGATGATGCTTAAACTGCGGGCTGAGAGCAAAATGCGCTTCCGCGCAATCGGCATCATGCTCTCCCCGCCTCAGGCCACCGCAGCCTTGAGCGCGGTCGCCGCCGACGCGTAACCGCCCTGTGCGCCGTCGATGAAGTGGACGTGATCGGGGCGGATCGCCGACGGCGTGAAGCAGGTCATCATCGCCGCGCCCTGCCGATGAAGACCGTAGCGGACGATGCCTTGCGCCGCCGCGTCGCTCAGGCGCCGCTCCAGCTCCTGCGCAAGCTCCTCCGTGCAGTCGAGGATCATCCGCAGCGCGTCGTCGTATTTTCGAAAATCGGAATTCTCCACCACCTGTTGGGTGTAGAGGCGCGGCACAAAGCCACCGATGCTGATTCCGAAACGGATGACGGCATAGACGAACAGCGTGCGCCCGATCACGCGCACCCAGCGCGCGAACAGCGGTCCGCCGCGCGCCGCCCGCACCTCGTAGCCCAGTCCCTGCGGCGGCCATTGCAGGACCGGCCCACCGGCGGGCACGGGCCGCCCGGCATCAGGGCTGCGTTCCGTCAGCGCAATGATATCCTCGATAACCTTACGATAAGCTTGCGTGTCCGCCCCCGCGGCCGGCAGCACCAGCACAGAGAGAATCAGCCCCCGCGACGACGGCATCAGCTCGAAGCGGCAGGACAAACCCGACAGATCAGGCTGGGTGCCGGGGGGCGCCGGCGTCACGGCGAATGCGCCGCGCTTCATGGCCGCCTCCGCCCAGCCCAGCCCGCCCCCTGCGAACATCGCGTAGGACAGATTGGCCGACGGTCCATAACGCGCCACGGACACGTCGCTCCCCTGTGCGCGAATCTCCCGCACGGGAACCAGGGCAATGCGCATCGACAGGCCGAGATCTTCCCGGACCCAGGTGGCGGTGGCGGCCAGCGCCTCGCGCGCCGCCGTGACGTCGGCCGGCCCGACCGCGAAGCTCGCACCGTCACCTCCGAACACGAACGGGAATTCACGCCCTTCGAGCGCATTGGTCACGGCTGCGATGACCGCCGCTCCCGCCATGTTGACGGCCTTGTATCGCCCCTCGGCGATCGCCTTGGTGGAGTCGACAATATCGGCTGTGCCGATCATCCAGTCGTCGGGCAGCGGCTTGTAGAGTTGCGGCTCCATCAGCCGCGAAAAACCGCGAAACACCGGGATCGAGGCGTAGTAGTCCGCCGTGCTGGTTTGCGACATCGAGGGGTCATCCATCCGGATCGCGCCTTCAATGCGGAGCTACGACCGGCGCTGTCAAGCGGGTTCAACGACGGATGCGCGGGCGAGCGGAACGTCGAAGCTGCGCCGCGTTATCGATCCGTCGGTATTGGCGTGCTAGCCTCTCGCCATGATCGCCGATCCCCATGCCATCCCCCAACTCGCCGCCCGCGCGCTGCAGATCGCGGACCGCATCAACACCGCTGGTTTCGAAGGCCAGGTCCTGTCGGCGACGCCTCTGGCGGTGCGCATCGGCGAGACCGGAGTCGCGGTGGTCTTCCGCTATGGCGTTGTCGTCTTCATCGGCCTGTCGGTCGCCGACGAACTCAACTTCCTCGACCGGCTGAGCGGCCGCCTGTTCGGACCGATCGCTCCCCCCGAGGAAGAGACCGCCAAGGTCCAGGTCGCGGGCGAATCCGAGGAGCCGATCCCGGTCGGCGGGCCGATCCTGGTCAAGGAATTGTCGCTCGAACGGCTCCTGATCGTCGCCGATGCGCTTGCCAAAAGCGTGGTGCTCGGCCGCAGCGAGCGCGAGATCGCCAACGTGTTCGATACGATCGAACCCTTTGCGCGCGAGCTCGCGGCACTGGGGCGCACGTCAAAGAGCCGGGTGGCCATGCTCAAGCTGCTCGGTGCGGCGCTGCTGGTGCAGCATCGCGTGTCCGGCCGCGTGGCCGTTGGCGAGAAGCCGGACGTGCTGTGGGACCGGCCCGACCTCGAGCGGCTCTATGCGCGGCTCGAGGACGAGTATGAGCTGAAGGAGCGCGAGGAGACGCTGAACCGCAAGCTCGCCGTGATCGCCGAGACCGCGACGGCGCTGGCCGACATCATCGATACCAAGCGCTCGCTGCGGCTCGAGATCATCGTCGTCATCCTGATCGCCTGCGAGATCGTGCTCGGCTTCTACGAGATCTTCGCCCGCTCCGGGCATTGATCAGCGTCGGCCCGTCGCGGCTCGGCGCATTCAGCTCGGGTTCACCCAGCGGATGGAACAATCCATCATGCTCAGTGACGAGCATCGGGAGCGGAGAAGATGACGAGGGCGCGCCGTCGCCATTGGCACAGGGCCGAGCAACAGGCCAGGCAGCAGGCCTGCCGCCAGCCGTCTCATCACTCCAGCGCACTGACGTTCCAGGTCGCATGACGTACGCCGGGCAGCCTCGACAACTCAGCCGTCACGCGGTCGAGTTCGGCCGTCTCGGCGGCAAGCGGGACCAGCGTGGCGGTGATCTCCACGATGTCGTCGGACCGGTATGCGACCTCGGTCTCCCGCACCGGATATTTGGCGGCTTCCAACCGCTCGTCGAGCGCCTCACGCAGCTCCGCCACATGCAGGATGTCGGTGGTGACGACAAGCTCGTACTGGGCCTCGGACGTGGCCGCGTTCAGCGGAATGCGGTCGATGGCATTCACCAGCGGCCTGAGCAGGGTGTTGCCTGCCAGCACGAACAGCGTCAGCGCCACCGACTGCGCGACCAGATCCGCGCCGGCACAGGCGCCCACCGCAGCAGATGCCCACAAGGTCGCCGCGGTGTTCAAGCCGCGGACATTCAAGCCCTCCTTCATGATGGTGCCGGCGCCGAGAAAGCCGATGCCCGACACCACATAGGCAATGATCCGGACCGCGCCGTCCGCGCCGGTCAGCCGGTTGCCGAGATCGACGAAGGCGGCCGCTCCGACCGCGACCAGCACGTTGGTGCGCAGGCCCGCGCTCCGCTGCCGAAATTGCCGCTCGGCACCGATCAGCGTGCCCAGCACGAAGGCGGTGAAGAGGCTCACGAGCGTGTCGAAGAAATCATAGAGCTGAAAGGTGTTCAGGAATCGCATGGGCAACCGGTTGTGTTTGTGTCACGCTCGAGAGGCTGCCGAAGGACGGCAACGCGGGATCGCGGCCGGACCGCCGCGGCGAGGCCGTTTTCTTAGGCCGTCCTTGATCGAAATCAAATCCCATTCCCTCCAGTGTAATTTAGGCTGATATGATCAACAGGCAGATGACGCCATTGTCCGACACGCGAAGGGATCACAGTCCCGCCGTCCGGCTGGGACATGATGCGGTGAGCGCGGTCAGGCTCTCTCAAGAGCTCACCGCAGACATCGATGCCTGGGCCGAGACGCACCAGACCACGCGCTCCGATGCCATCAGCCAACTGGTGACGATCGGGCTGCATGCATCCCGACCGACAGCCATGTCGGAGACCAAGGTGCAAGATCCGCTGGCGATCGAGCAGAATGCGATCCGGCTGATCGACCAGATGCTCGACCCCAGCCTGCCGGCCGACGAGCGCGAGCGGCGGATACGCCGGCTGATCGAGGGGCCGGCAGAGTTTGCCGGCGAGCGGATCGACCTGCCAAAACATCCCGGATGAGTCACGCGGCCGAGCGTGCCGCGACGGCTTCGTAGATGTCATCCTCCTGCGCCGTGTGCATCCGCACCAAGGTCTCGATCGCCTCGATCACGCGCTGGGCGTCGCGGATCAGATAGCGGTCGACATGCTCGGAGGGCAGATCCTCGGCAAGGCGGCCGAGCAGCCGCGCGAGGTGCAGGATCTCGCGATGGGCGCGGCTCATCGCCGACAGGCCGTGGCTGTCCTGCAGCAGCCGCGCGAGCCGGGGATAGACCGAGCCTTCATCGTCCCGCTCATGCGCGACGACCTGGTCCTGGACCACGGCGTTGGCCTGTCCGATCAGGCTGACGGCCTGTTCCGGCGTCGCCTCGTCGAGTGCGTCCACGATCGCACGCAAGCGGTCGAGCCCGCGCAGCAGCGCCTTGTGATCATGGCGCAATCCGCGACCGTCTTCGGCGCTGATGCGGCCGGCCCGGCCCCGGCCGGCCGGGAGCAAAGCGCGCAAGGCGTTGAGGATGACGGCAATGTCGATCGCCTCCTGCACCAGCGCCGCAGGCACCGGCTGCAGCAGGCCGAAGGCGGCGGCGCCCATGGCGATGAACGACAGCGCCATGCCCACGACGATGCTCTCCAGCGCAATCCGCCGGGCGCGCTGGGCGATCACGATCGCTTCGCCGACGCGGTCGAGCCGGTCCGCGAGGATGACGACGTCGGCCGCCTCCGACGACGCGCTGGCCCCGCGCGCGCCGAGCGCGATGCCGACATCGGCGGAGGCCAGTGCTGGAGCGTCGTTGATGCCATCGCCGACCATGATGGTCGGATGCAGCCGCTGCTCGCTCTTGACCGCATCGACCTTGTCCGACGGAACGCGATCCGCCAGCACCGCATCGATGTCGAGCGCCGCGCCGATCGCCTGGGCGGCAGCGGCGCGATCGCCGGTGACCATCACCATGCGCGCGATACCGGCCTCGCGCAGCCAGCGGATGGCGCGTGGCGTATCCGCACGCAACTCGTCGGCCAGCAGCAATGCCCCGATCGGCCGGCCCTCGACCGCAACGAACACGATCAGCGCCGAGCGCCAGGAGGCGCGACGCATGGCGCGGGCCGCCCAGGGCGGCGGCGTCTGAGTGCCCAGCACGAGATCACGCGAGCCGGCGCTGATGCGGCGGCCATTGATCACCCCTTCGAGTCCGGCGCCCATGGTCTCGCGGACCGCCTCCGGCACCTTCAGCTTCAGCCCGCGGTCGCGGCCGGCCTGCACGATCGCGTGGGCGACGACGTGGTGCGACGCCTGCTCCAGCGAGGCGCCGAGCAAGAGGACGTCATCGGCGTCCTCCCCCGGTGCCGCTTCCACCGACAGCAGTCGCGCGCCGCCGACCGTCAGCGTGCCGGTCTTGTCGAACAGCACCGTGTGGGCGCGCGCCAGCGCCTCCAGCTTGCCGCCGCCCTTCACCAGAATGCCGCTGCGCGCCGCCTGCGCGACACCGGCGATGAAGGCCACGGGCGCGGCCAAAATCAGCGGACACGGGGTCGCGGCCACCAGGACGGCGAGGCTTCGGATCATGTCGCCCGAGGTGAAGTAAGCGGCGGCCGCGATCGCGAGGCTCACCGGCAGGAAAATCAGCGCATAGCGGTCGGCCAGCCGCACGAACGGCGTCTTCGCGGTCTGCGCCGCTGTCACCAGCTTGACGATACCCGCATAGGTGCTCTCGCCCGCGGTCGCCGTGGCCGACAGCTCGAATGTCTCGCCGGCATTCAGCGATCCCGACAGGATGGCCATGCCGCGCGTCTTGGTGACCGGGATCGGCTCGCCCGTCAGCGCCGATTCATCGACCACCGCGCTGCTCGTTTCCACGACGCCATCGACCGGGACGATCTCGCCCGCACGAACCATCAGCCGGTCGCCGACGACGACGCTGCCGACCGGAATATTCTCGATTTCCTCGCCGCGACGGCAATGGGCCTCGCGCGGGGCACGGTCGACCAACGCCCGCAGGTCGTGCTCGGCGCGCGCGACCGCGATGTCCTCGAGCACGTTGCCGCCGGAATACATCAGCGCCACCACGGCCCCGGCCAGCGGCTCGCCGAGCACAATGGCCGCGCTCATCGACACCAGCGCGATGGCATCGACCCCGACCCGTCCGGCCATGACGTCGCGGACGATCGAGACGACGAGCCCGGCGATGACGGGGACGGTGGAGGCCGTGAACGCGATGCCGGCGAGGTCGGCCCGGCCGGCCAGATGCGCGAGCCCGCCCGCAGCGAGGCCGCCGACGGCGATTGCGACAAGGGTCCACCGCAGGATGCGCTCGAACATAGGATGCCGGTTCCGGATTGCGCCGCCACTATTGCTGCTGCGGTCGGCTTCGCGCTTGAGCGAAATCAACCGGCGGCCTCCGACGGCCTGGCCAGGCCCGCGCCGACGACAGGCCGGCCGGGACGGTTAACCTGCCGAAAGCCGATCGTGATTGATGCCCATGCGTTCCTTTACGAAGTGGAGGCAAATACCGGTTAGGCTCACTCTCCCAGAACATGCCCAGATGAAGGCCGGCATGCCCAACGACACGACGATCACACGACGTGCCCTGCTCAGTTGCGCCGCCTGGAGCGGCGTTGCGGCCATCTCACCGGCGTTCGGCGCGGCCGACGCCCCGTACCCGACAAAGCCGGTGACCTGGGTGATTCCGTTCGCCCCGGGCGGCGCGACCGGCCGGTTGTCGCTCCTGGTCTGCGAGCAGTTGTCGCTGCGGCTGGGCCAGCCCTTCGTGCTCGACCACCGCCCGGGCGGCGGCGGCAATCTGGCAACGCGCAGCGTCGCGAACGCCGCACCGGATGGCTATACGCTGCTGGCGACCTCGACCGCCAACATCATCAACGCCGCCCGCGCGGTCCCGCCGGGCCCCGACGGCACCGGCGACATCATCCCGGTCGCCGGGATGGCGCGGATGCCGCTGCTGCTCCTGGTCAACAAGGAGCTGCAGGTGAAGACGCTGGCCGACTTCTTGGCCCATGCCCGGGCCAACCCGGGCAAGCTCAGCGTCGGCTCGGCCGGTCCGGGCACGGTGCAGTTCGCGTCGGCGGAGCTGTTTCGCACCCTCGGCGGCATCACCTGGTCGATCGTCGATTATCGCGGCTCGGGCCCGGCCCTGACCGATCTCGCCTCCGGCCATATCCACGCGATGTTCGACAACACCGCCTCCGCCCTCGAGCTGCTGCGCAGCGGCAAGGTCCGGGCGCTCGCCGTCTCGACCCGCGAGCGTTCCCAGGCCTTCCCGGAACTGCCGGCCGTTGCCGAGGTGCTGCCGGCGTTCGAGACCTCCGGCTTCTACGGCGTGGCGGCGCCGCGCGGCACGCCAAAGCCCATCGTTGACCTACTCAACCGCGAAATCAACGCCGCGCTGACCGATCCCGCCATCATCCGGCAATTCGCCGAGATCGGCGCCACCCCGATCAGCGGCGATCCCGGCATCTATGCCGCGACCTACCGCGCCGAGATCATGCACTGGCGCAAGGTGGTGCAGGCGAGCGCGAAGAACTGACCTCGCGCCCGCATCCGCCCTGCCCGGCGCTACGCCGCGGCGACGCCCTGCAGCACCAGCCGGTTGAGCCGCGCCGCGAACGCGGCCGGATCCTCCGGTAATTCGCCGTCGAGGATCTGGGCCTGCTCCAGCAGCAGGAACGACAGGTCGTCGACCTTGGCCTTGTCGGCCGCCGCCTTGGCGATGGCCACGACCAGCGGGTGGCGCAGATTGATCTCCAGGATCGGCTTGCTGCGCGCGCCGCGCGCCTGCTGCGACAGGATCCGCTCCAGCTCGCGGTCCGGACCATGGCTGCCGGCGACGAGACAAGAGGCGCTGGTGGTGAGACGGGTCGAGACCTTCACGTCGGTGACGTGATCGCCGAGGCTCGCCTTGATCAGCGCGATCGTGTCGGCCTCGTCGGCCGCCGGCTTCGCCTCGTCCTCGGCCTTCTGCTCCTCGCTCAGCGGGATCGGATCGAAATTGATGTCGCCCTGGCTCAGCGACTTCAGCGGCTTGCCGTCGAATTCGAGCCGCGCCGAGGTCCAGAACGCATCGACCGGATCGGTCAGGAGCAGCACCTCGACGCCGCGCGCCTTGGCCGCCTCGAGCCGCGGATTGGACTTCAAGCGCTCGATGCTGTCACCGACCAGGAAGTAGATCTCGGTCTGGTTCTCCTTCAGCCCCTCGACATATTGCTTCAGCGAGCGCTTCTCGCCCGACGTCGTGGTGAAGCGCGCCAGAGCCAGCAGCTTGTCACGCCGCTCGAAATCCTCGTACAGGCCCTCCTTGATGACGGCGCCAAAGGAATCCCAGATCTTGTCGAAGTTGGCCGCATCCTTTTCGGCGAGCTGCTCCAGCTCGCTGATCACGCGCGTGGTCACGGCCTTGCGGATCTGCGCCAGCTGCGGATTGTTCTGCAGCATCTCGCGCGAGATGTTGAGCGGCAGGTCCTCGCTGTCGATCACGCCGCGCACGAAGCGCAGATAGGCCGGCAGCAGATCGGCGTCGTCGGTGATGAAGACACGGCGGACATAGAGCTTGACCTTGCCCTTGCGCGCCGGCTCGAACAGGTCGAACGGCTTAGTCGACGGCGCGAACAGCAGAACGGCGTAGGAGTAACGGCCCTCCGCGCGATAATGCAGCGTCATCGCCGGCTCGTCGAACGCATGGGCGATCGACTTGTAGGCCTTGGTGTAGTCTTCCGGCGTCAGCTCGGATTTGGAGCGCTGCCACAGTGCGCTGGCCGAATTGATCTGGCGCGGCTCGCCCTCCTCCGGCACCAGCATGATCGGGAACTGGATATTGTCGGAATAGGCGGTGACGATGCGCTCGATCTCGTAGGTTTCGAGATATTTCTTGGCGTCGTCCTTCAGGTGGAGCACGATCTCGGTGCCGCGCGTCACCCGCTTGGCGTCCTCCTCCGAGGCCGGGGCGACCTCGAATCCGGCGCCACCGGAGGAGGTCCAGGTCCAGACCTCGTCGCCGCCAGCGCGGCGGCTGATCACGACGATGCGGTCAGCGACCATGAAAGCGGAGTAGAAGCCGACGCCGAACTGGCCGATCAGGCCGCTGCCGTCCTTGGCCTCCGACAGTCGCTGCACGAAGGCCTTGGTGCCGGAGCGGGCGATGGTGCCGAGATGGTCGATCAGCTCCTGGCGGTCCATGCCGATGCCGCTGTCGGCAATGGTCAGCGTGCTCGCGGCCTTGCTGGGGATCACCCGGATCTGCGGTGCCTCGCCCTCGCCGATCAGCTCCGGCTTGGCGATCGCCTCGTAGCGGAGCTTGTCACACGCGTCGGAGGCGTTCGAGATCAGCTCGCGCAGGAAAATGTCGGTCTCGGAGTAGACCGAGTGCACCATGAGATGGAGCAGCTCGGAGACTTCGGCCTGGAAGGAATGGCTAACGGTGGCGGTGTCGGTCATCGTCGTGCGTTGGCCCATGCGATCAATGGTGGGGAGAGACCGTCGATATAGCGCGGCCGCGGCACCGATCAAGGCTTCCGGCCAACAGGATCGTCAACGGCCCGCTCCGCAGCCGCGAGCAGCTTGTCGATCACAGTATCGAGGGTGGCGAGCTCCGCGGCCGAGAGCACGCCCAGCAGATCGCTCTCCCGGGCCAGCGCATAGGGCACGATCCTCCTGTACAGCCCGCGCCCCGCAGCGGTGAGCGTCACGATGCGCTCCCGCCCGTCCTCGGGATCGCGGCTGCGGCTGACGATGCCGCGCGCCTCCAGGCTTTGCATGGCACGGCTGACATTCATCTTGTCGAGCGTCGTCAGCCGGCCGATCTGTTTGGTCGGCAATCGCGGCTGCTCGCCCAGCGCCGCCAGGATGCGCCATTCCTGCCGCGACAGCGCAAACCTGTCAGCATAGACCTCGGCGACCGCCAGCGACACCTGCTCGGCCAAGCGGGCAAGCCGATAAGGGAAGTATTCTTGCAATTTCAGGTTGTGGTCTTTGAATTGGTCAATGTCGGTCTGCCGCACCTCGTCCGCCATCACAGCCTCTGCCCGCGTTCCTGACCCACCCACGCTCGCCGCTCATCTTCCCTGGATTGATCCAAATCAAAGCCGGATGATCGTATCATCTGTTACTATTTTGCCAACCACGATATTGGGAGGAGCAGATCATGCAGATCGAGAAGATCCATCACGTCGCCTATCGCTGCGTCGACGCCAAGGCCACCGTCGAATTTTACAAGAAGGTCCTCAATATGGACCTGCTCGGCGCCATCGCCGAGGACCGCGTGCCCTCGACCAAGGCGCCGGATCCCTACATGCACATCTTCCTCGATGCCGGAAACGGCAACATCCTGGCCTTTTTCGAGTTGCCGAATTCGCCGCCGATGGGGCGCGATCCGAACACCCCTGAATGGACCCAGCACATCGCCTTCCAGGTGAAGGACCTGGAGGAACTGGAGGAGGCCAAGGCACGCGCCGAGGCGGCCGGCCTGGACGTCGTCGGCATCACCGATCACACCATCTTCAAGTCGATCTATTTCCATGATCCCAGCGGCCACCGTCTGGAGATCGCGGCCTGGACCGCGACGCCCGAGCAGATCGCGCGGATGAAGTCCGTCGCCCATGCCATGGTCGACGAATGGGCCACGACCAAGAGGCCGCCGCGGCACACCGCCTGGATGCACGAGAAGGAATTCGCTGGCGTCGACTGAGCGAACACCCGTCTCCACAGTCCCGACCGCAACGCGCAAGGCGAGGCAGCCATGAGCAACTATGTCTATCCGCGATTTCCCTATGCATGCTCGGCCGAGCAGCGCAGCGGCACGACCCGGCGGCACCCGGTCGTCGTGATCGGCGCCGGCCCGATCGGCCTGACCGCAGCGCTCGACCTCGCCGCGCGCGGCCAGCCGGTGGTCGTGCTCGACGACAACGACACTGTCAGCATCGGCTCCCGCGCCGTGTGCTACGCCAAGCGCCCGCTGGAGATCTGGGACCGGCTCGGCTGCGCCGCCGCGATGGTCGAGAAGGGCGTGAGCTGGAACATCGGCAAGGTGTTCTTTCGCGACCAGCTGTCCTATCAGTTCGACCTGCTGCCCGAACCCGGCCATCGCTGGCCGGCGATGATCAACCTGCAGCAATATCATCTCGAAGAGATTCTGGTCGGCGCCTGCACGAAAAGCCCGCTGGTCGATCTGCGCTGGAAGCACCGGCTGGTGAGCCTGAAGCAGTTCGATGATCACGCTGACCTTGCCGTGGAGACGCCCGACGGCATCTTCACCATGGAGGCGCAATGGGTGATCGCCTGTGACGGCGCCAATTCCGACACGCGCCGCATGGTAGGCGCCGAGTTCAAAGGGCAGTTCTTCCAGGACCGCTTCCTGATCGCGGACGTCCGGATGAAGGCGGATTTCCCGACCGAGCGCTGGTTCTGGTTCGACCCGCCGTTCCATCCGGGACAGTCGGTGCTGCTGCATCGGCAGTCCGACAACATCTGGCGGATCGACTTTCAGCTCGGCTGGGACGCCGATCCGGACGAGGAGAAGAAGCCCGAACGCGTGATCCCGCGTATTCGGGCCATGCTCGGCGAGAGCACCGATTTCGAGCTGGAATGGGTCTCGATCTATCAGTTCGCCTGCCGCCGGATCGATCAGTTCCGCAGGGGACGCGTGCTGTTCGCCGGCGACGCCGCGCATCAGGTGTCGCCGTTCGGCGCCCGTGGCGCCAATACCGGCGTGCAGGATATCGACAACCTCGCCTGGAAACTCGCGCTGGTGCTACGTGGCGAGGCGCCCGAGAGCCTCGTCGACAGCTATCACGAGGAGCGCGCGTATGCTGCCGACGACAACATCCTGAACTCGACGCGGGCCACCGACTTCATCACGCCCAAGACACGGCTGAGCCGGCACTTCCGCGACGCCGTGCTCGACCTCGCGCAGCATCACGCCTTCGCCCGGCCGCTGGTCAATAGTGGCCGGCTGTCGACGCCGACGCCCTATGTCGCCTCAGCGCTGAACACCCCCGATCGCACGAGCCTTGCCGGGCCGATGACGCCGGGCACCAATGCGGCGGATGTGCCGGTCATCCTCGCCGGCCAGCCCGGCTGGCTGCTGAACTGCCTCGGCTCGGGCTTCACCGTACTGACGTTCGACAGCTCCGTGTCCGCCGACGAAGTCCGGGTGGACGGCATCGCCGCGCGCGTGATCGTCGTCGGCCGGGATATCGCCGATGCCAAGGGCCTGCTCGCCGAGCGCTACGGCGCCTCGTCACCCCCGACCTATGTGTTCCGTCCCGATCAATATGTCACCGCCCGTTTTCCGCAATTCGACGAGACGGCGATCGCCGAGTCGATCCGGCGCGCCTGCGGCAAGGACGGCGCGGTCCAGCAGGAGCTTGCGGCATGAGCCTGACACTCACTCCGAATATCAACGATCCCGACGGCTTCTATGCCGAGCTGATCGGTAGCCAGCGCGACCTCAGCGAGGAGGACGCCTTGCGCATGAATGCACGGCTGGTGCTGCTGCTCGCCAACCATATCGGCGACCGCACAATTCTGAGCGAGGCGATCCGCCTGGCGCGCGCGCCGGGCGGCTGAGGCAGTTTGCCATCGGCCCCATCGCCCCGCTGATTTGATCCCGATCAAAGCGCAGCGGGCGCATCCTGCGGCAGACATCAAGACCAGCCGGCGGCGGACGCGCCGGCTCATGGCGCGTCGGTCCAAACTAACGACGCTGGCGGATCCGAGACAAGATCCAAGATTGGATCGAAGACCGGTCAGGTTCATTGTGACAACATCATAATGTCACGACACCTTCACTGAAGCCCTCTACGCCTCGGTCTCGTTCCACAACGGCACGGGGATTCGCATGTCGGGCTACTATAAGACGCTGCAGACGCAGCGCTTCGACGACTACCGCTACTATCATCAGAGCCGGATCAATCAGACGCTGCATCTGATCAGCGCGGTCATCTTCCTCGTCTGCTACGCGCTGCTGTTCAAAGATCCGGCAATGGCCGGGCTGGTCGGATGGCTCGCGATGCTGACGCGCCAGACCGGTCATTTCTTCTTCGAGCCGAACGGCTACGACCACGTCAACGACGTCACCAACGACTACAAGGAAGCCGTCAAGGTCGGCTACAATCAGACCCGCAAGATCGTGCTGCTCACGGTCTGGGGCCTGGTCCCGGTGGCGCTGTTCCTGTTTCCGACGCTGTTCGGCCTGTTCGCCGAGCCGGCGAGCCGCATGGATTTCGTCCGCCATGTCGGCCTGCTCTGGCTCGCCGTCGGCATTGGCGGCGGTCTGTTCCGCATGATCCAGCTGTTTGCCACGCAGGATGTCGCCACCGGACTGATCTGGGGCTTCAAGGTGCTGAGCGATCCGCTGCACAACATCGCGCTGTACTGGAAATCCCCGCTGGCGCTGCTGCGTGGCGAGTTGATCGATCCGACCATCAAGGATGCTTCGCATTGGGGCGCAGCGGCCGACGAGAGCGAGTCCGAGGAAGCCGCGCATCTCACCTGACCTCCGCGCATCGGCCCCCACCGCACGGCCCGCGGGCGGTGGGCTGCCCGGCTGTCGTAAAATGGAACAACTTCTCCGCTGCGTCGTTTCGGCCTCAGTGCTGGCGGCCTTCAGGAGCTTTCCATGTGTGACTACAGCCTCCATACTGTTGCTTCCCGTGATGCCAAAATCGACGACGTGCTGGTCTCCTGTCGCTTTCCCGGCACGGAGACCCGCGGCTTCTGCACCCAGGACGACCCACTGACCGCGATGTGCCTGCGCCCAGGCACCGAACTCGCCTTCGAGGGCGACGTCCGCATCAAGGGCTTCTTCTTCCGCCGCAAGGTCGGTGCTCATCTCGCCCGCTTCCGGCAGGTCGACCTCAACAAGCCGACCGAGCATCACGACGCGCTGGAATTCTCCAATGGCCGCATCGTCAAGGTCACGGACCTCGCCACCGGCCAACGCGCCCGCGTGCTGCAGATGCCGGCCGATCCGGCCACCAGGCCCACGGCGACCCCGGTCACGATCGAGCTGCGCGCGACGCCGCTTTGAGCGGCACACCAGGCACGGCGCCGGCCATGACGAGGCCGGCACCGTCCTTGGATCGCGTGACTGCATTCGATCACATCTCGTCGCGCTGCTGCGCCTTGATGTCGGGCGCGCCTCCGCTCTTGGACATTGGGAAGGTCGCACGGCCTGCCGCCGCGCGCTTCAATCCGGCAGGTTGGTGAACCGCGGTCGCCAGACGCCCAGGATCACGTTCACCGTGGCCACGGCGAGCATGACCCAGATCGCGCCCTGCTCGGTGCCGAAATTGGGCTGCAGCGTCGCCGGGTCGATCTGCCCGGCGACCGCGCGGGCCGCCTCCTCGGCCGCCTCCTGCATCGGGCCCTGCACTGCGGCAAACCCCCATTCGAAAACGAGAATGCCCGAGGCGAGCTTGGCCAGGGCCCAGCCGGCGCTGTGCAGCGCGCGGTTGACAGCGATCGCGAGCAGCCCCGCGATCAAGGTGAGGCCGAGCGAGGGGAAAAACACGTAGCGCACGATCGCGCCCATCGCCGCGCGCAGCTCGGCATAATGCGATAGCGAGACCGCGGGCTGCGGAATCAGGCCGAGCAGCACGATCAGGCAGGCCATCGCGCCCATCATGCCGATCGCGCCCATCGTATGCAGGAACTTCATCAGCCGTCGCATGGCATGTCCCCCGACGTCGTGACGAGCGGAACTATCTAGATCTTGTCTCTTTGCCCGAGCGTGATCTTCGCGAAAGACCGGTGTCCGTTTTCCCGATCATCCTCTCAAATACGGTCAGAACCGGACTGCGGATCATCTACCAATGCCGCGTGCCCGGCGCCCCCTTGAATGGGCCGACCACGCGTGCGGTGATCCAGCCGCCGTAGAAATCGCCCTCTTGCGCCGCAACGTGCTCGTCGCCGACGAAGCAGGCGTCGACCCGCGAGGCGTAGAAGGCAAGATGCGCGGTGATCGCGGCGAAACTCGGGGTCGGCTGCTCATAGCTCCAGGCTGCCTGCTCCGACACGCGACCGTCGACCTCGATCGTCCAATAGCTCGCGATACCCTTGAACTCGCAGAACGATCGCCCTGCAGCGGGACGCAGCAATGGCATCGCCACATGCTGCGGCGGGATGTAGTAGACCGGCGGATGGCTGGTCTCGAGCACGCGATAGCCCTCGGTCGTATCGGCAATCGTGGCACCGGCGAACAGGACGCGCAGCCGCGCCGGACACCGCTCCAGCCGCGGCGGCCTCGGATAATCCCAGACCGATTCCTGCCCGGGCCCCGGCGTGACAATCTGCATCGTGCCCTCCTGGTGACGCGCCGCAGCGATGCGGAGCCCTCATCAGCAGACAACGAACGGCCGGGCTGTGGGGATCAGTGGACGCGGGCGGGCCGCAGCCATGCGCGGCCAGGGCCGCCGGATCACGAGTTCGAGCCGGTCCGCCGCGCGCCGGGACGGACATTGCCGTCGTCCGAGGTCATCTCCGAATCTGAACTTCGCTCGATCCGGTAGAGCTGGACATAGCTGCCACGAGAAAGCGGCAACAGCCCGGCGACCGGCTGCTGCTTGAGCGGCGGACCGATCACCAGCACCGCGTCGAAGTCGGAGCGCCAGCGCTGCAGATAAGTCGGGATATCCGCCCCTGGAGAGCTATCAGGGTGCTCCAGCCATCGCCATTCGACCGGCTCGCCCAGAGCTTCTGCGAGGCGATCGAACGGAGGTCGAACAATCACCGGCTGCATCGCGGGATTCGCGAACAGCAGCGGCCAGAACGCGCGGCGTTCGATGACGAGCAGCGCGGCCAAATGGGTGTCGATCCGATGCACCCCTGGCAAGGTTCGCTCCCTCTTGTCCGCGTCCCCGATCCCGTCGAGCTCGCCATTCGCGACCAGCACTCGCTTGCCTGGTTCGACCTGCGTCAGTGCCGCGCGCAGCTCGGCGAGATCGCGCCGGTGATCGATCCAGCCGGCGCCAATATCGAGGCAGCGGAGCAAAGTGAGCGCCCCCAGAAGCAGGCCGGCATAGACACCCTGGCGCGCGCTCAGCCGCGGCCGCAGCGCGGCAAACAGCAACAAGCCCATCATCAGAGCGAGGCGCAGATCGATATAGACGCCGTTGATCGCCTTGGCAGGGGCCGCGACGAAGCCCAGCATCAGGACCGCGAGCGCCAGCGGCAGTCCTGGCGCGAGTTCGAGTTGGCGGCGGATGAGCACAAGCAGCGCCAGCACGGCGCAGGCCGTGACCAGCGTCAGCCCGGTGCTCGTGGTCATGAACGGCGTAAAGATCCACCAGAGCTTCTGCTGCCACAGCCATGGGCCCGGCCGCGCCCCCGGCTCGCTGAGCGGGCCCAGCGCATAAAACACGAGGGATGGGATCATGGCGAAGGCGAGCGCACCGGCCGCGCCGACGAGCTCGCGCATGCAGTCGGGAGACCGCCGCAACCGCCACAGCCGGTCCGTCTCGGCGGCGCCGACCAGCACCGCGAAGAAGACAAGTCCGAGAATGTGACACAGGAAGGTCGCGGTCGCGGCGAGCGCGCCGAACCCGGCGAGCACGAGGACGTTGGCGCGACGGCGCAGGACGACCCAGCCGGCCGCACCGAGCAGCGCCAGCCCGAGCGAAAGCTGGAAGTTCATGAAGCCCAGCAGGAAGATGCCATTATAAGCAATGACCGCCGCCGCCAGCGGCCAGAGCGAGAACCGGCCGAAGACGGCGCGATGGTACGCGACGACCCCGATCAGCGGCGCGAACAGCGCAAGCGCCAGCAGCAGGCGGCCGCCGACATGGACGTCGGTGACGCGCAGCAGCGCCGCGCCGATCACGTCCATGCCGAGATTGGGCAGGATGCGCCAGTTCGGGCCGTACATCTGCGACAGCACGGGGTCTTCGGGATGCGCGAGCACGAACAGGCGCGCCAGATGGTTGGGATAGTCGAGCACCGGCGGCACATCGACCAGCAGGAATGGCACGGAGAGAAGGACGACCAGGCTCAGCGCCACAAGGCTCCACAGCCGCCGCATACCGCGAGGGCCGGCCTCGGTCCTCGCCTCGCGCGCGGCGGCCACGGCATCCGGTCCCAGCAGGAGGCCGCCGGCCGCAGCCCCGCCGGTCTTCGACAACAGCAATTGCATTCGCACTGAGGTACCCCGGTCCACCAGGATACTTCGATACCATACGATCTCAGACTGCAAGCTGAACGCGCATTGTGTTGTGGTTGTGCCTAACGCCCCGTTACTCTCGGCGCGTGCAGCACCACGTACGGAACCACGTCAGGCGATTGCCGCGAGATAGCGCGCGACAGACCGCTCGAAGGCGGGCTTCGCTTCCGTTGCGATGTTCTTCTGCCACCACCCGCCGTAGATGCGATCGAATGGGAGCGGCCCGATCGTTGCGGCGATCCTGCGCACGGCTGCGGCGCCGAGCGGGATATAGTTCGGGTAGGAATACATGAAGCTGACGTGGCGGCGGTCCATCGCGACCATCGCGATGTCGCCGGTGAACAGCGCGCCCTTGCCCTCGGCGCCCTCCCGCCAATGCAGCACGGTGGCGCCGGGGAAATGACCGCCGGTGCGATAGAGCCGGACGGCGTCGGAGATCCGCAAGCTGTCGCCCGTCCATGGCACGATCGCGGGATGCGGCCGGGTGACGAAGGCGCTGTCGTCGCCATGGAGATAGATCGGGATGCCGCCGAACGCCTCGCTCCAATCGGCTACCGCGCCATAAAAATGCGGATGCGAGACCGCGATGGCCTTCAGCCCGCCGCGCGAACGCACATGCGCGACAGCGGTCTCCGTCGCCAGGGGAACGCAGTCCCACATCACGCAGCCGTCGGGCTCGGGAATCAGCAGCGCGCGCTGGCCAATCGCAAAGCTCGGATCGAGGCCAAGACCGGTCACGCCGTCATCGTCACGCCAGATGACCTGGCGCGATGCGGCGAGCTCGTCGCGATCGATGAAGCGCTGTCCGCTCCAGTTCACGAACTGGCGCTCCTCGTCGCAAATCCTGCACGCGGACGGCGGCGTGGGCGTGTCAGGAAACTGCGCGCCACATTGAAAGCAGGTCCAGAGAGGCATGAATCACCCGGCGAACTGACATCAGGCGCCGCGACATTAGCATGCCTGTCATCGCGCAACACCGTCGCGCGCGGCCTCGTGATTGCCTAGTCTGGCGGATAGCACACAGGAGTTCCCGAGATGCCGACCGCCTTGCGCCGCGCCACTGTTCACCGTCTGCCGATGCGCAGCCCGGATGATGTCGGCGCGCTGGACGCCGCGATCGCACAGGGCGCCATCGATCCGGCCGGCATCATTGCCATTCTCGGCAAGACCGAGGGCAATGGCTGCGTCAACGATTTCACCCGCGCGTTCGCGGTACGCTCGCTGCAAACGCTGCTCGGCCGGCACGTCGACGGTGATGCGATCAACCAGATCGCAATGGTGATGTCCGGTGGCACCGAAGGCGCGCTGTCGCCGCATATGATCGTGTTCGAGGCCCGTGACGCGAGCGGCGAGACGCAGCCGCGTGCATTCGACAAGTCGCTCGCGCTCGGCCGGGCGCGGACGCCGCTGCTCCCGAGCGAGCACCTCGGCCGGATGCAGCAGGTCGCGCAGGTGGCGGCAGGTGTGCGGGCTGCGATGGCCGATGCCGGCATCGCCGATGCCGCTGACGTCCACTATGTCCAGGTGAAATGCCCGCTGCTCACGATGGAGCGGATCGAGGCGGCCGAGGCGCGCGGGACCACCACCGCGGTGCGGGACACGCTGAAATCGATGAGCTTCTCCCGCGGTGCCTCGGCCCTCGGAGCAGCAGTCGCGCTCGGCGAGCTGACCCTGTCCGATCTGTCCGACGCGATGATCTGCGCCGACTACGCGCGCTACAGCGAGCGGGCGGCGACATCGGGCGGCGTCGAACTGCTCGATCACGAGATCATGGTGGCCGGCATGTCGGCGGATTGGACCGGGCCGCTCGCGATCGACCACGCCGTCATGGCCGATGCCATCGACATCGAGCCGGCGCGCGCCGCTTTGGCCCGGCTCGGCATCGACTCCGCGGGCCAGGTGCCGGCCGCCGCGCGCGGCCGTATCGCCGCCGTGCTGGCCAAGGCCGAGGCGGCGCAGAGCGGCAGGCTGCGCGGCCAAAGACACACGATGCTGGATGACAGCGACATCGCCTCGACCCGCCATGCGCGGGCCTTCGTCGGCGGTGCGCTGGCCGGGCTGTTCGGCTTCACCGACCTTTTCGTCTCCGGCGGCGCCGAGCATCAGGGCCCCGATGGCGGCGGACCGATCGCGATCATCGTCGAACGGACGTGAAGCGCGAGCTGATCGGGACCGTGATACCGGCCAGATCCCGACCTGAATTGCGCGCACCGAACCGTCGACCGACCGGGCCGCGCCGCGACGACGCGACAATGTTGCCCGACTCCGGCCGCATCCGAGGTGCAGCCGGACCAGCACGGCGCAGGCCGCCTGCGCGACCGCGGGAGCGGAGCGGTATCTCGTGCCGGTATTTTCTTATCCGGAATTGCGCCTGAACCGACGATTCAACCTCAAGGTTGCGGGTGTTGCACCAACGCGACACCTTGCGAGCAATTCGCATTATCAGACACAGATGGAAACTTTTCGCAATTGAGCCATCAGTGGAACCCACTTCTGGTCCGATTGCCTTTGAGTTTGCCACTCGTTCGCAATCGGAACACACCCGGTTGCGCGGGACGATACGAACCGAACAACAAAATATTGCGTAGCGAGTGGGGTGGTCGAATATGGGTAAGGCAGTCTTTCCAAGGAGCTTGCGCGGGGCAAGCGGACACGAATGGGATCCGTCCTCCGATATTTCCGGAGTGAAGGTCTCGGCCGTGGCCAGCCTGATCGCGGTTGCCTCGTTCTCGAGTGCCGAAGCCCAGCAGGCGCCGCTGCCCTCCGTCACCGTCGAAGCCCCGGTCGCCCGTCCGAAGCCTGCCGCCTCCCGTCCGACCGCTGAGCAGGTGCGCGCCCGCGACGCGATGCGCCGCGCCGCCCGCCAGCAACAGCAGCAGCAGGTCGCCGCGCCCAAGAGCAACCTGCCGCCCGACCGCAACCCCTATTCGAGCCCCGCGTCGGACTACAAGGGCGAGCGGCTGCAGGCCTCCGGCAAGTTTCCGGAGAAGCTGCTCAACACCCCGAAGACCGTGACCGTGCTGAGCAAGGAGATCCTCGCCGACAAGAACTCGACCAGCCTCAAATCCGCCGTGCTCTCCACCGCCGGCGTGACGCTCGGCACCGGCGAAGGCGGCAACGCGTTCGGCGACCGCTTCTTCATTCGCGGCTTCGACGCCCGCAACGACGTTTTCATCGACGGCGTGCGTGACGGCGGCGTGTCGGTGCGCGAGAACTTCTTCACCGAGCAGGTCGAGATCCTGCGCGGCCCGGCCTCGTCCTTTGCCGGCCGCGGCACCACCGGCGGCGCCATCAACATCGTGACCAAGCAGGCCACGACCGAAAGCAGCTTCTACAACATGGACACCACGCTCGGTACCGACAAGACCAAGCGCGTGGTGATCGACGTCAACCAGAAGATCACTCCGACCTTCGCCGCACGCGTCGGCGGCCTGTTCCAGGACGCGGGCGTGGCCGGGCGCGACTTCGTGACCGACAACCGCAATGGCGGCTTCATCGCGACCAAATGGACGCCGCTCGACACCGTGACGCTGGCGGCCAACTACATCCACAGCGAGGTCACCGGACGTCCCGACTTCGGCGTGCCCTATTGGCGGCCGAACAATCTCGTGGCCGGCGCGCCGTTCCCGGAGGTGGGCTCACCGCGCAACGCCTGGTACGGCTTCGTCAACCGCGACTTCTCGCGCATCGGCCAGGACATCGGCACATTGAATGCCGAGGTGAAGGTCACACCCGACCTGACGATCTCCGACAAGTTCCGGGTGTCGCGCTCGACCCTCAACTACATCGGCACGCTGCCGGAAGGTCCGACGCTCACCAATCCGCTGTCGAACTCGACGATCCGGGCCAACCCCCAGAGCCGCTTCCAGCAGACCGACGTGCTCGCCAACCAGCTCGAGGCGACCTACAAGTTCGATACTGGCGCGTTCCGGCATACCCTGCTCGCCGGGCTCGAAGTCTCGCAGGAAAAGGCGCTCATCAACAGCTACACCGGCCTGACCTCCGAGCAGCAGGGCCTTGCCTTCGCCGGCAACGGTTCGCTGTCCGGCGTGAGCGTGTTCAGTCCGAGCGCAACCTTCGCACCGTTCGGCATTCCCTCGCTCGGCCAGTTCCCGACCAATGTGAAGATCGACACGGCGAGCGTCTATGCGCTCGACAGCGTCAACTACCGCGATCTGGTGATCCTCAACGGCGGCATCCGCTACGACAAATACGACGTCCGGGTCGATGGCTTCGGCACGGTCAACGGTGTCGCCAACACGCCGGGCTCGACGGCGGCCTCGAGCGGCATGCCGAACTTCAACGTCGGACTGACCCTGAAGCCGGTGCCCTATGCCAGCTTCTACGCGGCCTATGCGACGTCGTCGAACCCCGTCGGCGCGGAATTCGACGGTCTGAGCTCGCAGTATGGCGGCCTGTCGGCCGTGACCAATGGCGGCGCCAACCAGGTGTTCGGCCCCGAGAAGAACACCTCGATCGAGATCGGCACCAAATGGGAGCTGCTCGACGGACGCCTGCTGGTCACCGGAGCCTTGTTCCAGACCGAGAAGGAGAATGCTCGCGAGTCGCGCAACATCGCGAACGCCACGCAGGCCACCGCTGATTGTCCCTATCCCGTGGGCACCACCGGCAACGTGCCGTGCCTTTCGGCCGGCGCAGCCTACCGCATCCGCGGCATCGACCTGCAGGCGGGCGGCAAGCTCACCGACAAATGGAGCATTTTCGGCGGCATCGTGCTGATGCAGTCCGAGGTGACGAAGTCGAACATCCCGCCGGCGAACACGGCGCTGTTCACCAGCAATGTCGGCCTGCAGCTCGCCAACACCGCGCACCAATCGTTCAGCCTGCTGACGAAGTACCAGATCAACGACACCTGGGAGATCGGCGGTCAGGCGGTGTACCGGTCGAAGATCTTCGGCGGCACCTGGCTCGCCGCGAACCAGGGCACCGAGCTGCCGAGCTATTGGCGCTTCGATGCTTTCGCGGAGGCCAAGCTCGACAAGAACTGGACCGCGAAGGTGTTCGTTGCCAACATCTTCAACAAGCTCTACTACGACGCCTTCTATCAGAGTGCCACGCCGTTCACCCTGGTCGGTCCGGGACGAAGCGCATCGATCGTCCTGTCCGGACGGTTCTGACCACCGGCCTGCGCCGGGGCCGCTATCGAGTTGATGAGTTCATGCTGATCTGTGTCCCCGGGATTTTGAGCAAGGATGATGTGGCGGAGTTCCGCCACATCATGGACTCCAGCGACTGGGAGGACGGCCGTTCGACGGCTGGCGCCCAGTCGGCGATGGTCAAGCGCAACGAGCAATTGCCGCCCGACAGCGAGGTGGCGCGCAAGCTCGGCCACCGCATCATTTCGGCGATGACCGCCAATCCGCGCTTTCTCGCCGCCGCAATTCCGCAGCATATATTCCCGCCGCTGTTCAACCGTTACGCGGCCGACTCAGGCCATCATTTCGGCATCCATGTCGACAATGCCGTCCGTGGCGACAAGCTCACGGGCCTGCGCATTCGCACTGACCTGTCGGTGACGCTATTTCTCTCCGAGCCGGAAGAGTATGACGGCGGCGAGCTGGTCATCGAGGATCTCTACGGCTCGCATGAGGTGAAGCTGCCCGCCGGCGACCTCGTGCTGTATCCGGCCTCCAGCCTGCACATGGTCACGCCGGTCACGCGTGGCGTCCGCATCGCCTCGTTCTTCTGGCTGCAGAGCATGATCCGCGATCCCCTGGCCCGCAGCATGATCTTCGATCTCGACACGACGATCCAGGATCTGTCGCGCCGCATGGGCCGCGATGATCCGGAGATGGTGAGGCTCACCGGCCTCTATCACAACCTGATCCGCTATTGGGCCGAGACCTGAGCGAGCGGCCCAAGCAGTCCGGTCGGAGATCATGTTCCGGGCTGGTCTCCGGTTCTTGATCAATTCAGACAAAGTGGCACAGCCGGGTTGCAGAGTGATGCAGCCCGGCTCGTCTTATCTAATCCTTTCAATTTCATTGACTGCTTGATTCGACCGCCGCCCGGCGGCCCCCGCTCGTCGGATGTGATTGCGGCCGAGCCGTCCCCGGCTCCGCGTTGCGATCGCCGTCGCCTGGGCGACTGGACCATCGCTCCCGCCATCGTGCATTTCGCGACTCTGCAGCGACTGCGAGCCTTCGACGCCCACATCGCTCTGCAACGGCGAAAGCGGCAGAGTCGACATCTCCCGCCGATCCCGCCCTGCACCGCCGCGCCAAACCGGTCCGTCACACGACTAATTAGAATCGATGGAAGACCGAACGACGGCATTTGCGTGACGAGAACGATCGGACACGGCGCGCCTTGCCGCCGCGGCATCGTAGCACACCAGAACTTTCAGGGAGTTAGCATGTGATCGCCGCGCTAGAACTGCGGTCAGTCGATCGTGCAGCGCAATCCCTCGCTCGGCATCCTGTCCACGGCATTGCGCGCGAACGTCGATGTTCCCGCTTTGAGACAACGCGCCGTCTCAAAACAGCCCCGTTAAGTCTCGAAACATTACAAGGAAATTAACTACAAAGGATGTGCAGCAACATGTTCAGGATCGTTCTTCGCGCAGGAGCGGTGATCGCAATCGTTTCGGCCGGCGCGGCGGCGCAGGCCGAGCAGGCAGCCACCTCGCCGAGACCTGGCCAGGCTACCGTTGCGCCACAGACTTCAGCAACCAATCCAGCGCCAGCAGCAGCAGCAAGACTCGCGCAGAGTTCGCCGATGGCAGGAGTGCCGTCACCTGCAGCGAACGCTGCGCCGGCAGCCTCAAATGCGTCGGCAACTCCGGCGACGGCAGCCAAGCCCATCAACAGCGCGCAGGCGATCACGACGCCGACGCCGCCGCAGCCGGCCGCACAGGCTGCTGCGGCCCAGCCCGGCACGGGCGCGCAGGCGAATAGTTCCGCTCCGGTCGCGACAGCGCCCGCTCAAGCCGCAGCCGCTTCGCAGGGATCTGCCTCGACCACCACTGCAAGCGACGCGCAACCTTCGACCGCCACATCCACAGAAGCGGTGACCGATCCAGCAGCAACCGCGGACAAGGCCAAGGATCAGGCCGAGAAGCCCGGTCAGGGCGGTGCTCAGGCGGCGTCTCACGTGCCGCACGATCTGTCGCCCTGGTCGATGTTCCTGGCCGCCGACATCCTGGTCAAAGCCGTGATGATGGGTCTTGCGCTGGCCTCGCTCGCGACCTGGACCGTGTTCATCGCGAAGACCATCGAATTCGCCATGCTCCGCCGCAAGTTGAAGCGCGCCTTGCACAAGGTCGCCGATGTGCGCTGGCTGTCGGAAGCCAAGCTCGCGCTCGGCTCGCGCGAAAGCGTACTCACCACCATGATCGACGCCGCGATGCATGAGATCCGAATGTCCTCGGAGCTGCCGTCTCACGGCGTCAACGAACGGGCCGCATCGAGCTTCGCCGAAATCGTGCGCGCGGAAGGACGGCGCTGCCGCACCGGAATGGGCCTGCTCGCCACGATCGGCTCGATCTCGCCGTTCGTCGGACTGTTCGGCACCGTCTGGGGCATCATGAACAGCTTCATCGGCATTTCCAAATCGCAGACGACGAACCTTGCCGTCGTCGCCCCCGGCATCGCCGAAGCGCTGCTCGCAACAGCGATCGGACTCGTGGCCGCCATTCCCGCCGTCATCATCTACAATCACTTCACCCGCGTGACCAAAGGCTACATGGAGCTGGTCAGCCGCTCCTCCGGCGCGACCGCGCGCATGCTGTCGCGTGATCTTGATCGCGGCCAGGGCCATCACAGCACTCACGGTCAGCGCTTCGAGCCGATCCACGTCCACGCCGCGCCTCCAATGGCGCTCGCTGCGGAGTAAGCCATGGCTGTTTCTCTCTCGGAAGCCGATGGTGACGATGATCTCGGCGAATCCAGCGACATCAACGTCACCCCGTTCATCGACGTCATCCTGGTGCTGCTCATCATCTTCATGGTGGCGGCCCCGCTCTCGACGGTCGACGTGCCGGTCGACCTTCCAACCTCGACGGCCACGCCGCAGAAGAAGCCGGACAAGCCGATCTATGTCAGCATCAAGCCGGATCTGACATTGTTCGTCGGCGAGGAGCAGGTGAAACGAGCAAGCCTGGTCGGTTCGCTCGAGCACATCCCGGAGGCGACCAAGGACAAGTTCGTCTTCCTGCGCGCGGACCGCGGGGTACCCTATGGCGAGCTGATGGATGTGATGGAGTTGCTGCGCACCGGCGGCTATTCGAAGATCAAGCTCGTCACCGTCGAAGGCGTTTCGCAGGCGGCCGCGACCGCTCAGCCTGTGCATTGATCCCTCATCAACGATGGAAGTGTAGAATGGTCGAACACAAGTATCAGGGAGCGTCGCGCCGCTTGTGGATCTCGGCGGCGATCGGAGCGCTGATGTTGCACGGCGGCGGCGCCGCGCTCGCTGTCGTCCATCTCAACGGCCAGGAGACGGATGGTGGGCTCGGCGCCAATGGCGCGGAGTTCGCACTCGAGATGGCCTCGCCCCAGGTCGAGGACAATGATCTTCCGGCCGGACCGGACAGCGACGCGGCGGAAGCCGCGCCGGAGCAGATGCAGCAGACGGCTGAGGTCAAGGAGTCCGACGCGGTCAAGGACAAGCCAACCGAGACCGAGGAGGAGGCTGATCGCGTCGTCACGATGAACGACCCGAAGAAGCCGGAAAAAGAGGAGCAGCAGCAGGCGGTCCAGCAGGCCGAGGCCTCGGTCGCGTCGGCTGCCCAGGAAGAATCGGCGCGCAAGGCGCTCGACGAGGCGGCGCCACCGGCCGAGACTGCCAAGGCGCCCAATCCGGGAATGGGCAAGGACAAGCAGAAGCTGACCAATGATTGGGGACGCAAGATCAGCGCCTATTTCGAACTTCACAAGCGCTATCCGGAGGGCAAGAAGCGCAACGGCACGGTCAAGGTCGCGCTGGTGCTGAGCCGGGCCGGCAAGGTGATGTCGGCCTCGGTCATGCAGTCCTCCGGGGATTCGGTATTCGATCAGGCGGCGCTGTCGATGATCCACCGCTCCGATCCGGTGCCGGCGCCGCCCTCGGGACTGACCGACGACCAGTTCAGCTTCAGCATCGATGTGAACTTCAATCAGAAGAATAAATAGCACGCGCTGCAGCGCGTGCATCTGCAGACTTGGCAGCGTTCGCGACCGCGCGGGCGCTGCCTTTTCGTTTCGCCCGGCTCGATGTCAGCCACGCGAGCCGATCGCAACCGATCATCTGAGCTCGCAAGATCGTGGATGCCGGCGCGGCGCCGAGACATCACGGATCGCTCAGCGACCGCCCTCCTCGTTGCGAGCCGCCGCTCTCGCCATCATCAGGGCTTCACCGTCACGGCGGCGCCTCAGCCACAAGAATCGTCGCGGAGCAAGGCTGTTGTAATGAATGTCGGGTGGAATGAGCTCGACAGTCGACGGATGACCGACGTGCACGAGACAGACGCTCCCCCGACGAATTCATCTGGATCAGCAAACAGCAAGATGGACCGGATCATTGGCATCGTTGGGAAAGTGAGCGCGCCACCCCGTCGTGAGAGGCGGGCTTCGTCGCGCCGCCAGCGCCATGCGCTAATACTGCACCCTGGCGCCGACCTGAACGACGGTGGCAGAGAGATCGTTCTCCCGGAAGTTGGACCGGGTCTCCTCGCGCCGGACGCTGGCCCTCAACTGCAGCAGGCGGGAGAATTTGTAGAGCATGCCGAGCTCGACCAGGTAACGATTGTCCACCCGCGTGGTCCCGGTGAACGCGTCCTGGCCATAGCCGGCAAGGAACGTGCCCACGAGCCAAGGCTCGAACTGGTGCTCGATGCCGACGGTGACGTCGCGCTTGAGCACGCCGGAGATCCCTGGCTCGGTGATCTCCACCACCTGGGACTTGGCGCCGAACATGATCGCCGTCTCCTTGGCGTATTGCCAGGTCAGGTTCGCATCGGCAATGAAGCCACTGACCGGCTTCAGCATCGGATCCTGGTAGCGCCGCGTGAGATAGCCGACAGCGACGTCGCCGGTCAGCTTGTCGGCATAGGCGAACGTCACGCCGGCTTCGACGGCCGTCCCGGTCGAATCTCTGCGGAAGCCTTCCGCATCGACAGCGATGTCATGAACGCGCCGGTCGACCGCGACATCGACGAACGGCCGAATCTCCGGCGTCAGGTTGTAGGTCACGCGGCTTTGCGAGCCGTACTGAACGAAGTTGCGATCGGCATTGCTGACGATCTGGCCGTCGATAAGCGGCGCGTTCTGGAACGCGACGCGATCGATTGCCGCCTTGGTCGAGATTTCGATCTCCTCGAACCTCTTGGTCACGCCGGCCGAGCCGCCGACGGTCGAGGCCAACGGGATCTTGGCGAACCGCCCGGCGAAGCGCGGCGTACCGGGATCATCGGCATCGACGGCAACGTGGCCCTCGCCGTTGATCGCAAACGTATCGGTGATGTCGTAGCGCCCATTCACCTTGGCGTCGACGGTAGGCCTGCTGAGCTGCCGGAGCTTTGCATAGTCGATATAGCCGACGCGCACATCGGCATTGAGCAGATGGCGCTCGAACTGCGAACGCACGAGCAGGACCGGTGCAACGCTGACGAAGCCGGAGCCCGCTCCTTTGGGCACGCGGCCCGGATTGCTGTCGAAGCCTGACGACATTTCGAACGCAGGCTTCAGGATGAAGTTTCCCACCGTAATGCCCTTGGGCTCGTAGGGATCCTCATCCATCATCGGTGGCGGCTGAGGCTGCGGCTCCTGCGGCTTGCCCTTGTTCACCGGCGGCAGCTTCATGCGAGGCTTGTCCGCCAAAACCGGCGGAATCGGTTGCGCGTCCTGCCGCGGAATCGGCGGCAGGTTTCGTGGCAGCACGCCGCGGGTGGCCGGGGGCGGGCTCACAGCGAAGGCCAATGCGTCCAGGCAGCGATTGGGCACGTTGGTCGGCACCAGACGGCCTGGCGTCGCCAGGCAGCCTCCAACCAGAAGGCCGGCGGAGGGCGCGCCGAAGAAGCCGTTGCGAACCGGGGCGAGGCGCGGCGCCGGCTCGCGGCGCGTGGCCTGCGGAAGCGCACCGGCCGCAGGATCGATCGGCGATTTCGGTCGCGGCGGCGTGCGCTCGTCCGGCTGGGCAGCTGCGGACTTCGGCTCCTGCTCCGGCTCGTTGCCGCCAGGAGCGATGATCATCTGCGGGATGACGACAGGACCGTTGCCATTGGCGGGCCGCGCCGGCGGCCGCTTGCGATTGGGCACGACGACCACAGGGCCACCGTCGATCGTGCCGGGATCAGCATAGGCGCGCGCCTGGCTCTGGGCATACGACGGAGCAGACTCGACCAGCAGCACGAACAACACAGTGATCGCCACCGCCTCGTCCGGACGCGGCAGCACGCCGCGGCGATCGCGACAACTGGGACTGATGCTCTCTCGTCCTGCCCGTTGCAAAAAGACGTGTCTCCCGTGAAGCGCGGCACCACCCGACGGGCCGCGACTCGCAGACGTCGATGGGCTGGCGGCCGGCACAGGCTGGCCGCCTTCGAAGGATTGTGAGGCCCCGAATCCACCGGCTGATCGAGACGGCGCATGCCAGCCGCGAGATGGCCCCACGTGGCGCTTGATCGTCGCCTGCCCGGGCACACCGAGGGCCCCAGCCGGATGCGCCTATTCCACCACCAAGGTGCCCTTGTTGCCCTGATGGAAGTCATCGAAGAATTCGTAGCGTCCAGGCTTCTGCGCCTTGACCTTCACCACGCCTTCCATGTTCGGCTTGATCACGGTCTCGAACTGGAGAGGCTCGCTCTCGAACTCCACCGGTGCGCCGTCGAGATTCTTGACCTTGAACACGATCGGTGTGTCGGCCGGCGCCTTCAGCTCCGCGGGCTGAAACTTGTTGTCCTTGACTGAAATCTCGATGGTGGTCTCCGCGGCGCTCGCCGGCGACGCAATCGCCGCGATCAGCAGCGCGGCGCCCCCCAGGAGTCCTGCTTTTCCAAATCGCATCATGGCTTATATCCCTGTCCCCGAACCAGTCTGTCTCGAATTCGCCATTTGCGCACCCGCCCTGGAGATCGCGCGGCGTTCGTAGAACTAATATAAGTTACAGAATGCGGCGATTTGCCGTGTCGAAACTTGACGAAATCATTGTGTGCGACAATTCGCGAAGTTTATTAGTCGCGGCTTCGTCAGCCCCCTCCGCAAGAGCCTCTCACGCATCATCTCGTGCCATTTCAGCACAGCGAAAGAGCTGCCTTCATCGCAGCGCATCGATGAAAAGCGCTCACAACTCACCTCATCGCGTGCGGATGGTGAACGACTTGAGTTGGGTTGGCCTGCGCATCCACTACGTCAGCCATGCCGACCCGAAAACGCCATCAGACATCGCATGCCTGCACGACGCCAGGACGCCATCCGCCTGATCGCCCGCGTCGCCGATCACTGCACATGAGTGATCAGCGTATCGGATGCGTCGAACGATTTGCATGACGGCGGACAGGCTCATGCGTAACGCGATGTTGCACGTATGGGACAGCATCGCTCGTGATCTCAGCCGAGGCCGAGCTTCCTGTCATAGGTGCTGAGGGCCCGCGGCATACGGGGCGAGGGCTTGACGCCCGCGACCTGTGGATTGACCCGATGAGGCGGCAGCTCGGGCACCATCGAAACCTGCTCCGCCGGTGCAACGTCCGCGCCCTCTTCCACAGGGCCAGCCGGTTGTCTCGCCGCTGGCGTAGATCCCGGCATCCGCTTACGTCCGGTGAACATCGCCCGTGCCAGATTCTCCTTCTGCAGCACGCTCATCCACAACGTTCCGAGCAGGTGGACTCCGATCAGCGCCATGATCGCGTTGGAGGACAGCGAATGCGCCTCCTGGATCCACCAGACACCGAAAAAGCGGAGCGAGACCTGCATGACCCCGCTGATGGTCGAAATGAACAGCAGCCCGACCATCGCCACCAGCATCGCCGCGCCTGCCGGGTTCAGCCCGAGATAGCGCCCAGTCTCGCCGCGAAAGATGTTGATCATGTAGCGGGGGGCTGCGCGCAGCTTGAGACTGATCCGCGCGAGCAGCGAATGACGGGTGCCGATGACACCCCAGATCAGCCTGAATGCGAGCAGGCCAATCACGGCATAGCCTGCCGTCCGGTGCAGAGCATCGTGAGTATTGGGCGTGACGCAGGCGATGAGCACGAAGGCCGCGAGAGCCCAGTGCCAGACGCGCAGCGGGACATCCCAGACCGCAACGGTTTTCGATCCCGGGCGCGCCGACGTTCTGGAAGCGACGCGCTCTCGCGCCTGTCCTGCGTCACGCATGATCGTCAGATCACTTCGCCTTCGTATGCTTCAGCGCGAGATCCTCGGGGCTATAGAACAGCTCATAGAGCTTGCCGCTCTTGACGCCATAGACTTCGTAGCAGGTGCCCTCGATCTTGGTCTGGCGAACCTCATAGCCCGCCGACTTCGCCTTGGCTTCCGCGTCCGCCACGGTCTTCCACGACGCCTTGTCGAGCTTGGTGCAATCCTTGTAGCCGTCGGCCAGGGCAACGGAGCCCGATGCCGCGGCTGCGGCGAGCGCAACGACCATGATCCTGATGACCTTCATTATCAAATCTCCTCCAAACCTGCGCCATTGCGCGCATGCACCGCGCTGAGCGCGAGACCACAAAGAGGAGTGGGATTTCAACGAAACTTGGACGGCGCCCGCCGCCACAGCCGTGCACAATCGCGCACGCTCGACCCGAGTCGCCCCGCATGTCGCCGCATTGTCGCTGGGCTCCGGACCCAACTACGTTGCAGCTGAGATGAAACGATGTCGATCCGTCCTTGCCGCCTGCTCATGTCGGTGATCGGATGCGATACAAACGCGAATGCAACTGACATTGATTCGCAAGCAACTATTGTCACTGCAGCGGCACGCTTGCGTGCGGCGCGCGTGGCCGGTGCCAGCGGACACGTGCAGACCACCACACTGCTGCCGGATTGCAGCTGTGACGATGTTGGGGCGGGATGCGAGCGCACGATCGCAGGATGCGACAATCGGTCTCGAAAATATTTTTCTTGAACCCACGGCTTCAGCTGTCGGAACAGCGCCCCGAGCCACTCTGATATCCGATGGCTGCCGCGTTACGCCCATCCGGGCGCACAACGACCGTTGACGTTGATCTCGCTTGCGATCGCGGCCCTCACCGGTGCGCTCCGCCGACCAGGCGGACGGATCGCTGCATGGGCAAGGAGTCGTCTCACGTCTCCGCAACCACGTCCCGGAGAGGTCAGGAACGGCCATCGCCGTGGGGCCAGATGCGTGGCCATGTCCGGCGGTCTGCCTGCGCGAGGTCACCGCGTAACGCTGCGTGGGGAGGGCCGGTCCGCCGTGACGCGCGTTTCGACATCAGTCAACCCGCATCGTCAGCGAGGCAGATGCACCTGGAGCCAGCCGAGCCGAGCCGTACTGGGCCGACTACTTCGTTCCTGAGAAGACGCGGCTGATGAAGTCGGAACTTTCGGGAGACTTCGTCATCTCTGGCGTCACCAGCTGTTGCGGCTGCTGCGGCTCAGCCTGCAAAGCGCGCTCCTGGATCTTCCGCCGCTCGCTCATCGCCCTGCTCGCACGCGCCTGATCGTCCGACGCGTTCGGCTTGCCGACGGTGATCATGATCTTCTCGGAGACCACGGGCGGATCGAAATTTAGATGCTTGGCATCCCCGACCACCAGCTGCAGCGTATGCTTGCCGGGCGACAGTTCGATTCTCGCCTCGGTCTCGCCGGCCGCGTAGTGAATGTGCTTCTTGTCACGCGGAATCTGCTGTCCGGCTTCCATCGTCTCATCGACGTCGATCAGCAGATGGTGATGGCCACTGCCGGCGAAGTCGTCGCCGGCATGCGTCACACCCATGTTGCGCAGGCCGAAGCGGCACCAGAACGCTCCGCTCACGGTCTCGCCGTCGGACGGCGAGATGAAATACACTTTGGCATCCTTCGGAGACTTCGTGCCCTTGGCCGAGGCGATGGCCGGAACGAGGGAGATCATCAGGATGAGACAAAGTCGCACAGACAGCGTCGGCCGCATGCTGGTCCTTTATGGTGTAAGCGCGACCCGGAAACCGAGCGTGGGATGACGGATGCGGCCATCGTAGCGGTCGCGGCTGCCCGCGCGCGCATCGGCTGCGCCATTGCTCCAGGAGCCGGAGCGGATCACACGGGCGTAGCTGCCGTCATCGAGCCATGCCGCCCCGTCCGCCGGGGCTCCCTTGTAGGATTTGTGCCAATTGTCCGCGACCCACTGGGCCACTTCGCCGCCCATGTCGAACAGGCCGAACGGGTTGGCGGCGAAGCTTCCGACCTTCAGGGGTTGCGCAGCGTCGGACGCCTCGCTGGCAGTGTTGCAGCCCTTGCAGTTCGCCATGCCCGGGCGCATGCGATCCCCCCACCAATATTTGCTGCGCCGCCCGGCGCGAGCGGCGTATTCCCATTCGGCCTCGGTCGGCAGCCGGAATGCCTTGCCGGTCACCTTGGCGAGCCAGCCGAGATAGGCTTGCGCGTCGTCGTAGCTCGCATTGGTGACCGGTTGATCGTCGCTTCCAGCGGCGATGTCGGCACAGCTTCCCGCCGCGACACACGCCTTCCACTCTCCGACCGTCACCGGATATTTGCCCATCGCAAATGGCCGGATGCTGACCTGGTGAACGGGCTGCTCGGAATCGTCCTCGCCGCCCATAGCAAACGTTCCCCCGGGGATCGCGACCGTCTCGGGCACGCGCAGCTTCGGCTGCGCGCTGGCGGCATCCGCCAACACGACCGGCTTCGGGTTTCCGGCCGACGGCCCCTCGGGCAGCGGCAACGGGTCCGCGGCCTGCGGCTGGCGCATGGCAACCGGCGGTGCTGACGGCGTTCGCTGGCTCGACGGCGCCTGGGTTGACGGCGCCTGGGTTGACGGCGCGGCCGCATCCATCGTGGTTCGGCGCACCGCGACCGAGGTTGGCAACGGCTCCCTCTGCAGCGAGACGGCGGAGAGTCCAGGCGGAGCCTGGATCAGAATCTGCAGATTGCGCAGCGGCAGGAGCACACCGCCCACCGCCACCACGACCAGTGCAACGACCCCGACGGTGACCCGGATGAACGCCTTGCGGTGTTCGACAAACCGCGCAAGCAGGACGTGCAGCCGGCCGGTCCGCTCCGCTTCTTCCTGATCATCCGCGCTGTCGTCCCAGCTCGGCGGGGACAGCTTCATCGGCTGCGGAGCGATCCGCTGCGCGACGAGCGGCGCCGGCTCGTATTGTACCGCCGCCTCATGATGTTCGATGTCCGAGACGGGATCGAGCGATTGCTCCAACGCCCCGCACATCATCAGCAGCAATCCGCCGCTGCCGTTGCCGGTCCAGCGTTCCTGGATCTCGGGACATGCCACTTGATCGTCGACGTGCAGGAAACCCGGTGGGCGCATCGCACTCAGCGACACCTGCACCGAACGGCCGCAGCGCCGGCACTCCACCTTCAGCGACTCAGGCGGCAGCGTGTCCTCGGCGAGCCTGGGCGCCCGCAGCCATTGCAACGTCGAACTCTCGCTCATGCTGTCCTCGCCACGCTGCCGGTCCGTCTACTGGCCCCAATTGGCGAATGCGTCGTTGAACACGCGGTCGCCGTCGGGTCCCTTCTCGATCGACAACAGCGCCCGGTTGCCGCCCTCGTACACGATCGGGATGTCGAACCATTGCTTGCCCTTCAGAAGCAGCACGTTGCGCTTGGCATCGACCTCATTGGCCGACAACGCGACCATGAACATCCGTGGCGTGACCCTCGCGGTCTGGGTGGCCAGCGCCGTTCCGCGCTCCGCCTCCGCGCCCTTCAAACCGATGCCCCTCATGCTGCTCAGTCCCGTGGTCTGGTCCGGCCAGGCGAAGCTCAGATCCAGGACATGGCTCGCCGGCAGTTCCTGATCGTCATTCCGCCGCAGCGACAGCGTCGCCTTCATGCCGTTCTCGATCTCGATCTCGCCTTTGAGCACGGGCGCGGCGTTCACCCGTGGTCCCTTGCCCTGCTCGAGCGACCAGGTCACTTTGCCGGCGAAGCGCTTGCCTTTCGGATCCTGTGGATCCTCGTGATAGAGAAACGCCTGAGCGGTGGCCGGCGCCGCCACCGCGACACTCTGTCCGACCGTCACACGCTCTTCATTGGCCGTCGCAGGCTTTGCGTCCGGCGCAGCCTGCACAACCTCCGCCGTGCGAGGCGGCGCCTCCGCAGGCGGCGCCGGGTCGACCGCCGCTACGGTCGAGGGCGCGTTGAGATAGTCGACGGCCCGCTCCCAGGACAGCGCCGCGCCAATGACGGCCAGCAGGCCGACCGCGGCAAGGGCCATCACGCGTCGCCGCGGCAAGCGACGGCGCGGTGCTGTCGCGCTCTCGGTCGCCTGGAACGCCATCTCGACCAGAGAGCGGTGAATCCTGGACTCGGACGAGGCTGCATGCTGCTGCGGCTGCTCCGCGGCTTCCGTGCTGGCGGGCGTGTCGACGGTCGATTCCAGCGCGGCCTGCGCGACTGGAGCCGGCGGTGCCGCATTCGGCTGCGTGTCGGCCCCGGACGGCTCAGGATCCGCAGCGGCGGCGACCGGCGGGGGTTCGTCGCGCGGGGGCGGCGGCACCGGCAGCTGTTCAGGCACGGGCGGCACCGGCGGATCAGTCGCAACGACAACGGACGGTTCTAAAGCAGCGGAGCTCGACGGCTCCACTGGCACCGCTGCGGCCGAACGGCGACGGAAGATGCGGACATCCGGCGACGGCTTGCGAGCAGCGTTGGCAGACTCCTTGGCAACAGGCTCCTTTGCGAATGTCGCGTCGAATGATCTGTCATCGGCGCCCCGCTCGGCGCGGATGTGCGGGACCGGAGCCCCGATGCGGGTCCTGGCTACGGCCGGAAGCTCTGCACCGGACCGGCGGGCCAGCGAGAGATATTTGGCGACCGTGGCGATCTCCTCCTCGAGCGTATGCGGGGCAGTGGCCGGCTGGGCCGCTCGTCGTTTCGCCGAGATGTCGAGCGTCGCGACCGGCTTGGCTGGCGAGCTCGGCCGCGCGACCGGCGCCGCCATTTTGGCCGGAGGCTGCGGAGCGACCGGGCTGGCCTCGATCCCGCGCGACGGAGCGCGCAGGTTGATCACGCGATCCGGGAACAGGATCTCGGCCAGATCGCGCAGCGAGGCGTCGGGCAGCAGCAGGCGACGAAGCGCGACGGGCATGCCGCCTCGCGCCGTCTTCGGATCCTCGACGCCTATCCTTGACTCCAGGTCGCCATCGACCCGGCGGTCGCGCCGCTCGTCGCTCACCACCACCTTGCGAGCGCGCAGCATGGCCGTCAGCTCGCGCAGGTCCGAGCGCGAAGCATGATCGATGACCACGAGATCGAACGTCCCGATCCGCGCTGGAAGCAGCTCGGCGACGCGCCAGGCGGGCATGACATGGCACGGGATTTCCTCGAACCAGCCTTCCAGCGATCTGCGCGCGGCCAAGCGCAGACGGCGCGCGGCAGGACCAGAACAGGCAGAGACCATGGTGCGCATCGTCTCCCTGAAACGCTTGAGCGACTGCCTGACGGCAGCGCTGGCGTTCTGCGCGATGCCGAGGGTGGCTCGGGCGCTGATCACCGCCTCGAACAAGGCAAGCGATCGGCTTTCGAGCCGCAGGCGCTGAGCGACGAGGTCTTGCAACAGCCGACGCTCGTCGGCTCGGTCGATCCGCGCCAGCGCGGCCATGTTCCAGGCCGTCACCCAATCGGGCAGCAGCACCGGGTCCGCGGCGGTGGTTGCCGGCTCTTTCCTGATCCGATCGGCAAAATGCGGCGCACCGGCTTCGAGCACCAGCCGGCTGGCCGTCCTGACGATGCGATAATCGTCGCCGGCCCGCGCGATGGCCTCGATCGTTGCGATCAAGCCGCGCCAGCGTGTCTCAATGTCGTGCGCCTCCACCTCGGCATCGCCGATCAGCGAGAGAACGTCGGCCTGAACGGTCGTTGCCAGCTCTCCTGCACCGGCAAACAGCTCGCCCACGCGCGCCAGTTCGACGAGCGGACCGGAGACCCGCGCCATGACGCTGCGGATCGCGGCGCCAAGCGCTGTCGGCCTCCCGACATCCGCCAGCATCGCGGTGGCCTCGCTGTCCGGCACCGACATTTTGCGGCAGGCATCGACGACATTGCGGATGGCCAACGTCGCCGTCACGATCGCGGCATCGATATTCCTGACGATCCGCTCGAGATCGTCGAACGCCCGCGCAGCTTCCAGCTCGATGGCGGGAGCGCCGAGCTTGACCGCAATCGCCGTCCATCGCGTCCGCAGCGTCTGCAGATCGCGCCGCCAGAGCAGGAAGCGCCCGACATATTGCCAGTCTGCCGGCGTCGATGGCGGCAGCCCGTCCACGGTGATGGCATCGATCGCAACCCTCAACGCCCTGCGCACGCGCACAAGCGGAGTGAGGGCTTTGTCGCCGGCGGCCAGGCGCTCGACGACACGAATTGCGTCCTTCCGCGCGAACGCCTCGACCGGGACCTGCACCTGCCGCCTGGAGAATTCGGCGCCCCGGGACAGCTGAAAGGAGGCATCCCGCGCCCAGGCAACGACCTCATCGACGCTGCCGGCCATATCGCTGGCCTTGGGACCGAGCGGCGACAGCCGGGCAAGCCAGGGCTCGTCGGCAATCACGCGATGAGCCGCGACCAGCGCATCGAGGTCGACCGCCAGCCGGTTGGTCGCGTCCAGCCCGAACGCCGCAATCGCATCGAGCGCAAGATCCTCGTCGCGCCCCTCATTGGACGACAGCGCGGCCTGCTGCCGCAAATCATCGTGCAGCCGCAGGATCGACGCGACGTCGGGCAGCGCGGCAATCTCGGGCAGTTCGTCGTCGATATGCTTGAGCCGCTCGGCAAGCCGCAGCCGCGCCGCGCGCGCCTGTTCGACGGCGGCGACCACCGGGTCCGTGGCGAAGAGCAGGCAAGATGGACGGTCGGCCAACCAAGACGCGGGCGCCTGGTCCGTCGTCAGCCCTCTGATCAGATCCAACGGCAGCTCGGACGGGCCAGCGAGACGAAGATGGCGCCCGATGATGTCCGCGATCTCGCCATCAAGCGACGCGGTCTGCGTGCGCTTGGAGATGATGTCGCGTTCCAGCCGGCTGATCTGGCCGGCGAGTTCAGTCAGGTTCGTGGTATCGACGATCGACTGCAGCCGGTCGGCCAGGACTTCCGCATTTCTAAGCACGTCCTTGTCGGAGCCGGTCGAGCTGACGGAAAGCTCGCGAATGCCTGGCGGCAGCTTCTGATGCAGGAGCGTCAGCGCGGTCTCGTCGCGAGACACGACAAGAACGCGCGAGCCGAGCGCCAGATGATGGCTGACGATGTTGACGAGCGCCTGGATGCGCTCCTCGCGCCCGCTCGCCTGGATGACCACGCCGTCCGAACGCGACAGCTCGCGAACCACCTCGACGTCCTCGGACGAGGCCGGTCGCGGGAAGAACAGATCACCAAGATCGATCAGGACCGGCTTGGTCGTCGGCCCGATATTGATCGGAGCGCCGACGATGCTGGACAGATGGCGGCGCGCGCTGGCCCGGCCCAGATTGGTCGCCTGCGGCAGCAGCGCGCTCACCGCTGCGGTCAGGCAGCATTCGCTTTGCGGCGCGTGCTCGATCGCGTTCTTCAGACATTCGATGTCGCGCAGTGCGCGGCTTTCCGGCCGCCTCCGCACCGACATCGCCCAGCGCCCCGGCAAGATCGCGGCGTCGACGCCCTCACTCGAATCCGTGTCATCCAAGCCGGTGAGGCTTCGGGCCGACAACTGACCGCGCTGCGCGCCCGCTGCACTCAGGACTTGCTCGATGCCGATCGGAGTGAATGGCGACAGCTCGTCATGCTGCTCGAGCATCTCGACCAGGGTCTCAGGCTTGTCGCGCAAGACGAGTGCGGCGTCTGGCGCCAAGGCGTCAAGGGCTTTGAGGGTCACGGACGTGCCGACGAAACGCGGCCGGATCCTCACCTCGGGATCTGGCCGTGCGATGATCTCGATCTCGACCGGCCGCTCGAACAGCGGCATCTCGAAGTCCCGCCCGGCGTGGCGCCACGACGCCTGAGCCATCCCCCACACGGCCTCCTTGGTCGGATCGGCCTCCGTCGCGGCGGCGAGCTCGCGCAGCCGCTGGTGAATGGCCATGGTGCGGCGCCGTGCGCGCTCCGTATCGGCCCAGGATGTCCATGGCCCCGCGACATAGCGCTCGATCCGCTGCAGAAGATCCGGCCGCTGGTCCAGACGCAGTCGTCCAGTCCAGGCCGCGGCAGACGCGTCCTGGGATGGTGACGGCGAAAAGTCCTCAGGCCGCGCATGGCGGGCGAAGGTGAGGCGGTTCTTCTCGATCTCGCCCACCGTGACGACAACGCTCTCACGCAGCTGTGGCCGCCGATCCGGATCGGACGACGGTTCGAGCCAGGCCTCCAGATCGGAGTCGATCGGCGGCGGATCGGTCGCAACAAGAGCTTCGACGGCCAGCCACACCGGGCCATCGACATCGAAGGTGTTGAGCACGACGCCCGGCAGGCTTTCCAGCTCCCGCTGGTCCAGGGTGATACCGGGCTCCCCTGTCCATTGCTGGTCCTGGCGCTCGATCGGCGCGTCGGCAGACCGGATGATGTCGGTCAGACACCCAAGCACGTCCCGCAACGGCTCACCGACCGGCACGGTGCTGGACGCGTCCGGCCCGTCGGATCCCACTGACAAGGACTCGGACTCCGCGATCGACGTGCCACTCGCGGTGATCGCGCCGAGCAACCGCCGACCGAGTTCGGCGCTGCCGACCGGCGCGGCCCGATCGTTCGGATGATTTTCGTTAGGCCGCACATGGACCGGATGGCTCATCGCGCTAACCCCTCCCTGGACTGGGCCATGTGACTGGCCTGAGGTCGGCAAGAGGCTGACCAGCACGGACGACCCGGGCCGTGATGACGGCGCTCGGAGCGATCAAACAGCGGATACAGTCTGGGCAAGCTTTCCTCGCAGCAACGTCGATGGAACTCCCGACTCGTTGCGGAGGCGTATGGCGAAGTGAGGTCACATCTTTGACGCGACAGGTAGAGGAATGTGACGATTCTTGCCCCCGGCCGGGAGTCGGGCAAAAATCCCGGGTCTTTCCATGATGGAAATCTCCTGTAACGGCCGCGCTAGACTTGGCTTTTTCTCAAATGGACCGCGGCGCTGCGGTGATGCGAGTCACTCGCACGCGTATTTGCTAGAAGGCGTCTAAGAATACTTCTAATGGCACAGCAGAAGCGTTCTGACGCAGCGGCGCGCGCATCATTGCCGCAGAAGCGCGCGTCTCGCGCCGGGTTTTGGCCACGCCGAGAGCTGTTCTGCGGCACGTGTGGCGATGAATGTGACAGGACGCGAATGTCAGGGCGACGGCACGAGGATTTTTTCGCCGAGCACAGCGCGTGCAACGCCCTGCGCGCGACGAAGCTTTGTCTTTTGACCGAGGTGGCTGCGCCTCCGCTCGCGGCGCAGCATTCGCCGAGCAAACGCGTCGCGGGCGACCGGTTGCAATGGCCCAGCTTGAAACCCATGCTTAGCTGAAGTAGCTGTTGAGGCCGACACAGTAACGTCACGCGACGTTCCCCGATCGGTGGGACTGCAACTACATGTCTTGGCAACGGGTGAAGACGGCCGCCGCGTGTGGTGCAACGCTTCTGACACTGATAATGGCCTATTCCACTGGGCCGGTGCTGGCCCAGCCGGAAGGGCGCGAGCCGGCGACGGTCAAGCTTTCCGCAGCGCAGCAGAAGCAGGTCGGTCTGCAGACCGCGGTGCTCACGGCGGAATCCCATCCCGAGCAATTTCGGGCCTATGGCGCGGTGCTGGATGTCGCCCGCCTGACCGACCTCACCAACAGCTACGCGAATGCCCAGGCGCAGCTGCAGACGGCGCAGGCGAAGCTCGAGGTCGCAAGGCTCGCCTTCGACCGCGCCCGCGACCTGGTGCAGTCGGCAGCGATGCCGAAGAAGGACGCGGAAGCGGCTGAAGGAACGTTTCGCACCGATCAGGCCGCCCTCGCCGCCGCGGAATCGCAGGTGAAGACGTTGATGGCCACCGCGCGGCAGGAATGGGGTCCGGTGATCGGAAAGGGCATCGTCGAGCGCTCGCCGCAGGTCGTCCAGTTGATCGAACGCGAGCAGTTGCTGATCCAGGTCACGCTGCCGCCTGGCGTGTCGCTGGCCGTGCCGCCGCGCACCGCGCTCGCCCAGACGCCAGGGCGCACCGCCAATACCGATCTTCTTTACCTGTCGCCGGCGCCGCGAACCGATGCCCGCATCCAGGGTGTGAGCTATTTCTTCGTGGCCGCGGGCGACAGCGGATTGCTGCCGGGGATGAACACCACGGCCTACGTGCCGTCCGGCAAGTCATTCGACGGCGTCTTTGTCGAGGATACCGCGATCGTGCAATGGCAGGGGCGCGCCTGGGTCTATCTCCGGGCCGGCCCCGAGACGTTCAAGCGGCATCCGATCCGAACCGACCAGCCCGTTTCCGACGACGACTATGTCGTGCAGGACATTCCGCCGGGCTCCGAGATCGTTCTGCGCGGCGCGCAGGTGCTGTTGTCGGAAGAGGCCAAAAGCGAGCTTCGCGGCGGCGGCGACGATGATTGATGGCATGCGTGCGGTCGCGGGCCCGCAGGCCGCGTTGATCGCGTTCGCGATCCGCTTTCGTGGCATCGTGCTGGCGTTGGCCTGCACGATCCTGGGCTACGGACTGTTCTCACTCGGCGAGGCCAAATATGGCGTCTTCCCGGAATTCGCCCCGCCGCAGGTCTCGATCCAGACAGAAGCCCCGGGCCTCAGCCCGGAACAGGTCGAGGTGCTCGTCACCCAGCCGATCGAAACCTCGATCAACGGCTTGGCCGGCGTCGAGAGCATGCGCTCCTCGTCGATCCAGGGGCTCTCGGTTCTTTCGGTCATCTTCCAGCCCGGCACTGACGTGTTCAGGGCCCGGCAATTGGTGGCGGAGCGCCTGACCGCCATCGTCAACGGCCTGCCGCAGGGCGTGCGGGCCCCCTCGATGACCCCGCTCGTTCCGGCCGCCGGCACCGTCCTCGTCATCGGACTGACGTCGGAGCAGCGATCGTTGATGGATCTGCGCACGATCGCCGACTGGACCGTGAGTCGTCGCCTGCTCGCCGTCGCCGGCGTGGCCCAGGTCACGACCTATGGCCGGGACATCCGATCGCTGCAGGTACAGGTGCGCGCGGACGACCTGGTCCGCTTCGGCATCGGAATGAACGATGTGGTGGCCGCCGCGCGCAAGGCAACCGGTGTCCGCGGTGCCGGCTTCGTCGACACGGCCAACCAGCGTGTGATCCTGCAGACCCAGGGACAATCGCTGACACCGGAGCAACTCGCGCGAACGGTGCTGCTGCACCAAAGCGGCGCCAGCGTTGTGCTGGGCGACGTCGCAACGGTGGTGAGCGCTCCTGAGCCGCCGATCGGCGGGGCGCTCATCAACGGCAAGCCCGGCATCATGATGATGATCAGCCAGCAATATGGCGCCAACACCCGCAACGTCGCCGCGCGGGTCGAGGCTGCGCTGCAGGAGCTGCGCCCGGCGCTCGACGGCGAGAAGGTCCAGCTGCACGCCGATCTGTTTCGTCCGGCGACCTTCATCGATTCGGCGATTCAGAACGTGTTGTTCGCGTTGCTGATCGGCGGTGCGCTGGTGATCGTCGTCCTGTTCCTGTTTCTCTCCGACTGGCGCACCTCGGTGATCAGTTGCACCGCCATTCCGCTGTCGCTGTTCTCGGCGGTCCTGGCGCTGCAATGGATGGGGCAGAGCCTCGATACGATGACCCTGGGCGGCCTGGCGATCGCGATCGGCGAGGTGGTCGACGATGCGGTGATCGGCGTCGAGAACGTGGTGCGACGGCTGCGCGAGAACCGCGCGCTGCCGTCGCCGCGCGCTGCGGCGCGCGTCGTCTACGACGCCATGCTCGAGGTTCGCAGCGCCGTTGCGTATGCGACCTTCGCCGTGCTGCTGGTGTTCGTCCCCATCCTCGCACTGCCCGGTCTTGCCGGCCGGTTGTTCGGGCCGCTCGGCATCGCCTATATCCTCGCCGTGCTGGCCTCGCTCATCGTGGCCCTGACGGTGACGCCGGCTCTGGCCATGATGCTGCTGGCCGGCCACAAGCCACGCGGCGCGCCACGCGAGCCGCCGCTGGCGCGCTGGTCGCGCCATTACTATGAGCGCCTGTTGCGGCGGCTCGGCCGCTTTCCCAAGCTGGTCATGGCGACCGCCTTGCTGATCACGCTGGGAGGCGCCGGCCTCGTGCCCTGGTTCGGCGGCACCTTCCTGCCCGACCTGAAGGAAGGCCATCTGATCCTGCACGTGTCGATGCTGCCCGGCACGTCGCTCGACGAATCACTGCGCCTTGGGACGATGATCGCAGAGGCCCTGCGCGCAGTGCCCGAGGTACGCAGCGTGGCCCAGCATGCCGGCCGCGCCGAGGCCGGCATCGATACGGCCGGCACCCATTCCAGCGAGATCGAGGTCGACTTTCAGCCGGGCCTGTCCGGCAACGCGCAGGAGCTCGCCGAACGGCGTATCCGCGCCGCCCTCGCCAACTTTGCCGGCATCAACCTGTCGATCAAGACTTATCTCACGGAGCGCATCGAGGAGACCCTGTCCGGCTTCAACGCTGCCGTGGTCATCAACGTGTTCGGCCCTGATCTCGACGACCTGGAGACTGCGGCGCGCGACATTGCGCGCGAGCTCGGCGAGGTCTGGGGCGCCATCGACATCCAGCAGCAATCGCCGCCGGGCATGCCTCAGGTCAACGTCACGCTGCGCCCGACCGACCTGCAATCCTGGGGCCTCGACGCCGTCGAAGTCCTGGAGCTGATCCGCACCGCCTATCAAGGCGACGTGGTCGGCCAGGCCTATGAAGGCAACGTCGTCTTCAACGTGATCGTCAAGCTCGATCCGGAGGCGAGCGCGCGCCCGATACAGATCGGGGACATGCCGATCCGTACGCCGAGCGGCGCCTATGTGCTCCTGAAGCAAATCGCCGACGTCTACGGGACGTCGGGGCGCTATGTCGTGCTCCATCGCAATGGTCAGCGCGTTCAGACGGTGACCGCGAACGTGGCCGAGCGGGATCTCGAATCCTTCGTGGCCGCCGCCAAGAGGAAGATTGCCAAGGAGGTCAAGCTGCCGCCTGGCGCCCATGTCGAGTTCACCGGAGCCGCCGAGGCCCAGGCGAAATCGCGCCGTGATCTCGTCGTCAACGCCTCGCTGGCGACGCTCGGCATCGTGCTGCTGCTCGCGCTGGTCACCAAGCATTGGCGCAATCTCGCCTTGGTGCTGATCAATCTTCCGTTCGCGTTCGTCGGCGGCGTGGTCGCGGTCGCGCTGACCGGCGGCGTGCTGTCGCTCGGATCGATGGTGGGATTCGTGACGCTGTTTGGCATCGCGCTGCGCAACTCGATCCTGATGATTTCGCACTACGAGCACCTGGTCGCGGTCGAAGGCCGCAGCTGGAGCCTCGATCTGGCCATCCAGGGCGCGGCCGACCGGCTCGTCCCGATCCTCATGACCTCGCTGGTGACCGGCCTCGGCCTCCTGCCGCTGGCGCTCGGTGCCGGCGAGCCGGGCCGTGAAATCGAGGGACCGATGGCGATCGTCATCCTCGGCGGGCTGCTGACCTCGATGGCGCTGAACCTGCTGGTGCTGCCGACGCTGGCCGTCCGCTTCGGCCGGTTCGTGGCCGATCCTGCCAGCCCGGCCCCCGGCCTCGCCACGCCGGGGTGACGGCACCGCCGCAAGTCGCGGCCGGCAGGGCGAACGGCGTCGCGTCCGCGCGGCTGTCAATCCACTGTCATGAAAGCACAACAAAGAGGTGACGAGCTCGCAACGGCGAGCCGCCGTCGAACATGCCTCCCGCGATCCCTGGTTCTGCCCTTGCCCGACACACACCCTGCCGCCGCCACCGGGACCGATGTCGTCGGGGCTCCCCACGACACCCGCTTTACCGCGCTGACATCGGACACGGCCAACCAGCCGGCATCGCGCCGGGCGATGCCCGTCCTGATCGCGGCCTCCGGACTTGCGGGGCTCGGCTACGAGATCGTCTGGACGCGCCAACTCAGTCTCGCTTTGGGAACCGAGATGATGGCGGTGCTCGGCGCGATCGCCGGCTTCTTCGCCGGCCTGGCACTCGGGGCGTTCGTGCTGGACAGCCATATTCGTCGCGCCACCAAGCCGCACCAGGTCTATGCGGCTCTTGAAATCATCATCGGCCTATGGGGCGTCTGCGCGATCTGGCTGCTCCCGGCCAGCGCGCGGGCCTTGGCGCCGCTGCTGGGCACCGCTCCCTCGCCGGTCCTGCTATGGAGCGCCAGCTTCCTGCTGCCGACCCTGGTGCTGCTGCCGGCCACGGTCGCGATGGGCGGCACGCTGACGGCACTGGAGCGCATGATGTCCGCGGCGCAGGACGCCGGTGCCGTCAGTGCCGGCGTCTACGGCGCCAACACCGCCGGCGCAGTCGCCGGCACGCTGCTGTCCACCTTCGTGCTGATCCCGACGCTCGGCTTCGCAACGACGCTGCTGTGCCTTGCCGCGGTGAACGCGGTCTGTGCGCTGGCCGCGCTCTATCTGGGCCGGCGGCTGGCGATCGAGCCACGCGCAGGCGCCGTGCGCGGACATGCTGGGATCGGCCCGAGGCTCACGATCACCTTGTTCGCCACCGGTCTGCTTGGCATCGGCATCGAAGTGCTGGTCGTGCGCCTCGCGGCGCAGACGATGCAGGACACCGTCTACAGCTTCGCCTGCCTGTTGTCCGCCTATCTGCTGGGGACCGCCGCCGGCGGCCTCATCTGGCAGCGCCTCGGGCCGAGGATGAGGTCCGGCAAGACCGCGCTGCTCGCCGGCACCGCCTTCGCCGGGCTGGGCACGGCGCTGCTGGCTCTCTCTCTCATCGACCTTGCGGATCGCGTGGCGGACCAAGGCATTCCCGGTGAACTTGGCATCGCCCTGCTACTGTTTCTGCTGCCGGCGATGGCGATGGGCGCGCTGTTCGGCCAGCTCATGCAGGAGGTCCGCGACATCAGCGGCTCAGTCGGCTGGGCGGTCGGCATCAACAGCCTCGGCGCCGCGATCGCCCCGCTGCTCGCGGCCCAGTTGCTGATTCCAACACTCGGCACCTGGAGGGCGCTTGTGCTGGCGGCGACGGGATATCTGCTGCTGCTGCAGCCGAGCCGCGCGGCGTTGCGCTGGGCGGCCGGGCCAGCCCTGCTCGGCGCGCTGTTGCTGGCGTGGCCCGCTCCCAGCCCGGTGAAGGTGCCCCATGGCGGCAAGCTGCTGGCGCTGCGCGAAGGGCCGATGGCCACCGCGAGCGTCGTCGATGATGCCTCCGGCGCGCGCTATCTGGAGGTGAACGGGCACTTCCGCATGGGTGGCACCAGCTCCGTTCGCTCCGATTATCGCCAAGCCATGCTGCCGCTGCTGCTGCATCCGGCGCCGCGCACCGCGCTGTTCCTGGGGGTCGGCACCGGAGCGACCGTGCTCGGCGGCGCGCAGCTGCCGGGCCTCGACGTGCGCGCGGTCGAATTGTCCTCCGAGGTCGTCGCGTTGCTGCCATGGTTCGACGACGGCGCGACCAAGCAGCCAATGCCGCCGATTACGGTCGCCGATGCGCGCCGCTTCATCGTCGCGGATGGCGGACGCTACGACGTGATCGTCGCCGACCTGTTTCATCCGGCGCTGGACGGCAGCGGGGCGCTGTATACGACGGAGCATTTCGATGCGGTCAAGCAGCGGCTGGCCGCCGATGGCGTGTTCTGCCAATGGCTGCCGCTCTACCAGCTCGATGCGCCCTCGCTGCGGGCCATCATCAGGAGCTTCCTCGCCATCTTCCCGGACGGCTCAGCCTGGCTGAACCATTACAGCGTCCGCACGCCGATGCTCGCGCTGATCGGATCACGCGTCCCGCAAACGCTCGATCCCGGCCGGCTTGACGCGAAGTTCTCAGACCCGCAGCTCCGCCCTCTCCTTCAGCCGCTCGGTTTCGACCGGCCCATCGACCTGCTCGGGCAATATATCGCCGACGCCGGCGCCCTGGCGCGCTTTGCAGGTCCGGGTCCGCGCAACACCGACGATTTTCCGTTCGTCACCTTCGACGCCCGGAGCAACGTCCGCGCGCTCTCGGCGCCGCCCTGGCAGTTGCTGTTGACGGTCATCGGCCAGACGACGACCGATCCGGCCGGACTGATGCCGCAGGCGGATCGCCCCGCCTGGGACCAGCGCCTGAACGCCTATGGGCAGGCGCGCAATCGCTTCCTGCAGGCCGGCGCAGCGCTCACCGGCGACCCGCGCGGCGCGGCCTTGATCGCAGCGGCGGCGCCAGGCCTTCTCGACTCGGTCCGCCTCAGCGCCGAGTTCGAGCCGGCCTATGCGCCGCTGATGAGCATGGCCAGAGCGCTGCTCGCGTCGGACCGGCGGGGCGCGGAGCGCCTGCTCCGTGCCATCGACGCGGCGGCGCCGTCACGCGGCGAGGCGCGCGATCTGCTGACCCAGGAATTCGGCGGATGAAACAGCACAACTCGTAGAGGCGACAACCGGCGTTGCCCGAAAAGATCACGCTCTCGCGTCAGGAGTCGAAGCTGACGCGGTAGCCCCAACAGTCCAGATGATCTGGGATCGCATTGAAGGCGATCGTGATGCGCTGATCGCCCTGATTGCGCGGCACCTCATGATAGAGGTAGCTCGGAAACAGCACGAGATCGCCCGGCTCTGCCTCGGGCAGCACATATTTTCCGGCATTGAACGGTCCGACCGCCGCGCTGCGCGTATGATGGCGGAAGGAGAAGTCGCTGCCGCCGGGCGGCCGCACGAACACGGTGCGGCTGCCGGGATGCGAGGGCGTCAGATAGAAGATCCCGGAGATGAAGCTATTGGCATGGGCGTGCAAGGTCTGATTGCCGCCGGTCTCCAGCATATTCGTCCACATCTCCTTGACGGTCCAGCGCAGCTTCTCGCCGAACAGCAGCTCACCGAAATCGACCAGCTTCGGCACCGCCAGTTCGGCGATGGTCTGGAACAGATTATTGGCGCGGGGATCGGCCACTTCGGTATGAAACAATTGGCCGGAGCGCAGATTGCTCTCGATCTTCGCATTTCGGATCGCCGCCACGGCTGCATCTTTCAACTCGGTACTGAGCAGTCCCGGCGAACGCAACAGCGGAATCGGAAAAAGCGCTTCGATCTGGTCCATGCCTCAATTTCCTGCACGCGTCGTCACAATCCGACAATGTGCTGACTTGCATGACAGAGCGATGACGGTGCGCTCCGCGGACCTTTCGATCAGCGCGGCGGCACCTCATGCGCACCAAGAATGTCGAGCCGCTCACCCGACTTCAGGCTGTGAGGCCGCTCGCGTGCTTCCAACAGCGCCCGCTCGGCCTTCTCGACACAATCATCGAACTCGCCATTGCCGGCTTCGACCAGCGCCTGCTGGATGTCCCGCTCGGCGAAATAGCGCGACACGTCATCGGCCGGGAGCGCGGCGGCTTCCGCGCGCGCCTCGGCCACCGCAGCGTCGCAGGTCTCCTGCGTCGGCTCTTCCTCATTCGCCGATACAGCATTCGTGAGCGCGAGGACGGCGGCAATCGAGATCAACAGGCGAGACATCGGCGGACGAACCCAGGCAGATCCTATCAAAGACAAGAAGCGCCGGTTCGTGAACCGGCGCCGATCGCGGCGACGACCGGACGACCCTTCTCGGCCGCCCGGTCGATCAGGAGCGCTTAGTCGCGATCGAAATCGCGGTTGAACGCCCAGTAATCCCACTGACCCCACTGGCCCCACTGATCCCAATCGTGCCTGTGGTGGTGCTCATGCGCCAGCTTGCGCGCCAGCTCATGGTTCTTTTCAACCAGCAACTTCGGCGTGCCATGCGGACGGACGAAGATCGGGTTCGCATAGAACCAGACATTCGACCAGGCCTGCACGTCGTTGGTCACCCTCTTCACGCCATTGACCGTTCCGAGATGCGACGGGCACGCCGCGTCGGTGCAGCTGACATTGACGTTGTTGAGGTCGAGCAGCGGGTTGCCGGCGCTGTCGGAGACGTTCGGCGTCGCCGGCGGGATGTTGGTGCCGCGGGCGCGGATGTAGAACGGCTTCTCGCTCGCGACGAAGGAGGTCGTGAAGCTGAGGCGAACCGAACCATCCTTCAGCTTGTAGCTCTTCATCTTGGTGGCCTGGATCTGCTTGGCGATCTTGGCCGACGCATTGTAGACGATGGCCGCGCCGGCAACGCCGGCCGCATTGGCCACCGCATAGCCCGCAGCCCCCGGCGCGATCGGGCCGGTGACGTCACCGGTGATCAGATCGACATGGTCGAGATAGGGCTTGTTCAAAGGCTGCTTGATGCCGACCGGCAGCAGCAACGGGTTGTTGAAGCTGTAGGGGCTGTTGTTGGCGACCGGGACGGTCATTTCCATCTCGAGGACGATCTTCTCGCCGGGCCACACGCGCAGCGTCTCGCCCATCGTCTTCCACTCGTCATCCCACTCCCCCCTGGCGCGGAACACCATGTCGGAGCCGATGATTTGGGCATTGACCGAGTACGAGTTACCCGAGCGCATGCCGTCGATGATCGACTGCTGCGTGAAGTGCTTCTCGTTCGGAACGTAAAGACGGGTGTATTCGCCGGGGATGAAGTCCGCCGTGGTGCTGGCGTCGCGGGCGCCGTAGACGCCGCGGCTGTGCCAGTCCGAGCTCTGGAACACGAACACGTTGCGGCCTTCGCCGAGCAGACCATCCCACAGGCCGCCGACCTTGGCGGTGTAGACGCCATGCATGCCGTAGGTGCCGCCGCCGACGGCATTCGCCGTATAGGAGCCCGAACCGCCATTGATGCCGCCCTCGGCCATGTGGCCCGGCGCCTCGATGCCGAACGCCACCGTCGGGCCGGCATTGTTGAAGTCGCGGAAGTGCTCGATGTTGTAGCCCGCGGTGCCGCTCGGGTTGAACGGGCCCTGACGCTCGGTGTGGGTCGGGATGGCGTAGGACTGCAGCGGGTGGTTGGCCTGCAGCCAGGTGATACCGGCGACGGCCTTCTGGTGGCCGGCCGTGCCGGAATTGTTGACGTTGTCCTTGCCCGACCACAGCGGATTGTTGCTGGCGTCGACCGGACCGATCGCGTCGGTGTCGGCGCGGTCGAAGCGGTATTCGAACTCGGCCATCTTGTCGGCATTGCCGTAGCCGCGTGGGTTCTGGCCGGCGATCACGGCGACGTCGCCATGCTCGTGACCGGGCAGGATCCACTCCAGGCCTTCGACCAGCACCTTATTATACGTCGCGGTTCGGCTGACGATCGTCGGGTACTCGATTTCCTGGATCGACTGCCAGCGCCACATCTTGGCGTTGGTGTCGGTGCCGTTCGGCGTGCCCTTCAGCTTGGTGATGGTGATGCCGTCGATCGTCTTGCCGAGCGTCTGGCTCCAATAGGTGGTGGTGTTGTCACCCGGGATATTGGCGCTGGCATCGCTGAAGCGGCAGTCGCGGTTGCCCGAGCCGCCGTGGTTGCCGAGCGTGAACCAGTCGAGGTCGAAGTTCTTGCCACCAGCCGCCGCGGTGCCCTTGCCGACAGAACGATCGATGGAATAGCCGGCGGCCACCGAACCGTCGGTGCAGGTGTTGTGATTGTGCATGTCGCCGGCGACATACGGATTCATCTTCGCTTTCGGCTCACCCCAATATTCGCCCCAGCGTTCGCCGGCATCGGCGCTCTGCGAGAGCGCCAGCGACACCGAGGCCGCTGTCAACAAGATCTTTTTGGCAGATGGAACCATTTCGTCGCCCCTGGACGTTCAATGAGATTTCAAACACGAATCCCCAACGCATGCACGATGCGCCTCGTCATTCGTGGCGCGACCAAACCAAAACTCGGAGACAGTTTGTTGAAGGTTTTATTTTTCGTGCGCCTTGCCCCCACCAACGAGACCCGTCACGGCTCTTGCGAATTTTTTGTGACACGGCTGATTGCACGGTGACAACCGCGAGTATGCCGTTGCATATACGCGCCGCGCCTCGAGCGCGGTCGTCATTTCAAAAGAGCGTATGTCAGCACCTGCCATGTCCAATGCGGCGCAGACCTTCGAAGGCGCCTCTGCCCACGCCAATCCGCGAGACGGCCATAGCGCGTTGCCCGCGCCGGCACGAAGCTGGGGCACGGCCCTGCGCGCGCTGGCCAGAGAACCCCTGCTGCATTTCCTCGCGCTCGGCGGCCTGATCTTTGCGGCCGATGCCATTCTGCATCCGCCGGCCAAGGACGAGAAGGTCATCACCGTCACCAAGGCGCTGCGCCAGTCCTTCATCGACACGTTCGACGAGGATAAGCAGCGCACCCCGAGCGAGGCCGAACTGCAGAAGATGGTCGAGGCCTGGGTGGCCAGCGAGATCCTCTACCGCGAAGGCAAGGCGCTCGGCGTCGACCGCGGCGACGAGATGATCCGCGACCGCGTCGCGTTCAAGCTGCAATATCTGATCTTCGACCAGGTCCGCGTGCCGAAGCCGAGCGAGGAGCAGTTGCGGGCCTGGTTCACCGAAAATCACGCCCGCTTCGACGAGCCCGAGCGCGTCAGCTTTCTGATCACCCCGCCGAGCGACGAAGCAACGGCCAAGCGACACCTCGACGACATTCGCGAGCAGCGCGAGTCCGAAGAGTTGCGCGACCAGACGCGGGCGATCCTCGACCGCCCCGTACCCAGCCTGTCCGCCGCCTTCGGCGACCAGTTCGGCGAAGGCCTGCTCAAGCTGCCGACGCAGCAATGGACCGTGTTGCAGTCCAAGGATGGCTGGCACGTCGTGCGCCTCGACGCGCGCACCCCTGGCGCGCCGGCGAAATTCGAGGACCTCCGCGACGACGCCGCCAAGATCTGGCACACCGAGGAAACGCGCAAGCAGGCGTGGGAGGCAGTGAGCCGGCTCAAGGCCAACTACACGATCAGGTACGAGCCGTGACCGGCTGGCGCGTCCTGCAGGTCGTTCTGCTCGCACTCGCCGCGCTGCTGCATTCGCGTCCCGCGACGGCGCACCAGGCAACGCTCGGCGTGCTCGAATTCCGGGAGATGCGCCCCGGCGTCTTCATCGGACGCTGGACCACCCTGCCGAAAGACGGCGCCAACCGCATCGAGCTCAAGATGCCGGCACATTGCTTGCTGCGCCTGCCGGAGCTCAATTGCGGCGACAAGGGGCTGGTGGGGCAGATGACCATCGCCAATCTTGGCGAGGACATGTCGGCCGCCATCATCCGCGTGACCTCGCTGAACGGCGAGACGCGCAGCTACACGATCTCGGCGGCCAATCCGGTGGTGACGGTGCTCGGCACTGACGCGCCCACGCTGGACACCTGGCTGGAGCTCGGCAAGACCTATATCAATCTCGGCATCGATCACATTCTGCTCGGCGCCGACCACCTGCTGTTCGTGCTCGGCCTGATCTGGATCGTGCAAGGCGGCTGGCGGCTGCTCAAGACGATCACCGCCTTCACGATCGGGCACAGCGCGTCACTCGCCGCAACGGCATTCGGCTGGATCGGCGTCCCCGAGGGACCGCTCAACGCCTGCATTGCGCTCAGCATCGTGTTCGTCGGCGTCGAGATCGTCAAGCAACAGCGCGGCGAGATCGGCCTCACCGCGCGTTATCCCTGGGCCGTGGCCTTCAGCTTTGGTCTCGTGCACGGCATCGGCTTCGCGAGCGCCCTCGCCGGCCTCGGGCTGGAGCGACGCATCCTGCCGGCAGCCCTGCTCTTCTTCAACGTCGGCGTGGAAATCGGCCAGATCCTGTTCGTCCTGCTGGTGCTGGCGCTGATCTGGGCGCATCGCCGGCTTGGCGCGGTGCTGCCGAGCTGGGGCGCGGAGCTTCCCGCCTATGCGATCGGCTCCGTATCGATGTTCTGGTTCCTGGGCCGTCTGGTGCGGGTGCTGGCGCTGGCATGACGCGGATGGAGCAAAGATGATGCGGCGTAACCTCCTGCACTCCGCTTGCGGCGTGGTGTTGCTGTCCGTGCTGACGGCGAGCCCGGGTTTTGCCCACGAGCAGACCGGCGTCGGTGGCGGGCTGGCCGCCGGACTGCTGCATCCGCTGACCGGGCTGGACCATCTCGTTGCGATGGTCGCCGTCGGCATCTGGGGTGCGCAGCTCGGCGGCGCCGCGATCTGGGTGCTGCCGATCGTCTTTCCGCTGGTGATGGCGCTCGGCGCCGTGGTGGGCATCCTCAAGATCGGGCTGCCCGTTCCCGAGCTGGTGATCGCACTCTCGGCGCTGGTGCTCGGACTGGCGGTCGCTCTGCGCGTCCGGGCCCCGTTCGTGCTGGCCGCGGCGGTCGTTGCGGTGTTCGCCATCTTCCACGGCCATGCGCATGGCGCCGAGCTCCCCTCCGCGGCAAATCCCCTGGCCTATGGTTGTGGCTTCGTCGTCGCCACCGGCCTGCTTCATGCCTTCGGCATCACGATCGGCGCGCTCGCCCGCTGGCCGGGTGGCGAACGCGTCATCCAGGGCGTCGGAGCAGCCATTGCTGCGCTCGGCGGCTACTTCCTGGTCACGAGCCTGGGAGTCGCGGCATGAGCTTGCGCCTGAGAACGTCGCTGCTGACGGCGCTGCTGCTGTTGACCCAGATGCAGATCGCCGACGCGCACATCGTCTCGGCACGGCTCGGCGACTTCTATGCCGGAGCATTGCATCCCCTGCTCACCTTGCAGGACGTCGTGGCCTGGGCGGCGCTCGGACTGCTGGCCGGATCGCTCGGGGCCGCGAGCGGACGATGGCTGGTTGCGGTGTTTCCGCTCGGTCTGTGTCTTGGGCTCGCGCTCGCGGTGGCAGCCGGCCTGGCTCCCACGCCGCCGATCGTCGATGCCGTGACCGTCCTGGTCATCGGACTTCTGCTCGCGGCCGCCCTGCGCATTCCGGTGGCGCTGCTGTGCATGCTGGCCTTTGTCCTTGGCGTGATGCGCGGCGTCGCCAATGCCGGCGAGCTCGTGCCGCAGACCGATCGTGTGCTCTACGCAGCCGGGCTCGCCAGCGCCGGCTATGTCGCCATCACGCTCATCATGGCTCTCGTGCTCACCTTCCGACGGCCTGAGACCGAGCCGGCCTTCAGCTGGCGGGGGATCGCCGTCCGCGCGATCGGCGGCTGGCTGGCCGCGATCGGTCTGATGATGGCGGGACTATCGCTCGCCACCTGAGCACGTCTATGCTGCCGCCTTCGCAGCCGTGAATTCCGCCGGGACCTCTTGACCAGCGCCATCGATATTCTTTGCATCGCCGCGCTGCTGCCGACCTGCGCCGGCCTGATCTGGACCGATCTGCGCAGCGGCCTGCTGCCCGACTGGATGAATGCGATCATCGCCATCAGCGGGCTGGTTCGAATGGCGGCGGGCGATGATCCATCATCGGCGCTGTGGGGCGCCGCCGCGGCTCTCGCCGTGGGCATTGTCCTGCTGCTGCTGCGGCGGCTGTATGCGATGGTCCGCGGTCGGCAGGGATTGGGTCTCGGTGATGTCAAATTTCTGATGGCCGCAACGCTTTGGACCGGCCTCTCCGGCCTGCCGATCCTGCTCCTGGTCGCGACGATGACGGCGCTTGCGGGCGTGCTCGTTCTCTTCGTCATGGGGCGGCGCTTGACCGGCCAGACCGCGCTGCCGTTCGGCCCCTTTCTCGTCATCGGGCTTCTCGCCGTGCTCGTGCTGCAGGCCATCGGCAGCGACCTGGTGCTTCCGGCGTAGAGGCCGAAGACAGCTCAGCGCGACCGCCGCGCCATGCGCGCGCGCGCCGATGGCGGCGCAGGGACCGGATCGCTGTCGTCGTCTGCGCTCTGTCCCAGTTGCGGCATCGGCAGGATCACCGTTTCACCATCCTTCCGCAGGACGGCCTCGCGCGGCTTCAGCGCCTCGAGCCGCCACCCTTCATGCGCAGCCCCGATCCGCAGGCGCAGCGGTAGTTGCGAGGATGGATCGACGAAGATGCCAAAGCTTTCCTCGTCGCCGATCACCGTGCCAACGAGCTGCAGGTTCGGCCGTTCCGGCTCCGGCGGCGGAGGCGGCGGCGCCGCGCGCATGACCAACACCGGCGCGGCGACCTGTGGAGGCGGCCGGCGCGAAGCCGAGAAGATCGGCCGCTCACGCGTCGCCGACAGCGCACCGATCGGAACCTCCCACAGCGGATTGGCGCTCGTCGCCGCCGAGATCGCTTGCGGTGCCACGGCGGCGCGCTCCGGATCGGCGGCCGCCTGTCCGACATGGCCGTCGATGGGGGCAGCGTTCAATGCTGCAGTCGGTTCGAGACCTTCCGCTTCATCGCCCCACGCATCGCCAAGACAGCCGACGGCCAGGCACGCAACGGCCAAGGCAACGGCGAGAGAGCTGACCGGCGCGCGCATCACGATTTTCCTTGCCATTGGCCGGACACGGTCACGAGCACCCGCAGCCGTCCGCTCTCGCTGGCCGCGGCCGCGAGCGGCTGCTGCACATGCAGCTGATCAACGAACAGGAACGGCAATCCGGCTTCGATGTCATAGAGCAGTTGTTGCAGCGCCGGCTGTTCGAGCTCGCAACTGGCGACCACGCTGATGGCGCTCGTGCTCGCGCGCGCCGCCGGCAGGTCGACCTGCGTCGACAGTACGCTGCCGCCGACCTTGGTAACCGCCTCGGTGAGGCGCTGGACCAGCGCCGCGCCGGCAATGGTGACCGTCCGCCCCTCGACGAACACGGATCCGCCGGGCGACACGCCGGTGCCAGCACCCGCGGTGCTGCCCGGCCGCTTGCGTCCCGCAAACTGCGCCAGCTGGGCGTAATTGTCATTGAGCTGCTCACGCTTGGCGAGCAGATCGACGACGGCGGCAGCGCCGACCCAGAGCAGCGCGACCAGGCTGACGGCATAGAGGATCGCGGCCGTGGCCGGCGAGGCCAGGAAGATCCGGCGCAGCGGTGCCGACCAGTTCATGCCCGATCTCCGAAATAAGGGTTGATGCGTGCCTCGATGTGGAAGCGCTCGCCGGCTTCTCCCGCCGTCCGGGTCGTCGGCGCGTAGAAGGTGGCTCGGCTGAATTGCGGCGACTGCTCGATCAGCCGGATCAAGGCCGGCGCATCCTGGGTCATGCCTGAAATCTGCAGGCGATCGTTCTCGACATGCATTTCGAGAACGTAGGTGTCGTCCGGCAGGATCTTGGACAGCGTCTCGAGCACAATCACGCTGGCCGGGCTGGTCTGCTTGCGCTTGGCGAGCAGTCCGTCGGCGGCGGCGCTTCCGATCGCAGGCCGCAGAGCGGCGCGCAGCCGTGCCATTTGGGCCTGGGCATCATCGAGCTCACCATCGAGATATCCCCCCGCGAAGGTGGTGGCGATCAGCAGCACGGCTGTGGCCGCGGCGACCGAGAGCCAGCCGATCTTGAGCACGCGTCCAAGATCACGGCCGCCTCCGAGCGCAGAGCGCAGCGACGCCTTGTAGATCTGGATCGGCGCACCATCGCCTGCATCATCCTCCGCGACCACCGCGATCTTGGCCGCGCCGATCTCCGCCGCGAAAGCCAGCAGCGGCTGGATCAATGCGCGCGGCGCGGCAATCAGCGTCACCGCGATCCGATCATTCGCGGCCGCCGGCGCCGTGCCGAAGCCGAAGACGACCTGATCGATCGTCCACGGCGTCAACCTTGCGATCTGCGTCCGGATCATCCCGTCCAGAAATGGCTCCGCCTGCCTGGGAAAGTCGAGCGGACGAACCAGCAGGTTGCCAGCGGCGACATGGACCTCGAGCGCGCAGCCGCGGAGCGCCCGCAACCACTCCGGCGAGAGCGCAGGGCGCGGTGCCGCCGCTGCGAGATTGATCGTAGCTGGCGGCAAGGCTGGCTTTCCACGCGACGGCGCCTGCAGCGTCAGAACCACATGGTCCAGCCGATGATACTCGACGACGACCCGTCCCCTGCTGAGCTGCCGGTCGGCGACCGCCTCGACCGCGAGGGCCACGCTCGCCGTCCACGCCGTCAATCCTTGCTCGATCGTCTCTGTCAGCTTCATGGCGTCAGCCGCGCCTGTCGCGCGCCTCTCGGTTGCGGTCCTGCGTCCTGCCGTGCGAGCAGCCGATAGGGCTCCTCACCTTCGCCCGGAATGATGACAGCGGTCGCGGCATGCCGCAGCCCGCCGGCCGGTTCGACCAGGATGCTGAGCCGATAGGCCTTGCTCTTGCCCTTGGCGGCGTCCTTGGCCGCCGGCCCGAGCGTCTTGGTGAGGGCATCGGCATCCTGCATCAGCGATGCCCGCGCATTAAGGAAGTCCTTCAGGATCAGCGGTGTCATTCCGGGCAACGCGGCCACCACCTCCGGCGGGGCGATCGTCGGATCGATCCCTGGAGAGCCATTGAAGACGGTGATGAATGGCAGCGTGCGCTCGACCAGCGCGGCGGGAATGCCAAGAACCAAAGCGAGCTCGCTGACATGGGCAAAGGGCGCCAGCCGCGGCATGCGGGCAAGCCCGGCCGCCGCATAGCGCGCCTCCTCGGCCTGCGCCTTGGCCGCATCGGACGGCTTCGAGCGCCACGCGACGACGCGCTCGGCAAAATCCTTCGCGGCGTCCCGCTCGGTGCCGACCGTCACAAACAGGGCTTCGAGCATCTCGACCGGCGCCGTGTTCAGGTCGATCCGCGCAGCTTCGCTCACGAACGACACCGCGATGTCGTTGCCCGCGAGCGCGAGCCGGAAGCTGCCCTGCCTCGGCCGCTCCTCTTCCTTGGAGAGCATCAGGCGATAGGCTGACAATTCGATCGCCGCCGACGCCAACGCATCGGCCTGGACGGCCCCGTCCTCGAGTCGCAACAGGCGCGCCGAGCTTTCCAATTGCTGCGAGACGATCACGACGAGCGCCGCGAGGGCGGCAAGCATCCACAGCACGGCGATGAGGATGAAACCGTCCTGTGCGCCGCGCCCGCAGGCGAGCCGATCGCTGGAAATCCGCCTGCGCATCAGTCGATCAGCCCGTCGTTGTTGGTGTTGTCGGGCTGCTGCGGCGGCTGGGCCGCAGCCGGGGGCTGGTTGTTGGAGCTGCCGCCGGCTCCTGACCCCGCAAAGCCGCCGCCCGGCGTGTCGACCTGAATATGGACAGCGCTGACCAGCACCGGTCCCCCGCCGCGGCTCTCGTCATAGACCGTCATACGCACCGCGAACGGCAATTTGCTCGCATCATGCCATTCCGGCGTCCAGGCCATCGTCCGGTCGGCATAGGCGAACGACATCCGGAACGGAGCGGACAACAGCGTCACCGGATCGCGGAAGCGGAAATACGCCGCGACGGCTTGCCCGAGCGGAATGGGCTCGAACGCGGCGCGTGCGCGCAGCAAAGCCCGGCCGTTCCTGTCCCCCTCCTCGCCGATGCGCACGACATCAAGACCGTGCCCGGCGTTGGGACCCATCTCGGACCGAACAAACGTGGCGGAGAATTCCTGCCCGATGAACAACGGCCCCTTCTGTTCGCGATTGGGCGCCACAAATTGAGCCGCGGCGAAATCATCGCCAACCCGGCGCAGCGCGGCAGCAACCATCTCGGCGCGTTGCACGCGGTCCAGCCCGCGCTTCCAGGCCGGTAGCCATTGCGACGTGACAGCCAGCAGCGCCGACAGCACGATGCCGGCAATCGCCAGCGCGCCGAGGGCCTCGATCAACGCGAACCCCGCCTGATGTCGCTGGTTGGCTCTGACGCTCATCAGCGGGCCATCCGCACGAGCCGGACCGTCTGCACCTCGGCAACGGCGCCGGAGCCGGTCTTCACACGCATCGTCACGGCTTCGGGAACCCAGCCCTGCTGTCCGGCGGGCTGCTCCCAATCGCCGCCGAGCGGATTGATCCTCAGCACCACCGAGCCTGTCCCGGAACGCTGATCGAGGACGCCGGGCTGCAGCCGGCCGCGATCCGCCAATGCCGTCGTCAGCGCCAGCCGCGTATCGCTGACCAGCGTGACATGCTGCTCGAATTTGCGGACGGCGTAGGCATTGCGTGCAACGACCGCGCCGATGGCGACGATCGACACGCTGACGACGGCGAGCGCGACGAGCACCTCGATCAGCGTAAAGCCGGCCTGGTCGTGATCAGCCATTGGCGAGCGCGCGCGAGACAATGTCGATCCTCCCCGTCAGCCAGTTCACCCGGATCTCGAGGCTCAGATCGGCGCGGGACAAGGTGATCGCCCCGCCGCAGGACAGGCCGTCGGGAAAGAAGCTGATGGTCGCCATCACCGGCCGCTGCTGGCAACTGCGCGGCAAGGTCGCCTGGAAACCGACGTCGTCCGGCAGCTTCAGCGCCGCACCGCCGCTGCCGGAGCTGATCAGCCGGCGCGACGTGTCCAGCCGCGTATCGACCCGCAGGCCGTTGCGCATCGAAGCGGCGCGATCGGATTTCAGCAGCGTCACCGCCTGCAGCGCGTAGGCCTGCAACCGCGGCCGCGACGTCTGCCGCGGCAGATAGGGCCATGCGACGGACGCCAGCAGCGCGACGATCGCGAGCACGCAGACCATCTCGAGCATGGTAAATCCGCGTTGGCTGTCGTCACTCACTTCGCGCGCTCGTCTGCGTTCCCAGCACGATGTCGGCGGCGGTGCCGCTGCCGCCCTCCTGGCCGTCCGCACCGTAGGACAGAATGTCGAACGGCCCATGATCGCCCGGCGCGCGATAGACATAGGCCGTATTCCACGGATCCTTCGGCACCGCTCCGCCCTTGAGATAGGGACCGTTCCAGGTGCCCAGCCCCGGCGGCCGCTGCGCCAATGCCGCAAGACCCTCCGAGGTCGAGGGATAGCGGCCGACATCCAGATAGAACAGATCGAGCGCCGCCGAGAAGCTCTGCAGTTGAATCCGCGCCGCCTTGGTCTTGGATTCGCTGAGATAGTTCAGAACACGCGGACCGATCAGCCCCATGATCAGCCCGATGATGGTGATCACCACCAGCATCTCGACCAGCGTGAAGCCGCGCTCATTCTCGCGTCCGGACCTTCTGACCCGCTGGGCCTGCACGTTCGAGCTCATGTCATTCTCCTTGATACAAGTCAGCCGACGAGTTGCGTGACGGAGAGCAGCGCCGTCATGATCGAGACGATCAAGCCGCCGACGACGACGCTGATCAGCAGGATCGCGGCGGGACCGACGATACCGACGACACGGTCAAGCCCACGCTGCAGCTTGGATTCATAGAACTCGGCGATGCGGGTCGAGAGCGTCGGCAACTGGCCGGTCTCCTCACCGAGGCGCAGCATGCGCAGCGCCATCGGCGGCAGCATGTTGTCGGCGGACAGCGCCTGGGACAGCTTGCCGCCATGGCGCACGCGGTCCGCGGCGGCCGACCACGGCGCTCGTGACGACGTCACCGCCATCACGTCGACCAGAATACGCAATGCCGCGCTGAGCGTGACGCCGCAGCCGAGCAGCAGGCCGAGATTGCGGCAGAACAGGCTGGTCCGATAGAACATCAGGATGTCGCCGATGCCGGGGATCACCGCCAGCGCGCTGGTCAGTGCAGCGCGGACCGCAGGCCGGCGCAGCAGCCACCAGACGGCAGCGATCAGCATCGCGCAGCCGAGCGTGATGGCCGCCGCATTGGCCCGCACGATGTCGGACAGCGACATGAAGAAGCCGAGCGCCGTATCGGCGCGACCGCCGAAATCGCGCAGCACCGCCGAGAAATTCGGCAGCACGGCCACGAGGAAGAACAGCATCACGCCGATCGCCGCGAGAAAGACGAAAGCGGGGTACTGCATCGCGTCGGTGAGCTTGCGCCGCGTCGCCTCGGAGCGCTCGCGTTCGCCGGCGAGCGCCGTCAGCACATGATCGAGCGTGCCCGAGGCTTCGCCCACGCGCATCAGCGCGACATACATCGGTGAGAACAGGCGCGGCTGCGCGGCCGCGGCGTCGGCGAAGCTCTCACCGGCCATGATGGCCGTTCGCAGACGAGCCACCACCGGGCGTAGGCGCCCGACCTCCGAGTCGCCCGACAGCAGCTCCAGCGCATCGTCGAGCCGCGCGCCCGCCTTGAGAAGCAGCGCCAGATCGCGCGTGAAGGTGGTGACTTCGGCGGCTGACGGCGCGCCGAAGGCGAACCCGGACGCGGCTCCCGAGCCCGACGTCTTCTCCTCGATCGTCTCGATCGGCAGCAGCTGAAGATATGAGATGCGCCGCTCGACCTCGCTGCGCGACGGCGCCACGAGGGATCCCACGACGATCTCGCCGGACTGTGTCAATGCGCGATAGCGGTAGCTTGGCACGGTCCACCTCAGCGCGCGACGAGGACACGAAACAGCTCGGAGGTCGAAGTAACGCCGGCGCGGCACTTGGCGACGCCGTCGTCGAGCATCGTCGTCATGCCCTCCCGCATCGCCAGCCGATCGATCGCCAGGCCATCGGCGCTGTCCGCGATCAGCTCGCGCAGGCTGCTCGTCAGTTCGAGCATCTCGAACACACCGACGCGTCCGCGGTAACCGCTCTGGCCGCATCGCTCGCAGCCGACCGGATGCCATGTCACGTCCCCGGCCGCGAGGCCCAAATGGCCGAAGCGCGGATCGTTCCGACAGGTCTCCTCGTCGAGCGGCTTGGCGATCTTGCAATGATCGCAAAGCTGGCGCACCAGCCGCTGCGCGATGACGGCGCGCAATGTCGATCGCAGCAGATAGCCCTCGACGCCGAGATCGAGCAGCCGCGGCACCGCCGCCGCCGCGGTCTCGGTATGTAATGTCGTCAGCACGAGATGGCCGGTCAGCGCGGCGTGAACCGCGACATGCGCGGTCTCGTTGTCTCGGATCTCGCCGACCATGATGACGTCGGGGTCTTGCCGGACGAAGGAGCGCAGAGCGGTGGCGAATGTCAGCCCGATCGCCGGCTTGATCTGCGACTGGTTGATGCCGGGGATCTCATATTCCACCGGATCCTCGATCGTGAGGATCTTGCGTTCCGGAGTGTTGAGCATCGACAGGATGGTCGCCAGCGTCGTTGTCTTGCCGCTGCCGGTCGGTCCGGTGATCACGATCATGCCGTGCGGTAGCGCGATCAGGCGGCGGAGCGCGGCGTCATCGCGCTGGGACAGGCCGAGACGGCTCGCGACGAGCTGCGAGCGATCCTTGGGCAGGATGCGGAGCACGGCGGTCTCACCATGCTGCGTCGGCATGATCGCGACGCGGACGTCGATCTCCGCGCGGCCGGCGCGAATGCGCGCGGCGCCGTCCTGCGGCAGTCGCCGCTCCGCAATGTTCAGGCCCGCGACGATCTTGATGCGGGAGATCACGGCCTGCGGCAGCACGCCCGCCGGCGCTGCGATCGGACGCAACAGCCCGTCGACGCGGAGCCGGACGACGAGCCCGGTCGAGAACGGCTCGATGTGGATGTCGCTGGCGCGCATTTCCACGGCCTTCTCGATGAGATCGTTGACCGCCCGCACCACCGGCGCGCCGCTCGCCAGATCCCGCAGGCTTTCGATGTCGTCGTCGCGCAGGTCCTGGACCGGCGAGATGTCGGCTTCCTCTCCAGCGGCCAGCCGCTGGTCGAGCACGACCGCAATGTCCTCGTGCGACGCGACCTTAAATATAATGTCAGGGCCGAGCACCAGTTCGGCGGCCCGCCGCACCGCCTGATCGGTCGGATCGGCCATGGCAAAATTGGCGCTGCCCTCGGAGCTCCGGTAGGGATAGCCGAGCACTTCGCGCAGGAAGCGGTCCGAGAATTCGCTGACCGCGGGCGGCGCCGCCATCAGCTCGCGCAGGGATGCGCGATCCAGCCCGGTGAACTGCACGGCCTCCTCGGCAAAGGCCTCGGCCGACAGGCCGAACCGATCCCAGAGCGCAAGCTGCGTGTCGCCGGCAGGCTCGCCCGAGCGCTGCGGATGCCGCTGACGAAGATAGGCCTGAAACTGGGTCGACAGCGTACCGCTCATGGCGAGATCCGGGGAGCGCCCGTGCCGGCATGTTGTCTCGGCACACTACAAATGGCTGCCGCTGTTATTGATCGCGAACATGACGGTTGTACGAATGCGGAGCGTGCCGACATTTCCGACACACAAGTTGCGCAAAACTCCACAGCTCCCGCCAAATATACATAAGTGTCACATTGGACCGCTATGCAGGCCGCACAGTCTCCCGCAGCAGCATCATGTTGCGGCCAGTCCACATGAGTAGGTCGGCAAGTCCATGTTTTGCATCGGCAATCGAAGCCAGTCCGCTGCGGTTGTCCGGCATGGTTTGCTGCTCGCAGGCACCGTCCTGCTCGCCTCCTGCAACATGGCGACGCTGAATTCTCAGGCCAGCGCGCCGGCGGATGTCGACGTGATCGACAAGGTCCGCTCGCTCGATATCTTGCCACGCGATGAGCGGCCGGTCGGGTCGCTCCAGAGCCGCCCCGAGGTCGAACGCGCGAGCGCGCGGACCTATCAGGGGACGGTGGTTCAGGAGGTCGCCGAGGTCAGGCCGCAGCCGGCGGCCGATGGCAAGGGCTACGATCTCAATTTCGAGAACACGCCGATCGCGCTGGTCGCGAAGGTCGTGATCGGCGACATTCTCGGCGCCGGCTATTCGATCGATCCGCGCGTCCAGGGCAGCGTGAGCCTGGTCTCCGCGCGGCCGGTGCCGAAATCCGACATTCTGTTCGTGCTGGAAAGTGCGCTGCGCCTGTCAGGCGTCGTGCTGGTCCGCGAGGGCGGCGGCTACAAGCTGACGCCGCTCGGCGATGCCATCGGGGCCGGCCGCGTCGACGGCGAAGCCGGTCGCGCCGAGCCCGGCTACGGCGTGTCGGTGGTGCCGCTGCAATATGTCGGCGCGCAGACGATCCTCAAGCTGATGGACAGCTTCGCAACCCGCGCCGGCAGCGTGCGCGCCGACTCCACGCGGAACCTGCTGCTCATCCAGGGCACCGGCGCCGAGCGGCGCTCGGCGATCGAGACCGCGCTGAGCTTCGACGTCGATTGGATGCGCGGCCAGTCGGTCGGCGTCTTTCCGGTCAGCAATTCGGCGCCCGAGCCGCTCGTCGCCGAGCTCGAAAAGATCATGGACACCGGCGAGAACGGGCTGAGCCAGAATCTGGTGAAGCTGCAGGTCGTCAGCCGGCTCAACGCCATCATGGTGGTGACGCGCAAGCCGGCGCTGCTGCAGACGGCGGCGACCTGGATCCGCCGGCTCGACCAGGCCGATTCCGGGCGCACCAGCGTCCACGTCTATCGCATCCGCTACGGCGATGCGCGCCAGCTCGCGAAGGTGCTCACCGACATGTTCGGCGGCGCCAGCTCCTCGTCCACCGACAGCACCGACAACCAGGCGGCGCCCGGCTCGGATGGGACGACGACATCGGTTGCCGATCGGCTGTCCTTCAACACCAACGCAGCCGGATCAGCCAACGGCGGTGCGACGACATCGAGCCGGCTGCAAGGCGCCGGCGGCCTGTCCGGGATGCAGTCCTCAAGCGCGTCATCGGCGTCCAGCAGCACGCCGTCGGCGAGCGGGCTGGAACCGCGCTCCGGCGGCAGCGGCGGCCAGGCGCTGATGCCGAACGTCCGCATCACGCCGGATACCGTCAACAATTCGCTGCTGATCTATGCTGATCGCGAGAGCTATCGCACCATCTCCAGCACGCTGCAGCAGCTCGACCAGCCGGTGCTGCAGGTCGGCATCGACGCGACCATCGCCGAGGTGACGCTGACCAACGAATTGTCCTACGGCGTGCAGGCTTATCTGTCGAGCAAGGTGCTCGGTCTCGGCACCGACAAGGGCTCGATCACCAATACCCAGACGACCTCGGTGGCGACGGCGACGACCGCGGCCGCGACCTCGGCGCTGATCAACCGCGCGCTGCCCGGCTTCAACTTCCTGATCGGGCACGAGGCGTCACCCAACATGATCCTCGATGCGCTGCATACGGTGACCAGCGTGAAGGTGCTCTCGAACCCGTCGCTGGTCGTGATCAACAATCAGACGGCCACCCTGCAGGTCGGCGATGTCGTGCCGGTCTCGACCGGCAGCGCGACGGTGCTGTCGTCCAGCAACACAGTCGTGAACACCATCGACTATCGCAACACCGGCATCATCCTGCGTGTCGTGCCGCGGATCGCCGCCAATGGCAATGTCCGGCTGGAGGTCGAGCAGGAGATCAGCAACGTCGCCGCGCAGAGCGCCGCGAGCCTGACGCCGACGGTGTCACAGCGCAAGGTCAAGAGCGCGATCTCGGTCGCCAACGGCCAGACCGTGCTGCTGGCGGGCCTGATCAGCGAGCAGCAGAACGGCAACCGCAACGGCATTCCCGGCTTCGACGAGATCCCGATCCTGGGCGACACGTTCTCGCATCAGGACAAGAAGGGCACCCGGACCGAGCTGATCATCTTCATCCGGCCGCAGATCATCCGCGACGGCAGCGATGCTCATCAGGTGGCCGAAGAACTCCGTTCCAAGCTCCGCGGATCGGTCGGAGCCAGCATCACGGATGATTTGCGTGTCCGCACCACCCGCTGACCATCTCGGCCACCAGCCTCGGCCGTCGATCCGACGTCGCATCAAGGCCGCGACCGCGGCGGCCCTGCTGCTCGCAACGATGTCCGCCTCCGCTCACGCCGACACGATCAGCGCCGCACGCAGCGCCTATGCGCGCGGCGATTTCGTGCGCGCCGTCCGCGTGCTGAGTCCGCTGGCGCTGCACGGCGATCCGCGCGCCCAGGCGATGCTCGGGTTCATGTACGAGAACGGCTTCGGCACGCCGCAGGCCTATGAGGTCGCCAGCGATCTCTATTGCCAGGCCGCGGCCGCGGGCAATCCGTTCGGCCAGGCCATGCTCGGCCTGATGTATGACAAGGGTCACGGCGTTCCGCAGGACGTGGTGCTCGCCTACAAATGGCTCAACCTCGCGGCCGGCAATGCCGGGCGGGCGCAGCGGAGCTATTACCTCCGCCTGCGCAACGCCGTCGCCTCGAAGATGTCGACCAGCCAGATCGCGCAAGGTCAGGCGCTCGCGCTGGGCTGGGTGCCCGGCCAGTTCTGAGCTGCTACTCACAACTGATTACGCAAGCGCCGCAACCGACGTCCGGTTCACGCTGACGTTCGATCCGGCTCGCACGAAGCTCGTCGCGCGGATCGACAAGCTCGCATCGCGGCGATGCCCAGCATTTCTGGACATTTCACAAAACCGCATCACGACCGACACCTCGTTGCAATTTGTTGCCGCGATAAATCGTCGCAGGCCGCTCACCACATGGCGCGCGTGCCAGCACCCCACTCCGCCCGGAGATTTTCATGACCAGAACAGTCACGCGGTCGAAGGCGCTTGCGCTTGCGACCACCGCCGTCTTCACCGCAACCAGCATCGCGCCCGCCTTCGCCGGACCGGCGACCACCACGCCGATCGAGCACGTCATCATCATCGTCGGCGAGAACCATACCTTTGACAATCTGTTCGGCACCTACAAGCCGAAGTCCGGACAGAGCATCGATAATCTGCTCAGCAAAGGCATCGTGAACGAGGACGGCTCCCCGGGCCGGCACTTCAAGAAGGCCGAACAGCGCATCGGCCGCGACGAGGTGCGTTACACCGCCGAGACGGCCTCCACCGGCGCCTACGCGACATTGCCGCAGCCCTACACGACCTATGGAATCGGCCTGCCGCAGAACGTGCTCGATACGCGCTTCCCGGCCAATCTCCCCAACGGACCGTACCAGATCTCGAAATACGTCCCCTACGCCGCCTACACCGGAGATCCGGTGCACCGCTTTTTCCAGATGTGGCAGGACGTCGATGGTGGCAAGCACGACAAGTTCGTGTGGGTCGAGCAGACCATCGGCACCGGTTCGAACGGCAAGCCCTATCCGGCGGGCGGCTTCAACCCGATGGAAGGCGCGATTTCCATGGGCTTCTACAACATGAACCCGTTCACCGACGCCTCGGGCAAGGCCCAGCCCGGTGACGCGCCGTTCTTCAAGCAGCTCGCCGACGAATATGCGATCAGCGACAATTATCACCAGGCCATCATGGGCGGCACCGGCGCCAACTTCCAGGCGCTGGTGACCGGACACGCGGCGTTCTTCACCAATCCCGAGACGCTGAACGGCGCGCCTGCGGTGCCCTATGCCAACCAGATCGAGAATCCGGATCCGGTTTCGGGGACCAACAACTACTACAAGCAGGACGGCTACAGCGGTGGCTCCTACGTCAACTGCTCCGACCCGAGCGCGCCGGGCGTTGCCGCCATCAATGAGCAGCTGTTCAAGAACGGCGTCTATCACAACAATTGCGCGCCGAACCATTATTACCTGGTCAACAATTACAGCATGTACTGGAATCAGACGAGCGCCAAGCCGAACGCACTCGGCTCGGACAAGTTCGTGCTGCCGCCGCAGAGCGCGCCGACCATTGCCGACGTGATGACTGCGAAGGGCGTGTCCTGGAAGTACTACAGTGCCGACCGTGGTGACGACGCCACCACCTTCGCCAAGAGCGTCGATGGCGTGCCGCTGCTGTTCCACTCCTATTGCGGCATTTGCGATCCCCTCACCGGCTTCAACAAGATCATGAAGACGCCGTCCGAGGAAGCCAAGCTGCAGAACTACGGCGCCTTCGTGAAGGACATCCAGAACAACACCCTGCCGGCGGTGTCGTTCGTGCGTCCGTTCGAGGCGCTCGCAGGTCATCCCGCGGATTCGACCACGGACCTCTATGAGAAGTTCCTGGAAGCCCTGATCAACCGCGTCAAGGCCAACCCGCAGCTCTGGGCCAAGACCGCGATCTTCATCACCACCGACGAAGGCGGCGGATATTACGATTCGGGCTATATTCAGCCGGTGGACTTCCTCGGCGACGGCACCCGCATTCCCTTCATCCTGGTCTCGCCGCTCGCCAAGAAAGGGCATGTCGACCATACCTACTACGATCACGTTTCGCTGCTGAAGTTCATCGAGCGGAATTGGCGGCTGCCCACCATTTCGGCCGTCAGCCGTGACCGGCTGCCGAACCCGATCCATGACCGCGACGATCATCGCTATGTTCCGGTGAACCGTCCGGCCATCGGCGACCTGATGAATCTGTTCGTCTTCGCCGACGAAGATGGTGATCATCACCACCACGGCCATTGGCACCACCACGATCGCGATGACCGCGACGATCGCGACGACGACCGCTGATTGTTCGGCCCCATCAGCGTCCAATTCTATTCCGACAAGCAGGAGCCCGCCGCAGATGATGCGGCGGGTTTTGCGTCGTGCGCACGATCGAGAATCCCCGACGCCATGCGCCGGCGCCATCATGGATCCGTCAGTTGATTGTCAGCCGATTGTCACGTCCCCGTTAACGACGCTCCGCATCGTTGCGGGGCTGCTTGCACACAAGCGGCACGATGTAACCGAGGTCTTGGGGGATCTTGCCGAATGTCATTTCGATCATCATTCAACTCCGCTTTTCAAGAACTGCTCACGCTGTCTGCGGCGGTCTCGCTGCTCGCGTTCGCCGCAGCGCCGAGCTTCGCGCATGACCACGAGCGCGACGACGACGACAGCTATACGATCGGGCTTTGGGGCGACCTGCCCTATTCCACGCTGCAGGCCACGGTGGGCGTACCGAACCTGATCGCCGACATGAACGCGCACCGGCTGAAATTCACCGTTCACGACGGCGATCTCAAGCAGGGCTCGAATTCAGCCTGTGACGCCGGCCTCTACGCTCAAGCGCTCGCTTTCTTGAACAGCCTGGAAGCGCCGGCGATGTTTACGCCGGGCGACAACGACTGGGTCGATTGCGATCGACCGTCCAATGGCGGCTTCAACTCGCGCGAGCGGCTCGACTATGAGCGCAAGGTGTTCTTCTCGACCCCGTTCTCGCTCGGTCAGCGCAGGCTGCGCCAGGAGGTGCAGACCGATGCGCTGTGCCTCGGTGCCAACGGCACCAAGGTCGGCTGTGTCGAGAATCGCCGCTGGACGGTCGGACGCGTGACCTATGCGACGCTCAACGTGCAGGGCTCCTGCAACAATCTCTGCGACACGAATCCCGATCCGGACGAGTACAACGCACGCAATGCGGCCGTCATTCTCTGGATGCAGCAGACCTTCGCGGAAGCCAAGAAGCGCCATTCGGCTGCCGTGATGCTCATTTCCCAGGCCGATCCCGGCTGGGATCTGTCCGACTCCACGCGCGCGCCGTTGCGCGATCCGAAGACCCTCGCCGAGACCGACGGCCAGCCCGACGGCTTCGCGAGCTTCCTGACCGCGTTGCGCACCGAGGTCGAAGCGTTCCGCAAGCCGGTGGCCTATGTCCATGGCGACTCGCATTACTTCCGCATCGACCAGCCGTTCCTCAACAGCGCGGGTCAGCGGCTCGAGAACTTCGTTCGCGTCGAGACCTTCGGCGACAATCAGGGCAACGGCAACAACGACGTCCGTTGGCTCAAGGTCACCGTCGATCCGCGCAGCCGCGACGTGTTCTCCTACCAGCCCGTCACCGTTCCGGCCAACCGGACCGCGGTGCCGGCGCCGACCCGCTACTGACCCACGACACTTCAAGTCGCCCAGCCTGGCTGGGCGACTTGATGCGGCGCAGAGAGACGGCCGTTAGTCCCGCTGGCCGAGGCGTTCGCTACGCGGCGGCCATGGTCAACGGCCCGGATCCTGATCGGGGAACCATCCCGGCACGCGTGGTACGCTCCGGCCGCCAAGTAGCAAATGGCGCCATGACCGACTAGCATGGGACATGCCGCGCAAGCTGAAGACATACCAGACCTCGCAAGGGTTCTTCGACCTGGCCGTCGCCGCCCCCTCGATGAAGGCCGCGCTGGAAGCCTGGGGCGCGCGCAGCAATCTCTTCCACCAGGGCTTTGCGAAGGAAATCGGGGATCCCCAGGTGATCGCCGCGACGATGGCAAAACCGGGCGTCGTGCTGCAGCGACCGGTCGGGACGACGGAGCCTTTCCAGGAGCACGCGCGCCTGCCTTCGCCCGACATGCTGGACCTGCCGCGCAGGACAGAAGCGCCGGCCAAGCGCAAGCCACAGAAAACCTCCACTGCGCAGCCGGTCGACGACAAGTCCGCCCGCAAGGCCGCGCGGACTGACCAGAAGGAGCAGCGCCGGCGCGAGAAAGAGCGGCAGAAGCAACAAGCCGCCGCAGCCAAGCAGCGCGAGCACCAGCAAAAGGCCGTCGCAGCCGCCGAGGCCGCACTCGAACGCGCCCAGAAGGAGCACGAGTCCATCGCATCCGAGATCGCGGCGGACCGGGCGCGGATCGAACAGCGCGCACAGGCTGAGGAACGGCGCTGGCAAGATGTCAAGGACCGTCTTCAAGCCGCCTTGCGCCGGGCCAGCCGTAGCTAGAAGATAATCCATGAGCCCTCGCGGGCGCGCGCCTTGGCTAGCTCACAGCCTCCTGCATCATGGCCTTGAGTATCTCGGCGAGCACGCTTGCGATCGCGCTGGTGCCGCGCTTGTGTCCGATCAACATCAGGGCTTGAGCGTCGTCGGCCAGTTCGCGAATGGCGACATAGACCAGCCGGCCCGCGCGCCGCTCGAAGTCGATGTCGAACGGCGTCAGGAACGTGATGCCATTGTTCAGGATCGCCGCCTGGCGCATGATCTCGATCGAGTTGGTTTCGATGATGGGGTGCAGGTCGAGCGCGGCGCGGGAGAATGCCGCGTCGAGATAAGGCCGGATCGCGCTGCTCTGATCGGCGATGACAATCGGGTAATCGATGCAATCGCTCAGCCGGATGCTGGCGCGCTTGGCCAGTGGATGATCGGGAGCCATGACGCCGCCGAGTTTCGCGACCGCCCGTCCGAGCAGCTTGAGATTGGCATCCTTGGCGAAGTCGAAACCGATGCCGAGATCGGCTTCGCCGTTCGCGACCGCCGACTGGATCTCTGCGCCAGTGTTGTAGAGCGTGAGGCTCAGCTTCACGCGTGGATTGGCCATGCGGAATTCCCTGACCGTGCCCGGCACCAGATTCGACGCGAGACCGCTCATCATCGCGACGGTGATCTCGCCGCGACGCAGGCCCTTGAGCTCCTCGATCTTGGCTTGCGCCCGGGTCAATTCCTTCAAGGTCTGGCGGACATGTCCGATCAGGATCTCGCCGGCTGCGGTCAGGATCAGCTTCTTCGGCAACCGTTGAAAAATGGGCGTCCCGAGTTGCATCTCCAGCGCGAGGATCTGGCGACTGATCGCGGAAGCAGCGACGTTCAGGCGGTTTGCCGCCTTGCGGATCGACCCGGTACGGGCGACTTCGTCGATATAGTTCAGCAAACGGCTGTGAAGCATGGCCGGGGTCCGCGAGACGCTGGCCCGGAGGTTGGCGTCACGTTGCTCAAAAGGCAACAGGGTTGCCGAATCTTGGTGCTTTGAAGCGCCGGTCGCACATGCAAGATCAAGACACCTGCGGGCATTGGGGCCCGGACGGCAGACGCGACGGGACGATGGCTGCGACGTCACGCTTTTGGTGGGACCTTTCGACCACGGAGTTCGGCGCGCTCGATACCGAGCGGACCGTGGCCATCCTGCCGGTCGGCGCGATCGAGCAGCATGGGCCGCATCTCCCGGTGAAGGTCGACGCCGCCATCAATGCGGGCATCCTGTCGCGCGCCCTGGAGCTGATGCCGCCGCACAGCGCCGCACTGGTGCTGCCGCCGCTGCCTTACGGCAAGTCCGACGAGCATCTCGCCTTTCCCGGGACGCTGACGCTGTCCCATGAGACGCTGGGGCGGGTCTGGTACGAGATCGCCGAATCCGTTCACCGGGCCGGGGTCCGCAAGATCCTATTCTTCAACTCCCATGGCGGCCAGCCGCAGCTGCTCGACATCATCTGCCGCGATCTGCGGGTGAAGCTCGGCATGCTCGCGGTCAACACGACATGGTGGCAGCTGATCGACATCAGCGACCTGTTCGCAGCAGACGAGATCAGGCTCGGCATTCATGGCGGGCAGATCGAGACCAGCGCCATGCTCCATCTGGCGCCCGATGACGTGCGAATGGACCGCGCCGAGACCTTCATCTCGGCTGCCGCGGCCATCGAGCAGGAGTTCGCGCTGCTTGGTCCGGAGGCCGCCGCACGCTTCGGCTGGCAGGCCCAGGACCTGCATCCGGCCGGGGTCTGCGGCGATGCGCGTGCGGCCAGCGCCGAGCTTGGCCGCGCCGTGGTCGAGCGCGCGGCTCCACGGCTGGTCGCGCTGGTCGACGATATCAGCCGCTATCCGCTGTCGCGGATCGTGGCCGGCCACCGCTCACAATGATCAGCGCAAGAGGTGATGCATGGCGTTCAGCGCAGTTCAGCTGTCACAAGCCAAGGCGTTTCGCATTTCTCCGAAGGACACCAACTACTTCGTCATGCTGTTCGACGGCGCGAGCGACCGCATCGCCAATATCTTCGTGATCGAGATCTTCCGGCCGGGAGGCGCCACGCCGCCGAACGTCCATGCCACGGCGCATGAGTTCTTCCACGTGTTGCACGGCGAGGGCATTGCCCGCTGCGATGACAAGACGCTGCCGATCAAGAAGGGTGATTCGCTGCTGCTGCATCCCGGATCCGAGCACGTGATCGAGAACACCGGGGCGGGCAAGCTGTATACGCTCACGGTCATGACGCCGAACGAGGGGTTCGCCGAGCTCATCCGGAATGGCGAACCGGTCGAGATCGAGACGGACGATCTCCGCGTGCTGCAGGGCGCCGGCTGATGGCGGTCCGGACAGACGCAGGCGAGGAAGCCGGCCTGCATCCGCTCGGAACGAGCGCATCCAATCGCTGGATGGTGTCGCAGGCGCATGCCGATCTGGTTCGTCCGCGGCTGCCGGCGCTGCCCATCGCGGTCGAAACGCGGAGCAAGAGCGTGCGCTTCGATCTCGCGCGGAGCGCGATCATCGTGATCGACATGCAGAACGACTTCTGCCATCCCGAGGGCTGGCTGGCATCGATCGGCGTCGATGTGACATCCGCGCGGGCCCCCATCGCCCCGCTCCAACGGCTGCTGCCGGTCCTGCGCAACCAGCGCGTGCCGGTGATCTGGCTCAACTGGGGCAACCGGCCGGATCGCCTCAACCTCAGTCCGGCACTGCTGCATGTCTACAAGCCGAGCGGCGTCGGCACCGGCCTCGGCGACCCGCTCCCGGGGTCAGGCGCGCATGTCCTGGAGCACGGCAGCTGGTCGGCCGGAATCGTCGATGAGCTGGCGCCGGCCGCCTCCGATATCCACGTCGCGAAGTACCGGATGTCGGGCTTCCAGGATACCGAGCTCGACAGCATCCTGCGCAATCTCGGCGTCACGACGCTGCTGTTCGCCGGCGTCAATGCCGACCAATGCGTGCTGTGCACGCTCCAAGACGCCAATTTCCGCGGCTACGACTGTCTCCTGATTGCCGACTGCACCGCCACAACATCGCCATCCTATTGCATGGCCGCCACGCTCTACAACGTGCAGCAGTGCTTCGGCTTCGTCGTCGACTCTCCAGCGATCGGCGTCGCGCTCGCTGGCCTCGCGCCGGATCGGCGGGAGGCCACGTGAACACGATGTCACCGGACACCCTGGGCCGCCTGCTGGCCGATCTCGACGACATCCCGACGATCACGGATGCACGGATCGTGCGCCGCCGTTCACGCGATTTCTTCTGGTACAGCCCGATTCTCAACGAGCTGCTGAGCGACAAATCGGCGGACATTCTGGTGTCGCCGCGCAACGAGGCCGAGATCATCCGCATCGCGGCGGCCTGCGCCCGCCATCGCGTGCCGCTGACGGTGCGCGCCGGCGGGACTGGAAATTATGGCCAGGCCGTGCCGCTTCGCGGCGGCGTGCTGCTCGACATCACGGCGCTCGATCGCATCGAATGGGTCCGGCCGGGCGCGATCCGGGTCGCGGCGGGTGCCAAGCTGAACGTCATCGACGCCGAGCTCGCACCGCACGGCTTCGAGCTTCGCATGCATCCCTCCACCAAGCGAACGGCCACGATCGGGGGCTTCGTTGCCGGCGGCTCCGGCGGCATCGGCTCGGTCACCTATGGCGGCCTGCGCGAGCCCGGCAACATCCTGGCCGCGCGTGTCGTCACGATCGAAGAAGAGCCGCGGGTGATCGAATTGCGCGGCGATGCGGCGCAGAAGATCAATCGTGCCTATGGCACGACCGGCATCATCACCGCACTGGAAATGCCGCTCGCACCGGCATGGACCTGGATCGACATCGTCGTAGCCTTTGACGACTTCGCGGAGGCTGCGGCGTTCGGCCAGGAGGCGGCGCTGGCCGATGGCGTCGTCAAGAAGCTGATCTCCGCCGTGGCTGCACCATTGCCGACCTATTTCGGCGCGCTGCGGCCGCATTGCCCGGACGGCAAGAGCATCGTGATGGCGATGGTGGCCGAACCCAGCCTCGAAAGCTTCAAGGCGCTGCTGAATGGCCGCGGCAGCATCACGCTGGAGACGCCGACCGATGACGGCCCGGGCCAGGTGCCGCTCTACGAATACAGCTGGAACCACACGACCTTGCAGGTCCTGAAGGCCGATCGCAGCGTGACCTATCTGCAGTCGCTTTATCCGCCTGATCGTCTGCTGGAGAAGGTTGCCGAAATCCGTCAGCTGTTTCCCGACGAGGTGCTGCCGCATCTCGAGTTCATCCGCTTCGGCGGCCGCGTGACCTGCAGCGGCCTGCCGGTGGTGCGCTATCGCGATCCGGAGCGGTTGAACGAGATCATCCGAATGCACGAGGCGCGCGGCGTCTCGATTGCCAATCCTCATGTGTTCACGATCGAGGACGGCAGCCGCTACAAGCGCGCCGATGCCGATCAGTTCGGCTTCAAGCGCGAGGTCGATCCGCTTGGGCTGCTCAATCCCGGCAAGATGCGCAGCTTCGTCCCCGACGGGGCCTGACCGATGCGCGTGCTCTATGTCTATTGCCATCCCCTCGCCGACAGCTTCCATGCCGCGATCCGGACGGAGGCGCTGGCGGCGCTGGCCGACACCGGGCACGATGTCGATCTGCTCGACCTCTATGCCGAAGGCTTCGATCCGGTCCTGACCGCGGAACGGCGGCGCGTCTACCACGATCCGGCGCGCAACCGCCGCAACAACGCGACCTATGCGGACCGCCTGGCTGCCGCGGAAGGCCTGATCGTTCAGTTTCCGACCTGGTCATTCGGGCCACCGGCCATGTTGAAGGGCTGGTTCGACCGCATGTTCGGCCCCGGCATCGCGCTCGATCTGTCGGATCCGGCCCATGCGAAACCGATGCTGCACAACATCCGCTGCGTCTCGGGCATCAGCACCTATGGCCGGCCGCGCTGGCAGGCCATCGCGATGGCCGATCCGCCGCGCAAGATCGTCACGCGTTATCTGCCCTGGTTCACGGCCAGGCGAACCCGCGTGCGCTACCACGCGCTCTACCACATGAACATGGCCACCGCCGATCAGCGCGCGCGCTTTCTGGCGACCGTCGGACAAGCGATGCGCGCGTTCTGAACTTATGGCGCGGGCGCCGCCGCGATCGCCTCGATCTCCACCACGAATTCCGGCCGCGTAAAGCCCGACACGATCACCAAGGTCGAGGCCGGTGGCGTATCGCCGACATGGCGGTCGCGCGCACGCATGTAGCCCTGCATGTGCTCCCGTCCGGTGACGTAGGCGTTGAGACGCACAATATCAGCAAGCGAGAGGCCGTCCTCGGCGAGGATCGCCGCGATGGCGGCAAAGCAGAGGTCCGCCTGCGCCTCGGCGTCCGGCGGGATCACGCCGTCGGCCGTGATGCCGAGCTGCCCCGAGGTGACCACCAGGCGGTGACCAGCCGGAACAGCAATCCCGTGGCTGTAGCGCGCGAATGGCGGATGGATGCTTGGCGGAGACAGCGCGCGACGGGTCATGATGACAGGCTTGGGCAGCAGACGATGCATGATGTTAGTTCACGCGCAGGACCGCCGTCACGCCGCATTATTGGCCTCATTACAGCGCGACTGCTGCTTGCGCTCGCACTCTTTGCTCAAGAAGTCGGCGTTGCCGCGAAGGCAACGGATTGCTCGAATCAAAATGCTTTGAGGTGACAGTGGGCCTGTGCATTCTGGATTGCAGGGCGCGACGGCCACGGACTTGGCCTGCAGCCGAAGCGGCTGGAATGAGGTCGATGGCGAAGGTCATGAAAGCGATGGTCAGGAAAGCTCTTTCTCAACTGCTGGGGGCTGCGTTGATCGGGAGCTACGTGCTCTCCCCAGCATCGGCCGCCGACAAGGTCACCTTTCTCACCTCGTGGTTTGCCCAGGCCGAGCATGGCGGCTTCTATCAGGCCAAGGCCACGGGCCTCTATGAGAAGGCCGGGCTGGACGTCACCATCAAGACGGGCGGGCCGCAGGTGAACGGCACGCAACTGCTGCTTGCGGGCGATGCCGACTTCATCATGGGATATGACATCCAGGTGCTGAAGGGACGGGAGCAGAAGCTGCCGCTGGTCACCGTGGCGTCGTCCTTCCAGTTCGACCTTCAGGGCATCATGGCGCATGACGACGTCGCCGATCTCGCCGCCCTCAAGGGACGACCGGTCCTGATCGCCGGTTCGTCGCGCGTGACGTTCTGGCCCTGGCTGCGCGCCAAATATGGCTATACCGACGATCAGATCCGGCCCTACACGTTCAACCTGCAGCCGTTCTTCGCCGACAAGACGATCGCCCAGCAGGGCTATCTCTCCTCGGAGCCCTACCAGGCGCTGCAGCAGAACGAGAAAGTGAAGTTTTTCCTGTTCGCGGACGGCGGCTATCCGCCCTACGGATCCACCATCGTCACGACGGAAAAGATGATCGCCGAGAAGCCGGATGTGGTCGCGCGCTTCGTCAAGGCCTCGCTCGAGGGCTGGCGCGACTACATGGAGACCCCCGCACCCGGCAACGGTCTTATCAAGGCCGACAATCCCAAGATGACCGACGGCCAGATCGCCTTCGCGCTGGAGAAGCTCAAGGAGACCAAGGCCGTCGACGGCGGCGATGCGGCCAAGCTCGGCATCGGCATCATCACCGCCGACCGCTACAAGCAGATCTACGACTTCCTGGTCGCCGGCGAGCTGCTCGACGCCAAGACCGAGTGGCAGAAGGCGTTCGACGATCGCTTCGTCAAGGATCTCAAGATCGGCGTGAAGTGAACGGAGCCCATGAACGCGCTGCCCCCAGGCGATCGTTTCGAGGACAAGGCCGATCACGCGCGCGAGCCCGCGGGCCGCGCTCCTGTCGTCGAGGTGCTGTCGGCGGAGAAGGTGTTCCAGAACGGCGCGCGCGGGCTGGCGCCGATCGACCTGACCATCGCCGACGGCGAGTTCCTCACGCTGATCGGCCCGTCCGGTTGCGGCAAGAGCACGCTTCTCAAGCTGATCGCCAATCTGATCGAGCCGTCGGACGGCCGGCTGCTCTGGTGGCGCGGTGGACAGGACCGGGTGGGGCAGGACGGCCGGCGGCTCGCCTTCGTATTCCAGGAGCCCACTTTGATGCCCTGGGCGCGGGCTGACGCCAATGTGCGTCTCCCGCTCGAACTCGCCGGCGTCGGCAAGCGCGACGCCGCGCCGCGCGTCGCCGATGCGCTGGCGCGGGTCGGCCTGTCAGCGTTCAGCCGGCACTATCCCAGGCAGCTCTCCGGCGGCATGAAGATGCGGGTGTCGATCGCACGGGCGCTGGTGACGGAGCCGAACCTGCTGCTGATGGACGAACCCTTCGGCGCGCTCGACGAGTTCACCCGCAACCGGCTCGACGACGATCTGGTCCGGCTGTGGTGGGAGCGCCGGCTGACCACGGTGTTCGTGACGCATTCGATCTATGAAGCCGTGTTTCTCTCGACCCGGATCATCGTCATGGCCGCCAATCCAGGCCGGATCTTCCGCACCATGACGATCGACGCGGCCCAGCCGCGCGATGTGGGCTTTCGCGACAGCCCGCAATTCGCCGCCTATTGCCGCGAGCTGTCGGCCTGGCTCGCCGAGGCCTCGCTGCCGCAGCGAACGGGAGGCGCCGCGTGAGGCCGCTGTTGCAGTCCGAAGCCTTTATCCGCATCGCCGCGCCGCTCGGCGTCGGCATCGTCATGGTCGGGCTCTGGGAGATCGGCTTTCGCCTTGCAGCCGTGCCGGTGTACCTGTTCCCGAAACCGAGCGACATCGTCGCGAGCTTTATGCAGCATGGCCCGGCCCTGCTCCGCGCGCTGCTGGTGACCCTGCGCATCACGCTGCAGGCCTTTGCAGCCGCCGTGCTGCTCGGTACGCTGATCGCCTTCATGTTCGTGCAGAGCCGGGCCATCGAGATCAGCCTGTTTCCCTATGCAGTGCTGCTGCAGGTGACGCCGGTGGTGGCGATTGCGCCGCTGATCATCATCCTGGTCAAGAACACCCAGCTCTCGCTCACGATCTGCGCGACGCTGGTCGCGCTGTTTCCGATCATCTCCAACACCACGCTCGGCCTGCGCAGCGTCGATCCGGGCCTCGCCAACTACTTCCGCATGAACCGGGCGAGCCGGCTGAAGACGCTCATCAAGCTGCGCATCCCCGGCGCGCTGCCCTACTTCTTCGGCGGCCTGCGCATCTCCAGCGGCCTCGCGCTGATCGGCGCGGTCGTGGCCGAGTTCGTCGCCGGCACCGGCGGACGCTCGTCGGGACTGGCCTATGAGATCCTCGACGCCGGCTTCACATTGGACATTCCCCGTATGTTCGCGGCGCTCTTCCTGATCACGCTGACCGGCGTCGCGTTGTTCGCGATCATGGTGGCGGTGTCGCGGCTGGCGCTGTCGAGCTGGCACGAGAGCGAGATCGGCGCCGAGACATGACCACGATGTTGATCGAGAACGCGGCCGGCATTTTTACCGGACGCCCCGGCGATGCCATGCGGACGACGGGCGCGATCCGCATCCGCGACGGCGTCATTGCGGAGATGGGGGCCTTGCACGCCGAGCCCGACGAGCCGCGGCTCGATGCCACCGGCTGCGTCATCTATCCCGGCCTGGTGTCGACCCATCACCACATGTTCCAGAGCGTGCTGAAGGGCGTGCGTGCCGGCATCAACCTGCCGCTGGCCGGCTGGCTGCGCTCGGTGCCGTACCGGCACTGGTCGGGCATCGACGAAGAGGCGCTGGCGGTCGCAGCGCGCATTGCGCTGGCCGAGCTGCTGCTGTCGGGCACGACGACGGTCGCCGATCACCATTATCTGTTCAGCGACAGCTACCGGTTCGACCCCGCACAGGTGATTTTCGATATCGCCCGCAGCCTTGGGATCCGCCTGGTGTTCTGCCGCGGCGGCGCCACCATCGGCCGCAACTTCGATACCGACGAGTTTCCGCCGATGCCGGTGCAGTCGCTGGACCGCATGCTGCAGTCGGTGGAAGCCTGCGCCCAGCGCTTCCACGACGCCTCGCCCGGGAGCCTGACGCGGGTGGCGGTGGCGCCGACCACGCCGACCTGGTCGCTCGATCCGGGTGAGCTGCGCGAGGTGATCGCCGCCGCACGGCGGATGAAGCTGCGGCTGCACAGCCATCTGTCCGAGACCGCGGACTATGTCGAGTTCTGCCTGTCGGTGCACGGCAAGCGCCCGGTGCACTGGCTCGCCGAGCATGACTGGCTCGGCGACGACGTCTGGTTTGCGCATCTCGTGCATCTCGACGCGGAAGAGGTCGGCATTCTCGCCAGCACCGGGACCGGCATGGCGCATTGTCCGCAGTCCAATTGCCGGCTTGGCTCCGGGATCGCCCCGGCCGATGCCATGGCGCGGCTCGGCGGCGCGGTGTCGCTCGGCGTCGACGGCGCGGCCTCGAACGAATCAGCGGACATGCTGAGCGAGATGCATAGCTGCTGGCACACCCATCGCGCGCTCAAGGGAGCGCATGCGTTGACCGCCGAGGACGTCGTGCACTGGGCGACCGCCGGCGGCGCGCGCGTGCTCGGCATGCCCTCGATCGGGACGCTCGCGCCCGGCCAGCAGGCCGATATCGCGATCTTCAAGCTCGACCAGCCGCGGCACTTCGGCATGCACGATCCGATGATCGCGCCGGTGACCTGCGCCGGATCGGCCGACATCCGCTATCTCCTGATCGGCGGCCGCACCGTCGTCGAGAACGGAGCGATTCCCGGCCTCGACATGCAGAAGCTCAAAGCCGATGCCGCGCGCGTCGTGACGCGTCTGGCGGCCTAACCCGGAGGGATCATCATGCTCAGCACCAAGCAGCCCGTGCTTCGCCGGTTCTGGTATGCGATCATGCCGATGGACCATCTCAAGGACGGTCCCAAGCCCTTCACCCTTCTGGGACAGCCGATCGTGCTGTTCCTCGACGACAAGGGCGAGCCCGCCGCGCTCGAGGACCGCTGCTGCCATCGCACCGCCAGGCTGTCGAAGGGCTGGTGCAACAATGGCCACGTGGTCTGCGGCTATCACGGCTGGGAATATGACCGCGACGGCAAGCTGGTGATGGTGCCGCAATTTCCGTTCGAGCAGCCGATCCCCGAGGCGCGGGCGCGCGCGTTCCGGGCGCGCCAGCGCTACGGCTATGTCTGGGTCGCGCTGGACGAGCCGCTCAGCGACATCCCCGACATCCCGGAGGACGGCAAGCCCGGCTACCGCCGCATCCACCAATTCTACGACACTTGGAACACCGCCGCGCTACGGCTGATGGAGAATTCGTTCGACAACGCCCACTTTGCCTTCGTGCACAAGAGCACGTTCGGCGACATCAGCCAGCCGAAGCCGGAGAAATACGAGATCGTCGAGACCGAGGAGGGTTTCGATGCCGAGACGATCATCACCGTCCGCAACCCGCCCAACGCGGCGCGGATCACCGGGACGACCGAGCCGGTCACGAAGCGCCATCAGCGCAACAAATGGTTCATGCCGTTCTGCCGGCGGCTCGACATGGAGTATCCGTCCGGCATTCGCCACATCATCTTCAATTGCGCGACACCGATCGCGGACGGCCGCATCCAGGTGGTGCAGCTGCTGTTCCGCAACGACACCGAGGCGGACTGCTCGACGCAGGAGCTGATCGACTGGGATGCGGCGATCATCGCCGAGGATCGCGAGATGCTGGAATCGACCGATCCCGACGCGATCGTCGACATGAGCCGGAAGATCGAGATGCACATGCCCTCGGACCGTCCCGGCATGATCATGCGCAAGCGGCTGCTGGACCTGCTGCGCGCCCACGATGAAGACGAGATTCCCGCCGGCGCGGCGTGACCATCAGACCGCCTGCTCGGCGGGCCCGCTCGGCGGCGAAGCGCAGCCAAGAACCGCTGTGCTTGCTTGGGTCGTCGATGACTGCGATCACGCGCGACGGAGCGACCGCAAGCCGGACGACCATCCGGCGCCGATCACCGCAACCCGCAACGCAGCGCCAGGCCGGGGGTCATCATTCGATCCTGTCGCCGGTCGTCAGGTCATGGGCTCACGGCTGCCGTCGCCCGGCCGCTGCTGTGGAAGTGGCTGAGGAAGGTTAGCGTCGCCGGCTGACGCGGCGCATCGATGACCTGCGCGGCCGGCCCCTCCTCCACGACGACGCCGTCGCGCATGAACACGACAGTATCGGCGACCTCGCGCGCGAACGCCATCTCGTGGGTCACGAGCACCATGGTCATGCCTTCAGCGGCGAGCTGGCGGACCACCGCCAGGACCTCGCCGGCCAGCTCCGGATCGAGCGCGGAGGTCGCCTCGTCGAACAGCATCACCTCCGGCTTCATCGCCAAAGCGCGCGCGATCGCCACGCGCTGCTTCTGGCCACCGGACAGCTTGTCCGGCGCGACATCGGCCTTGTCCTTCAACCCGACCTTCTCCAGCAGCTTGAGCGCGGCCTCGCGCGCCGCCCCGCGCTCGACCTTCTGCACCGTGACCGGCCCCTCCATCACGTTCTGGACGGCGGACATATGCGGGAACAGGTTGAAGTTCTGGAACACCATGCCGGTGCGGGCGCGGAAGGCCGCGAGCTCCTTGTCGGCCGGCAGCTTGTGGCCGTTGGTGAAATCCATCATGCGCTGATCCACCCGGATGACGCCGCTGTCCGGGATCGTCAGCAGATTGAGGCATCTCAGCAAGGTTGACTTGCCGGACCCGCTCGGACCGATCAGCGCGACCACGCCGCCACGCGGCACGCTGAGCGAAATGTCCTTGAGCACGCTGACCGCGCCGAACGACTTCTTCACCCTTTCTCCTTGTGCCTTTTGTTGATGAGCCGCCGAGCGGCTCGGCGTTTCCGCTGTCTCGACGATGGGGCAGGGCGTCATTCGCGACGACCACGGACGCGCGATCGGCATCACTGGCGATGACGGTCGATTTGCATGCCGGTCGTGCCGGCGCGCCGACCTCGTCTTCGATGTCGGCTGCTAATGAGTAGCGACGATGAGCTGGCAGTGACCAGTTCCAAATGGAGAGACACGGATCGTGCTGATCGCTGAGGTCGAGGACATCATCCGCGGGCGTTCAACTGGACGCAGCCGTGCGGGAGGCATTCACGCTGAGCGAGCCGGTGTCCGCAGAGGTTATGACTCCGCCGCAGAAGATGGCAGTTCTCGCGCTGGGCACAAACGAAAACTCCCGCAGCCGAGTCGGCTACGGGAGTGTCGTTGGTTGCGGGGACGTGCAGCCACTGCCGGCATAACAAGGCTCGTTCTTTGATTTTCCAGCGCATTCGAGAATTCAAGGATACCCATCAGCTCGCCACGCAGCTCAGCATGGACCTCGCCACGCTTCTTGCCGGGTTTGAGTACGATCTCGCCGATGAGCGAGCGCAGCGCCTCGGCTGCCTCGCGCCCGCCATCCGGATCGGTGAGCGCCTCGGTGAACCGGGCCACGTTCTTGCGATAGACATTGGCGATGTTGGGATGCATGTCGGGAACGTCGGCGGCAGCCTGTGACAGGCGCGCTGTGATCTCCGCCTTCTGCCGTTCAAGTTCATCCATCCGCGCCTTCATCGACGGCTGGTAGAGACCATCCTCGATTGCCGCCATGATGCTGGCAAGCGCCCGCTCGATCTTCTGAAGCGCACGGTGGTCTGTTTCCGCCTGTGCCCGCCGGTCGTGGTTGAGGCGGTTCATCTCTTCGGCATAGGCACGCACCGCTTCTGCGACCGCCTCGGAGGAGACGAGACGATCCTTCAGTCCCGCCAACACCCGCGCCTCGATCTTCTCGCGCATGATGGTGCGGTTGTTGGCGCAAGTCCCGCGACGATGATGGTTGAGGCAGCCATAACGATTAGGCGTCAGGATGCCGATCCTGCCGCCGCAGCATCCGCAGGTGAGAAGGCCGGAAAGGAGGGAGGCGGGCCGGTTGGCGAGGTGCAGCCGCTTGGCCCTGCCCTCCCGCGTATTGGCCGGGTTGGGGCCAAAGAGGGCCGAGATTTGCTGCTGCCGCGACCGCGCGGCCTGCCACAGCTCATCGTCCACGATCCTGAGATGCGGCACCTCGGTCCTGATCCACTGGCTTTCCGGGTTCGGCCGTGACACGCGCTTGCCGGTCGCCGGATCCTTGACGAAACGCTGCCTGTTCCAGACCAGGACTCCGGCATAGAGTTCGTTGTTGAGGATGCCGGTGCCGCGCGAGACATGGCCTCGGATGCTGGTGTCGCCCCAGGCCCGGCCGAGCGGGCCGGGAATGCCGTCCTTGTTCAGTTCGACCGCGATGGCCTTCGGGCTTTTGCCGGCGGCAAAGGCGCGGAAGATGCGTCGGACAATCCTCGCTTCCTCCAGGATGATCTCGCGATCGCCCCGGATCGGCTCACCGTTGGCGTCGAGCACCTTCATGACGTTGTAGCCGTAGCAGAGGCCACCGCCGGCCTTGCCCTTCTCCACTCGGCCGCGCAAACCACGATGAGTCTTCAGGGCGAGGTCCTTGAGGAACAGGGCATTCATAGTGCCCTTGAGGCCAACGTGAAGCTCGCTGATCTCGCCTTCGGCCAGGGTGACGATGGAGACGCCCGCGAAGCGCAGATGCTTGAACAGCGTGGCGACGTCCGCCTGGTCACGAGAAATCCGGTCTAGCGCCTCGCCCAAAACGACATCGAACAGACCGCGTTGCGCATCCTGCAACAACAACTGGATGCCGGGCCGCAGGATCATGCTCGCGCCCGAAATGGCGGCGTCGTGATAGGTGCTCGTGACCTTCCATCGCTCGCGCTTGGCGTGCTCTCGGCAGAGGCGGAACTGATCCTCGATCGAGCTTTCGCTCTGATTGTCGGACGAGTAGCGGGCGTAAAGCGCAACGCGAGGCATGACGGTCTCCGTTCTGTCTAATCCTTGCCGGCCTCGTCCTCCGCATCGTTCGCGGCTTGAGGCCTGTTGTCATTGGCGGCGCTAAGCGCCGCGAACTGTTTCCGCGCAATCCGGCGTCCGATCAGCCGGGCAATGGTCAACGTCACCTGCTCCAACTGTCGCCGCGTCTTGTTATCCGCCTTGCTCGTTCCATCCTCCGGACCTTGATTGTCGTTGGCCAGTCTGATGTCGTCCAGCTCCAGTTCTGTGTCATCTGCCATGCCGTCGCTCGCCCGATTGGTGAAGTCAAACGAGCATCAAGCGGCGACGAATTCAGGAAGAGAAGAGCAAAGATCCTGCCATCGTACGGGAGCGCGCAGATACTTGCGAACGGCCGTTTTGGCGTAGATTGCGAACGCATCACAGCCTGCAAAGCCTTCTGCACTGCCTTCGGGGCGCGCTCGATCGCGAGAAGATCAACGCGTGTCCGTCCTCCCGGCTGTCGCGGCCTTGCTCCGAATAGCAAGCGTATTGAGCGCTGAATCCGAAGCGAGCTGCGAACTCTTCCTGCGTCACGTCTAAGCGCACCCGGATCGCCTTCACGTCGATTCTTCGGCCTTTTGTGGAGCTGAGATGTGGCACGATGGTCGTGGGTCGGAGATATCCTTTCGCACCGCTTTCGTCTGGCGGCGCCCGAGCGATTCGACCAGCCTTCGTTTCCACATCCCGCTCGTAGGAAGGCGCGCAATCGTTATCGAGGATCAACACCACGATTCGGAGTAGCGAGACCAACGGCGGCGCAAATCGCGTGTTCAGTTGAGAGCAGCAGCAACCGGTAGCCATCCTCCTCGTAAAGAGGGTACTGGCGAGCTTCGTAACACTCGCGCACATACTTTAACGCCGCGGCCGCTCCTTTGAGGCTTCCAGGTACGGTGCCGGCGAGTTGACGCGAGGCCTTCATCTCAGCCCGACCGAGTGCGCCTTCTGCCTCGCAGAGGTTACTTAACTTGGCCTCCAGCTCGGCCCGCCTACTGCAAGGCGCACGGCGCAGCTCGCGCTCGGCAGCATCCTGCTCGGCGAGCAGGCGCCCCAGTTCCTCAAAGGCTCGGCGGTGGCCCTCGATGGCATCGAGGACCGGGTCGGGCACGGTCGAAACACCAACGCAGTCAGCCCGCGAGGGGGCGACGACCCCGGCCAGGATGGCGGCACCGCCGGTGACGAACTGCCGGCGCCGAACGGCCGGGCCGGCAGGAAAGAATAAACGACTCGTGGTATAAGCAGAATCAGCCTGAGACATGGTGCTCTCCATGTTGAGGGTTAGGCTCGTGCAGGTGTTCCTAGCACCTGTGCGGGCCGCTTGCCTGGCCTGTAGCGGCCAATGCCGCGAATCGAATCACGGCCGATTCGTTACGTCAATGGATATCCGGTTTTCACTCACGGCCAGGCCGTATACCCATAAACCCTGCTGCGTAATGCGACTAAAGCAATGTCTGCTTTGTCCCTATAGCGACTGACTTCGTGCAGAAGCGCAATATGTCGCGATGGGTCGATCGCGACGGCTTTGCCCGATCTCTGGCAGGTCCGGTCTACTCCCTCAGACTCCATGCAGGCCATAGGCGGATTTCGTCCCGATCGGCCATAAGCTGACAACTAGCCTGTCTCCTGTTACAAGTCGTTCGACGATCATCATAAGGGCTATCGCTTGTGGATACTCTCATCGTAGTCGACATGCAGGTTGGGCTATTGCGAGGCCCCGCCAAGCATAATCTGCAAGGTGTGATCGAACACATCAATTTGCTGGCGAAGAAGGTGCGGGACGATGGAGGCCAGATAATCTGAATTAGGCATTGCGGTAATGCAGGCGACGTCTTTGAACCGGGCGCGCCCGGCTGGGAGTTCCTTCCAGACCTAATCCGAAGTGATGCCGATCTCGTCGTCGATAAGACGTTGAACGACCCATACGTCGGGACGTCTCTCGCCAGCCTCTTGGCTCACATCTGTCCAAACCGCGTGGTGGTCATAGGATGGGCGACGGACCTTTGCGTCGATGCGACTGTCCGTTCAACGGTCTCTCATGGTTACGACGTGATCGCAGTCAGTGACGGTCACACGCTCAGTGACCGACCTCACTTGCCTGCGACGGTCGTCATTGCGCATCACAACTGGCTTTGGGGAGAGCTGATTACCAATCGATCCATCCGCGTCATACCAACCAGCGAACTAATGACTTCGGTTTTTGATTCTAACGCTATTCAAGGAAAATTGTGCAAGTCGTGGTCGTTGGCGACCTCCAGCAAATGGACCATGCAAAATCCGGCAGCCGGACAGTGCAATGTCACTTCGCTACTCGTCCATGAACTATTTGGCGGTGAATTACTGAGAACTCCCCTTGTGCAAGGAGATCACTTTTACAATCGAATTGGAGGGGTACGATACGATTTTACTGAAGGCCAGTTCGACCAACCAATCCCGTACTCAGACATCCCGGCTGATCGAGCCGAGGCGGAGAGAGGCGCAACGAGCACGCAGCTTGCAGCGCTCAGGGCGGCCTTCACGCGCCAGACCATCGCGTCGAATTAAGCTCCGGAGCTATGCCGCCCGAAACCACTTGCCACTTCCGCTCTGGGCGAATTGCGGACGTGACAGGGCCGCTCTACCGGGCCGTAAATGGCCTGGAGGCTGCCGACTTGCGGCGCTGCATCAAGTCGGCAACCATCCGAGTACACCGGCCGTGACGCTAGCTCATTCGGGAAGGCAGCTCGTGACCCAATCCGGACCCCATGCAGTTACGAGGAGGCGTGTTGAGTGCTATTGTCACCTGGCACTCCGCGTCGGTCAGGGTATGCCGGCAGCCACCCTCGGCCGCTGGAGCGGCGCGCACGGCAATCTATTTATTTTGGAAGCGGCAATGCGCAGCTTGATTTTTTGTCTGTTCGCAGCAGCTTGGCTCACTGCTGTCGTCGCACCGGCAAGCGGTGCGGAAATCAGAGACGCAACACCGGAGGAACTTCTTCGAGTCGGTACCAGCATAATCTTGGAAGGCAAGATTGAAGCGGGAGACTATGACAAGCTTCTAAAGTTGATTGATGTGAATTGCGGCTATGAATTTAAGGGTATGCCGGCCTGCGCAGATGGGATTTACCTTGCGTCGCCGGGTGGTGATGTGATTGAGGCGATGAAAATCGGTCGCCTTGTGCGAAAGCTGCGCTTGGAAACGCGTGTCCCAAGTGACCTACCCCCTCGATATCGTCAGAAAGCGGAAGCTATCCTAAAGGATCCCAAATCCAACTTCATGTGTGCGAGCGCGTGCTTTTTCGTATTTGTCGCAGGCATCAACAGGGAGGGAGGGGAAGGAGGAATCTATCCTCCTATACTTGGCATTCACAGGCCATACTTTTCGGACGTTGAGCTAAAGAGGCTAAGCGGCAATCAAGTCATCGCATCGTCGGGACAGATGCGAACACTCGTTCGGGACTATCTCAAAGAAATGGGCGTTCTGGCGAAATACGCGGATTTGATGTTTTCCACCCCGAAAGAGCAGGTTCGCTTTCTCAATGATGAGGACTTTGAATCGGATTTCGAGGGTTACATTCCTGAACTTCGGGACTGGCTTGAAGCGAAATGCAATAGCCTTACGGACATTGAAAAGAGCGTCGAGAAAGTCATCGAAGGGAAAAAGAGACATAGGGAAGTGCTAACGGAGAGCGAAGAGCGGATGAACCGCATGCTTTCGGAAAAGCACATTCAACAGGGCGAATGTCATGCAAAAGTCCTATCAAAGCTGCGCGAAGATGCATGGAGGCAGTTTCACGGTCACTGAGTCGCCTATTGGCCCTTCGCGACATATGGCGCCGCCGCAAGACTGATCGCTGAGTACTAGGATTGGCGCAAATGGAAAAGCCGTCTATGGACCGCGATAGTCTGATCTTTTCACAAGCCCGCCGTTTGGAGCGAGGAATCGAATTTGTGGCGGAGTTTCAAGCTGACAAGGTGTCAAATCCGAAAGAGGGTCGCAGATACTACTGCGTGACTTTAACAATCGACCCAACAATCCGATGCCCGCGTAACGATGGCAGATGGGAACTAACGAAAGATCGTATCTATAGCGGTCCCAAAGACAAGCTTCGAGTGTTAGAGTACCAGCTTTGTGACGAGTTCACTAAAACGATTGCTTGGGATGTACTTTCTGAGCGAACGTCCGATCCTAATTTCATCGTCGATGAATTGGGGAACATCGTCGATCCCCCGCCACCGATCCATCGCCGCTTTTAGTATTGTAGCGCGTTGCCCCCTCTTGGCCCATGGCTGCCGCCCCAGGATGTCCGCGCTGACGCGACCGGAGGTAACCCGGACATAGTGATCCAGCCCGGTTCGATCGCGAATATCAGCAGCCTACGTCCGTAATGAGCTGGAAGGGGACGCTGCTGACTTGATCGAAGATTCAGCTTCGGGTCAGATTTCGCTTTTCGGTCCTGCCGTGCACTACTTCCGGTTGGCCCCCGGAGCGGACATCGCCCGTGCAGGCGACGGACAGACATGTCGGACGCCACGCCGCGGGATCGGCGATCCAGCGGTTGATGTCGGATTCCCGCCAGCCTGCGCCGTTGACGCTGATCCTGAGTTGGGCCGGGAATGAGCCTTCGCCGATCTTGCGGTAGATGGTGGATCGGGACAGGCCGGTACGGGCAAGAACGGTTTTCAGACGGACGATCCGGTCTGGTTCGCGCATGGCTGCGCTGCCTCCTGCTGACTGCTCCTGAGCTACACAGAGCAAGCAGTTGCGCGCGCGCAAGAGCGTTTTTCACCCTGTCGTGCTGTAGCGTAGAGACGGCGGCAAACAGGCCGGATCAACGTTCAAGGCCTCTGTCTCTTCCAAAGCCGATGCCGTGAGCGAGGGCCAATTGCTGGCCGAGCCGGCCACCTGATTCGAAGGCGATGCCGAGGTCTTTCCTGCGGCTGGCGAGGATGGACTCCAGTTGCGGATCGCGTTCGAGGCCTTTGGCCATGTCGCCCATCGCCGCGCGCGTCGTCCTGTAGCCGGACATGTCGCCGGCCTGATATTGTCGCTGGCTGGTGTGCTCGAGCTTCTGCCAGCGCTCCACGAAGCGCGCGGCGCGGCGGTTCGGATCGATGCGCAGTTCGGTCTCGAGCTGGAGCGCGCGGATGGCCCGGTTGAGGCGTCCGCCAGCGGCCTCTCGGGCCAGCTCCGGGTTCTTCCTGTACGCGGCTTCGGCATCGTGCGAGCCATAGGGGCGCACCTTTTCGAAGGCCTGGCGGGCGGTCTGTAGCTCTTTGACCTGTTCGGGGCTCGCTCTGCCGCCCGTCTCATGCGCCGCGAAGATCGCATCCACGGCACGAGCATGGCGCACCAGCGCCCGGGTCCGCACGCGACGGGCTTCCGCTTCGGGATCTTGCGCCACGGTCCTTGCCGGCACTTCGGCTTCGCGCCGGTCGGCTGCCGTGCCGCTGTTTTCTCTTTCGGGGGATCCCCGCTCGGGCCGTCGTCCGCCATCACGCTCGAGCACCCCTCCAGGAACGCTAAGGCCGTCGAACATGCCGCGCGGCTTCTCCGGCACGGCCTTGCGCACGATCTCGGCCACGCGCTCGCGGAACGTGATCCCGCGCCGCTCGGCGTAGCTCTGGACGGGATCGGCACGGTCGTAATCCGAGGCCATGTCCTTCGACCGGTCGCGCGACAGGGCACGGGTGAGCCGATCCACCTCGGTAAAATCGTCGCGGCCATAATGCAGGTCCACGCTGTCGCGATGCCGCGACAGGGCGACATAGCTGCTGTGGGCGTCCATGCCGGGCGTTGCCAGGACATGGACCCGGTCGACCGTCATACCCTGCGCCTTGTGGATCGTCGCGGCATAACCGTGATCGATCCGGTTGTAATCCTTGAGGTCGAAGCGCACGGACCGGCCATCGTCGATCTGCACGGTCATGGATTGCGCGCTGACCAGTTCAATGGTCCCGAGTGTGCCATTTTTGACGCCAAGCCCACGCTCGTTCTGCAGGAACATGATGCGGTCTCCGTCGGCGAAGTTTCTCGCGCCGCGCTCGACCGTGACACCCACCTCATTGCCCAGGGCGCCGGCGGCCCGCATCCGTCCGCGCGCCGCCTCGTTCAGCGCGCGCACCTCGTCATTGGTATGGGTCAGGATGATCCGGCTCCTGTCCGGCGAGACCTGCCGGTCGCGGTCCCAGCGCGCGATCAGATCGCCCCGCGCCTGCTCGCGGGTCATCGCCTCATGCACCATGCCATTGGCCCGATAGGCTTCCAGCGCATGGCCGACTTTGCCGGTCGCCAGATTGCGCGTGGCGTCGCGCTGCCAGTCTTCGCGCTGACGGCGTATTTCTCCGATCTCCGCCCCACCATGACGCTCATGGATCGAGCGGAAAGCTGCGCCCGCCTCGATGGCCTGCAGCTGCTGCGGATCGCCGACCAGCACGACCTTGGCGCCCGTCTCGGCAGCACGGGACATCACGCGCTCGAGCTGGCGTGTGCCGACCATGCCCGCCTCGTCGATGACGAGCACCTCGTTCGATTTGAGCAGATCACGGCCCTGTTCCCAGCCATGCTCCAGGCTGGCAATCGTGCGCGACGCAATGCCCGATCCGCCTTCGAGGTTTTCCGCGGCAATGCCGGACAGTGCCACGCCCCGGACCTCGTAGCCGGCTGCCTCCCACGCCTCCCGCGCCACCGCCAGCATCGCGCTCTTTCCCGTCCCGGCATGGCCGACCACGACGCTGAGACCGCGTCCATCCGTGACGCGCGCCAAGGCGCCAACCTGCTCGGATGACAGCACCAGGCCGCGTGCTTCCGCACGCGCCAAAGCGCCATGGCGAGCCGCGTCGCTGACGTTATGGCGCTCACGGTCCGCTAGTAGCTCAGCAGCGCGATGCAGGCGCTGTTCTGCCTCGACCATTCCGCGGGTTGTGAACCGATCCTCGCCGCGGGCATCCTTGCCCAGCTCGACCAGATCGGGCGCGCCCTGAATCGCGCTCACCACCTGGTTGAACTGGTCGAGCCCGTCACTGTGCCGATGCGCGAACTTTGCAAGGTCACGGCGTGTAAAGGTCGATTGCTGCCGGGTGATCGCGTCCAGTCCAAGGGAGGGATCGGCGATGATCCTCCTGCCGTTGTTGCGCGCGATCTCGCGGTGCATCTCGGCCCGGTCAGCCTCAGCGCCCTTGCCTCCGACGCCCCGCCCCTCAATGCGCTTGGCCGGTGCGCCGATCTGGCTTTGCGGCTCGAGCGCAATGCCCTGGGCTTCCAGGCTGCGGTGATCAATCCGCGCGTCGATGTCGAGCTCGGCCAGCCGCTCGTTGGCGAGCTCGGCCCAACGTTTGCGCCAGCGCTCGACCAGTTCCGTGCGATTCCACTCTCGCACCTTCTGGCCAAATCCCTTCTCGTCGACCGCGCGCATCGTCAGCATGACATGGGCGTGAGGCTTGGGCATCCCGTCCTCACCCTTGTCCCAATGTACGTTGAGGTCGGCGATCATGCCGAGACCCACGAACTCACCCCGAACAAAATCCCGAGCCAGCTCGATGCCCTGCGCCTCAGTCAGTTCTCGCGGAAGGGCGAATTCGACCTCCCGGGCCAGCTGCGCATCCTTACGGATTTCGAACGCCTCGACATCGTTCCAGAGCCGCTCGCGGTCGCTCCATGCCTTCAGCGCAGTCTCCGGTAGCAGTACTTCGGAATGAACGACCCCGCGCTTGGCAGAAAAATCCTGCTCACGGCCGAGCCGCTCGTCGCGCAGGCGGGAGGCCGAGCGGTACGCCGCCGATGCCACCGCGCTGCTCCCGGCCTTGCGGCCAATGACCTTGACATGAAGATGATAGATCGCCATGGCGATCAGATCACTGGCACAGCGAAGCGTACGTCGGAACGACGTATAAGCGCGCCCTCCCTCGAAAAATTCTCGGGAGGGATTACACCGTCTCAAGCCGTCCTGACGACCTTACAGCATTCTGTCGGGTGCCCAGCTATCATTTCTCCATAGACACTCATGGAGATAACGATGCGTAAACCAAGGGACTTTGATGCGGACCTAAAGGTACTGGACGACAAGGCCCGCGAGCTGAAAACTCGCAAGGTGCGCCAGCTCGGCGAACTGGTCGTCGCGACTGTAGCTGACACTCTCACCGCTGAAGAGCTGGCCGGCGCGCTGCTTGTCTTGGCCGAGAAGAGAGAGGCCGGAAAGAGGGAGGCATGGGCCAAGCGCGGGGCCGCGCTCTTTCAAAGCCGGGCGCGGCGAAATGCGCCAGCAACTGACCGCAACCCGGACAGCGCTCCTTCGCAACCGGGCCGCGCGCAACCGTCAACAGGCAGCAAGGGCGCGGCATGACATGCGCACATGGCAGGTCGAGCGTCGCAAGCGCACACGGCATCTAATCGAATTGAGCGCCTTGCCGTCAAAGCCGGGATCGTGGACCTGACCGGCGATGATCGCGCCATCATCCTCGGAGCGCTGCTCTGGATGGCAGACAGGCTCAAAAGCAATCAAGGCGAACGGGCGCGAGCACTCTGGGCCGCAAAGGGAAAGGAGGTTTCGCTGTGGAACGAGCGATAGATGCGCCCACGATCTCGCAGGAGACGCCGCAGGGTCGGGCATGACCGATGTCGGACAGTGCGGAGATTCCAAATGTAGCAGCGGTGCCGCGCTATCGCGCGGCTTGGCGCCTGAGACTCGGCGCGGGGTCCGACGCGGATCGGCACGTTAAGCTATTGATCCATTTTTGAGGCGGAGGGGTCACTCTCGGGCGCCAATTCACGAAACCGGATTTTCTACGCTCCGCTTACTCCCGCGAAGTCCACTCCGATCCGGAGGACGCACACAATCGTCTCAAGAAAATGACATCCGCGCCCGTCTCGGCATTGATGACATACGAGGAGGGCGGCCGCCGGAGAAGGGAGGCACACGAGCGTAGTGTGGCCGAGCTGCTCCGCTGCGATGCGCGGCGACACGACAGTAGGCATCCGGTGAAGACCACGGGCATAGCGGCTTGCCTGATTGATAGCTGATCGTAGCGATCAGGCAGCGGCAGAGATGGCGGCTTGCTTCCAGTTCCAGGGCGGCAGGTCGGCGATGCTGCTGGCCGGATGATCTGGCAGCCGGGCGAGCACGTCGGCAAGCCAAGCCTGCGGATCGATGCCATTGAGCCTGGCAGTCTGGATCAACGTGTAAATGGCGGCGGCGCGGCGGCCGCCTTCGTCGGAGCCGGCAAAGGTCCAGTTCTTGCGGCCGAGTGCAACAGCGCGCAACTCGCGCTCGGCAGCGTTGTCGGTCATGCACAGCCGGCCATCGTCGATGAAGCGCGTGAACACCTCCCAGCGCTTGAGGCTGTAGTCGATCGCCTTCGCGGTCTCGCTCTTGCCGGAGAGCTTGGCGCGTCGCTCGCGCAGGAAGGTGTGAAGCTCATCGACGAGGGGGCGGCTACGCGCATTACGCGCGGCTTTGCGCTCGTGCGGCGGCAGGCCGTTGATGTCGCGCTCGATCGCAAACAGCGCATCGATCTGTTTGACGGCCTCGATCGCGATCGGTGCTTTCTTCAGTCGCGCGATCTCGAACAGCTTGCGCCGTGCATGCGCCCAGCAGCCGACCTAGGTGATCGGACCCGGCTTGCGCGACGGCTCATAGAGCCGGTTGAAGCCGGCATAGGCATCGGCCTGCATCGGTTCGGCACAGGCCGCAAGATGAGCCTCAGGATGCGTGCCGGAGCGGTCGGGCGAGTAGAAGAACATGACAGCCGGCGGCGCGTGGCCGGCTAAGGGACGATCGTCGCGGACATAGGTCCATACACGCCCTGTGCGCGTCTTGCCCTTGGCCAGAACCGGCACGGTGGTGTCGTCGTCGGCATGGATGCGCTCGCCTGCAAGCACGTGCGCTTTGATCGCATCGACCTGCGGCATCAACGTCGCAGCCGCCGCGCCGACCCAGTCGGCCAGAGTGGAGACGTCGAGAGTCACGCCCTCATGCGCGTAGGTCGAGCTCTGCCGGTCGAGCGGCAGATGCGGCCCGTATTTGGCGAACAGGATATGCGCCAGCAGGCGCGGTCCCGCACGTCCACGCGAGATCGGATGGAACGGCGCCGGCGGCTGGCTGATCGCCTCACAGGCGCAGCAGGAGAACTTCTCGCGCACGTGCTGGATCACCTTCCACTGCCGTGGCACGAGCTCCAGCGTCTCCGTTACGTCCTCGCCGATCTTGCGCAGCTTGTCGCCGCCGCAGCACGGGCAGTTGGTCGGTGCTGGATGCACGAGGCGCTCGCGCGGCTGATGCTCGGGCAGCGGCCGACGGGCCGGACGTTTGCGCTCGAACGGGCGCACGTTGATCTTGGCGGCGTTCGCCCGCTCCGCGGCCAGCTGCGCCGCAGCCTCGGCCTCGGCGCTATCCTCCCCGAGGTCGGCGAGTTCGAGCTCGAGCTGCTCGAGCACCGAGGCGCGCTCGGAGGATTGGCCGTGCTGCTCGTGCTTGAGCTTGGCGATCGTGAACTTCATCTGCTCGATCAGCAACGTGCGGGCGCGGACTTCGGCTTCGAGATTGCGCGCCTTGGCTTCCGCTGCAATCTGCGCTGCATGGCCGGCCAGCACCAGCGCCTTCAGCGTCGCGACATCATCGGGGAGCGAATCGGCTGTGATCATCGACAGAATGGAATCACAGCTCTCGCGTGCGCGCATCAGCTATCGCACGCGTGCACGGCCGCGCTGCTCAGCCCACGGCTTCCGGCCGCCACGTTCGCTGTGGATGACGCCAGTCGATGCCTTCGAGCAGATAGCCGAGCTGCGCCGGCGTGATCGCCACCGTTCCGTCCACCGGCGATGGCCAGATGAAGCGGCCGCGCTCCAGCCGCTTGGCGAACAGGCACATGCCCTGGCCGTCGTGCCACAGCACCTTGATCAGACCGCCGCTTTTGCCACGAAACACGAAAAGATTGTCCCATGCGGATCACGCTTCAGCGTCTACTGCACCAGCAGCGCCAAACCATCGAAGCCCTTGCGCTTATGCGGAGCTCCGCATAACCGCAAGGGGGCCGACGGCCTCGCCGCGCTGGTGCGTGAGCAACTCCGGCATGATCCGTTCTCGGGAACGATTTTCGTCTTCCGTTCGAAGCGCGCAGACCGCTTGAAGATCCTGGTCTGGGATGGCACCGGACTGGTGCTGCTGTGGAAACGTCTCGAGCAGAACGCGTTCCGCTGGCCGCCGATCAGCGATGGTGTGATGCGGCTGTCCGCCTCGCAGCTCGCAGCGCTGATGGACGGCCTGGACTGGTCGCGTCTGCATGCCCACGACGTTGCGCAGCCGTCAGCGGCATCATGAGCGCTTCGACCGATTGAATCGTGCGCGCTTCGTATGCCACAACATCGCGCGAATCAGATCGAGTGGTGATGTGGACGACGTCACGGATCAGCTTCCTTCCGATATCGACGCGCTGCAGGCGCTGGTGACGGCGGCGCGCGCGGAGCGCGATGCTGCGATCGCAATGTGCGACGCTGCGATCACGGCGCGCGACCACGCGCTGTCGCAGATGGACCGGCTGCGCCACCTCCTGCGGCAGCTGCAGCGCGCGCAGTTCGGGCGCCGCTCGGAGAAGCTCGATCCGGAACAACTGCAGCTGGCGATCGAGGATATCGAGCAGGCCGTGGCCGCCAACGAGGCGGCCGAGGACAAGAAGGATCCCGCGGGCGCTCGCCAGCGCGCCGAGCAGCGCCGCGCCCATCGGGGTTCGCTTCCGCCCCATCTGCCGCACATCGACGTGACGATTGCACCGGAAGACACCAACTGCCCGTGCTGCCATGCGGCAATGCACGTGATCGGCGAGGAGACGTCGAAGCGGCTCGACGTCGTTCCGGCGCAGTTCCGCATGATCGTCACGCATCGTCCCAAATATGCCTGCCGGGCCTGCACGGGTGGCGTGGTTCAGGCGCCGGCACCGGAGCGGCTGATCAAGGGCGGGCTGCCCACCGAGGCGATGGTCGCCCACGTGCTGGTTGCCAAATATGCCTGGCATCTGCCGCTCCATCGGCAGGCCCAGATGCTGCTGGCGCAGGGCATCGACATCAAGCGCGCCGTGCTGGCGTTCTGGGTGGGCTATGCCGCCGCGGAGCTTCATCCGCTGTGGCGGCGGCTGCGCGAGATCATTCTGACCGCGAGCAAGATCGCAGTCGACGAGACCATGGCGCCGGTGCTTGAGCCCGGCCGCGGCCGCACCAAGAAGGGCTTCTTCTGGGCGATCGCGCGCGACGATCGCCCCTGGGGCGGGGCCGATCCGCCGGCGGTGGCCTACACCTACGCCCCCGGTCGTGGCGCCATCCACGCGCTCGAACTGCTCGACGGCTATCGCGGCATCGTGCAATGCGACGGCTATGCCGCCTACAAGACCCTTGCCAACGGTCCCGCTGGCGAGGCGATCACGCTTGCCTTCTGCTGGTCGCATCTGCGCCGCCGCTTCTACGACGTCGCCGAGAACGGTCCAGCACCGATCGCGAGCGAAGCGCTGGCGCGGATCGCCGCCCTCTATGGCATCGAGAAGACGATCAGCGGCCGCAGCGCCGAGGAGCGGCGCGCGATACGCCAGGAGCGCAGCAAGCCCATCGTGCTGGCGCTCGAGACCTGGTTCGAGCTGCAGCTCACCCGCGTCTCCGGCAAGGCCAAGATCGCCGAGCACATCCGCTACGCCCTGAACCACTGGGACGGGCTCACGCGGTTCCTCGACGACGGCCGCATCGAGCTCGACACCAACATCGTCGAGCGAAGCATCCGCCCCCTCGTTCTGAACCGCAAGAATGCGCTGTTCGCCGGACATGATCAGGGCGCGGAGAACTGGGCCTGCATCGCTTCGCTGATCGAGACCTGCAAGCTGTGCGGCGTCGAACCGCAGGCCTATCTTACCGACGTCCTCACCAGGCTGGTCAATCTCTGGCCGGCCTCGCGCCTCGACGAGCTCATGCCCTGGGCCTGGGCCAAGCAGCACGCCAGCCAGCTCGCCGTCTGACGCCGGGATCGCGACCGTACCGGCGCCGCTCCTTGCCGCCGGCCCGGTGCCCCGGTCGCGCGCGGCCTTGCGCCAGGCCGACAGCTGCGATGGCGACAGACCATGACGACGCGCGACCTCCGAAACGACAGCCCCGGGCGCCTGCGATTCCGCAACGATCCGTGCCTTGCTCTCCGCGCTCCACCGCCGGCGCCTGAGCCCAGCAGGTGACACCTCGACTGATCCAAACCCGGCCGGCACAGACCTGATGCAGCGAGGAAGCGCAAGTAGCCTCGGAGCGCGCTGGTCATGGTCCCGATGTGGCTGGGAGAGCATCGCTGCGCCTCCGCGAGCACCGCCGCGCGAATGGTGGTGGCGCTGTAGGCCTGCGGATCAGTGCCGAGGGCGACCAAGAGGCGCTTGACCATGCGGCCCTGTCTAGAGACCGATCGTTCCGACAGGCCACGATGTACAGATAGCCATCGCTGGTAATCCACGATTTGCGGATGGACGATCTCAGCTGGGCCAGGCGCCACCGTTGCGGCAACACCGCGCTCGGCGAGAAACGCGACGAACCGACCCGCACGCTTCACGTACTTCGCCGAGACTCTGTCCCACTGGCGGCCGCCAACGCACCGGCATTGATGGCGAGCAAAGCGCTCCACCGCTCCCTCGCCTATGCCGTCCAATTGGAGGCCAGCGTCGTGGACCCAGGCAGCAAAGTGCCGAGCGGAATCCGTATACCCCCTGATCGTCAGGTCGCTGTGCGCCAGAGTCCTGAGGCTGCAAGCGAACTCTGAAATCCATGGCGTCAAAAACCCGGCGTCCATCAGAACCGCCCGCGGAGCCGTCCCCTTCGTGCTCACCATATCGTTCCTCCTTGAGATGCGTTGCGCACCACAGGGAGGGCCTAATTATGCTGACTGAAAAGCCTGATCGAGCGGTCACAACCTATTGACATATTGATATTATGCCCGCGGGAAGCGACCTCGACTCCGCATAATCCTGCGCTTCACATAATTGCGCATATCGGTATGGTCGGTGGCAAGCTAGACCCGTGTGCCGGAGGGGACCGGGATCATCGCTTGCCCGCCCGCAGCGCCGCTATCACCGCCGTCACGGTCGCAGCATCCGCAGCCCCGCTGATGCGGATCCGGGTCTCAGCGCCGAGCTCGACCTCGATCAGTCCCTGTGTCCGGCTTGCCGCGACCGGCGGCTCGGCCGCAATCGTCACGGCGGCAAAGCCCGGCGCGGAAGTTGGCTTGCCACACTGCTGCTGACGCCAGCGAAACACCTGGCTGGCATGAACCCCGAACGTCCGCGCCACACCCAGGATCGTCGCTCCCGGCTCCAGCGCCGCCGCCACGACGCGCTCCTTGTCCGCCTGCGACCAATGCCGTCGCCGCCGCAGGTCATTCTCGCTTTCAGCGCCTCCAACGCGCTGAATTACCGATCCTCTCGCGCAGCGCTTCGTCTGGACTCCGAGCGGGCACGATTGCGTGACGCATTTCATGTGCGATGAGTTAGATCGCTTCACCTGTCGAGTTCGCAAACCCCGAGTGGAGTCACGACGGCATCTTCGGACCGAGTTCAATCCACAAGGGAGAGAGTCCGGGTCCAAGGTCGGACAAGCTCGATGCGCTGCCACGCCGCCGGGCTGCTCTCCGAGAACCGCTCGAAAAGGTATCCGCCAGCCAGATGAATCGATGCGTCCAACTTCCCGAAATGCCGGGGGACACTGTCAATGGCCTTCCTGGCTTCATGCAAATCGCTCAAATTGACGCCTCCCAGCGCGATGAAGTCCGTCGCTAGGGAACTGTCGGATTCGCCAAGATCGATGCTGGCGACGGATGCGCCCCGCGAGCGGGCCAGCTCGACCACACTCCTTCCAAGGGCACCAAGGCCGCCCGCGACAGTAAGTACCCTTCCCTTCATGGTCGAAGACCTCACGCATAGGATAACTGAAACGGCCCGGTATCCGGTACCGGATCGGGATTCTGATCGTCAATTGGCGATCCGATCTCACCTCATCGGGTCGTCCGCAACTTCGCCCAGCGCCGACTTCGTCCGATGGATCGCGGAAACTGCCGCCAGGCCCAGCAGGACGAGCGCTCCAGCTGCAATTGTCCCAAGGGTCGGATCGCTTCGATACGCAAATACGGCAACCCCGCTACCGGTCGCCACCGCGGTTTGAAACGTAACACTCAGCAACCCGTTGATCGCTCCACGCTGCGAGGGGCCTACCAGGGTCATCAACGAAGAGACGGTCACGGCGAGGAAAGTGCTACGCGCGGCAAAGAACAACATGAAGAGAGCGGCTTGCAGGATGAGGGCGGCACCGAACCACTTCATCGCTATGATCGAGAATGCCATGACCGCGGCCATCCATGCTCCAAGCACGACGATGCTCGCGTCCTTGGCTGCTCCTCTGTTCAAGGCAGCGGCAGACAGTACGGACCCAAGGCCGCCAAACACGAATACTATTGCGGCCTGCGTCGAAGACGTGCCTTGATCGTGGAGCCAGGAGGGATACATCGCCATGAACAGACTGGTTGCCATTGCGCAGAAACAATACGAGACCAGCGTACGGCCGACGGGTTGGTGAATTGCCGTGTCCCTGAGGTGTCTAAACTGCTTAACCAGGCCGTCACCTCGGCCAGTCGCGGGCTCCCGGATCGCCGTCAGGTACGAACGCGCGGCCAACGCGACCGCAACGGCAAAGACTGCCATGATGAGAACGAACAGGCGCCAATGGCCGATGCCGCCAAACAACGTGCATAGCGGCTGCCACAGGAGTGGCGCCGCGGACGATCCCCCCAAAATGAGTGCCGTGACGCGGGCTCTCTGATCTACCGCAAAGCGATCGCCCACCGAAGGAAAGATCGCCGAAGCGACCATGGCCATACCGATGGCACACACCGCTCGTGCGAGGATGATCCCGATCGCGGAGTCCACCGTAGCCATGGCCACGAATGACAGGGAACAAACGCTTGAACCGACGGTGAGGAACATTCCTCGTTCATATCTGTCGGAAAGGACCCCGGCAACGAGGTTCGCGGGTATCGCCACGAGAGAAAAGCACGCCAGGATCAAGGCAGCGTCCGCGTCGGACATCGTCACGTCCTGACGCACATAGGGCAGCAACATGGGCATGATCGTGACGTTGCCGATGACGAGCATATATCCCGCGACGAGCAGACCTTCGACCATCACAACGTCCCACCCACCGTTCGCCAATGCGCGCCATCCATGTACCAAGAGGCCAACATCATTCTTCCCGCTCTATGCTCGACTGGCAGGCCCATCGCGACGATCTTCATGGCTTGCTCGCGCCCCTCCCTCAAACGCTGACGGTCCTCGTCCCTATCTGCTTCCCTTTGCCGCCGACGCGAATCCCACTTATCGCTCCATCACTCACGTCAAGGACGGCAACGATCTCACTTGGAGTCGAAGGCTCCATGTGTCGTCCCTGTTCAATGCGAATTGACGGATAAGAATGGATCCTCTTGGCATGCAGATAGCAGGCCAGCGAGCCGGCAGCCATCCCAGTGGCGGCTTCCTCGGGAATTCCATAGGCTGGGGCAAACATCCTGGACACGACATTGGTGTCGTCGCGACTTGATAGGGCGAACGGATAGAAGCCGACGATATCAAGCCGCTCGCTGAGCTCTGTCATCGCCTCCACATTCGGCCAACATTCGCTCAACGCGGTCTCGTCAACGCATGGCACGAGCAAGAACCGAAGGCCCGTGCTCGCAATCACAGGAGTCACCTCTCCCGAAGGGCGCACGGAGGCGATCCTTAAGGCTTCTTGGACCTCGTTTAGGGATACTCCATAGGCAGCATCGAGCCGGTCCTCAAAGACCGGAGCTTGCTGCTGCATATAGACGGCGTTGTCCTGCCAGCTGATGCGAAGCGGGGTGCCTGGCGTCTCCAGCACAACCTCGGAAGCCTGAATCTGTGCGGTATTCCAGAGGTGCCAGAAGGCGGCGATCGTCGCGTGCCCACAATACGCAATTTGGCGGACCGGAGTATAGAACCAGCAACGATATCGCGAGGGCGCGACCTCACTTATGAAGGCTGTTTCGCTCAGATTCATAGTCGTGGCTATGCTCTGCATCTGCCGATCAGAGAGCGGCGCAGATTGCGCGACCACCGCTGCAGGATTTCCTCCGAGTCCATCTTTCAAGAACGCAGCAACCACAGTCACGTCACATTTCACGACAGAACCTCGCTCGCAGCAACTCCACCCACCGCGGCGAGACGCCATGTGACCCGCGAATGCAGCTGATCGAAGGCCGAATAGCCACCACGCTCGGCACCGAGGTCAACGCGCTGTCGCGACGAACGATCGGATGCGGCTGCGCGCCGGGTCCCACGACATGATGCACATCCGATGAGCACCCGGCTTTTCGCGACAGACTGTATGGTGCTGGCGCGCCCTTCCACTTCGATGCCAACTCATCAGGAAACTTTTTGCGCACGCGCTCTCGACTCCCACGGTCATAATGATTACACACCTGCATACTACCTAACAGAGTCATCGTGTCAAATAACATCCTGAGGTGTTAGCTATGGATTTTGGGGCAACGTTGCGTTTTGTTTCCGCGATCAACGAACTGCGTCGTGACTTCAACCCCTACATTGCAGGCCGCGGAAAGGTACCACAACCTCTGACTGAAGCAATATCTCGTACAGCTCGTGCCTTTCGCGACGATGCTGTAACGCGCGCTTTCGCAGATGAAGTTTCGGCAACTTCCGATGGCGTTTGGGATTTTTCGCGAACGCGGGCCGCCATTGACGCGACGAGTAGCACCTTGATCATCGGCGCTCTTCAGAACCCGTACAACGAGCTTCAGGGACTTGATTGCCTCATCCTTGAGCAATTATCGCCCGACCCTGAATTTCTCGAGACGTATCCCGGCAGCTTTGCGCGCGTCATCGCGCTAAAAGCGTCAAGCGACGGGTTCTCTCCTAACAGTTGTGTGGCACTTTTTGGCGAACACTTCGTGACGCCACAGGGCGGCGTCGAGCAACACAACAAGGCCTGCTACTTCGTCGACAGATTTGTCGCCCGCTATAACAAGATCACAAAGATGTTGATTACCAATTATCTTCATTCAGGTTCGATGCCGCTGGCACGTAAGGCCGACGACAAGGTTATCCTGCGAGCGATGTGCGTCTGGCTGCACATGCATGAGTATAGCCATCGGACCGGGAATATGCCCCTGCCCGAGTTTCTCGACTTCAAGACACCTCGGGACGCGGCTTCACTCGAAGAACTCCGGGTCGACGTGCTGACCGTGCTCGCCTGTTACGAAATGGCGATGCGTGGTCATCCGCAGGCTGCAGCCTATGCCGAGATCGTCTTTACCGAGCGGTGCTTCAGATACGCTGTGCAGTACGACATCAACCAGAACTACGACGCCCGCGGCTGTGCGATCCTGTTCAATTGGCTGGTCTCCCTTGGCTCGATCAAGGACAGCCCGAACGGACTTGTCGTGGCTGCCCTGCCGGAGCTCGTGTCGGCGCTCCGACGGATCATCGCGACGATAGATGCGCTCGAAGAGACCCTCATAAGGGCAGATCGAGCCACCAACGCGGCAGAAAAGACGCGACTGGTCCGGACTCATCTCGACTGGCAAGGCCCAGCCACTAAGTACGTTCAGCATCCGCTGATGCTTCGCATCACGAACGACATGGCGGACCAGGATCTGCGCTTCGCTTACGCAAGCTGAGGGTTGATGGGATCAATGTCTATCGGTTATCGAGCGGAGCAGTTTCAACGGGGTAGCGATGTATCGCTGCCCTATCGCGCGACCTTGTTGAACGAGATCAACTCGGTCATTTCGGAGAACTGGATCGTGCATGCGCCCCACTGGTCGGAGGCGCATTCTCCCTTTCATGACGACTTTGGGATCATGCTGGTCTGGCACGGTCCCGCGCTGTGCGCCTACACGATCTACCAGCGCTTTCTGATCGATGCGCACCCCGTGATCTACAGAAGCAGTACGGCCATTCGCCCCGAGCACCAAAGGCGTGGCTTGTACGGCAGGCTCACGGATTTTGTGCTGTCCGACGCGACGCTCGCCTCGGCTCCTCCGGACGGTCGGTTCATGGCATGGCGAACGCGAAGCCCGGTCGTGTGGCGTTCGTTGTCACGCCTCTGCAACCGGGTCGCGCCATCGCTGGCCGACAGCGAAGAGCATGTGCATGATCTGGTCTCCATCGCGGATCAGCTCAGCGCCAAGCTCTATCCAAAGCAGATCCTTGAGCAACCAAGCCTGATCATGCGCGATGTTTATGGACATATCACGTACCGGACCGAGCCAAGATGCGATTCCGATATCGCGTTGAACGAATGGTTTGGCTCCAACTTGGGGGCGTCATGCGATTCGGTGTTTTCGGTGGGCGCCCTTGATGCGCGTTGCAGCTATCGGCCGACGTGATGGCCCCATCAACATCCTGGAATACGGTACCTGGCCCATTGTGGGTCTTTGCCTATGGGTCGCTGATGTGGGATCCATGCTTCGAATACGATGATCGACAGCATGCCAGGCTCTGCGGCTATCATCGCAGCCTGTGCATCTGGTCGACGGAAGTCCGAGGCACGCGGTTGCAACCCGGGCTAGTCCTCGGACTCCGCGAGGGACGCTCCTGTGACGGTCTTGCGTTCCGCATCGCCACCGCCAACGTTGCCACGGCTCTATCTAGGTTGGCAGACCGAGAACTCGATTCCTCCGCTTATCTGCCGTGTTTTGCACCCGTGCAACTGGGTGAAGGATCGCAGGTCGTCCCCTGCCTCGTCTTCGTCGCGAACACGGAGAGCGAGCACTTCGCCTACGAGCTGGCGTCGGAGCAGACTGCCGCGATCGTATCACGCGCAGTCGGAGCGGCCGGGAAGAATGTGGACTACGTCCATCGGTGTTGGGAGGCCTGCCTTGGCTTATCGATCCACGACACGGACTTGCAATACGTGATCTCAGCGCTCGCCGCCGGCCTCGAATATCAAGAGATACGCCCATGCCGCATCTGCTCTTGATAGATGGTCTCCGGACCCTGGCCATCCACAATCAACGCATCAACGATAGGCTCCTGAATTTATCGATCGAGTTGTCCGAGGTGGATCTCCTGGCAGATCGCGGAGCTTTCTTTGGTTCCATATTCAACCATTGGAATCATCTGATGTTTGGCGATCTTATGCTGCTCCGTCGCATACGAGATGGGTCTCCTGGCAGCGACGTTCTTGACGAACTCGCGACATTCCCAACTCCAAAGACGCCACGGGATGTTTACTATCACGATATGGTGACCCTGGCACACAACAGACGTCGCCTTGATAGTTTGCTGGTCAAATGGGCAATGAGTGTCCCTGGTCCCACACTTGGGCAGAAACTACGTTACACTTCCACGGAAGGTGATCCTATCGTCATTGCACGCGGCAAGTTGGCTCTGCATCTATTCATGCATCAATTGCATCATAGGGGTCAGCTGACGACGCTGCTCAGCCAATTGGGCATTGACTATGGGAGTACTGACATGCCTTTGATTGTGCCCGAGGCGCTGGATAGCCTCTGCTGGAGTCGGTGAATGCTCAAAGGTGAGACGATGGCGCGATGCAGTGCATCGGACGCCTTGGCAACCGGGCTTCGGGGACTCCCCTTGAAGCTGGATCGGCTGACCTTACGACCGCCGACTTTTGATGACGTCAAGCCAATGTTCAACCGCTGGGCAACCGATCCTGAGGTTGCTCGCTATCTAATTTGGGCTCCTCACAAGTCGGACGTGGAAACGCACCAATTTCTGAGCTGGGCTATCGATCAGTGGTCCACAGGTCCCGAATACTGCTGGATGATCTGCCCTCATTGCTCAAGTGATCCAGTGGGCACAATCTCATTGCGAGACGAGGGCTACAAGGCGTCGGTCGGGTTTGCGCTATCACGGGCGTTCTGGAATCGTGGATTTGTGTCGGAGGCCGCGTTCGCTCTCATAGCGCTGGCCTTTTCGTCAGGTCGGATTCACCGCGTTTCGGGGGTCTGCGATGTCGATAACCATGCGTCTGCTGCAGTCATGCAGAAGGTCGGCATGACGCTGGAGGGACGATTGCGCTCGTGGCTCGTGCATCCTGTTCTTGGCAGTACTCCGAGAGATTGCTTATCCTTTAGCATTACGAAGGATGACTGGAAACTACACGCTCGAAACTAAGCTAGTATGGTGTCAGAGTAGCAACTGCGCGGCGACAATCAAGATGAGAGTTCGTATTGCCTCATCCAGGTTTGTTCCCGACCCGATTTTCGGGTTTTTCTGTCGAGTGACGCGATGCCGCGCATCGCGCAACTGTTCTTTCCGGCATGGCAGGCCGATGGCGGCGCGCGCAGGCGCCGTCAAGGTTGGCCGTCGCACCGACGTCGAGGCTGGCGCCGACGTTGGCAGGCCACACCTTGACGGTGACGAGCACGACGCCATGCTCGGTCCATCCGGATGGACTTCAGGTTTGTAGATTTACAGCGATCTTTGCTCCGGGATGCTATGCGTCCGCAGCAGCCTCGGAGACACTTTGATCTCGGCCGAACACGAGTTCATGTGCCACGGCGCTCCGCCAGATCTTCAAGCGCCGTTGTACGGTGCGCACGAGCCGGTCCGGATATTCTCCGGGGTGCTCAGCCTGCAATCGGTCGAGCAACTGCCGACCAGACAGGGATGGATCGGCGTGGAACCAGGACTGCAGATCATCCGTCACTGCGACGAGAGGGTCGGGGCGGCGCCGGCTGCGCTTTGCTTTCGGCTTTGGCTGAGATGTCGGGCGAATCTCCCCACCTTGCCAGGCGGTTCGCAGGCCGGCGACGAAGCTGTCGAGCGGCACCGTCGGCTTCGACCTCGAGGTCTCGACCGACGCGTGGTCAACCACGTCCGCGAGCGCGACAAGCCCTTGTTGTGCGCCGCGGATCTCAGCTAATAGCCGAACCGGATCGAGATCGGCGCGAAGCTCCGCGATGCGCTTGCGCGACGAGGCGTCCACACGAGGATCAGTGAGCAGGCGGTCGCACGGCGTCAGTGGCTTGTGATAGCGCTTTTTCACCTGCGCTCCGTTGCGCGTTTTCTCGGCGAGTTTGAAGCACGGCTGGAAGGCGTTCACGAACAGTCGAGCCAGCGCGTAGAGCTTTGCAAGTTGCTCAGCCGCGGCGATCCCTTCGTATCGGCGGTATCCGACTATGCGCCGAACGATGTCGCCGTTCTTCTGCTCGACGTGAGCCTGATCGTTCTTGCGATAGGGTCGGCATCGTGTGAACTCGATCTTCTCGGCAGCGCAGTAGTTACGCACCGTCTCGTTGATGAACACTGTATCGTTGTCCGTGTCGAAGCCGAGCAACGGGAATGGAAGTCGACGGCGGACCTCGCGAAGCACATCCACTAGCACGGTCTGCTCACGAACCAGCAGCGGCGCCAACTCAGTCCAGCCTGATGCGATATCCGTGATCACCAGCGTCTGCACGAACGATCCTCGCGCCACAGGACCGGAATGCGCGACAAGATCCGCTTCCACAAATCCAGGAGGAGGATCGTGCCAGTCCGAAAATGTGCGTACGGGGATCGAGCGACGGATCGTCGAGATGGCGCCGGATCGCCGACGCCGTGGGCTGCACTGCTCGCGCTGTGGCCGCAGCGCTCGATCAATCGTGGCCGCGCTCATCCGCAAAAGCGACATACGCAACTCGGTGGTGAGCGCCAGGTGGCCGTGGCGCTCCATCGCCTCGATCAGTGTCGGAATGATCGCCTTCAGGCGCTTGCCACATACCCGGTCCGACGCTTCCCAAAGCACGATCAGCGCCTCGCGCTCGGCTTCTCCGTAGATGCGCCGTGATGGCCGCGGAGCCGCCCGCTTACTGCGCGATAGGCCGGCCCGCAATACGCGCATCGCGTGCTTCCGATGATAGCCTGCGGCAGCCGCAAACTCGTCGATGATCCTCTTCTTATCAGCCCGGCTGCTTCCTCTGTAGCGCTCGCTCACCGCTGCCAACAACTCGTCCCTTGTCGCCATGCTGATCCGCCTCATTCCGCCCTCCGCCCGGCTCCCGGGGCGGGAGCAGCTCAAGGGAGGCAACAGTCATGATTCGGGAGCATTTCTGGTGAGGCAATGCGGAGTTCTCATCCTGATCGTCGCGCTACACAGGACGAGCCGAAGCAGTATGACCTGCCCCTAAGGGGCAGGGCACAATCGGTTCTCGGCACTCTTGAAAGCCTGTTCACCGGGGAGGCTGGGCCCGGCCGTCAAGCGTAGCCATTACGTAGGTCGCGATAGGTGCAGAGACGGGCTTATACCGCTGGCGCCTCAGTGCCCTGATTAAGAATGTCGAGGTAACGCACGTAAGCATACACGCGAGCAACGCAAACACCGCGGCCAGCGGCGCGCTGGCGTGCTCGGCGTCAATGGCCAAATCTTCCGCAAATAACCGGCATTGCTAGCGGCGACCGTCACGGCAGTGGCGGTCGCTCGAGCATTTCCCCCACTTCGCGCAAGCGTTACCTTCGGCCAAGACCCGAAAGGGCTTGGGTACGGCGTCTTTGCCGGATTAGCGCCCGGTCGCCCTGCGACGCACCCTAGGAGAGTGGAGGGCACACCCGAAGAGATTCAAACTCCTGCGCCGTCACGCGGCCCATGATCCAACTCATCCGTCCCGGCGGTTAAACCGGGACGGTGAGTGAGTTATGACAGAAGTGGTTGCGGGGAGGCGCAACCAACGATACCGACATTCACTTGCGCCAGCGGTCTGACGGCAGTTGACCGCGTTCATCCCCCGGAATCGAAAGCACAGTTGCACGCCCATGGCGCAGCTTCATGTGGCTCCCGATGCCATCCGCCACCTCGAGCGGCTAAATCGCGATACGGCGAACGGCCTGATATCGACCGGCGCGTCCTTGCCCGCAACGAGATCGGCAATGATGCGTCCCGTGATCGGGCCCGATGCCAGGCCGACATGTCCATGGCCGAAGGCGTGGAAGATATCGGGAGATGCAGAGGACGCTCCGATAACCGGACGGCCATCCGGCGTCGAGGGCCGATGCCCCATCCAGCGCTCGACTTTCAGGCGCTCGCGTGGCCCCAGCGCCGGATAGGTCTTCAGCGCGTGTTGGACGAGGATCTCGACGCGACTCCAATCCGGCTCGGCATCGACATGCGTGAGCTCGACCTGGCCTGCGAGCCGCAGGCCGGCAGCGGTCGGCGTGTTGGCCATTCGTCCATCGCTCGGCATGATCGGAAATCGCGGGCCGGCCTGCGGTGACGCAATCACGCCGTGGTAGCCGCGCTCGCTCACGAGCATGACGCGATCGCCGGCGGCACGCGCGAGCGCCTTGGAGCGGATGCCGCCGCAGATCACCGCACGGTCGCAGTCGACCTGGCCTCGATCGGTCGTCACCGCCTTGAGACGGCCGTTCGCCAGCACGAAGCCGTCGGCGTGCGCGCGGACGAGAACCCCGCCTCGCGCACACACGGCCTGCACGATCGCAGCTACATAGGCGCCGGGGTCGGCGCAATACGCGCCGTCCTCGACCAGGACGCCGAAGCGATAGCCGGGACTGAGATCCGGCTCGCGGCGCCGCAGTTCCTCAGATTCGAGCTCGCGCCATTGCAGCCCGTTGTCCTTTCGAAGTCGCCAGGCGAGACCTTCCTCCTCGAACGCCTCGCGATCGCGATAAGCATAGAGCAGGCCGGTGCGACGGATCAGATCGGGCCGTCCGATCTCCTCCGCCAACAGGGCATGGCGCTGCGGACCATCGCCCAGGATCGATGCGAGCACGCCCGCCGTATGCTCGACCTTCTGACCGGTCCAACCGGCTGCAAGGAAGCGCAACAGCCACGGCGCCAGCGAAGGCAACGCGGTCCAACGCAGCACCAGCGGTCCGCTCGGATCGAGCAGATAGCCCGGCACCTTGCGCCAGAGACCGGGCATCGACATCGGGATGATCGACGCGGGGCTGATCCAGGCACCGTTTCCATAGCTCGCCGCCTGGGGTCCGCCGGGCTCATCCGGCTCGATCAGCGTGACGGCATGTCCGACTTTGATCAGTTCCCAGGCCGTGGCGGCGCCGACGATGCCGGCGCCGATCACTGCGATGCGCAGCGGCTTCTGACTCTGTTGCATTCGAAGCTGAGTCCTTGCGTGATCACGCGTTGGCCGCGGCTGCCGGCAACCGGCCGCTATGGAAATGACTGAGGAAGGCGCGTGTCGCGGCCTCCCGCGGCGTATCGATCACCTGTCGTGCCGGCCCGTCCTCCACCACCACGCCATCGCGCATGAAGACCACAGTGTCGGCCACCTCGCGCGCGAACGCCATTTCGTGCGTCACGAGCACCATCGTCATGCCCTCAGCCGCGAGCTGGCGAACGACCGCCAGCACTTCGCCGACGAGCTCAGGATCGAGCGCCGACGTCGCTTCGTCGAACAACATCACCTCCGGCTTCATCGCCAGCGCACGGGCGATCGCGACGCGCTGCTTCTGGCCTCCGGACAGCTTGTCCGGGGCAACGTCGGCCTTGTCTCGCAATCCGACCTTGTCCAACAACGCCAGCGCCGTCTGGCGCGCCTCGTCCGGCCGAACTTTCAGGACGGTGACGGGCCCCTCCATCACGTTCCGGATGACCGACATATGCGGAAACAGGTTGAAGTTCTGGAACACCATGCCGGTTCGCGCACGAAACGCTGCGAGGTCCTTGTCGCGCGGCAGTTGATGCCCGTTCGTGAAGTCCATGGTGCTTCGACCGACGCGAATGACTCCGCTTTCCGGGAGGGTCAGCAGATTGAGGCACCTGAGCAGCGTGGACTTGCCCGAGCCGCTCGGCCCGATCAGCGCAACGACGCCGCCGCGGGGCACGCGCAGGGAAATATCCTTGAGCACGCTCACCGCTCCGAAGGACTTTTTCACGTGGATGAGCTCGATCATCGCGGCATCGGACATGGGAGCATTCGCCTCGCTCGTTGACATCGGCCGACCTCAATGCGCGAGGCGCGCTTCGAGCACGCGCGCGACACGGGTCATCGGGAACAGGATGATGAAGTAGATCACAGCGATCATCGTGTAGGTCTCGAGCGGCCGGTAGGTCGCCGACGTGATCAGCTGCCCCTGATACAGCAGGTCCGGCACCGCCAGCACCGAGAGAAGCGAGGTGTTCTTCAGCTGCAGCACGGCCTGGTTGACCAGCGGCGGAATCATCCGCTTCAACGCCTGTGGCATCACGATGCGCCGCATCAGGTCGAAACGGCGCATGCCGAGGGCGCGCCCGGCGTCCCACTGGCCGGGATCGATCGACACGATGCCGCCGCGAATGATCTCCGAATAGAACGCGCCGCCATAGAGGCTCAGCGAGATGAAGGCCGCCACCGCGGGCGACAGCTCGACGCCGATCAGAACCGGGAGCGCGTAGTAGATCCACACCAGCTGAACCAGCACCGGCGTACAGCGGAAGATCTCGACCAGCATCACCAGCGGTGACGAGATCAGCCGTATGTTGGACAGGCTTGCGATCGCCACGATGCAGCCGACGATGAATCCGGCGACGGCGGTGAGAATGGTGAAGCCGATCGTATAGGCCGTGCCGACGCCGATCAGCTTGCTGTATTGCAGAAGGAAGCCGAAGCTCCACTCGTAATGCATCTCGCCTATCCCATACCAAATGATTGCGAATAGGCGGTCTGGGTCAGTCCCGAATAGAACCAGCGCCCGAGTGTAATGACATCGTAGACCGGCAATCCGAATTCACGCGACACCTCGGCGGAAAACGGCGGCAGATTGGTACATTCGAACACGATGGCACCGATGTTCGGATGACCGGAGAGAAGTGCCTGGACGGCCGCGAAGACGTCGCGCCGCAGCCATTCGCGATCATAAGGGCGATCGCCTTCGATATGCGCGCGCAACGCCCCGTCTGGAGGAAGTCCGACCCGCGGCGTGCCCGGATCGGCGCCGACGGCAACGAAGTGTCTCTCCGTCAGAGCCTTCGCATCGTAGGTGACGACGCCCGCTCGGCGGCCGGCCGAAAGGCAGCGCTCGACGATAGGTAATTGCAGAAGGCTGGAGGTTGCGAGCGGCAGCTTCATCCGCGCGGAAAGCTCGCGCTGTCGCGCAGCCAGAAAGCCGCACGAGGTTGCGAGTCCGATGGCCCCCTCCGCATGCAGCTCGTCGCCGGCTCTGACGAACGCATCCATGAGGTCGGCGTCATCGCCACCGACGATCTTACGGGCGGATGCGCCTGGAACGATCTTGAAGATCACGTCGAACGGCCAGCTTGCGGAATGGCCGACGTCCCCCGGCGGACGGTGGATCGCTGCATCGAGCATGATGATGCCGAGCGGAGGATGTCGTTCATTCTGCGTCAAGCCGTATTCCTTCAACATCGCTGCGGGCCAGCTCAGCGTGGCCCTGACACAAAACTGCCCGCGTCAGACGTGGACGCGGGCAGATCGATGGACAGCATCAGAACTGGAGACCAGGAGGAATATCCTGCTCCTGGATGTTCACCAACGAAAGACTCCCCAGGATCCATTCGCGCAACGCGCCGAGGGCACGGCTATATTCCAGCCAGTTGTCGACATAGGTGCGGAAACGGGTATCGGAATCGACACGCACTCCGCAGCAGGTCGGCTGCGCGGCCACCGGCGTCGGGATGATGACCTTGCCGACCTTCGCGTTCTTCTTGACGGTCACCAGCGACAGCATCGCGACCTGGATCAGGCAGTCGGCGCGGCCGGATTGCACCGCCAGCACGGCCTCATCCGGCGACTTGAGAGCAACCAGCGTCGCCTTCGGCAGGGTTCGCCGCGCGTAGAGATCGTGCGTAGAGCCGATGTCCACAGCCACTTTCACCTCCGGCTTGTTGAGGTCATCCCACGATTTCGGCTCGAAGCCGGACTTCGCGATGATGGTAAACGTGTTGTTCATGATCGGGCGGGTGAATTCCACGATCAGGGCCCGTGACGGCGTCGGGCTCAGTCCGAACATGATGTCGATCTTATTGGCCTGGAGATCCAGCACCGAGTTGCCCCAGGTCGACTCGATGATCTCGACCTCGGCCTCCATCGCCTTGGCGAGTTCGGTCGCCATGCTCACGCAGAAGCCCGACCATTGCCCGGTCGCGATGTCCTTGTGGTAGTAGGGCTCGGTACCGACGATACCGGCAATCCGAAGCTTCTTGGTCCGGCGAATTTGCGCGAACGTGCTCTCCGGTTGCGACTGCGCGAGGGCCGGCGATGCGACCGAGCCAGCTGCGAGTGCGGCCGCGGCTGCGCCAAGTCCCACGAGCGATCCGATGTCGCGACGATTAACCATTCTCAAACTCCCCCTGTAGGTGTTGAACTCAGGACGTCGCGCGTCGATACCGCGGGACAAGACACATTCATGCAGCTCTCTTGCTAGCAAAGCGAGCGGCAAAGTCACCCGTTTCGGAGCTGCGGGCCTCCCTGGCCAGCCGGCTGCCTTCACGGGTGGACAGGAAGTCCGACAGGCTCGCATCCTCCTGGCGCACAAAGCCCTTCGCCGGAAGCTTGCCCGCGAGAAACAGCTCGACCATCGCGACACAGCCCGCGGCCGTCGTCAGTTGGATGGCCCCGAGCTCGGGCCGGCCATCGTAGCGCAGGACGATGCTGTCCTCCTCCATGCGGCCGTTACGCTCGCCGATGCCGGTGACGAAGATCACGACGACGTCCTTGTGCGTGAACGGGGCGGCGCGGTTGAGAATGCGGCGCATCGTTTCCCGGTCGTCCGCCAGCCCCAGACCCTGCAGCAGCAGCTTCATGATCTCGGCATGCCCGGGGTAGCGCAAGGTCTTGTAGCTCATGTCGCGAACCTTGCCCGCCAGGGTCTCCGTCAAGGTGCCGAGGCCGCCCGAGGTGTTGAAGGCCTCGTAGGCGACGCCGTCGATCATCACGCCCTCGACCCCCTCCAGCGCGGGTACCGCAATCGGCTTGCCGTCGAAAACGATCTCGCACGGATTGCAGTACTCGTTGATCAGGCCATCGATGGACCAGGTCACGTTGTAACGCAAGGCATTGGTCGGATAGAGCGGCAGCGCGCCGACGCGCATCTTGATGGTCTTCACGCTATCGAACCGCGATGCCATCTCGGCCCCGAGCACGCAGATGAAGCCCGGCGCCAGGCCGCATTGCGGCGCAAACATCACGTCGGCGCCCGCTGCAAGGTCCTTGATGTAGGCGGTCGTGGCGACGTCCTCGGTCAGGTCGAAATAGTGTGTCCCGGTCTCCGCGGCGATCTGCGCAATGCCACGGTTGAGAAAATACGGACATGCGCTGACGACGATCTCCTGCTCCTTCAGAAAGGCGCGGAGGGCAGCTAGGTCTCCGGCATCCACCACTTTGGTAGCGAAGATGCGTCCGACACTCAAGCCGAGCTGCGCGTCCGATGCGTCCGCCAGCGTCACCTTGTGCCCCTGCTCCGCGAGCATGCCGGCGATCACGGCACCGATCTGCCCGGCACCGAGAACAGCGATGTTTTTCGACGATTGAGCCATTTCGAACCCCTCCTAGAGAGCAGCCTGAACGCCGACGGCCGCCGGATCGGCCCCGACCTTCTTGAGCCATGAGAATACCGGCGGCAGGCGATCGGCGATGGATTCCACCGCAACGTCGATGAAGACCGGCTCGTTCAGCTCGAACGCCTCGCGCAACGCGGCCTCCAGTTGCGCCGGCGTTTCGACCCGGAAGCTGCGGATGCCATAGACGGACGCGAGCCGGCTCATGTCGTATTTGCCGAAGTCGACGCTGAACGTCGGGTCGTTGACCGGTACGGCAGGGCTATGCTCGGACGCCTTGCGCGCACGATCACGGTCGACGACCCGCTGCAGGGCCTTGATCCAGCCGAAGCAGGCATTGTTGAAATGGATCAGGACTGCCGGAACTTGCAGGCGCGAAAGCGTCTCCAACTCGCCGGCCGACATGCCGAGCGAGCCGTCGCCGAACAGGCCAACAGGCCTCAGATGGGGAGCCGCGAAGTAGGCACCGATCACCGCCGGAATGGCGTATCCAAGTCCGCCGTAGAAGCGCGGGATCACGAGCTTGGACTGCGGATCGCGCAGGCGAAGAAAACGCGTGGCATAGGGTGTCGGCGTACCGGCATCAGACACCACGTTGCAGGGCATCGGCAGGCAACGGTTGAGCGTTTCAATCACCCGCTCGGGCCGCAGCGGCACCTCGTCGCTTTGCAGATGCGGCGCCATCACATCCCAGAATTCGGCGCGACGGCTGTTGATCTCGTCGACCCATGCAGCGGTCACCGACGCATGATCGGCGGGCGCCTTGGCGATCAAGGCCTCCACGACCGCACGCGCATCACCCACCAGCGGAAAATCGATGGCGTAGGTATTGCCGATGACTTCCGGCTCGAGATCGACTTGAACGATCCTGGTCTCTCCGTTCGGGACCGGCCACTGCCAATTCATGGTGGCGACCGACCCCATGCGGCAGCCGACATAGATCACGAGATCGGCACGGCCGAGCGCCCATACCGCGTGCGGATGAAAGCCGTTGTCGCCGATGATTCCGATCCCGAGCTTGTGGTCGTCGCGAATGACGCCCTGCCCGGTGATCGTGGTGACGACGGGAATGCCGAGACGCTCGGCAAAGGCGGTGATCGCCTCCGCCGCTGCAGACCGATTGGCTCCGCCGCCCGCAACGATCAGCGGACGCTCGGCGGCGAGAATCGCGTTCAGTGCGCTGTCGAGATCGGCGTCGGCGGGCCTGCTCCTATAGGACGGCGCCTGCCGGCATTGCGGCTCGACATGCAGCGACACGCCCTCGCTGGGCAGGTCCTGGTAGAGAATGTCCTCCGGCAGCGCGAGGACGACGGCGCCGGGCCGGCCGCCGGTGGCCTCGCGAAAGGCGCGGCGCACGACCTCTGGAAGCTTTCGCACATGAGCAAGCGTCTCGGCCCGCTTGCTGATCGGCTTGAACAGATCCTGGACTGGCAGCTCGGTCAAGGTGCCGCGCCCGACGCCGGGTTGCGGAATGTCGTTGACCATCAGAATGAGGGGCACCGACGATTTGTTGGCTTCAGCGACGCCGGGCAGACCGTAGAGCGCACCGGCCCCGCTCGGCACCTCCGCAACCCCAGGCTTTCCGGACAGGCGCGCATAGCAGTCCGCCATGAACACCGCCGAACGTTCGTCACGGCACAGAATGTGGCGAGGCGCGCCCTTCGTCGTTCTGAGAGCCTCATAGAGCGCGACATTGGTATCGCCCGGGACGCCGAAGATGACGTCGACGCCATATCCGGACAGCATGCTCACGAGCGCGGTTGCACCGTTCATTTTCAAATGCTCCTTGTTCTCAGTTGTTATTCAGGAGCATAGGCGCGGCATAAATATCCAAACCGCCGGCTATAGGAAGAATATAATTGCAAACCGCTGGACTAAGACTCGTTTCGACGGGAAACGAGACATGTTGCTAACAATCGAAGCAAGAAGAACGACAACGAGGCGGGATTTGCCCAGGCATTGTTCACCTTTCGAATTTCCTGGCGAGAAGAATCGACGACGTGGTGCGTCGAACACCATCCATCTCGGCGATCCAGTCGATGATTTCGTCGAGATGCGCCGACGTCGCGCAGTTGATCTTGACAAACAGATCGAACGGGCCGCTCAGCGTGTAGCAGTCCACGACTTCAGATTTCTTCCGCAGCGCGGCAATGACGTTGCCCTGCTGCCTGACCTCCAGCTCGATCAGGATGATCGCCGAGATCGAGGTCACATGCGCCTGCTTGCCCAGGATCGCAGTGTAGCCGGCGATCGTTCCGTCCTTTTCCAATCTTGCCAATCGCCCCTGCGCGGTCGCCCGGGACACGCCGAGCGCCTTCGCAAGATCGGAAATCGAGGTCCGCGCGTTGGACATCAGGATGTTGATGAGGTCCTGATCCTTCCTGGCGTCCGCGGGGCGGGCCATATCTTACCTCTTCGAATTGATCGTTTCTGAGCAAAACGAAGGGAAATTATTACGTTCTGGCCAAAACGGTCCAGCACTTCTTCCAGTCAACCCCTGCCTGTCTATCGATCAGGCGCGGTCACCGCGATGAGCCACTCCCGGAACGCGCGAAGCGGCGGATAGGCTGCACGCTCCGATGGCCAGACCAGGTAGTAGCGCTCCGGGCTTTCCATCGGCAGATTGATGGCGCGGACCAGCTTGCGGCTCGCAAGCTCCTCCTCGATCAGGAATGTCGGCAACAAGGCGACGCCCAGGCCTGCCATCGCCGCCTGCGCCGCGGTCGCAAACTGATCGAACACCATTCCCTGGGCTGCCCTGGCTGCGACGTCGTGCATCGCAAACCAGCGCGTCCAGGCCTGGGCCCGGGTCGAGATGCTAAGCAGCGGCGCCCGCCTGAGATCGTCGGCGGCACGAAAGCGATACTCCCGTTTCAGGCTGGGACTACACGCCGGGATGACCTGCTCGGAGCGCAGCAGGGCCATTTCTGCGCCCGGCCATTCCGCCTGGCCGAAATGGATGGCAGCATCCAGGGCTTCCGCGCCGAAATCGAAATAGGACAGCCGCGTCGCAAGGTTGATCGTGATCCCGGGATTGGCCGCGAGGAATTGCGGCAGCCGCGGCGCCAGCCAGCGCGTCCCGAATGTCGGGAGAATGCCGAGATTGAGCGTTCCCCCACCCGGATTAGCCCGCAAGTTCAACGAGGCGGAGCTGATCTTGTGGAGCGCGTCGCGGATCTCGCGCGCATAGGACGCTCCGGCGGAGGTGAGCCGCACCGTCTGGCGTTCGCGAATGAATAGCTCGGCCTCGAGCTGCTGCTCTAGGATCTTGATCTGCCGGCTGACCGCGCTCTGTGTCAGCTGGAGCTCCTGCGCCGCCATCGTCATGCTGCCGGTGCGGGCCGTCGCCTCGAAGGCGGCGAGGACTGCGGTAGAGGGCAGGAAGCGGCGCGGTGTCTGGATGCTCATCGGGTCATTCCAATTCAGAATGATCTTCTGAGCAATCATTGTTTGAACCGGCCCCAGCGACAAGTCTAATCTGCAGATGTCATGATTAAATTGCATGACTGAGCGATCAGGGCCTCGCACGATCAGGCTGGTCCGGCCCCACTGGAGATCTCCGATGCGAGCACTGCACGCGGACGCCGACAACATCCGCACCTTGTTTTCGCGCGCCATGTCGGACATGTACCGCGCCGAGGTGCCGCAATACGGAACGCTGATGGAGTTGGTCAGCGAGGTCAATCGGGCGACCTTGCAACAGAGCGAGCAGTTGCGCGAGAGCCTCGATCGGAGCGACGAACTCGAGCGATTGAGCCTCGAGCGTCACGGCGCCATCCGCCTGGGACGCCCGGAGGAGTTGTTCAACGTGCGCCGCGTGTTTGCCGTGATGGGCATGCACCCGGTCGGCTACTACGACCTGTCGGCCGCGGGCGTGCCGGTGCATGCGACGGCGTTTCGCCCGATCGACGATGCGGCTCTGCGCCGCAATCCGTTTCGGGTCTTCACCTCGCTGCTGCGCCTGGAGCTGATCGAGGACGACGCGCTCCGCGCGGCAGCCCAGCGAATCCTCGGCGAGCGCAGCATCTTCACGCCGCGCACCCTCGAGCTCGTGGAGGTGTTCGAGACGCAGGGTTACCTGACCGTCGCGCAGGCCGAGAAGTTCGTCGGCGAAGCGCTGGAGACCTTCCGCTGGCACAGCGAGGCCACGGTCAGCCTCGACGTCTACCAGCAGCTGCATGATGCACATCGGCTGATTGCCGACGTGGTGAGCTTCAGGGGTCCCCACATCAATCATCTGACACCGCGCACGCTCGACATCGACGCTGTCCAGGCCGGAATGCCCGGTCGCGGCATCGCGCCGAAGGCCGTCATCGAGGGCCCACCGCGCCGCGGCTGCCCAATCCTGCTGCGCCAGACCAGCTTCAAGGCGCTGGAGGAACCGATCATCTTCAAGCGGGACGACGGCACATCGGCGCCCGGAACACATACTGCGCGCTTCGGCGAGATCGAACAACGCGGCGTGGCCCTGACGCCGAAAGGGCGCGCGCTCTACGACGCGCTGCTTGCGTCGGCGCGCGAAACCGACGGTATCGAAGCAAGCACGCGCAGCTACTCCGAGAGACTGGCCGAACGCTTTGCGGCGTTTCCCGATGATTGGGCAACGCTACGACAGGAAGGCCTGGCCTTCTTCCGCTATTCGGTGACCGAGGCCGGGGCCGGATCGGGCCAGGCTCGGGCGTCCTCCGTCGATGATCTGATTGCCGAGGGGCTGCTGCGCTTCGATCCGATCATCTACGAGGATTTTCTCCCGGTGAGCGCTGCCGGCATCTTCCAGTCGAATCTCGGCTCCGAGGATCAGAGAACCTACGCGTCCAACGCCAACCGGTCCGCATTCGAGGCCGCCCTTGGCGCCAAGGTTTGCGATAACATGGAGCTGTACGCGAGGGCGGAGCAGGAATCGCTGCAGCAGGCTCTGCTACAGCTGAAATCACCGCATTTCGGACGCACGGCGATCGCCCGTTAGCCGCGGGCTGATCGCGACAACTCTTCGCATCCACCGTTTAAAGGCCGTTTGCCATGACCGATACGCCGTCCCGTTCCATCACATCGCTCGCCGACGAAGTGGACGCATTGCTTGCCAGGCTCGGCGTCGAGCCCGGCCGGCATAAGGGCGGCACGCTGGTCGCGCGGACCCCGATCACCGGCGAGATCACCGGACGCGTGCACGAGGTCAGCGCCGCGCAGGCGGCCGTCGAGATCGACAAGGCGCACGCCGCCTTTCTGGAATGGCGGCAGGTCCCTGCGCCGAAGCGCGGTGAGCTCGTGCGGCTGCTCGGCGAGGAGCTGCGCGCCAACAAGGAGGCGCTCGGCCGGCTGGTCTCGATCGAGGTCGGCAAGATCGCCTCGGAGGGCCTGGGCGAGGTCCAGGAGATGATCGACATCTGCGACTTCGCCGTCGGCCTGGCGCGCCAGCTCTATGGCCTGACCATCGCCACCGAGCGCAGCGAGCACCGCATGATGGAGATATGGCATCCGCTCGGTGTGACCGGCATCATCTCCGCGTTCAATTTCCCGGTGGCCGTGTGGTGCTGGAATGCGGCGCTGGCCTTGGTGTGCGGCAACAGCATCGTCTGGAAGCCGTCGGAGAAGACGCCGCTGACTGCGCTCGCCACCGAGGCGCTGTTCGCGCGCGCGCTCGAGCGCTTCAAGCAGGCGGGCGGACCGGCTCCGGATGCGCTGTCCGTGGTGCTCTTCGGCGGACGTGACATCGGAGAGATTCTGGTCGATCACACCAAGGTCCCGCTGGTCTCGGCCACCGGCTCGACAGCGATGGGCCGCGCGGTCGGCCCGCGGCTCGCCAATCGATTTGCGCGGGCGATCCTGGAGCTCGGCGGCAACAACGCTGCGATCGTAACACCGACGGCAGACCTCGACCTGACGCTGCGCGGTGTTGCGTTCGCTGCGATGGGCACCGCCGGCCAGCGCTGTACGACGCTCCGGCGTCTCTTCGTGCACGAGACCGTCTACGACACCTTCGTGCCGCGCCTGAAGCGCGCCTATCAGAGCGTGACGATCGGCGATCCGCTCCAGGCGGGCGCTCTCGTGGGGCCGCTGATCGACCATGGCGCTTATTCGAGCATGCAGAAGGCGCTCGATGCGGCGCGTGCCGTTGGCGGCCACGTGCTCGGCGGCGAGCGCGTTGCGCTGGCGGGAGCCGACGAGGCCTATTATGTGCGCCCGGCGCTGGTCGAGATGTCCACGCAGACCGGTCCCGTCAGGCACGAAACCTTCGCGCCCATCCTCTACGTGATGACCTATCGCGATCTCGACGCGGTGCTCGAGCTGCACAATGACGTCCCACAGGGGCTGTCGTCCTCGATCTTCACCAACGATCTGCGCGAGGCGGAAACCTTCCTGTCGGCGCGCGGATCCGACTGCGGAATCGCGAACGTGAACATCGGCCCCTCCGGCGCCGAGATCGGCGGCGCGTTCGGTGGCGAGAAGGAGACTGGTGGCGGACGCGAATCTGGGTCGGACGCCTGGAAGGCCTATATGCGGCGCGCGACCAACACCATCAACTTCGGACGCACGCTGCCGCTCGCCCAGGGCGTCAAGTTCGACCTCGCCTGAGAGGAGCGGCCCGTGAACGTGCTCGCCAAACAACCGTCTCCGTTCAAGCCGGCGCAGCGGCTGTCCGCGATCGGCGTGTCGGAGATACTGAAAGTCACCGGGCTCGCCGCGCAGATGAAGAGAGAGGGCCAAAATGTCATCATCCTCGGCGCGGGCGAGCCGGACTTCGACACGCCCGAGCCGATCAAGGACGCCGCTGCGCGGGCGATGCGCGATGGCGCCACCAAGTACACCGCTCTCGACGGCTCGCCCGAGCTGAAGGCCGCCATTCGCGCCAAGTTCAAGCGCGACAACGGCCTCGACTTCGCGCAGGACGAGATCACCGTTTCGGCCGGCGCCAAGCAGGTGCTGTTCAACGCCATGATGGCAACGCTCGATCCCGGCGATGAAGTCATCATCCCCACGCCATTCTGGGTGACCTATGCCGACATCGTGGCGATCGCGGGCGGGACGCCGGTTCTCGTGCCGTGCTCGGAAGCCAATGGCTTTCGGCTGTCGCCCGAGGATCTCGCGCGCGCCATCACGCCTCGCACCCGCTGGCTCATGCTGAACTCGCCGTCGAATCCGTCGGGAGCCGCATACTCGGAACATCAATACCGGCCGATCCTCGACGTTCTGCTGAAGCATCCCTCCGTTTGGCTCATGGTCGACGACATCTACGAGCACATCATCTACGACGGCTTTCGCTTCGTCACGCCAGTCGCCATCGAGCCGGCGCTGCGCAACCGCACCCTGACGGTGAATGGCGTCTCCAAAGCCTATGCGATGACCGGCTGGCGCATCGGCTATGGCGCGGGCCCCAGCGCGCTGATCAAGGCCATGGCCGTCGTGCAGAGCCAATCGACCTCCTGCCCCTCGTCCATCAGTCAGGCCGCCGCAATCGAGGCGCTGACAGGACCGCAGGATGTCATCGCCGACCGCTGCCGGTCGTTTCAGCAGCGGCGCGACCTCGTCGTCGACGCGTTGAACAGCATCGAAGGCATCAGCTGCCGCGTCCCAGAAGGCGCCTTCTATACGTTCGCGAGTTGTGCAGGCCTCATCGGCAAGACCACGCCGGATGGCCGCGTTGTGGAAGATGATACAGTGTTCGCAGACTATCTTCTGCGCGCCGCCGGCGTTGCCGTCGTCCCGGGTTCGGCCTTCGGCCTCGCGCCCTATTTCCGGATCTCCTACGCCACCTCAGCGGCCGAGCTTCGCGACGCCTGCCAGCGCATCGCTGCCGCGGCGGCTCGACTATTGTAGATTGCGCCGAACGTTTGTGAGCCGCTCGCATTTCACCCATTTTCTTGCGCAGATACTGACGCAAGGAGATATCGCGTTGCATGAGCGACAAACTGGTTACACAGTTCGCCCCAGCTTGTGATCTTTTGCCGCGATCGCCTCTAATTCGTGCCGGCCTTTTCTAGGCCACAGCTTGCGGGCCTCCTCACCTTTGTCGCTGCGGAGCTTATCGGCTAGGGGAGCAAAAACCAAAACTCCCGCAGCCGAGGCGGCTGCGGGAGTGTCGGTCTCAGTGGTTGCGGGGATAGGATTTGAACCTATGACCTTCAGGTTATGAGTTTGTTGAAAGCCGTTTTCGCCACTCTGCGACGGCACCTTATTCCCCGCGCCACGCTACGACAACTCGTTGAGCTGGCTTGATTTATTTTCGTCGTTGCTTCTACCTTGTTTGCGAAGCGCTACGCCACGACTTTCGTCGCGCCGCTTCCACGACGCTTCCACGAAACATAGCCCGGCCAAAAAACTGAAGGTCGGAACATTACGCGAACGGGTGTGCTATGGCGAAGATCAAGATCACCAAAAGATCCGTAGAGGCCCTCAAGGTGACGCCGAAGGACTACATCGCCTTCGATACGGATCTTCCTGGATTCGGAGTGCGCGTCATGCCGAGTGGGAAGCGATTCTTCCTGCTGCAATATCGACGTCATGGCCGGACGCGCCGGGTGATGATCGGACAATACGGTGTCGTGACGGCGGAATTGGCGCGGCGCGAAGCAACGATCAAGCTTGGCGGTGTACGAGGCGCCAATGGTGATCCAGCGGCGTTGCGCGATGCTGAACGGCAGTCGACAACCATGAAGGAGCTCGGAGAGCGCTTTCTAACGCAATACGTCCCCACTCGCTGCAAGCCGTCGACGGAGGCCGAATATCGGCGCTCGGTCGAGCTATTCCTCGACCCATTTTTCGCCAAGCAGCACGTACGCTCGGTGACAACCGCTGATGTGGCAGAAATGCACGGCTCCTTGTCTCATATCCCGTATCAGGCGAACCGCACACTGGGCGTCCTGTCGAAAATGATGAACCTTGCCGAAACTTGGGGTATACGGGACAAGCACACCAACCCCTGCGAAGATGTCGAGCGCTTTCCAGAGCTTAAGCGCGAGAGGTTCTTGTCTCCGAACGAGCTGCAGCGGCTTGGACAGGCGTTAACAGCCGCGGAGGTGCACCAAACGGAAACTAAATATGCCGTTGCTGCCTTCCGTATCCTGCTCCTCACGGGGTGCCGGTTGTCTGAAATCCAACGCCTTGAATGGCGCCACGTCGATCTACAGCAAAAAGAATTGCGGTTGCCCGATAGCAAAACCGGGGCGAAGACTGTCCATCTTGGCGACACGGTAGTTGCATTGTTAGAGACGCTGCCTCGCGTGGCGGGCAACCCATACGTGATCGTGGGAAAGAATAAGAAGACCCACCTCACCGATCTTCAACATCCGTGGCGTCGCATCCGCGAAACTGCTGGGCTGACCGACGTGCGCATTCACGATCTGCGTCACACATTTGCGTCCGGCGGATTACTTGTCGGCGAAGGGTTGGCGATGATCGGCAAATTGCTGGGACACACGCAGGTTCAGACCACGGCGAGGTACGCCCATCTCGCGTCTGATCCAGTCAAGCAAGCAGCCACTAAGATTTCAGATCGACTAGCTTTGGCTCTATTCAGCAGTGTCGACACCGCGGGCGTCAAGCAACCGCAGAACTCTGGGCCGCTAACTGAAGATGCGGATGATACGTCAGAAGCAGCTTGATCAAGGCAACTCGCCCGCGGTTCGCGACCTTGATGCAATCGAGCCCTCGGGCGCCGTGAGTTCGTTGGTGCCCAGGGAGGGAATCATACGCAACCAACGACACGAGGAACCATTGTTTGTCCCTAGCATGGTGGCTTGAGCGTTGGTCTTGTCGCCGAGGTGGCTGCACCACTGTCCCAGGAGCCGTTGTTCTATTTGAGCCAGCCGTGGCTGGCCATGAGGGATGACCGCCGCCCTCCGAAGGTCGAGGCCACACTTTCGAATCGTGTCGGGTGCGCCATCGCTTTCGATGGCAAGTAGGCCAAGTCTTCCCTCAGTGAGATTTGCGCAGCGCTTGGCGACCTGACTTCGCCTTCATCGGCCGCGCTCACGTCACGAAGCGTGAAAATCGGGAATTCGAGTCACGGGTCCGCTACATCGCGAAACCCACTCTAACAGGAGCCCCGTTCTTTTATCGGAGAGCACAAACTCGGTAGTTGGCATCTTGAAAGCCCGCCAAAAAGCCGTTCGTGCGCGATCCATCGCCGCCTAATGGTCTCGGGGTAGTTAAAATCGCTGCGTAGCTATTGGAGGCCGAAGCTGACCTATGTAAGATGCTTTATTGCCGGGGCAGCAGCTTGGCTTCCGCGACCGCCGCGCTGTAGACGGTCTCCGCCGGTCCGCAGCTCAACGTCACCTCCCGCAAGGCGTCCCGCGCCTGCTGGGTCTGGCCGTTATGCAGAGCCAACTCTCCTAGAAAAAAACTCGCTTCGCATTCGCGTTTAGACTTATCGCGGTCAGTGCCACGTTGGGCAGCCGCTTTGACTTCATCCGCAGCGAGAAGCCCAAGATACATATCGAGCATTGCGCCCGGCCACGTTTCACGATTCGCAGCCTTCACATTCGCTTCAAATTCATCCCGATCGGATTCTCCCTTGTGCACCCGGGCAATGTGCAACCAAATGATAGGATAGGGATTCGACGGCCGTAGCCGCACGGCGGTCTTGAAGTCCTCGATGCTGTCGTCGACTGCGCCTGAAAACAGGTGTGCCCGCCCTCTCCCCAAGTATGTGGCCGCATTGCCCGGATCCACCGTCAACGCTCGATCGAAATCGCTCAAAGCTTCAGCATATTTTTCGATCGCCAGGTTCACACTCGCGCGATTTGACAAGGCCGCAACGTCTCGCGGATTTAGCCTGATTGCGGTATCGAGGTCTGCGAGAGCACTCTTGATGTCTCGACGGGAGACATGCAGGACCGCCCTGTTTACGTAGGCGTCTTCGTAGGTCGGCTGCAGCGCGATCGCTTTGTCGTAGTCTGCGATGGCGCGCTCTTCATCCTGTTTCAAAACGTAAGTGCGAGCACGATTGTAATAGGCTGGAGCGTAGTCGGAACGCAAGCGGATCGCCAATCCGTAGTTTTCGATGGCGCGATCCAACTCTCCCAATTTTTCGTAGACATTCCCAAGGTTGTTGAAAACGAGAGGATCGCCGGGATTTAGTTTGCTGGCTGTTAGAAAGTCCTGCAGCGCGCGCTGGTATTCGCGCTCGTCACCCCAGATGATCCCTCGATAGAGATAGGCGTTGGGAAATTCTGGAAGCAGCGCGATGGCCGCATCGAAGTCCGACAACGCGCGGTCGCGACGACCGAGCGCTTCGTTAGAAACGCCCCGGGTGTAAAGGAGAAGGCCGCGTTGTTTGTCCGAGAACAAGCCACGCTGAAGCGCCTCATCAAACAAGCGTATCGCCAGCGTGAAATCGCCCCGATCCTTCGCAACGAAGCCGGCCTGTGCGAGATCGAGAGGGTCGCGTTGAGCGAAGCTGGGGGAGATGAGGCATGTCGCCAAAGCCACAACCGCGGTCAGGCCCAAAGCGACCGTTCTGACGAACTTCCTCGAAAAGCTACTCATCGGCCATACCTCAATGAGGAGGCGCCACCGGCGCAAACCGCTGGTTTGGACAGGATCATTGATACTGGCCGATGCCTTACCTGATATCGGCCGGACCGCGGCAGCCGGCTGTTCGATGATCGCGGATACGACCCCTACCGCAGCCACCAACGAGATCGCGTGCGGACCCATCGGGCAATCTGACTGATGGTGGAGGCGCAACACCAGCCATCACCACCTTCGGAAATGCCGGTTTGGTCTGAAAGGACCCGATCGCTTGGCAAGTTGACCAAGTTGCGGCCGTGAACGCCATTGCCAACATTAGGAAGCGGATGCGACACATTGGAGCCTCCGCAGGCAACCAACAAACGGACTCATACTCCAAAATTGGCCACTACGAAATTTAAATCGGGCCACGAGGATAATACGGCAAGCGAACGACAGCGGTTGATCGCAAGGAAATCAGGACAATCCCAGCAGCAATCACCGGAAAAGCGGTCGTGAAAGACCACACCCCGTTCCCATGTAGGAAATACCCTTCTGCCCGCCCAATAGGCCCTGCGGAAACATCGACGACTGGCCGAGACGGGGCGTGCGCGTCTGTGTGCAGCGCAACAATTTCTTGATCAGTTGTTGTTTTATCCGCCTGGTCTATTGCGAATAACTCGCAAGAAGGTCTAGGGAATGAATGTCATATTCCTTTGGTCTAAGTTTCGTTCGGGTTGCAGGGCGCGGCATGAAGAGGATTTGCAAGATCGGCGGTGGGATCGGGATTGCGCTTGCGACGCACTCCTGCGCCATCGCGGCTGATCTGCCCGCAAATCCTCCGGTTAAGGCGCCCGCGCCGTATCTTGCGTCTTACGACTGGAATGGCTGGTACGCCGGCGTCCATGTAGGAGCGATCAGAGGCATTTCAAACTGGTCCGCAATTCCGCCAGGTGCCGGCGCTCCGAGTCTGAGCGGATCGTTCGACCTTCCCTTTCACTTCGATTTCATGGGCGGGACGGGTAGCTACTTGGCCGGGTTTCAGGGTGGGTACAACTACGTCTTTCCGTCTCGCGTCCTGCTGGGCTTCGAATCCGATATATCGTTTCCGAATTCGGACGTGCAGGTACCCTATTCCGTGCGCGGCAGTCAGACGGTCACTTCGCCCTTAACTGGCCAGGTTACCTACGGCGAGGCGGTCATTCACTACGGGAGCGCGCGCGCCCGTATCGGCTATGCGTTCGATCATTTCCTTCTCTACGGAACGGGTGGGTTAGCCTGGAGCTACGATCAGGTAACACGTACACAGGTTGACGGCGTTTCCTTTGGCGGCTTTGCAACGCCTGGAACGGTGGACACCAGGCTGTTGTGGCGACTGGGATGGGCCGCGGGAGCCGGGATCGAAATTCCACTCGCGGCAAACTGGACAGCAAAAGCCGAGTATCTGTCGACCGGATTTGGCTACAAGGGCATGAGGTTCACGGGTGCGGCGGAAGCGTTCAATTCCGACCTCGCCATGCAAAGCATCCGGCTCGGCCTCAACTACAGGATCGGCGACGACAGCCGCATCCCGGATTTCCTCACCAAGGGGCCATCTGCACTGGAGACGGACCGCTTCGCGTTCCATGCCCAGGCCACCTATGTCGGTCAATACGCTCCGCCGTTTCGGGCTCCCTATGGTGGCCGCAACAGTCTCGACCCCAATACCGGACGCGAGACTTTCGACACCACCTTGTATGCGGGGGTCCGGCTCTGGAAGGGCGCCGAAGCCTGGATCAATCCGGAAATCGATCAGGGCTTTGGATTGAGCTCGTCGGTAGGCGCCGCGGGATTTCCAAGCGGCGAGGCCTACAAGGTCGGCGCGAGCTATCCCTACACGCGTCTGCACCGGGCATTCCTGCGTCAGACCATTGACCTCGGCGGCGAAGTTCAGAAAGTCGATGCCGGACTCAACCAGTTTTCCGGAACCCAAACCTCCGATCGGCTGGTGTTTACCGTCGGAAAATTCAGCGTCGGCGATATTTTCGACACCAACAAGTACGCGCATGATCCCCGCTCCGATTTCATGAACTGGACCATCATCGACACCGGAACTTTTGACTACGCAGCCGACGCCTGGGCCTACACAGTAGGCGCGGCTGCAGAATGGTACCAAGGTCCCTGGACCTTCCGCGGCGGTCTGTTCGACCTATCCGTCGCACCGAATGCTACCCGCCTCGATTCACGGTTCAGCCAATTCCAGTGGGTCGGCGAGATCGAGCGGCGATATGCCATTTGGGATCAACCCGGGAAAATCGCGATCAGCGGATTTCTGACGCGAGGCCGGATGGGAAGCTTCCAGGACGCCATCCAGCTCGCCGCGCAAAACGGAGGCCCTGCCGATATCGCTGCTGTGCGACGCTACCAAAGCCGTGGCGGCATCAGCATGAATCTGGAGCAGCAACTGATCCCTAATGTTGGCTTCTTCGCCCGCGCCGGCATCGCGGATGGCAAAAAAGAACCCTATGAATTCACCGACGTCGACCGGACCGTTGCAGCCGGCCTTTCGATATCGGGAAAGCAATGGGGGCGCGACGGCGATACCTTCGGAATTGCCGGCGTCGTCAACGGTATCACAAACGTCCATCAGGCGTTTCTCAATGCCGACGGACTGGGAATTCTGGTTGGCGACGGGATGCTGCCGCATCCCGGCAATGAGAAGATTTTCGAGACGTACTATAGCTTCCCGGTGTTTGCCGCCAAGGTCACGCTGGACTATCAGCTCATCGTGAATCCTGCGTATAACCGCGACCGCGGGCCTGTCTCGGTGCTCGGTTTCCGCGTGCATTCGCAATACTAGATGTCATTCAGACTACGTTATCCGGCGCCAGCGCGTAAGCATTGTTCCCATCGATCTCGATCTGCAGCGTCGCGTGACCGATCTTTTAGCGCTCCCTGAGCACTCGGGCCGCCTTCATGAGGAAATCGTCACCCGGGTGCCCGGCGGGCATGACGAGATGACAGGTCATGGCTATCTTCGTCGTGCTGATGGACTATACGGAGAGGCCCTGCATCACGATCGAGCCGAACGGCGACGTTGCGCTCAGGGACCTGCCGACCGAGATTCGCAACAGACTCTATGTTCGCGACAGGACATATGCGCCGATGGCCAAGCTCGTGGGCCCGAATCCAACTTTAGCGGCGGTCGAGCAAACCGAACCCGCCGTGAGCCACCCCTGCGCCTGTAAGAAAGGTATCCTCCCGTTTCGAGGCGAACTTTCCGGGGCCGGAGGGTTTCGTCGAACAATTGATTGGCACACAGATATTGCCCCCGCTGAAGCCGCTGCGAATGCGCACAGGTCGAGACGCCCAAGGCCGCGCAAACTGCGGCGTGCTCAAACATCGCAAAGCCGCGCGGCGCCTCGCAATATTGCGCGTCACTTTTGTTGTGGTCATCCCCAGCGTCACATAGGCGCCTTGCGAGGAGACATCCGCATTCTACCCACTCAGTTTGCCGACCGGCGGGAAAAGAATCCGGTCGCGCGTAGCCCGCAATCACCGCACCCGAACGACCAACCACCCGGCTCCCTGTACCAATCGCCGTCGCTCGCACATCCTGGACACGCAATTGTCCCCTTGACGGCAGGTTCGGCGGCAAGTTTGGCTTCCATCGCCGCCTTAAGCCGGTTGGCGCGCTCGCCTCCTTCCTCTTCGCGTTCGTCCATCTAAACCACGCTATCTGGAGCGAGTGAGCAGGCGTTACCCTCGCTGATCTCGATCTGAAGGGTCGCGTGGCCGATCTTGTAGAATTCTTGCAGCATGTGAGCACATTCCATCAGGAATGCGTCGCCCGGATGCCCGGACGGGATCACCAAATGACAGGTCATTGCGGTTTCAGTGGTGCTGATCGGCCATACGTGCAGATCATGAATTTCCGTCACGTTCGGCCTATCGAGCAGGAACTGCCTGACCGCGTCGAGGTCGATTTCTGCGGGTGCTGCGCTCAATGACATGCCTACCGAACTCCGCAGCAGACCCCATGTGCTCCAGAGAATGACCGCGCAGATGATCAGGCTCATGGCGGGATCCAACCACAACCATCCGGTCCACAGGATCAGCGCCGCCGAGATCACGACGCCGGCCGACACCGCCGCATCGCCCGCCATGTGCAGGAACGCGCCCTGAATGTTGATGTCGCCTTTTCGTCCTCTTGCGAACAGCAGTGCCGTGGCACCGTTGACGAAGATGCCGATCGTCGCCACCACCATCACGGTGACGCCGGCGACCGGTTCTGGATCCCGGAAACGCTGCACCGATTCCCAGCTGATCGCGCCGGTGGCCACCAACAGAAAGACTGCGTTTGCGAGCGCCGCGAGGATCGATGAGCCGCGAAGCCCGTAGGTAAACCGTCCGCTTGGTGCGCGCTTGGATGCGATCGAGGCCGCCCAAGCCACCAATAGTCCGAAAACGTCGCTCAGGTTGTGCCCGGCGTCGGCCATCAGCGCCGTGGAGTTCCCGAGATAGCCGTAGACGGCTTCGGCGACGACGAGCGCGGTGTTCAAGGAGATGCCGATGGCGAAAGCTTTGCCAAAACTAGCCGGCGCATGAACGTGTCCAGCGCCGCCATGATCGTGGTGGTGTTCATCGCCGGCGCCATCCCTGTGGTCGCCGCCATGGACATGACCTCCACCGTCGCCATGGCCGACGTGCCGATGACCATGATCGGCGCCCTCGCTCCTGCTGTTTACGTTAGACATGCAGCACGGCCTCCTCGGCTCTAATCGCTTCGTCCTCGATCTGGACGGTGACGTGGTCGATGCCGAAATCGACCTGCATCATGCGGCGTGCTTCCCGCAGCGCCTCGCGTCCCCGCGACATGTCGGCGACGACGAGATGGCCGCTCATCGCGTCGAATCCGGACGTAACGGTCCATACATGAAGATCGTGGACGGCGGTCACGCCGGATATCTCCATGAGCTTCCGTTCAAGCGTCCCAAGATCGACATTCGGGGGCGTGCCCTCCATCAGGATATGCGTGACCTGCTTCAGCAGCGTCCAAGTCCTTGGGACAATGAACAGCCCAATGCCGGCGCCGATGATCGGGTCGGCGAGAACCCAGCCCTTCCACATGATGAGGAAGGACGCGACGATGACCCCGATCGAGCCGAGCATGTCGCTCAGGACCTCGAAATACGCACCCTTGACGTTCAGGCTTTCTGCCGACCCTCCCGCAAGCAGCCGCATGCTGATGAGATTCACAACGAGCCCGATCGCCGCGACGACCAGCATCGGTCCGCTCCGGATCTCGGGTGGGGCCTGGAACCGTTGGTATGCTTCGTAGAGGATGTAGACCGTGAGCAGTAGCAGCACGACCGCGTTGGTGAGCGCGGACAGCACTTCCATGCGCAGGTAGCCGTACGTCCGCTGCGGTGTTGCCTCGCGCTCCGCGAAACGGATCGCGAGCAGAGCTAGTGCCAGCCCGCCGACGTCGGTCATCATGTGCGCGGCATCGGCGAGCAGCGCAAGGCTGCCTGTGACCAGACCGCCGACAACCTCGGCCACCATGTACGTCGCAGTCAAGGCGAGCGCCCATCTCAGCCGTCCCGCGTGTTGCGCGGCCGCGGTTCCCGCCGCACCTCCACCATGCATTACTTCAATTCCTACTGTTTGAGACGTGATGGAAGACTTCGCGGTCGAAGCGCAGGAGACTAACTGTTGATGACGTCATTTCTCTACGATCCACTTTCAATTCGGGCTTCAACGGAACCGGGTTCCGTTCCAGATCAATCGTTTGCAGCAGCTATGGTCGAATGCGCCGCAATGCACTTCTAGGGCAGGGACGCCGGAAACGGTTAACATGTCGATTTCGAAAACGTTTCCACGCCAGACCTCCCGCTGCAAACCGACTCGGGAGACAAAAACGCGATGGAGACATCCACCTGACGTACAGACTTCTGCTCTGTTCCCGCAGCCGATCTGGTCGAAGTGCACCGCCGTGAATTCTTCACCCGTGCCTCCCTGCAGATACCGCAGGAAGCCATTGCGCACGGTAATGTATTCATCCCCGCACGCGCGCTTCGCCAGATCGAGTGCGGAGCGGATGGCGGGAGAGAGCTGGTCGTACTCGCGGGAGGATAGCGGCACCAACCGGCCTGAGGCCTGCCCCGAAGCACGCGCCAGCGCGCCGGACGCCGTAAGGCAAATCAACGCTGCTATGAGGAAACGCGACATGGAGTTCTCCCTGAGGCCGACATCGACGGCACGATCAAGATTCTCGATCCGGCTTGAAGGAGACGCCGATACGCTGTTCCTTGATCCAGACGATCCGGCATTCGTGGCGAATATCGTCGGAAGAAATCACCAACGCGAATTCCCTTGGGACGCCGAGCGGGCTCGCGACGTCCAGCATGGCACCGGACTTCGTGAGGTTGCGCACGGTGCAAGAGATCGCCGATCCCCCGAACGAAATCATTGCCGCCTTCAAAACGCGTGTTCGTCGCAGTTTGCGCTTGTCTTCTATAAGGGCCTCCCATCGGGACATGCCTAGTCGACCTTCTTTTCGGCCTTCTCCGCGAGCTTGACGATGTCGCCTTTCGTGAACAGGATGCCGTGAAGCTCGGTCCGCCAGTCCTTGTTGCGGCGGAGCAGGAATTCGAGGTTCATTCCAAAATGCTTGAACTCCTCCTTCTGCGCATTGGCCATGATCGCTTTGGCCTCCTTGTCCTTTTCAAGCGACATTCTCTGTTCATACCAGCCGATGGCCTCGGCTTCCTCGATCAGCGACGTGATCATTCGTGCAAAGGTGCGCGTTTCCTGCGAAAGTTCATCCGCCGGTTCGTGATATTGATCGAAGCCCATTTTCGTCTCCTGCTGGTTATGTCGTGGACGGAAATTCTTATCGAATTGAATGAAGCAGACGCCTAGCGACGAAGCGTCGGTCAGAATTCATCTTTACTCCCTTCCGGCTTGATTTTTTTCGGCCGCCAGCGGCGGGCATCGAGCCGGCCGATTAATGGCAGGAATTCAAATTCGAGGATGAGGATCACAATTGCAGTCACAAGTGCAGCGATCAGAAGTTCGCCAACCCCCGCAAGCATGCCAACCGCAGCCGTCGACCAGATTGCCGCGGCGGTAGTTAATCCTCGGACGGCGCCCCCGTCCCTCAGGATCATGCCGCCCCCGAGAAAGCCGACGCCGGTCACGACGCCCGCCATCACTTTTTCGGCGGTCGCCGGAAAATTCTCGACGCCGACTGCCGTGAAGGCGGCCGCACCCAGGCTGACCAGCATGAATGTTCGATCGCCGGCCTCGGAACCACGAAACTCGCGTTCCCACCCGATCGGGAAAGCGAGCGCCACCGCGACGCCGATTCGGACCAGCAGCGCAGCATCGAACTTCGTGATTCCGCCGGCATCGCCCGTTGTGGCGGACGCGATGGCCGCGTCGGTTGCCAGCCCCACGACAAGCGAGAGTACGGCGACGTAGGCTATCGTTTTACGCGCCATCTGGATGTTGGACATTCGCTTCAATTCCCGTCCTTCCCTGTGCTTGCAGGCTTGTTAGGTAAACGGAGCAGCCGCAGGGCGTTCATCGTTACCAGCACGGTCGCGCCAGTGTCGGCCAGGATGGCCGGCCATAGCCCAGTGATCCCGACGATGGTGGTGACGAGGAATATCGCTTTTAGCCCGAGCGCGACCGTGATGTTCTGGCGAATGTTGGTCATTGTCCGCTTCGAAAGATCGACCATGGCCGCGACATCGGACACCCGCCCGTGCAGCACGGCGGCGTCGGCGGTCTCCAGCGCGACGTCGGTGCCGCCGCCCATGGCGATGCCGACATCGGCGGCGGCGAGCGCGGGTGCATCGTTGATGCCGTCGCCGACCTTGGCGACGGACCAGCCGGCTTTCTGAAACTGGCTGACGATACGCTGCTTGTCCTCGGGTAGAAGCTCGGCTTCGACGTCGATCCCCAATTGCCGGCCGATGGCGGTGGCGGTACGGCGGTTGTCGCCGGTCAGCATCACCGTCCTGATCCCTGCGTCTGACAACAGCTTCAAGCCCGTCCTGGCATCCGGACGGGGTTCGTCCCGCATGGCGATCGCGCCGGCGATCCTGTCGTCCATGACGAGCAAAGAAACCGTCTTGCCCTCGTCGTTGAGGGTCAAGATCCGGGTGTTTTGTTCGGTGGTGACGGGGGCGAATTCAGCGACTGCTTTTGGCGAGCCGAGGAATATCCTTATGCCCTCCACCATCGCCCCGACCCCCTTGCCGCCGACCGCCGTGGCATTAGAAGCCGGCGGCAACCGGATTTGCTGCTCCGCCGCCTTGGCAAGGATCGCATTAGCAAGCGGATGACTTGATCCGGACTCGAGCGTAGCAGCGAAACGCAGGACCTCGCCCTCGCTGCGCTCGAAGCCGATGATATCTGTGACCTCGGGTTTACCCGCAGTGAGCGTGCCCGTCTTGTCGAAGCAGGCGACGGTAATTTTGCCGATCTGCTCTAGAACGGCTCCCCCCTTTAGCAGAAGGCCCCGGCGGGCACCTGCGGATAGGCTGGCAGTGATTGCTGCAGGCACAGAGATAACCAGGGCGCAAGGACAGCCAATCAGAAGAATGGCCAGGGCCTTGTAGATCCAATTGCTCCACGTGCCGTCGAAGAGCAACGGCGGGACGCTGGCCACCAGGGCCGCGACCGCGACCACGCCGGGAGTGTAGTATCGCGAGAAGCGGTCGATGAAGCGTTCGGTCGGCGCTTTGGACTCCTGCGCCTCTTCGACAAGCTTCACCACGCGGGCGATCGTATTGTCTGCCGCAGCGGCGCTCACGCGCACCCTCAGCAACCCGTCTCCGTTGACGGTACCGGCGAACAGGTTGTCGTCGCGGCCCTTGCGGATCGGCGTGCTTTCGCCGGTGACCGGCGCTTCGTCGATCGAACTCTCTCCGGACACGATGACGCCGTCGGCCGGGATCCGGTCGCCGGGACGCACCTGAATCAAGGCGCCGACCGAAAGTGAATCCGCCTGGACCTCGCGGACCTGACCGTCTTCCTCAAGCCGGGCAGTCTTCGGAACGAGTTTGGTAAGGCTTTGGATGCTGGCGCGGGCGCGGCTGGCGGCGACGCCCTCAAGCATTTCGCCGATCAGGAACAGGAAAACGACCGTTGCCGCCTCTTCTGTCGCCCCGATGAAGACCGCGCCGACCGCGGCAATTGTCATCAGCATCTCGATCGAGAACGGCGTTCCCGCCATTGCAGCGGAAAATGCGCGCCTCGCGATCGGGATCAGGCCGACCATCATCGCCAGCAAAAACGCCCATTGCTCGATGGCTGGAAAGGCTTTTCCCATTGCGAAAGCGACCGCAAGAGCTGTTCCAGACGCGATGGTTAAGTCGGCCTTGCTGGATTTCCACCAAGGCTGATCCGAAGGAGCATCAAGATGAGAATGGCTGCCGGGGGATGCGGACATGCCCTCGTCGTCGCCAAAAGCATTGCTCCTATCGGGGTCAGAGCGAGCTACCCGGTAGCCGAGATTCGAGATCTGATCGCGGATATTGTCGGCGTCTACCCCGCCGGCGTCGCGGCGGACCGTCACCGTGCCGCCCGTCACCGAGACGGCGACCTCAGTGACCCCGCGCATTCGCCGGAGAGCGTTTTCGATCTTCGTGGCACAGGATGCACAGTCCATTCCGTCGACGCGAAAGCGCGTGGTAATCGAAGCCGCTGGCGCCATCGTTTTCGCTCCATGACGCTCTGACATCATACGACCCTCAAACGGTCGGGCGTCGATGCCGGTCGGAGGTTCTTAATCCACGTTCGGTAGTAGGCGACGGCTGTCATCAAGGCGATGCCGGATAGGCTGACGAGCAACTGAAAGGCGATTGAGTCGGAAACCAATTCGATGAGGAAGCACCCGACGAACGACAGGAATATTCCGACGCAAAATACTTCGAGGGAGCGCTCGCCGCAGATTATCGCGGGACGCAGGACGGGAAGCTTCAACGCCCTCGCGCTACGCGGGACCAATCTCGCGACGACCAGCGCGAGCGCAAGGAAATGCAAGATCCGATACGGTGCCAGATTCGTCTTGTCGTTCGGGAGGAACAGATCGGCGATCGGTGCCGGAATTGCCGACGAAAAACCGAAACGCGCAGCGAGTGTGACGGCGAAGCCGAACAACAGGAAGAGCGCGGCCGACCACAAGACCAAGCGGGATGCCATCAACCGCCTCAACAGGCCGGCTCCATCAAGCGAGATCCAGGCGCCGATCACGAACAGAAACTGCCAGGCAAAGGGATTGAAATACCACTCGCCATCGGGATAGCTCGCGAGATTCCAATCAAAGGTCCGGGCCGCAACATAGATTGCGAACGAAGCCGCGAGCGCCAGGCCGGGCGTCCGCACCAATAGCCAGAGCAACGGCGGGAACGTGGCCATCAGCGCGATGTAAAGAGGCAGGACGTCCAGATTGAGCGGCTTGAATTCCAGCAGCAGCCCGTGCTTCAGGAATTCGATCGGATCGGCGATCAAACGCCGGATGTTAAATTCGTCGAGCAGATAGGCGTGGCCGTAGTTCTGGGCCACGTAGCCGATCGCGACGACATAAACAACGAACAGCAGTATATGCGCGACGTATAGCTTCCAAGCCCGAGCAAGAATGCCGACCGCGGCCACGACAAAGCCATCGGCGCCCATCGTCCGCGAATAGACGAGCGCGACCGTGTAGCCGGAGATGAAGACGAACAGGTCGGCTGCGTCGCTGAACCCGTAGTTCTTCATCGTGATCCACGCGACTACGTTATTGGGAATGTGGTCGAGAAAGATCGCCCAGTTCGCCAGCCCGCGGAAAAGGTCCAACCTGAGATCTCGACCCGCTTCGTTCTTTGCAATCGCTGTGTTCATTTCATCCATAGCGTCGCGATTGCAACGTTCCCATTCGAAGATTTGATGCGGAAACGCATCTTTTCAGCCTGTGAGTTGTCGCTCACGATCGATTCCCTGCCCGCAGCGGACGGCTTTGGGGGCACTTTCAAATTCAAGTCTTCCCCTCCTCGCGCAGCCGCTTGTAAAGCGCAGCTACGGCGTCCGAGAAATCCAGCGAGACGTTCCGCGCGCAGTAATCTTCCAGAAATTGAAGTTGTTTGATCAGATCAAAGGACACCGGAGCGAGGTCGAGACCCTCATCAACGCCGGGCGGCCGGCTCGATATGATTCCGCTCATGAAACCCTGCGCCCACGCCAGGTAATCTCTTCGAACGGCAGGACTGGTTCTCACGTCGTCTTCGAACCGTCGACATGTCGTGGCACCCAGACCGACGATGGTCGCCTTCAGTCCTTCCGACCGGGCGGGGCCGCCTACGTCGGCAGAGAGGACGGCGGCCCAGGACAGCGCCACGACGCAGAGTTGACGGCCGGCGCGCGGACCAGCCGCGTTCATGCGGGCTTGCGGCTTAGTTCCGAAGCCGGCATCGCCGTTCGCTCGACGCCCGCTCGACGTCCTGCTCTCGTGGTGCGCAGAGATCATCACTTCTTGAACTTCACCTGACCGGATTTTCCTTCGGCAGTCTTGATGGTGAGCGTGATCGTCGTTCCCGACGCTATGGCGGTTTTCGCGTCGCCCTTCAGCGAATTCTCTCCTTGTGGAGCGAGCGCAACGGTTTCCCGCGCTGATCCTCCAGCGACGAGCACGGCGGCACTGTAGCCCTTGGTTGCGATCGGCGTGTGGTTCTTCGCATCGAAGACATTGATCGTGATTGAATTGCCGGAAGTCAGCAGTTCCGCGTCGACGCCGGCCACGTCGAGCATCAGGCCGCCGTTGGGACCTTTTTCGTATTCCTCGGCAGAGGCCGGAGCAGCGAACAGTAGGGTGGCGATTAACAATAGTGCGTATTTCATGGCGTGGCTCCTTCGGTCGCGGGTGATTTCGATCCGCCGTTCTCCAGATCCTCTCGTCTGAACAGCACGTAGAGGGCAGGCAGTACCAACAGGGTAAGGATGGTGGACGAGATGATTCCGCCGATCACGACGGTCGCCAAAGGCCGCTGCACTTCCGCGCCGGCGCCGGTTGCGATTGCCATCGGGACAAAGCCGAGCGAAGCCACGAGCGCGGTCATCAGCACGGGACGCAGACGGGTGAGGGAACCTTCGCTGACCGCTTCGACGAGAGGACGTCCCTCCTTTCGAAGTCTTTCGATAAAGGTAATGATGACGAGGCCGTTGAGAACCGCCACCCCTGACAGGGCGATGAAGCCGATGCCGGCACTGATCGACAGCGGAATTCCCCGTAGCAGCAGCGCCACGATGCCGCCGGTCAAGGCCAGGGGAACGCCGCTGAAGACCAGCAGCGCATCCGGCATGGAGCCCAGGCTCATGAACAAAAGCAGGAAGATCAGCAGCAGGGCGATCGGCACCACGATGGTCAGCCGCTGCGTCGCGGACACCAGTTGCTCGAATTGGCCGCCCCAGCCGATCCAGTAACCGGGCGGTAGCTTGACCTTGGCTTCGATCTGTTGCTGCGCGTCGGCTACGAACGACCCCAGATCGCGACCGCGCACGTTGGCGGTGACGACGACTCTCCGTTTGCCCTGCTCCCGGCTGATCTGGTTGGGTCCGGGCGCCAGATCAATCTGAGCCAGTTCGGAAAGCGGCACGTAGCGAATTTGGGATAGCGGTGAGTTGCCCCAGACGGCGGGGACCGCCTTCGGCTGGTTCTCCAACGGCGGCAGCGGGACAGGTAACGCCTTGAGCGCCGAGATATCGGAACGCAAATGCTCCGGAAGGCGGACGACGATATTGAACCGCCGGTCGCCCTCGAAAACCATTCCGGAATTTTTGCCGCCGACCGCGATCTCGACCAGGTTCTGGACGTCGCCGACGCTGATGCCGTAACGGGACAACGCTTGACGGTTTAGCTTTACCGTCAGTACCGGCAGCCCAGACGCTTGTTCGGTCTTGACGTCGGCCGCGCCCTGAACGTTTTGCAGGATCGCCTGGACCTGTGCTGCAGATTGAACCAGCGTATCCAGGTCGTCGCCGAATACCTTGACCCCGACGTCGCTGCGAACGCCCGATATCAGTTCATTGAACCTCTGCTGAATCGGCTGCGATATCTCATAGACGTTGCCCGGGATCTCTTCGGCCGCCTCCTGGATTTCCGAGACTACGCTCGCCTTCGGCTTCTCCGGATCCGGCCATTCCTTTCGCGGTTTCAGCATAACGTATCCGTCCGACGTGGACGGCGGCATCAGATCGGTAGCGACCTCCGCCGTACCGGTCCGCGCGAAAACTTCCTTGACCTCCGGAATTTTCATCAGCCGCTTTTCGACCATAGCCTCCATTTCCAGCGACTGAGTCAAGCTCGTTCCCGGAATTCGCACCGCTTGCAGCGCGACGTCGCCCTCGTCCAGGCTGGGAATGAATTCGCCGCCCATGCGGGAGGCGGCAATGCCGCAAACGACGACCAATAGGCCCGCAATGACCGCCACGCCCCATCTGTTCCGGATCGAGGCTGCGAGCAGCGGCGTGTAAACGTGACGGGCGCCGCGCATGAACCAGTTCTCATGCTCGGACACTTTGCCTGTCACCAATAAGGCCACCGCTGCCGGCACAAACGTTAGCGACAGGATGCTGGCGCCGGTGAGCGCCATCAGCACCGTCAATGCCATAGGCGTAAACATCTTCCCTTCGACGCCGGTAAGCGTCAGGATCGGAAGGTATACGACGCCGATGATAAGCGTTCCGAACAGGCTGGGACCGATCACTTCCCGCGATGCCGCCAGTATCGTCTCGAAACGCTCCTGGCGGTTGAGTATTCGGCCGAGCCGGCGCTGCTCCGCCGCCAGCAGGCGCAGACAATTCTCCACAATGATAACGGCGCCGTCGATGATGATGCCGAAGTCGATGGCGCCAAGGCTCATCAAATTAGCGCTGACCTTGTTCTCCACCATGCCCGTAATGGTGAACAGCATCGCCAGCGGGATGACGAACGCGGTCGCGATCGCGGCTCTGAAATTGCCGAGGATCAAGAAGAGGATGACGATGACGAGCAGTGCTCCTTCAACGAGGTTCTTTTCGACCGTCGCGACCGTCGCCTCGACGAGATGCGTCCGATCATAGACGGCCCTCGCAATCACGCCGTCCGGCAACGATCGTCCGATCTCCTTAAGTTTGGCGGCAACGCGTTGGGCCACCGTCCGGCTATTTTCGCCGATCAGGAGCATGGCGGTGCCGAGCACGACTTCCTTCCCATTAACGGTTGCTGCGCCCGTCCGCAGGTCCTTGCCTTCTCTGACGTCGGCGACATCCGCAATCCGTACAGGCACGCCGTTACGCGTACCGATAACGATTTCCTTGATTTCCTCGACATTAGCGACTTGCCCGGGCGTACGGACGAGGTACTGCTCGCCGTTGCGTTCGATGTAGCCGGCACCGACGTTTGCATTGTTGGCTGCCAGCGCCGTCATCACTTCGCGGAAACTGAGCTTGTAGGCCATCAGCTGCGCGGGATCCGGCAGCACGTGGAACTGCCGTTCGAACCCGCCGATGGTGTTGACCTCGATGACGCCGGGTACGTTTCGTAGCTGCGGCTTGATGATCCAGTCTTGGATCGTCCGCAGATCGCTCGGCGTGTATTCGCCACCGCCGGCCTTGCGTGCTTCCGGTTTTGCTTCAACGGTAAATAGGTAGATTTCCCCGAGCCCCGTGGAGATCGGACCCATGGCAGTTTCGATACTGGCGGGTAGCTGGTCCTTGACCTGCTGGATTCGCTCGTTGACCAACTGCCGAGCGAAATAGATGTCGGTACCGTCCTTGAAGATGACCGTGACCTGGCTCAAGCCGTAGCGAGACTGCGACCGGGTGCTGTCCAAATGCGGGAGTCCCCCCATCGCGGTCTCGACGGGGAACGTGATCCGCTGCTCGACTTCCAGCGGCGAATAGCCGGGCGCCCGGCTGTTGATCTGGATCTGGACGTTGGTGATGTCCGGCACCGCGTCGATCGGAAGGCGCGTGAAATTCCACGCGCCGAAGGCCGCCATCAGCAGGACGCCGATCATAACGAGCCAACGCTGGCGGATGGCGAATGAAAGGATCGCATCAATCATGGGGTTGCTCCGGACGTTTGCCGGTTTCTCGGATACGTGCAAACGACTGAACAGGCGTCGTGTAGACGACGCCGTCGCCCTTGCGTCCCGTCCACGCGGCTGATGCGATGCGCCCACAGATGTCATCGGCGAGTTCGGACCGGCAGACCAATCTCAGCTCCAGGTATTGATGGTAGGAAAGATCCGTCTCCGTCGACATGTAACCGCCGCCCTGTCCGCGCCCTCTCCCCTGTCCCCGCACTTCGTCAAAGGTGAAGCCGGGGAAGTCAGGAAGGTCGTGCAGCGCGCGGACGACGTGACCTTCCATGTGGGGCCTGATCAGAGCGGTGATCAAAGTCTTGCTGCCATCAGTGCTCATCGCTGCCCGCTCCTTTTGCCATCTCGGCCTTCACGATGAAGCTGTTCTGCGCAGCGTAGACGTCGCCTTCGAGAACGCCGAAAATGATTTCGACCAGATGAGGGTCTCGCTCGCCGATCTCCACGTCGCGGGCGTCGAATTTTTCGCCGTTTCGGACGAACACGACCGTCCGGTTTTCGACCGTCTGCAGCGCCGAGGACTTGACGGCCACCCCGACCTTCTTTGCCGACAGGGTCAGCCGGCCCGTGATGAACAACCCGGGACGAAGCCGTTGTTCGGAGTTCGTCACAATGGCTCTGGCAATCGCGCTCTGGGTGTCACTGCTGCCGACCGGCGACAGATACGAAACCTTGGCCTCGATGGCCGTTCCGCCATCGGCCGGATCGATGAAGACCTGGTCACCGATGCTGACGCGCTTCAAGTCGCGGCGGTACACCGAGAAGTCCACCCACACCGTCGACAAGTCGGCGATCACGAAGGCGGGCTTCTGCTCGGAGACGTATTCCCCCAAAGTCGTCTGACGATCAATGACGGTGCCAGCGAGCGCCGCCTTCAATTCATACTGCGTCAGGCTCTGGTTGCTTTCGATAAGCGCCAGGACATCGCCCTTCTGAACAACGTCTCCGATGCGCTTGCGCACGTCCCGCACGATCCCGGGAAAGCGCGGCGTCACCTGGACTAGCGATTCCTGATTGGGCTGGACGATGCCATTCAACAAGAGGCTGTCCCGCAGCACGCCGGGCGAAGCTTTTGCCAGCTCGATCCCGGCCGCCTGGATCTTGGCATCGCTCAACGCGACGCTGTCCGCATGTTCTTCCTTCTCGGCCTTCTCGGTAGGTGTCGTCTTCGATGTCGCTGGAAGCAACATCCGGTATCCGCCGTAGGCAAGGGCGGCCGCGACCAGAATGAATACGGAATATCGGACAATTGCCTTCATTATCTTGAACTCTCGCGGGTTAGCGTAAACGGGTTGCCGGCGAGCCCTTCGATCGTCGCAATGGCGATATGAAAGTTCTGCAGCGCCTCCTGCTCGCGCAGGAGCGCCTGCACTAGCGAGCCCCGGATATCGAGCAGTTCAAGCAGGGTAAAACGACCCTGCGAATAACCGCTGAAGATCGTTTCCGACGCGCTGCGGGCATTGGGAATGACCGATGAACGCAGCAGGTTCATCTCGGCCAGGGCCCCGGTGAGAGTGTCGTAGGCGCGGCCCACGATGCTGATCAGGACAAGCTTGTTGATGGCGCGCTCTGCATCGGTTTTTGCCAGCGTCTCCTGGGCTGCGATGATGTTGCCCGTGTTCTGGTCAAACACCGGGATTGGAATCGAGACGCCGAGCCGGACCGCGTTGTCGTTGGTATCTTGGAAATGCCGCCAGCCTGCAGAAATGCGCGGATCGGGAATCGCCTTCAGCCGCGCGATCAGGAGCTCGGCATTGCGTTGGGCCGTGACCGCAGTCCACCGCAGCAACTGCGGATTAGCTTCAATGGCCTGGATGATGGTCTGGAATGGCGGTGGCTGGCCGATAGTCGCGAGCCGTCCGACTGCTTTGCCGAACCGCGGGCTGCTGTCGCCCAAGAGTATCGCCAGATCGCGACGGGCCAGGGCTAACTGCGTTTTGGTGCGCTCGCGTTCGACGCGGAACAGATCGGCGGCAACCTGGGCCCGCAAGGTCTCCGCCGGAGACGACGCGCCTTCCTGGACGCGCTTCTGAAGGAGCGGAATGAGCGGATCGAAGCTTGCGATCTGCTCATCGAATATTTCGATGCGGCGTTGTAGGCTGATGATCGTGATGAACGCGATCGCGGTCTCGGAGAGCACTTCAAGCCGAGTTGCCCGGCGCTGCCAAACGGCAGTGCCGATGCCCGCCTCGCCCGCCGCGATCCGCGCTTCGCGCTTGCCCCCCAATTCGACGAGCTGGCTGAGTTGCAGGTTGGTTTCTGCCGACCGCAAGCCTTTATAGGGCCCCGATCCCAACGCGTTGTCGAGTTCGAACGAAACGTCCGGATTAGGGAGCGCGCCGGCCTGGATCCGCAGCCCGCCGGCGATGCCGATATCCCGCTCGGCCGCCGTCAGGCGCGGGTTCGCAGCCAATGCCCGCTGCAGTGCCTGCGGCAAGGAAATAGCTGGCAAAGAACGTTCGGCAGCTCGAGCTGGAAATGTAAGTAAAACCAATGCGCACGTCAGGCGCAGGGCATCTCGGACCAAAACCATACAAAAGACCTGAAAAGCACGAAGACGACGCGGCTAGACCGCGCGGCGGCGATGTTCAGGCCAGATGTTTGGGGGGCGGCGTATCAAGCCGAGGGTGGTCTTCGAACTGGAGCTTAGGCGGAGCGAAGTACAGCGTCACAGGGCGCGTGGAGGGCCCGGCATCCGTGACGAGCGCCGGCATCATGACCGGAGCACAAACGTAGCAATGCCCCGCAAGCACGGGCGATTTTTTGCCGCCCTCATCCGGGCCGTCGTCGGGCATATTGCCAGAATCAGATGAAATGGCGGCTGCGACAGCTTCGTCCGTGCAGGAAATCGTGTGTACCAGACCGACGAAAAGGTAGGAAAAGGCAAGGAATATCAGCAACGTCCGGCGAAGCCCCGGTGCTTGCATTCTCGGCAGTTTCTGACCGAACCGACGTCCCATGTCGTCGGGATAACAAATTTCGTTTGCGAACACTATTACAATGTTGGCAGTCCGTTTGGGAACTTCAACCTTGCTGGTCAAAAATGATGCCTGACCCATTTGCCAGCGTCACCGCGAACGCGGCCTCCCATCCGACCTTGGACAGCCATGCTCGAAAAGGGTGTGTTTGCACGTCTTGTCCCGCGACGAAGAAGCCTCGGTATTCAACCGGCGAGTTCGTCCAACAGAAGAATCAGCAGAAAACCCACGAAGAAAAGACTGGTGACCCACGGCTTTTCCGGCGCCGAATGAGCTTCCACCAGAAGCTCTTCGGTGACGAGATATAGCAGCGCTATCAGACCGAACGAAAAGAATGCCGCGACCCAGAAATTAGGCAGATGGCTGACGGGAATGCCGACAGCCGCCCCGATCGGCAATAGCACCGCGAGACCAGAGACCACGGCAAGAACCTTCATAGGTTGCCGGATGGCTTCCGACAATTCGCCGGTGAGCGACAGCCCCAGAAAAAGCACTTCGATCGTGAGCGCAACCGTAAGGAGGAAACCCTGCTTGGCGCCGGCGGCGAATCCGATGCCGAGGACCAATCCGTCAATGAAGATGTCCACCGCGACCATGATCACCAGGCCAAGGGTGCCTTTGGCCTTTTCGCCCAGACGTTTGATCAGGAGCATGAGAAGGATGCCCGCGGCTCCTCCAAGGACGACCGCCCAAACCGATTGGCGATGTTTTATGTCCGGGAGGAGTTCCCCGGCCGCGGCGGCGAACACGACGCCCGCCGCAAAATGCTGAATGGCCGCGGCGATCACCGGCGTCGGTCGCCGCCAGAGTGCGACGGCAGCTCCCAGCACGACGGCGACACTCGGGATCAAAGTGTAGAGCCAGCCGGCCATCATTACCCTCGGCCGGCTAGGGCCTGCGGCGCGGATTCGCGCGCGAGCGGGCCGACTGACTGGCAAAGCAACCTTAGCGACCGTGGCGCGTTTCTCATTTCCAAACCCACAGGAGATTGCCGATGCCGGACACTTCGCAAATCAAAGAGCACATGGACGTGATTTCATCCGACAAAAAGACCGTCGGCAAGGTCGATCATCTAGACGGAACCGACAAGATCAAGCTGACCAAGCAAAGCTCGCCGGATGGTGACCATCACCACTTCATACCGGTCGCCTGGATCGACCACGTCGACCAGCACGTTCACCTGACAAAATCCGGCGCGGATATCACGGCGCACTGGGAACACGAAGGCCGAAAGTAACGTCAACGGCGAGTCTACACCCCGGCTGGCGCCCGCCGGTCGGGCACACCCTTCCACACTATCAGCGACTTGGCGTCTGTGGCGTCGGGCCGCCACGACCGCTGCGGTCCTCTTCTTTCCGGCGGAAGCGCGATTCCGGAGAAGATGTTTTACCAGCGCCACCGACGCCACAGATCAGAACGAAGAGAATCAGCGCGCGGAACGAACCATGCCCAACGTCATGGCAATCTCCATACCATTCACCATGGGGTCACCGTGCTATGCTGAAGCAGCAAGAGGTTACGACTACCGACACGAGGCATCACACAGGTGACCCGCCCGTGGTAGGGTAAAAGCATGTTGCAGAGCCCCAAGTCTCATCTCTGGCCCGGCGTTCCAATGGCGCTGGCGTCCGCGGTACTTTTCGGGGCCTCGGCGCCGCTTGCCAAACTCTTCTTGGGTTCAGTTCCGCCGCAGATGCTGGCGGGATTGCTGTATCTTGGTGCCGGCGCAGGACTGGCCGTTGTCCATTCTGGTCGGAACGCTATTGGCATTCCTGCAGCAGAGGCAGCGTTGCGCTACAAGGACCTGCCTTGGCTGACCGCTGTCGTGATTTTCGGCGGATGCCTGGCCCCGTTGCTGCTCATGTTGGGCCTGCAGCAGACCTCCGCTTCGTCTGGCTCCTTGCTTCTCAACCTCGAAGGTCTGGCCACCATGGGCATCGCATGGTTGATCTTCAAAGAAAATGTGGACGGCCGCTTATTGCTCGGAGCATTTGCGATCGTCATTGGCGCGATGGTCCTGTCGTGGGATGGAAATAGCATCAAGTTCGATGCCGGCGGCGGAATGATCGCGGGCGCCTGCTTGGCGTGGGGCCTCGACAACAATCTCACACGAAAACTTTCCTCCGCAGACCCGGTTGTAACGACCTTGATAAAGGGGTTGGTGGCAGGAACAGTAAACGTTGGTTTGGCTCTCGCGGTGGGCTCCTCACTTCCGTCTATTTCCGTTATTGGCGCTGCGGCTTTGGTTGGGTTTCTGGGCGTCGGCGTGAGCCTGATTTTATTCGTGCTTGCGCTACGGCATTTGGGCACTGCGCGGACTGGGGCTTATTTTTCGTTGGCCCCCTTTATCGGAGCGGTTGTCGCGATCCTGCTGCTCGGTGAACCGCTTACGGGCCAATTGGCGCTCGCCGGATTGTTAATGGGCTGCGGTCTTTGGCTGCATCTCACCGAGCGACATGAGCATGACCACCAGCACGAATTTCTCGAGCATGACCACAGCCACGTGCACGACGAACATCACCAGCATTCACATGCTGAAGCGGCGGGAGCGGAGCCGCATTCACACCAGCATCGCCATGAGCCAATTCGCCATAAGCATCCGCACTACCCGATTTGCATCATCGACATCCGCATAGTTGAGTAATAGGTTTCACGCATTTCGCCTTGTGTAACAGCGACCGACGCGGTTTATCAAACTTTCCGGCTTGGCGAACAGATATGGATGGTCTTCCACCGCGCGAGCGAGACCAATGACTGAAATTCGATAGTGTGAGGCCCGCTGCGCAAGCCGGCCGTACACCATGAAGACGAGCTGGAAGCCGGTTCGTTCTTTCAGCTCTTCGGCCGTGGCGTGCCTGCGGCGCAATGCTGCCGAATCCGGAGGACGGCGAAATCGTCGAAATCCCTCCATCAAAGCTTGAAAGCCGGAACGTATCACTTGCAAGCTCCAGACTAGGTCGGACGTGAATGTTCGATTGCGGCTCATAAAACTATAAAACTAGGATTATAGTTGTAATCTTTTTGAGATTGCGGTATGTGGGACCATGAACCGCAAGCTCGCTGCGCGCTGCCTCGCCGAATTGGGCAATTTGACTCGCCTGGACATTTATCGGCTACTCGTTCGGGCCGGACCGTCGGGCCTCAATATCACCGACATCCAAACCCGCCTCGATGTGCCGGCCTCGACGCTCGCCTTTCATCTACGCGGGCTGGTTGGCGCGGGCCTCGTTGCGCAGGAGAAAACCGGACGCGCGGTGACCTGCCGAGCGCAATACCATCAGATAGATGCAGTCATCGAGTTCTTGCGCGAGCACTGCTGCGAAGGCTTTGAGAGCGATTTGCCGGCGGCGGTGACGCGCCGAGCGAGTTGACACTTGCGAACGGTGGACCCGCGATCTTCGGCTCTCCACTATGGCTGGATCATACTGGGTGCGGGCACCTTTGGCTCCTTCATGACATTGCCCGGCCAGACGGCGGGCGTTTCGGTTTTCTTTGATCCCATCACTGCCGATCTTGGCATTTCGCGTACCTCCGCCTCGATCGCTTATGCCGTTGGAACGCTCGCGGGGATATTGCCGGCTCCAGTGATCGGCCGCTGGATCGACCGGCGTGGGCCGCGCCTCACGGCAACCATCATCGCCGGTGGCCTTGCCTTGGCCTGTGTATTCATGGCGACGGTTCAATCTGCAACGACGCTGTTGATCGGCTTCGGGCTGTTGCGTGGCGCTGCGATCGGCGGCCTTAGCCTCGTCAGCCAGCAGGTCGTCAATCTGTGGTTTGTGCGTCGACGCGGGATCGCCGCTGCGGCGGCCAGTCTGGGACTGGCGGCCGGTTCCCTGACCTTCCCGAAACTGATCGATACTCTCATCGCGCTCTGCGGCTGGCGAGGCGCCTATCTCGCTCTTGCCGGGCTCGTCGCACTCACCATTCTGCCGGTCGCCGCCGCGCTATTTCGTGATCGGCCAGAAAAGTTCGGACTCAGCACGGACGCTGGGCTGCCGCCTGCCACAGAAGAACCACGGGAGGAGCCATCGTTTACGCGGGGGCAGGCGCTCCGTACCGGCGTGTTCTGGCTGCTGTGCGCGGCCGGCTTTCTGACCAACGCCATCGGCACCGCGTTCCTGCTCAATCACTTCTCGATCATGCGGACCGCCGGAATCGCCCACAACGACGCGTTGCTACTGCTGTCGCTTCTTGCCGGCTTTCAAGCTGTTGCGACGCTCGGCACCGGATTTCTGGTGGATCGCCATGAACCGCGGCAACTAGTCCCCCTTGCGATGTTCTTACTTGCGCTGGCGTCAGCTCTCCCGGCGTTTGGCAGCGGAATCGCCGTCAGCGTACTGTACACGTTGAGTCTGGGCGGCGCTTACGGCTCACAGCAAGCTATCAGCGCCGCCGGCTACGCGCAGTATTTCGGCCGCGACCATCTTGGCGCAATCAGGGGGTCGTCGTTCGTCTTCGGCATTGCTGGCGCGGCGTTCGGCCCACTGCCTTTCGCGGCAAGCATCGATTGGACGGGAAGTTATGCGGCCGTCCTGATCGGGTGCAGTGCACTTTGCATTTTATGCGGCGCCGGAGCATTTGCCGTCAAACGACCATCCTCGTCGGTTGAGTCGGCAATGAATTGCAAGGCGCGAGTAACGCCATGACAGGCGGAGAAACGACCATCGTTGCGGGCATTGAAATCCCTTCGACCGACCCTGTCTTTCTAGCGGTGATTTTCGGAGTGCATATTCCTTTGGGATTGGCCTGCCTCGCCATTGGGGCAATCGCGATCTTGAGCGCGAAGCGGCGCGGACGTCATTCGAAGTTCGGAACGATTTATTTCTGGTGTCTGCTGGCGCTCTTCATCTCCGCCAGCTGCCTGTCGTTTATGCGCTGGGCCGAAAACTACCACTTGTTCATTCTCGGAGCGATGTCGTTCGCTTGCGCCTGGATTGGGCGCACGTGGCTCCGACGGCGCTGGTCGTACTGGGTAAGGGTCCACATCGCAGGGATGGGGCTATCGTACGTTCTGATGCTGGTCGCCTTTTATGTGGACAATGGAAAGCAGCTTCCACTCTGGAAGGACTTGCTCATTTCACGTACTGGCTGATCCCAATAGCTGTGGGGGTGCCGCTCATCTTTCGTTCGCTTCTATGGCCGCTGTTGGCGCAAGCGCGCGGCAGAGTTTCCAGTTGATGCGGCAAGAGCGACGGCGCAACAGTTGATGCGCTGCATATCCTACTGGCGCGCCAGACACCGTACATCTGCTCTAGCTTTGCCGACCGGCATCCAGAACATCGAGCACCGGGCAGTCAGGAGTGGCACCGTTAGAGCATTGCGCGACTGTTTCCGCCAGGATGGTTTCAAGCTTGGCGAGGTCGGAGAGTTTCTTGCGAACGTTCGCCAGATGCGCGGTCGCGATTTTGTGCACGTCCGCACACGGAGCGCGCTCCGGCCCTCCCAAGGCGAGCAGGGCGCGAATCTCCTCAAGAGTGAACCCGAGGTCGCGGGAACGCCGGATGAAAGCCAATATGCGTTTTTCGGCCGGTCCATAGACCCGTCGACCGCTCGCCGTTCGGGGCGGCGTCGGCAGCATTTTAATCCGCTCATAATAGCGGATGGTTTCGATGTTCACACCGCTGAGCTTGGATAGCTCACCGATCGAGATGTTCTCGGCTCCCGAAGACGTGATGGTCCGCATGAAATAGTCCTTGATCCTGTAGTCGCTACAGGATGCAGGGTTTTAATCCATGACCGTCGATCAGTCTGATCACATTGCCGGCAACCGGCGGAAGCAAAGTTTGATGGCGGCAGGCGGCCTGCTAGGGGCGCTCGCGGCATCGTCCTGTTGCATCTTGCCCCTCGTTCTGTTCGGACTCGGGGTCAGCGGAGCATGGATCGGTAATTTTACACGGCTTGCTCCCTACCAGCCGTACTTCATTGCCGCCACGCTCGGGTTCCTCGGGTACGGCTATTGGCTGGTTTATCGATCCTCAACGCGCGCCTGTGCCGATGGCGAGGCGTGCGCACGCACCCTGCCGAACCGCATCGTCAAGACAAGCCTCATCCTCGCAACGATCCTCACCGTCGCCGCGCTTGGCCTAGATTTCGTCGCACCTTTCTTCCTCAACTGACTGGAGAACTCGCCATGAAGAAGCTTCTTGCCTGCGCCGCTTTTGCCATCGGCATCATCGCTTCGCCAGCAGCGATGGCCGCGGACAAAACGATCACCTTGGCCGTGAGCAACATGGACTGCGCAGCGTGCCCTTCCATCGTTAAGGGAAGCCTGGAAGCCGTTCCCGGCGTTACCAAGGTTGCGGTGTCCTACAAGAACAAGACGGCAACGGTGAACTATGACGATGCCAAAGCAGACGTGAACCAACTGACATCGGCCACCACGAAGGCCGGCTATCCCTCCGCTCCCAGGAGCTGATCCGATGCTTCTTCAATCGACCATCACCTGTCCGCACTGCGCCACCTCGAAACCGGAGACCATGCCGACCGATGCCTGTCAGTTCTTCTATGAATGCACCGGCTGCGGCACAAAGCTAAAGCCTAAGGCGGGCGATTGCTGCGTGTTCTGTTCCTACGGCTCGGTGCCGTGTCCACCGATTCAGGCCCAGCGCGCAGGCGAGCCTGGCGCTGCCTCGTGCTGTGCCTAGTCGGCGATGAGCACCCCGACGACGAACGCCTCGCGCGACTGGCTCGGCAGCAAACGTACGAATTTGCTTGCGTGGTGGATTCCGCTTGCCGCAATCTTTGCCGGTCTGTTCGTTCCGGTATCGCTGCGAACTGCCGCCTGGGTCAGGGCCGTCGGTCGAGAGCCGTAGATGCATTTTCGGCGCTGACGCCGCTCTTCACGAAACCGTGAGCTTGTAACCAGACTCGTCTGCCTTGCGAACTAGACAGTTATTGGCGACGGATGTCTGAACAACGGGAGAATTATGTATGGATGACGCCCACTATCCGCCCCTGCGTGCCGTGCTTGCTTCGGCATTGATCAGCGCAACATTAACCCTGCCGGTAAGCGGCGCGCAGGCCCAGATGTCCGACATGAAGAAGATGCCGGGGATGAACGACTCCAAGATGAACGACACGAAGAAGACAAAAACTGCGGATGCAACCGGCACGATCACGGCCCTGAATGCAGCGAACCACAAGATCACATTCGATCATGGTCCGATCCCCGCCATCGACTGGCCGGCAATGAAGATGGAATTCGCGGTCGCTCCTTCAGTTGATCTTGCGAAGCTGAAGACGGGTGACAAGGTCAAATTCACCCTGAGCGGATCCGGCAACACCTACACCGTACAATCGATCAGTCCAGCGCCCTAGTCCAGGGCGCGGACTCATTAGCACGCAGCCAAATGCGAATTGACGCGGGCTTGATGAAGGCAAGATAGTTGGCCGCGACCTTGTCCTATCGGGTCGCAGCGCCCCAACATTGCTTGATCTGTTGAGGACGTTCGATCAAGTCGCACGCGGCTCGTTCGGTAGGAGGAGTCTAATTGGCAGCCCACTCAACGTCCGTGAGTTCACACCGCGTGATTCAAGGCTCCGGTTACCCGCTAACCGGACATGCTGCGGACATACCAAATCGACGCGAATGACCCCGAAGCGGACGTCCTCTTAACTACCATGTGCGCGGAACGACAGTCTTCGTGTCACCTCGATAAGCGTGGGATTTGTTGGCTTTGACTCGTGGCGCGTAGACATCGACACCCTGCGCGTAGATATCGCCTCCGCTGCTGATTTGGCGCGTCGTGGGGGCAATACCGGATTTAGGGCCGCCCACATACTGCTGAGCCATGCTGGACATGGTCAGGAATGGCGTGATGAGTGCAACAGCAATGATGTATCTGACGGTCATGATTTTCCTCCGGCATTCATTCAAAAGTGCCACTGGCAGGTTACGCTCTTGTTGCATTGGTCTTCATCAAAGAGGCGTAAGACTGCCTCGTTTTTAGGCTTCAGCGAAATTTCTTTCCCGCTACGCAAGCGCGAGCCGCGTCGCCCCTTCCAAGAAAACTGATTTGAAATCAGCTCTTTAGCTGACCGTCTCGGCTGGTGGCACGCGATTTGCGACGCGTGGCGCAGGATTGATCCGACACTGCCGAGGAAAAGCACATGCGAGCGTGCCTGATTGCTGCCGTAATATCGATGGCGCTAACCGCGACATCGGCTTCCGCGACCGTAATTATCAGCGACGACGTCGGCGGTAAGATGAAGGACTACACGACGCACTTCCAACAGGTGCGCAACTCCGGTGAACCCGTCGTCATTTCCGGCACATGCGTTTCGGCCTGCACGATGGTGCTCGGACTCGTCCCGAGCGACCGAATCTGCGCCACCCCTAATGCGGTGTTTGGTTTCCATGCCGCGTGGACGTTCGATAGCTCCGGCAAACGCGTCGTCAGCGCGTCCGGGACGCAAGATCTAATGAATACCTACCCGGCTCCTGTGCGCGCGTGGATCGCACGGCAGGGCGGGTTGACCCCAAAAATGATGTACCTGCGAGGCCGTGATCTCGCCGCCATTGTTGCGCCCTGCAATACCTCACGCGCGGCATCTGTTTCACGCTCGAAGCGCTTCGGTGGCGTTCGTCAAGTTGACGATCCAAATGCGCCGCGCGCCAGTTTTGACACGCGCTGAGTACACTGTCCCCTCCGGCTGCGGATGTAATCCTGATCCGCAGCCGGGGTTCAATTCTGGGCCGGGTCAATAGATGGCGCCCGACGACCCGCGTGCGTTTTTTGGCCGGCGCACATTCTAGTATTACCTGCCCCCAGTGTGCGTCATCAGCGACCTTTCGGGCCGCCCTGATAATGCGGTGCCGATCCAGCGGCGTTCGGATTCGCCGCGGGCCGCAGACGTGGTCCTGTCGGGTCGTACGCGTAAATATCGCTTGGCGACCCAACGGTTCTGGATTGCGTGCTCTGCCTGGCCTCATTCGGCCAATAGCTCTTGCTCGTGATCGTCTCGCCCGCGGAGGCCGTCGCAGATATCGCCACCAACGGCAGCAAGAGAGAAATCGTGCGAAGATATTTGATTGACATGGTCCGGCTCCATTATTGTTCGAAACGCCTTGTGCGCTTCTAATGAGGAGTTCGGGGTGGATCGTCCGCCGGTTACAAGCTCACGCTGACGTGAAAGCAAGCCATCGTCGTCGTAACAAGCCGTCGCCTCAATATCGCAGATGCGAAGGTGCAAGGCACAATCGTGCCCACCTGATCCACCGTTCACCAGCGCAGCAGCCGCGGTCCCAATGCTGCACCCGCCAGAGTACACAGCACGATCGTTCCGCCGTACCAGACGGAAATAAACGGCAGCGAATCGTCAGTGCAGTGGAGCGCATAACCAATCGCGCTCACGCCTCCCGCGATCAGGCCAGCGAAGGCACCTGCCCGCACCAAGTTGGTAGGTGCACCCTTCCTGACGGCCCAAATTGAAACCGCGAAGGGAACGATCGCAATGATGGGAATGGAGAGAAGGCATTCCAGCCACTCATCCCCCACGATCATCCTGCCCCAATGCGAGCGGGGCGCGGAACCGAGGCTGATGGCCGCAAGACCCAAGACGACGAGAAACGGCACCGCAACGAGCAAGGGCGATGCCTTTCGCTCTCCGCCGGGACGGGCCAGCCTCGTCAGATAAATCAGCGCGAGAGCGACGATCCCGAAGGCGAAAGCGAGTTTGACGGCGAGAAAAATCAGCGCGCGGGTTGTTGCCAAGTCGGGGCGAACCCCCAGGCCGAGCAACGCGATGCCCAGCGCCACGACTATCCCCGCCGCAAGCGCCACGAAAAGCGTGCGAGCGACCGAGTGGCGATCGACCGGCTCTGGATTTGTACTCAGGAGGGCAACCAGATCGTCTGTTTTCATGTCCGTGTTTCCCTCGCAATCAACGCAGCCAGCGCTTTGAGCCCGCGATGAATGTTCACCTTCACGCCGGATTCAGAAATACCGCACCGATCCGCGGCTTCGGCTATGCTCAGTCCATCCAGTTTGACGGCCTCGATCGAACATCGCATTTTCTCCGGTAGCCGCTGCATTAGCCGTTTCAGGTCGTGCGAACTCTCGGCGTCGACATTGTCGTCATGCGCCATGATCATATCTGCTTCATCGATAGGCACATCGGCCGACGAGGCGCGGGTTCGACGCAAGAAATCGATCAGCTTATAGCGCGCGATGGCGTGTACCCACGGGGTGAGCGGCTCGACGGGATCGTAGGTATGTCGCTTGAGGTGAATCGCCAAGACCGCCTCCTGAACCAGATCTTCAGTCTCTACCGCACCCCTCCCCATCCTGGCGAGCTTGCCCTTATAATAGGCACGCAGACGACGGCTCAAGCCGTCGAGCAGTGAGCGGTACGAAGCCGCGTCGCCGTCCAGACTGGCGAGCATCAGGGCCTTAAGTTCGACCTCCTGGGTCGTCATGCTCGCCTATCTTGATGAGTTCGCAGGTTGGGCCGGTTTGGTTACAGGCGATGGTGGTCTTTTAGGATGTCGGATCACTTGACGGTGACCTGTCCAATCATTCCGTATTCGCGATGATCGGGGATCAGGCAGGAATATTCGAACGTGCCCGCCTTGATGAATTTCCAGATGATCTCAGCGGACTTTTTCGGGGCGAGGCGCACGCCGTTCGGGTCGTCGTGCTCCATGCGCGGGTTCTTCTTCATCGCTTCTGCGTGCTTCAGGTTTTCTTCCTTGGTCGCGAGCAGAAATTCATGGTCCTCGAAGCCAACATTGCGGATGACAAACCTGATCTGTTCGCCGCGCTTAACCTCTATGCGTGACGGCGTGAACGCCATCTCGCTCATCTCGACCTCGATCATCCGCGAGGGTCTTTTCGGATTGCCGGGTTCGCCGGCAGCGTAGGATTCGTGGGCGTGCTGTTCGTGACCGAGTGCTGGCGCCGAGGCGGTTGCCAGGGTGACGAGCGTGATGCCGATCATGGTGATTTTCGTCATTGGAATTTCCTTTGGGTTTCTTTTTGGGGCCTCAGGGCTGCTCTACATCGGTGGCAAGGATCAAAAAAATGGCCCCCCTCATTCTGCCGCCTGGCTACGATTGAAGACGCTTGTCTTCTCCCGATCCTTGCTGCTCCCTTCTGCTGAAACGGCGGTGTTCGGTTCGCGCGGCAACCCAAAGCCCTTGATCAGCGCATAGACGGCCGGAATCACGACGAGTGTCAGAATGGTCGACGAAATCATGCCGCCGATCATCGGCACAGCGATGCGTTGCATGACTTCGGAACCGGTGCCCGTGCTCCACATGATCGGGATGAGGCCGGCCATGATGGCGACGACGGTCATCATCTTGGGCCTTACCCGCTCGACCGCACCCAGCATGATGGCTTCGTTAAGGTCTGCTCGCGTGAACGGCTTGCCTTCCGCCGCCCTTTCGGCATGAAGTTCCTTCATCGCCTGGTCGAGATAGATCAGCATGATGACGCCGGTCTCCGCCGCGACACCGGCCAAGGCGATGAAGCCCACGGCCACTGCGACGGACATGTTGAAACCAAGCCACCACATCAGCCAGAGACCGCCGACGAGCGCGAACGGCAGCGAGAGCATCACGATCAGCGTCTCGGTCAACCTGCGGAAATTGAGATAGAGCAGCAGGAAGATGATCAGCAACGTGACGGGCACCACGATCTTCAGCCGAGCGGTGGCGCGCTCCAGATATTCGAACTGGCCGCTCCAGACCACGTAATTTCCTGGCGGAAACTGCACGCTTGCGGCGACGGCCGCCTTGGCGTCGGCCACGTAGCCGCCGAGATCGCGATCGCGGATATCGACGAAAATGTAAACCGCCAGTTGACCGTTCTCGGTCCGGATCGTGGTCGGGCCCCGTGTCAGCTTGATCGCGGCGACCTCACCGAGCGGCACCGTTCCGCCGCCGGGCATTGCCACCAGAACATCCCGTGCGATCGATTGGGGATCGCTGCGCAGGTCGCGGGGATAACGCAGATTGACGCCATAGCGCTCGCGACCTTCGACAGTCGTGGTAATCGTCTCGCCGCCGAGGGCGGACGAAACGGTGTCCTGGACATCGCTGACCATCAGGCCGTAGCGTGCGAGCGCCTCTCGGTCGGGAACGACGTCCAGATAGTAGCCGCCAATCACCCGTTCGGCATAAGCACTCGATGTGCCTGGAACGGCCTTGACGACGGTTTCGATTTGCCGGGCCAGCTTCTCCATTTCAGTCAGGTCCTTGCCTATGACCTTGATGCCGACCGGGGTCCGAATGCCGGTTGCGAGCATGTCGGTGCGGGCCTTGATCGGCATGGTCCAGGCGTTGGAGACGCCGGGAAACTGCAAAGCCTTGTCGAGTTCGACAATCAGGCCGTCGACGGTCAGGCCCGGACGCCACTCCGCTTTGGGCTTGAGATTGATAACCGTCTCAAACATCTCGGTCGGCGCGGGATCGGTCGCGGTCTCGGCGCGTCCGGCCTTGCCGTACACCGAGGCGACCTCGGGAACTGTTTTGATGAGCTTGTCCTGCGTCTGCAAAATCTCGGCCGCCTTGGTCACCGACAGGCCCGGCAACGTCGTCGGCATGTACATCAGCGTGCCTTCGTTCAGGCTCGGCATGAACTCGGTGCCGAGCTGGCGCGCCGGCCAGAGGCTTACCGCCAAGGCGACGATTGCGAGAAAGATCGTCAGCGTCTTGGCCTTCAACACGCCCTGGATCAGCGGCCGGTACACCCAGATCAGAAACCGATTGATCGGGTTCTTGTGCTCCGGAACGATCTTGCCGCGAATGAATAGCACCATAAGCGCCGGAACCAGCGTAACCGACAGAATCGCCGCCGCAGCCATCGAGAACGTCTTGGTATAAGCCAGGGGGCTGAATAGTCGGCCCTCCTGCGATTCCATGGTGAAGATCGGCAGGAACGATACCGTGATAATCAGCAAGCTGAAGAAGAGCGCCGGTCCGACCTCGCTTGCCGCTTCGATGAGAACTTCCAGACGCGGCTTGTCGGGCGGCGCACGTTCGAGATGCTTGTGAGCGTTCTCGATCATAACGATAGCGCCGTCAATCATGGCGCCGATCGCAATCGCGATGCCGCCGAGGCTCATGATGTTCGAGCCGATGCCGAGCACCTTCATGGCCGCGAAAGCCATCAGGATACCGACCGGCAGCATGATGATGGCGACCAGCGCACTGCGTACGTGCAACAGGAACACGATGCAGACCAGCGCCACGACGATGCTTTCTTCCGTCAGCGTCCGCTTCAATGTCTCGATCGCGTTGTGAATCAGAGTAGAGCGGTCATAGACCGGAACAATCTCGACGCCCTTAGGCAGCGCGGATGCCATGTCGGCCAGACGCGCCTTCACATTGTCGATCACATCCAGCGCGTTCTGGCCGAAACGTTGCAGCGCGATCCCGCTGGCGACTTCGCCTTCGCCGTTAAGTTCGGTGATGCCTCGCCGCTCGTCGGGGCCGAGCTCGATCCGCGCGACATCCTTCAGCAAGACCGGCGTGCCTTTCTCGGTCTTCAGCACAACATTCGAGAGATCGGAGATGCTTTTGATGTATCCCCTGCCTCGCACGACAAATTCGAATTCCGAGAGTTCAACGGTTCGGCCGCCCACATCCATGTTGCTGCCGCGAACCGCATCGCGGACTTTCGCAACCGGAATATTCAACGACCGCAGGCGGTTCGGATCGACGATGATGTTGTATTGCCTGACGAAGCCACCAACGCTTGCCACTTCGGCGACGCCCTCGGCCTTGGCGATGCCGTAGCGGATGGTCCAATCCTGCAGGGACCGGAGGTCGGCCAGGTTCTTGTCCTTGGACTGCAGCGCATATTGATAGACCCAGCCAACGCCGGTCGCGTCAGGTCCCAGGGTGGGCGTCACGCCATTGGGCAATTTGCGCGCAGCCGCGCTAAGATATTCGAGAACGCGTGAGCGCGCCCAATAGATATCCGTGCCGTCCTCGAAGATGATGTAAACGAACGAGACGCCAAAAAAGGAAAAGCCACGGACAACCTTTGATTTTGGGACCGTCAGCATCGCCGTTGTCAGCGGATAAGTGACCTGATCCTCGATGACTTGCGGGGCCTGTCCCTTGTAGTCGGTGTAGACGATCACCTGGGTGTCGGAAAGGTCGGGAATCGCGTCCAGTGCTGAGTGTTGCAGCGCATAAATTCCGGAGGCCACGGCGAAGACCGCGCCGATTAGAACCAGCATCAGATTGCGGGCCGACCAATCTATGAGTCGCGCAATCATTGCGACTTCTCTCCCTTGTCCAGGCCACTGAGCGCGGCCTTGAGATTGCTTTCGGCATCGATCAGGAAATTCGCGGAGACGACCACCTTGTCGTTTTCGGCGAGACCTTCCTTGATTTCGACGCGGCCACCGCCTCGCCGTCCGAGCTTGACTTCGCGCGGCTCGAACCGGCCGTCGCCCTTGTCGACAAGCACAATTTGCCGCTCGCCACTATCGATGACTGCGCTGCTGGACACAGTCAGCACGGGCGTCTCGGCTCCTGTTGCGATCTCCACATCCGCATACATGTCCGGACGCAGCACCTGGTCCGGATTGGGCAATTCTATTCTGATCCGCGCGGTCCGCGTCTCCGCCATCAAGTGCGGATAGATCAGCGTGACGTTCCCGGTGAAAAGCCGGTTTGGATAGGCGCGTAGGCGGACGCTGGCCTTTTGCCCGACCTCGATCAGGGAAAGATCCCGCTCCGCGACATCGATCAATACCCAGACGACGTCGTGATCTGCGATCCGGAACAGAACATCGCCCGGAGCCGCGCGCATGCCGTTGACTGCTATGCGCTCCACGATTTCGCCGTCCTGCGGCGCAGGCCAGCTGACATAGACCGGGATCTCGCGCGTACGCTCTATCTCAGCAATGAATGCCTCAGGTGCATCGAGGTTTTCCAAGCGTCGGCGTGCGCCCTTTAACGCTTGATTGCCAATGCCTGTATCCGGACGGGCATTGAGCGCCGACAGATATTCGGCAGCGGCGCTCGACAGGCTCGGGCCGTAGATGCGCATCAGCCGCTGGCCCTTATGGACGTGCGTTCCGGTGGTGACATTTTCGACGGATTGGATGAAGCCCTCAAAACGAAGCGATACGACCGCTTTTCGGCGCTCGTCTTCCTGAACGATGCCCGGCGCGCGAACCATTGTGTTCAGGGTACGGCGCTCGGCGACTTCGATCTGAACACCCGCCTTTTGCAGCTTTCCGGCGCTGACCTTGACCGATGAATCGTCGTCCTGTTCACCTTCATAAACTGGCAGATAGTCCATCCCCATCGAATCCTTCTTCGGAGTCGGCGACGTGTCGGGAAGGCCCATGGGGTTTCGGTAGTAGCGGATTTTGCCTCGATCCCCGCTCTTCGCGGTCTTAGTTTCCGGCGGGCTCTCCTCGAAGCTCACGTCTTCACTTGCGCGGACCGCGAGATAGTCCTTGCCCGCTGAAGTTTTTTTCGGAGTAGGCGAATAGCTCGGCAACCCGTCCGGATCGCGATAGTAGATCACGGGTCCGCTCGCTTCAGACTGAGCCGGATTCTGTTTGGCGACGACGGGCAGAACAGCGTCGAGCCATCCGGGAAGCGGACTGTTCGAACGTCCCAGCGCCAATCCGACTACTCCGGCAGCCAGGATCGCGGAAACAATCACGAAGGCGCCTACAGGCCGTCTCATAGCGAACATCTCAGCGAGTTTGAATCGGGCGGGCACTTGCGCACAAATAAAATCATTTGAGCTTCCTCAGTGAGTTCGGCCCAAATCGCTGGTCGGTTACGAGCTCACGCTGACGTGAAGCCGCCCAATACGCTCCTCTCATAGCGAACCTCCCGCCAGACGCTCCATCTCGGCATATTTCGCCTGCAGTTCCACCTTCAGCTTCAGCAAGTCGAGTTGAACCGTGCGAAGCCTTCGTTCCGCCTCGAAAACTGCAGAAAGATCGGACGTGCCGGCCTGGAAACCGTTTCGCGCATTGTCGACCGACGAGCGGGACGGCGGCAGTTGGCGCGACGCGTAGATCTGCACGACCTTCCGCAGCGCATCGACGCTGAACCAGGCGTCGGCGATCTGTCCGTCGATCCGCAACCGCAGCGCCTCGTTGCGGGCTTGCGCGGCGCCAAGTCGCGCGCCTGCCGCACGTTGCTCTGCATCCTTGACTTCGTAGTGCAACGGCAGCTTGACGCCCAGCATGAACTCGCCGGTGTCCTCTGTACCGGGGCGCTGCACGTATTTGGCACCGAGCGTTACGTCGGGATAGTAGTTGAGGTCGGTGAGAGACTTGGTTTGAGCTGCGGAATTGCTCTGCGCACCGGCCAGCGCCAGCATCGGGTTTGCCGATCGTGCGAGCGCCTGAACCTGCGCGAGGCTGATTGCCTTGACAGTCCGAAACCCGGTTGGCGCAGCCAACGGAGCCAAGGATGGGCGACCGATCAGAGCATTCAGCCTGGCTGCGGCGGCTTTCTGTTCGCCCTGCCGGCGAATGACGTCGCCCTCCGCGGTAGCGGCTTCGATTTCAGCCTTGATGACGTCCTGCTGATCGACCGACGTTGTGCCATATCGCGACCGCAAAAGACCGAGGATCTCGTCATAGCGTCGTTTGATTTCGGTCGAGATTCCTACGGCCTCATACGCGGCGTTGTATTCGCCATGCGCGGCTACGACCTGCGCGATCAAATCAATGACGGTTGCACGGCCCTGGAATTTTGCGGCGTCAGCGTCAGCCTGCGCAATACTACGCTCGAGACCATATTTGCCCCAAAGCTTGAAATCCTGTTCAAGGCCGATGCGACGTTGGCCGACGCCTTGCCGGTTAACGTCCCACGCTTCGAGAATGAGGGTCGGATCGGCCAACACACCGGCCGTTCCGATCTTGTGCACCGCCGCGTCGAAATCGAGCGAGGCCGCCGCTACGGTCGGGTTGAGGCGCTTGGCGATTGCGACGACGCTTTCCACCGTCGCCCCGGGCACCGGTTGATCGCCTGCTGCAGCCGGAGACAACCACAGCATTGCTGTGGTCGCTCCAACGGCCGCGAGCCGCGTGATTCCGAGAGAGCGGATCACGGCGTCGCCTTAAGGACGAGCTTGTTTTCGACTGTCCCGGTCTCGCCCTGCACTTTGGCGCCAAGGGAAAGCTGCCAACCCCCTTCCATACTCAGGGTCGCCTTGAACTCGTATACGCCCGGCTCTGTGCTAGGCATCGGCGTGACCTTGGTAGCCATCTCCTGCATACCGTCAGGAGCCATATCCAAGCGTGTAGCAAAAATGACCGCGTCGGGCACAGGCTTTCCGTCGGGCTTGTGGACAAGCCGGACCGCGATAATCGCGTCGCCCTTCTTGACGGTCCGATCGACCAGTTGGAACTCGTAGTCTTTAATGTCGGCACGCGCGAGCGTGGCCGAACCGGCAATGGCAATGCCGATGAGCGCGGCCTGGAAGGCGCGTGCGTAGAGGTAGCTCTTCATGTTGTAACCTCGAAATCCTGATGTGCCGCGAACGGCATGCGTTCTGCGCGTGGCCCAGAGGCCGCGCAGCAGCAGAGGGCGTTGTGACGCCAATCAGGCCAGGATTCGAGGAGGATGGTCCGGAGGGGCGCCAATGAGGCCATCGGCGATCAAATCGACGAGCGCGTAGGAAAGCCTGCGAGTTTGGAAAGAAACCTGGATAACGTTTGCCGCGGAGGGCTCAACCTGGGCGACCGTCAACATGCACATCGCGATAAGCGGGCAATCCGGGCAGTTTTTGTTTTTCTGACCGTCCGGACAGCATGGCATGTCGCCAGACATAGCGGACATGTCGCTCATCTCGCCAACAGGCAGCTGTCTTGCTGCCGCCGGCGCTACCAGCGGCGCACCAACCAGCCCAACGATCACAAGGACCGCAAGCAGATGACTGATGAGTCGGCGAAGATTCATAACCTAACATCACACGAGACGCGGAACTTTGGAAGGCCCGCGTCAAATCACAAGTGCGCCAGTCCAGAGATTTACGGACCATTAATTGATAGTTAATTCAGCAGCTTAAGGCTCAGCCAACCGCCTCTCCACCGACAAAGCGCATAAACGTTTGTCGACCTTTGGCGCCGAAAAGGACAACCTCGTACCTCTCGGCCGGAGCCCTCTCCCTTTCCATCCCTGGCGATCCCACGGGCATCCCGGGCACCGCCAAGCCGATGGCTTCAGGTCGTGTCTCCAGCAACCGACGGACGGCCACTGCGGGAACATGCCCCTCAAGAACGTAGCCGCTCGCTTCAGCCGTATGGCATGCCGCCAGATCGTCCGGCACGCCGAGGCGGCGGCGGACGAGATGGAGCACCGTGCTTTCCCGCACCGTGACGGCAAAACCAGCGCTTTGAAGATGACGAACCCAGCCCGTACAACAACTGCAGTTCGGATCCTTGTGAACCAGAATTTCCGACGGTTCGGCAGCGGCAACATGACGCGGCAACGCCAAGAGCGCGGCTACAAGACCGAACGCGCTTCGTCTCGTTAATCGGCCCGGGTATTTTACCGATTCATCCATGTTCTTCGACCTACACGTAGCTCGTCTGCCGCGACACTAATCCAAGCCTACTCAACATAGAATCAACTTTTCTTGTGAGTGTGAGGTCCGTTCGCCAAAGGACGATCTGCATCATTCTGAATCGTTTAAGATTGCATGACAGGCTCGGCGCAGCACTTAGGCATCCAAGCGGCGCTCCTCTTCGGCCTCCTCTGGGTCACCCCCCGAAGCCCTGGTCAGGAAGGGGGCCAGGGCGGCTTTTCGTGAATCGCGGTCCAGTGCATATATGCGCGCCCACACTGAAACGCCGGCTCTGCCTCACTCGAGTGAGCAAGCAAATCCGGCGGAAAATCGTTGCCGAACGCAAACAGCGCGGCAACTAACGATGTGTCGCTTGGACGTTCGCACATCTAAGAACAGCGATCGTTTCAGACAATATTGTGCCTCCGAGAACTTGAGCTTCTTCCTTTCGACCAACGTTTGCGCCGTCGCATCCTACCGCGTCAGGTGAAATCTCGAGTTCGCACCACCGGCGCGAACGACGAGCGGCATCCCGATGGCAATCGGAATCAGCCAGTACGTGAAATGAGGCAGGTCTTTCCAAAGCGGGAGCTGCTTTCCATTGTCGACGTAGGAAGCAACCAGCATCAGAATATATGACATTTCCATCCCGGCGATATGCAACCTGGCCCAGTAGCGCCACCGCTGCCGGAGCGCTACGCGACCGGTCCAGGCGCAAGATGGCTCGCTTTATGGGTGCGCTATCTTGGCGCATCTGCCGTTGCGCTAGGTCAACCCGGCGAATTCCGGAAGCGGTACTGCATCGCCCCGAAAACACCGCGATGCTGGCTGCCCAGGTCAGCGCGAACCCGAACAGGACCCATTTGAAGTCCGAGTTGATCATGAAATTGACGGCGGCCATCCAGCCGATCGATGTCACGCCTGCAATAACGGCACCGAGAACGGCCCATCGGTTCCGCTCACTAAACGCCGTCACGGCCAACGTAAGCGCAAGACGCCGGTGGCCGCTACATAGCCGCCCATTACCCGAAACACATGCATCAGCCATGATCCTAATCTCGGGCCGATCGACTGCAACTCGGCTGGCGTAAACTGCATGTAGCGGATGTCCTCCGGCAGCAAGGCGGGGCGCAGGAACAGAAAATAGCAGCCGACGCCGATCAGCAGGATGCCGAACAGCGCAAGAAGGATTGCGGAAGCAGGCCAGCGTGTTTCCTTGCTCCGCATTGGGTTCTCCGACCGTCAGCTGTGACACTAACTATCCGAAGATTGCGTTCGGAGCAGCCGGCCTATCTTCGGGATGAATGCCGGCACCTCGGCGGCATACTTGTCATAACCCTCGCCGAACTCCGCCCTCACCGCCCGCTCCTCGTCGCGAGCCAGCTTCACATACATGATCGTCAGGATCGGGAACATGGCAAGCGTGAGAATGGTCGGCCATTGCACCAGGAAGCCGAGCATCACCAGGATGAATCCCAGATATTGCGGATGTCTGACATATCCATAGGGGCCAGCGGTCGCGAGGCGGCGCGTCCGCTGCGCATCATAGAGCACCGTCCAGGCTGTGGAGATCAACACGAACCCGGCGCCGATCAGGACGAAGCTCAGGATATGAAACGGTCCTGCATGCGGGTTGGTCTTCCAGCCGAACATCATCTCCAGGAGATGGCCGGCGTCATGCGAGAACCAGTCCACGTCCGGGAAGCGCGACTGCAACCATCCTGACAGGAAATAGATGGTGAGCGGGAAGCCGTACATCTCGACGAACAGTGCGACCAGAAACGCGCTGAACGCACCGAAAGAGCGCCAGTCCCTCGGTGTCTGCGGCTTGAAGAAGGTGTAGGCAAACAGGATAAAGATCGCGGAGTTGACGATGACCAGGCTCCACAAGCCGTAGGCGGGTGCCGCGTCGTTCATGATGGCCTCGGTTCCGCGTCGTGGCCGAGGCGGTCGCGACCTCCATGGTGATGATGGTGTCCTCCATGCATGAAGATGTGCATTAGCGGACAAGCGAGAAGCGGCAGCCAAATCAGAAGCCCGAGCACATGTGCGCGGTGTTCGGTGAATAGCAGCGCGCCTGCGACAACCAGGAACGCGACCAGCACCAAACCGACACGGGACTTCAGCGATATACCCTCCCGCGGTTGTCCCTGATGACCAGAATGGTCCTGAACCGACATTGGCATGCTTCTCCTGATAGCTGTCAGCAATGATAGGACGGGCGCGGCCGCGGGTTTTTGACCCATATCAACAATCCGGGCAGTAGCGCTTTGCGGATTGCACAGAAAAGAGTTCGACGATCTAACGGCACTGCCAAACATTTCAGCAGTTCCGAAGAAGCGATAATTGATGCTTCTTGACCTACATCAACGTGCTGAGCGACGCCTGGGCCTAATGAGTTCACATCGCAATTCACCTAGATTCAAAACGGAGAGGAACTCATGATCAGTCGTAAATTGCTCATTGCGACCGTCGCTATCTGCTTCACCGCGCTTCCCGCGGCTGCACAAACAACGACGTCGGATGACAAGAATGGCCACCATTACTCGGGCGGACCGAAAACCGAGGTGCCGCATCACATGGGCAAGAAGGAAACCGCCGGCACCAAAAAGTCAGACGGAGGCACCCATCACTATAGCGGTGGTCCGAAAACCGAGGTCCCGCACCACATCGGACCGAAGAAGGACTGAATCGAGACCGGCGCGTTCGGCTCTCTCGTTAGACCGTGAAGGCGGCCTCGTTCCTGGAATCATCTCGTTTTTGTGGGCGGCTACGTTTTCTTGAGCCGCTCAACGCTCTCAAACGGTCAACGGAACAGTCGCGGCGCTCGGATTGTCCGCGAGCGTCGTCGCTACCTTGGCGCGGAAGGGAGCAGAAAGAATGGTTCGGCGCCGCAAACAAGTATAGAGCGGCATCGCGAGCGAAACAGCTCCTCACAAGTGGCGACAAGTGAATTCCCGCCCTCAGCAACGCCGAGACAAACCAGGTTTATTGGAAAGCTCCTCTTGCTGTGACACGCCAAACGTCGGGACCGCGGAAGCTCGATGGCATGCACAGCCCCGCACTCACGCATTGCGGCCGTGACTGCGGGGTGCTCGACCCGTGCGAGGCCAATGGCATCATCGAGTGTTGCGGGCACAAATTGATCGGCTGGCCGCGCTGACGTCAGCCTGCTGGGCTGGCTTCTAATTACTCGCTGATCGGCGTCGCCAACGCGACTAAGAAGCAACGTGGCCGTGATGCTCGGCCGCAACGCTTCTCTCGAACTATTCCGGTTGATATAAATCAAGGGAGTGGGCGACGAAGCGCTGTGTGCTCGGCTGGCGATAAGCGAGAGCTAAGAGTCTTAGGAAGCCAAGCAGGACCTCATGGTCGCTTCTGAACCCTCTACTCCTCACGCGAAACTGCCATGGTTCATTGCAGAGCCTGGGCGAACCGACGTGCTGCTGGTCGCCATGGGCGTGTTTGTGGTGCTGTTCGTTTTCTTGGTAGGGGTCTTCATGTTGCGACCGCATCATCTGCCGGAGCACATCGCCCAGAAGGAAAAGAAGGTTCAGTATCATTAAAGCTCCCCTGTTGCGTCTTCTCGACGTAAATCAAAGGGGCGGCATAGACTGCCTCGTAGTCGATAGGGAATCCACCAGCCGAGGCTCTCCCATGGACCACATTAGATCGCCAGCTCATTACGCCCATGCGCCTTGGTTCGTTGTGGGCCCCGACGAAACGGACATCTTGCTAATCCTGATGGCAGCGTTTCTGGTGCTAATCGTCTTCATGTTCGGCGTCCTGATGCTACGTCTGCACCATCTGCCCGAGCACATCGCGCATAAGGGACAGAAGGTTCAATATCAGCTTGTAGCAACTCTCGGGCTTCTCGCGATGTTCACTCACGAAAATCTCTTTTGGATCGTCGGCCTATTGCTGGCGATGATCGACATTCCCGACTTTTCGGGCCTGCTTGGTCGCATCTCTAACTCGGTCGAGCGAATTTCGTCGAGGAGAGCATCGACTTCATGACGCATCCGGCTCTCAGTTTATGATGCTGCGAGTATCACGTCGGGTAGGTCCCGGCGTTGTCGTCTCGACTATGCCCTATGAGATCTCCTACCGCCGCTCCTTTTTTCCACCCCATCGCAATTCTGGCTAGAAACCGTTCAGCGGCTCGTCACCAGCATAATTTTCCGTTCAAGCGAGGCGCCGCTGACGGAAAGATTGCGGACCGTCAGGGGCAACGCCAGCAAGCTGTGTCGCGCCGGCACTCCTCCTAACCGCTCGCCAAGGATCATGATCGCGATAGCCGAAGAGTCTCGAGTCAGGGCGTTGGGTTGGCGCCGTAAACTTCTGCACAAACCTGCGACCCATCCGTGTTGCTTGATGCAAATCAAAAACCGCCGGGACTTGCTGTGCAATAGTACATCGATAGAGCCTGCCGTATCGAGCACTCCGTGGCGCGGTCCGCAAACAGGAGGAGATAATCTTGCGCCAAGCAGTCGTTTTTGCAGCGATAGCGTTCGGCTTCACAACTGGTTTCATGTCTGCAGCGGCTCAAACGCTGACAACAACGCCCAGCGAGTGGATGGAAAAGCTGGATCGGGAACACAGATACCTTATTTCTCCTTTGGGGCATGTGCATGCGAAAGGTCAGATCCGAGCTATCGACACGGGTTCGGGAGCTGCTCCTTCAGTCACGATCCTTACGGAAGATATGCAAAGCGCCGACGGCAGCATCAGGATGCGGGCCATGGAAATGCCATTCCATGTAACGAACCGTCGCATGCTGAAAGATTTGCGGCCGGGAGATTTCGTGCAGTTTGAAGTAGCTAAGCTCAGAAACGCTGTGATGATCACCGATATTCGGAAATCCCGCTGATCCAGAACCGTTGCTCGGCTTTCCTTCCCGGTCGCGGCTACTCGAGCGCATAGTGCAGACGAACCGGTGCCGGCTGGTACGATCGGCAGCACTGGCCACACAAATCCGCAAATTGCTACACCTCGGCGCTAAGCGCTTTGCCGCCTTTGCCACCGAAATCCGCCCGAAGCCAATAGTAGAGTGCGAAGACAGGTGCCGTATGCGCGAGAATCCAATTCTCGCAAAGAATTCGGTCCAGCTTCCGTCAATGTGAGCCGCGACTGCTGTAGGCCCCGCTACGCAGAGTTGAGCGTATGCGCCGAGCTAACTCGGCGTATACGCGACAAGGCTCGTTAGCTGGCTCGCTGCCGAGAAGGCGGCTAATTGTTAATCAATCGTTAACCAATCGAGACGCAAAAGATTGTAGTTCGGCAGGGAGATTCTTCATGAACGGTCTGGAAGTGATCAACGCTTAACCAGATCCTTGCGACATTCGTCACTTTTTTGATCGCGTTGCCGTTTATGGCGGAGAGTTCGTATAACCAGTTTTTGCGGATGGTTGCTCTAATCAGCGCGCCTACTTGATCCTCCAGCCTGGCGCAAACCCGGTACCGCCCGAACAGTCGGGTAGGCGCGGAATTCGGAAATCTGCTAAGTTTTGGCCAACTAAGCTGACTGATTCGGCGGTCGCATATGGGCGAAACCACGATTATCCATCTTTCGCGACTGATCGCGCTGGAACGCCGGCTGGACAACGTTGCCAACAACGTCGCGAATGCGGATACTACCGGCTTCCGCGCCCGCCAACTTTCCTTTCAGGAATATCTCTCGCCGGCGAAGGAGAACGACGGCGATGGCAAAAAGGGGCGTCCCGTCTCGCTGGTGAATGCCGGATTTCAGTATCCAGATGCCTCCGGAGGCGCCATTCAACTCACCGGCAACCCTCTCGACGTGGCCATCGTCGGAGATGGATATTTTGCTGTTCAGACGCCCCAAGGGGAGCGCTATACGCGGGCTGGCGCATTCACCGTAGATTCAACGGGACGTCTGGTTACGATGGAGGGCCAGCCGATACTTTCTCGCAGCGGTCCGATCACTATCGCGGCCGAAGAGCGCTCGGTGACGATAGCCGCCGACGGCACAATCAGTTCCCGGCAACGTGTAGTTGGCAGTCTCCGCCTCGTTCGGTTCGACGGACCGCTGCAGGCAGTGGGGTCCAACCTCTTTCAGGGTCAGACACCCGCTTTGGATATTCCGACCGGTTCCGTAAGACTCTCGGTCGGAGCGCTGGAGAAATCCAACGTCCAAAACGTCCAGGAGATGAGCCGATTGAGCGAGTTGACCCGGTCATACGAACAGGTGGGCGGGCTGCTCAAGAATTCGCAAAGCGTCGACGATCTCAACAAGCTCGGTACCGTCCCGGACTAATCGTCCGCGAATAGATCGGATGCGCCCGGATTTTTCGGCCCGCGAATTTGAGGCGAGGCGCTTCTCCCGTTGCAACCTCGCCTCCACTCGACTTAGTCGGATCCAGTGACGTCTTTACGAGCGGCAGGCCGGTCCTTAAGGTCGGATCGAATCGCGCCCGTTCGAATCCGTTGGCAGCTTCAAGCGTTGCTGGTGGCGACTTGCGTCGTCGATGCGATCGGCTTGATCGGCCGTGCAATCGCCAGGATTCCCTTGATGCCGTTGCCGAAGCGAGCGATGGCGTCACGGTGGTCCCGTAGCTCGCTATACGGCAAATAGCGCAAATTTAGTTCGCTAACACGCGAAAATGCCGGCCTAGCGAATTGCGCACGCACTTCGTCTTCACGATCATCAGGAGCGACGAGGAAGAAGTTTCGCGCCGCGGCACCGTCGATGCCCAGCGCGAGATCAAGCATCCGGACGATACCAGAGTAGATGCTTGTCGTGTGCTCCACCTCGAACGCGGCTGCTACATCGCCGTCTTGTTCGATCCAGATCACGTCGATGAGACGGATGGCATCGACAGCGCCGGCCTCGGCCAAGGCTGTTGGCAAGCGGTCGAGGCAGCCGTCTGCCAGCCGGCCATCTTTGTAGGACCGCGCGCCGTCGTTTGATGCGACCCAAACCTGAAAACCAAGCGCGACGCCAAGATCGCGCAGCCAGCCTTGGATTTCGGTATGCGTGTGATCCGCTTCGCGCGCCGCTGCTGCTGCTTTCGAAGACGCCGCTGATTCCGCGCGGACATGGTCAAGATCTGATTTCCACCGCTCTACGGAGCCTCCGTCCTCGCGTTCCGGAAGAGGGTAACGCCCGGTGCCGACCTCAAACAGGAACGCCGCTGCGGCTCCGAGATCATTGGACAACAGATTTCGATACTGTGAGTTGAGCGAAAGAATTCCCCGACGCATGGCAAGATACTGCTCCCACCGGCCCAATTTCACATCAGCTCCCGTCAAGGCGTTGTATCCCCTCACGATGGCGGTGTTGAACGGCGGCGCGATCGTCGGATGCAGAAAATAAAGCAGATTTGCCGCTGCGGGACCGAGCCCCTTGATGGTCGCGCGGTCGAGCGTCTGGATCGCCTCGATCACATGTTCCTCGGTGTTGCAGCAAAGACAGGTATCGAGAAAATTTCCGAAGACCACCTGATTGGATCGATTTTCGTAGATGTCCGGGATTCTCAACTTTGGCTTCCACATGAACGCATGGTCCGCGCCCTTGAAGACCTGCCGCTGCTCCGCAATAGAATCCAGGACGGTCTCGAGAGAAGATCCCCGGTAGGCATTTCCGAACGTATCGGCTCTAATTTCCGCGATTACCTCCTGAAGTCCGCGCCTGATCGACCGGAAGTTCTTGATGCGCGCGTCCCACAGAAACCACGTCCGGTATGTCCCCGCCTCATCATCCCGCCAATGTCGTATGAGGTCTTCGACCCAAGTCTGGTCCATTCGCTCAACCACCCCATTCAAATCCCGCCGGGAGATCATTCGGCCTTGCCCCGGCGCCAAGCACAGGTTCAAATTAACCCATATACCGGACTTGCCCCTTTCTGCACAGCTAAGACGATGCATCGGGCTTGTCGTTTCGGTCTACAAACCGGACGCCGATCCGCTTCTCTTTGCGCCAGATCACCCGGCATCGTCACCCGCCTTCTGCGAGCTCGAGGACGATTGAGTCGGGAATTCCGCGGCGACGCCACCTCCAGCGAGGCGCCGGTAACGGAAAGGTTGCGAACCGTGCAGCTAATCGCCCCTCCTCCGAAGGAAATGGTGGCGGCCTTCAGGACCCTGTGACGCGGCGCTGACCGTTTGTCTTCTACCATTCGACATCCTCCGCCTGCCTACGCGCGAACATCGTCCGTTTTGGGCTCAGTGCTTGTGGTCACCCTTTTGTTCGGTCTGCATCGGCATCCTAGTCCCGGTATTCTCGCCCTTTTTTTCCGGCTTCTTACCGTCCTTCTTGTCCATGGTCCCCATCTCCTCGTCCGGAGGCGCTCTCGCCACCATGTCCTTGTAATGCTCGGCGGACAGGCCGGGCAGCTTGGTGACGAATGCTACGATGCTCCAGATGGTCGCATCGTCGTGCCCGAGACCCCATGCCGGCATGCCGCTCATCTTCAATCCGTGCTTGGTCACCCAGAACACGGTTTTTGGATCGAAACGCTGCTCGGAAAGATTGGGCGGCTTGGGGTAGAGGCCTGGTCGGATTTCCGAGTCCTGCTGCTGGGGGGCAAGGTGGCAGTTGGCGCACATCGCCGCATACTGCCCCGCTCCTTTGAGGACGAGTTGTTCGTCACGGAGATCTGGCACTTCGACGTTCCTCGTACGTGCCGCGATCGAGCGGTCGCGAACGACTTCGATTAATTTCCGGGTGATGTCCCAATGGGGAGTGTCGACACCGATATGGTACATCCCGAATAAAATGAACCAGCTTGCTGCGGCCACTCCGATCGAAACCACTACGGCCATTGCCGCAATTGCTCTCTTCATGGCGAGGACTCCATCTTGTTTGAACGGCCTTCTCGAGCCGACGCTGATTTCGGTATCGGCTGGCGGTCCAGAGTTCGGGACCATGATCGATAAGCGGCAACTAGAGTGAGGATCGCGATGCCGCCGACGCTGACCGCGACCTGGCCGATCAAACCCTCGTAATAGATCTCAAGGACGAAATGTCCGACGAACGACAGGAAGATGCCGACGCAAAAGACCTCCAACGAGCGTTCGCCACAGATGATCGCGGGTCGCAGCGCGCGGGAACGCAGCAGTGCTCCGTCAGCCGGCACGAACCGCACTACCAAGATCGACAGTGCGAGGAAATGGAGTATCCGGTATGGAGCAAGGTTGGTCTTGTCGTTGGGTTCGAAGAGGGCCAGAAGCTCGGGCGGCACGATCGATCCAAGCGACTCGAACCGGCCCGCGAGCGTCACGATCAGGGCGAAAACGAGAAACGCAGCGCTGGCGACCAGAAGCGCGGGCGTCCGCCTGACGCTCGCGGTTGTCTCTGCCCCGCCCAAGGCCGCCCACGCCCCAATGGCGAACAGGAATTGCCAGGCGAACGGATTGAAGTACCAACCGCCCGAGGGATAAGCAGGCAGATTCCACCCGTTGTGGCGCGCCAAAAGATACATCCCCAGCGAAGCCGCAAGCGCAGACATGGGAAAGCGCATCATCGACCAGAGCATCGGGGGAAACGCGGCCATCAGAACGATGTAAAGCGGCAGAACGTCCAGATTGAGCGGCTTGAAGGCGAGGGTCAGCCCCTGCGACAGTGTGGCCACGGGCTTTTCGATGAGCCCCGATACGTTGAATTCGTCGAGGAGATGCGAATGGCCGTAACGTTGCGCGACATAACCGATGGATGCGGCATAGAAGACGAAGAGGAGCACATGGGCCACGTAGAGTTGCCATACGCGGCGAAAGAGCAGGGCCGTGCCGGCAACGAAACCCTGCCGCGTCATTCTGCGCCCGTACACGAATGCCGCGGTGTATCCGGAGATGAAGACAAAGATATCCGCCGCATCGCTGAAGCCGTAATTGCGAGTCGTGAGCCACGCAACGGCGTTGTTGGGAATGTGGTCCAGGAAGATCGCCCAATTAGCGAGCCCCCGGAACAGATCGAGACGCAGATCCCGGCCACGCGGCGTGTTGGACGCCGCGCGCGCTATGGTTTTGGTGTCGCCGTCGCCGGCAGCAAGTCCGCGCACCTTTTCGTTCATTTCGCCGGCTTGTACGGAAGGTCCGGCGCCCGTGCCGCGACGGCGCTGCCAATGACAATTCCGACGTTCGCCTGCCGGTTTGCGTACCTCAACCAAATGTAACCGATCATGATCGCTGCCGTCGTAGCGTCCCTCACCAACGCCATCCACACCCAGGCCTGGCTGAAGAACACGTGGTCGCGCCCATAACCGTTCAGGTATATGAGACCGAACATCACGACCGTCGAGGTCGCAATCATGATTGCGAAATAGGCATATTTCATCCGAGCACTCTCCCTTCCCGTTCGCGCCCGTGGACAGCCGGCGCCAAGCTACGTCGGCCGTCCTTCGAGTCCGTCAGGCCGCCATGGCGCGACAGCTTTCGGCGCACAGATTGCAGGCCCGGACGCAGTCGTTCATGCCGCCGAGGCGCTCGCAATCCTTGGCGCATTCCGCGCAAATTTCCGCGCACTCCCGGCAGACATGCCGATGATGCGGCGAGTTCAGCAGCATGAAATGCGCCGCCGTCCGGCACATTTCAGCGCACGCCATCATGAGCCTGAAATGTGCTGGTTCGACATGTTTGCCGCCCGTCTCGAGACAGTGGGTCATCGCCGTCCCCAGACAGGACTGATAACACTCCAGACATTCGTCGATACACTTCTGCATCTTGTCGCTAACGTCGCTCATCGCTCGCTCCTTGGGTTGCTCCGCCTCATTGCACGTTTAGGACCAGCATCAGTCCGCCGCCTCCGTGCTGCTCCACATTGTTGTTGGCCGTGTGATGCGGTATGTGGCAGTGCACCAGCCACTTTCCGGGCTTTCGCGCGGTCCAGATCACGTCGTAGCGCTGACCCGGTCCGACGTTGACCGTGTCGGCCTGATACCGCGCGCTGTCCTTCAGGTTGACGCCGTCGACGGCGACCACTTCAAACGGTCCGCCGTGGACGTGCATCGGATGCACGAAGTTGTTGTTGGTGCCGATGAAACGGATTTTGATGGTCTGCCCGACCTTCATCGCCACGGTGTCGGTCGACGGATAGGCTTTGCCGTTGATCGTGAAGTAGTTCGGCAGCGCCCCTTCCATCAGCATGGCCGGATAGGTCAACCACTCGCGCTTCAGCCATTCCTGGAGCTGAATCGTATAGTCGAGGTCCGCCCTTACCTCGGCCGCCGAGTCCTTCGGCGCGATCAATAGCGCGCCGTACAGGCCGAGCGCCTGCTGCCGGTCCGGATGATCATGGCTGTGATAGAAGTACGTGCCGCTCTGACCCACGTCGAATTCGTACGTGTAGGAGCCGCCGGGCGGCACCGGATCCTGGGTAACCTTTGCCGGCCCATCCATTTCGTTCGGCAAGATCAGTCCGTGCCAATGGATCGTCGAGCTTTCGGGAAGCGCATTGCGGAAGTTTATCCGCACGTGGTCCCCTTCCGTCACTTGTAGCCGCGGTCCCGGGACTTGGCGGTTGTACGCGTAGGCCTCGACCGCCACGTCGGGCAGGATGTTCCAGCGGATGATCTCGGCCTTGATGTCGAAGACTTTGACTCCGTTCTCGATGCGCGGCTCGAGGACCTTGTCGCCCCTCGCATTGGGCGCCGCCACGTACGCGACCTGACGCGGCTTCACCGCGGCCATGTCCTTCATCGCCTCGCCCGGCAGGTCGAAGGTGTTGATCATCCCCGGCGGCATGATGGAGCCGTCAACGTCGCGGGCGCTGAGACCAAGGTTGACGGAAAAGCCCGGGATCACCATTCCGGAAATCAGGAGAAGCGACGTGACGCCGGCGAGCGCGGCCAGTTGCGGCGTCGTCGCGTCGGAGCCCATCTGGTGTCCGCTGCCGTGCTTCATTTCGCCCACGTCATGCTTGGGCGGTTCGCCGCCGCCATGGCCTTCGTGACCTTCCTGCCGCTGCTCGCTGCCGCCGCGCTCGGTCATCAAGCCGTGCTTGATCTTCTTTTTCACCATCCAGACGTTGAAGGGATACGCGGTCGCGAATCCCACCATGACGCCCAGCGACATCACTCCCCAGAACACCAGTTCGAGCGGGTCCATCGCCCGCATGTCCCGCCCCATCATCAGCAGGCTCATGGTCGGTGCCATTCCTGCCATCATCGCGTTCATGCTGATAAATTCCGGCATGAAGCTCTTGCGGACGTTCTCCCAATAGGTGCCGCCCATCGTCTTCTTCATAAAGAGGGACTGGAAGATGAACAGCCCGAACGAGAAGCCCGCAACGTACTCGACGATCAGGTCGATCCACATCGGAAGCCCCAGCAGCGCGGTCACGGTGGCCGCCAGGATGATGCCGGTGGCATCCCCCGCAACGCAGTGGATCGTGCTGCCGACACCCTGCTTCCAGAGCGGCGAAGTGAAGTGTTCGTGCTCGCCCGGTCGGGGTTCCTTGTCCGCAAGCACATAGAGCAGCAATCCGAACGGACCCATGTACAGAGTGACCAGGATGAAGCCCCACTTCATCACGGTCGGCTCGGGATTGCCGTTGAACTGGTCGAAAGCGACGTACGCGGTGCAGCCCGCCGCGAGGACGAACCAGGCGATCAGAAAATAGTCGTACGGAAGTGCGATCATGGTGTCCTCGCGGTTGGTCCGGGCCGGTTAACCTCCGTGCTTGCCGATCCATTCCTTCAGCGTCGTCTGCTCTTGCGTCTGATCCTTGACTGCCTTCTCCGCCATCTCGCGGATCATGGGATCCTTCGTCTCCTTCAGTACCGTCTGCGACATTTCGATCGCACCCTGATGGTGAGCAACCATCATCTTCGCCCACGCCTTCGTCGCGTCCGGATCCATTCCTTTTTTCATGTCGGCGTTCATTTTTTCCATCGACTTCATGTAGGCCTGACCGGCCTCCTCGGCGAACGACGGCATCGTCAGCGCTAGTAGGATCGCGAGGGTGGCAACGGGCATCTTCAACATATTTCGTGTCATCACATTCTCCGTTGATTGAAAGCACGCTGACAAACGACCGCTGAAAACGGTTGTTCCGCAACTTCGAAAACAACGGAACGAGCGACTCGTCTGGTGTTCAGGCAAGCACCAGCGCGCGCTGTCAACGGGACTTCACGAGATTTTCGACGGTGTATGTATGTTCAAAACGTGGGCGCTACGGATGGCCTCCTGCGTTTATCATTGAATGGAAATCACCGCAGCGTCGCGGTAATGAACGGCAATCCGGGCTGTCGCAGACGGAACGATCGTCGCGCCGCTCTCTTGTGGCCAGGCAGCGCATGGGCGGCGGCGAAGCGATCATCGATGCCTCCATGTTGCCGCGAGCAACCGCTCCTCCCATAGCGCGCTGGAGGTCGCGAAGACGTTGTAGCCGACCCAAGCGTGTTTCTTGATACGGTCCAGGCGCTCAATTCGGTCGAGCCGCATGAAACGACGTTCGGCCTCGTCGTACGCGAACACCCTGAGGGCCAGCGCGTCGATCAGATGTCGTGTGATGCCGTGCGTCCGGTCGAGCCCATGCTCTTCGCAAATGACGACGCAATCGCGCCGAAGCAGCCCTTGCGCGCCGGTCAAGGCTTCGATCTCGACCCCCTCGACGTCGAGCTTGATCACGACGGGTAGCACCGGATCGATCAGGCTGTCAGCGGCGAGGCCGTCCAGCGAAACGACGGGCACGGCTTCAGACTCGGGCTCGGCCAAGACGAGCGTTCCGAATGCTTCGTGTCTGGCGCCGGTGATGCGCGCGAATCCACCGGATTTTTCGCCTACGGCGGCGTTGAGCCACCGGAAACGGTCGCCGTTCAGGAGCGCGTTGGTCGCAAGCCGCTTCGCGTTATCGCGAGATGCTTCGATGGCAAGCGTCTGCTGACCGCCGAACGGCCGGCTCGATGCGAGCACGGACCAGTAGCCGAAGTTGGCCCCGCAATCGACGAAAGAGTATCTCACGTCTTTGGCGCTCCTTAAGAAGGCTTCGATTTCCTCCTCATAATGGTATCTTCGGTTGAGCAATCTGCTCCAGTATCCGTCGCAGAAGGGTATCGCGAATTCGGCGTCCTCGTTCAGTCGCACGACGATGTCGCGCCGTGACACGAAGTTGGCGACTGCCTTGCACCCGAGCCTGTAGCCGCGATGTCCGTATGGTTGCGTCAACAGGGATCCCGCCTGCAACGCCAGCAGCGCGATGCGATCGAGCGCGCCCGCGCCGGTGAGCATTCCGTTCCCGCGATCGAGAGAGAGCGATCGTCCTGCCGCGGCTTCGTCGGTTCGGCGCAACAATGCCTCCATCCGTTTCTCCAATCTCGACCGGAACTCCGGCGCCATGCGAAGGGCTTCGTCATGACGCCGGATGCTTCCGCCCTTACTTTCCCTTCTGCATCTTCGTGATCGTGATGCCGGCGGTGGCCCGCTCGGCTTCGAACTGAACTTTGTCGCCCACCTTCACCTGCTTGAGCATCGAAGGATCCTGGACGCGGAACACCATCGTCATTCCGTCCTCGTTCATATCGAGGTTCTTAATCGGACCATGCTTGAGGGTGATTTTCCCGGCGGCTTCGTCGATCTTTTTGACTTCGCCGTTAGCCATCGCGGCCTGCGCCAATGCGCCAGCGGACGGCCACGCGAGTGACAGCGCGAGCGCGATAATTGCGAACTTATTTGCCTTCATCTTGAACTCCCATGTACGGTTTGATCTGCATATAACCCCATTGATACCCGCCTATCTTATTTACTCGTTAGCGAGATTCGAGCGACCTCCGGTCACTTGGACTTTTGCATCTTCGTGATGGTCACTCCCTCCGAGGCGCGCTCGGCTTCGAATTTGACCTTGTCGCCTACCTTCAAGTTCTTGAGCATGCCTGGATCGTTGACGCGCAGGACCATCGTCATTGCGTCCATCTCAAGGTTCCTGATCGGTCCGTGCTTGAGCGTAATTTTTCCGGCCACTGCATCGATCTTTTTCACCTCGCCCTGGACCATGGCGTTCTGCGCGAATGCCGCGGCGGAGGTGAGGATCGAACCAAGGACGACGGCAATCTTGAGTTGTCCCATACAAATTTTCCTTTTTGTATTCAGGTTGATTCGTGCTGGTATTACTTCACCGTGAGCGTGCCAGTCATGCCGGACTCTCGGTGCCCGGGAATCAGACAGGCAAACTCGAACTCGCCGGGCTTGCTGAATTTCCAGACCATCTCTGCCGTCTTCTTTGGCGCAAGCCTCTTGGCGTTCGGGTCGTCGTGCTCCATGTCCGGATTTTTCTTCATCGCTTCCGCGTGCTTCAGATTCTCCGCGGTCGTTGCAAGCACAAATTCGTGCTCGAGCTCTCCATTGTTGCGCAGAACGAACTTGATCTGTTCGCCCTTCTTCACATCGATTTTCATCGGCATGAACATCATCTTTTGGTCCATCTCGCCCATCGTGACCTGAACGATGCGCGCCGGCTTCTTGGGATCGCCGGGTTCGCCGGCTGAAAAAGAATCGTCGTGGCTGTGGCCCTTAGGGCCCTCGCCTGCCCACGCGATGGCGGAGATCGACGTCACCGCGGCGAGCGCGATCAGCGAGATCGTGGCGTGTTTCATTGTCTTGTTCCTCTGTTGTTGCTTGAAGCGGCCGTTGTTTCCTGACGACTACATGCCTTTCATTCCCTTCATGCCTTTCATAGCCTTCATATCGCCGTCCTTCGGCGTACTCGCCGGTTTATCCTTGCGCATGGGCTGCTCCGAAGGTGCGTCGACTGGAAAGGAGACGGTCCCTGCAGGATATTTGTAGGGGCCCGGATCCTTGTAGTCGTCCCGCGCCAACCCCTCTCTAATCTTCATGACTGTGAACATGCCGCCCATCTCGATGGGACCGAATTGGCCTGAGCCGGTCATCATGGGCAATGTGTTGTCGGGTGCGGGCATTTCCATCTCCCCCATCGCCATGCCCGTCGATCCCATGACCATCGCGTCGGGCGCGAGTTTGCCGACGGCTTTTGCTAGGTCCTTCTTCGACACGCCGATGAAATTGCGCACGTCGTGTCCCATCGCATTCATGGTGTGGTGCGACTTGTGGCAGTGGAACGCCCAGTCGCCAGGATTGTCAGCGACAACATCGAACGCGCGGATGGCGCCAACCGGTACATCGATCGTCGTTTCCGGCCATTGCGCGCTTTCTGGTACCCAGCCTCCGTCGGTACAGCTCACGGAGAAGCTATGCCCGTGAAGGTGGATGGGATGGTTCGTCATGGTGAGGTTGCCAATGCGCACTCGCACTTTGTCGTTTAGCCGCACCGCGAGTGGATCGATGCCCGGAAACACGCGGCTATTCCAGGTCCACATGTTGAAGTCTGTCATTTCAGTCACTTTTGGGAGGTAAGTGCCCGGGTCGATCAGATAGCTGCTCATGATGAAGACGAAGTCTCGATCGACCGGACGGAAGCTGGGATCGCGCGGATGCACGACGATCATTCCCATCATGCCCATTGCCATCTGAACCATTTCGTCCGAATGCGGATGGTACATAAACGTCCCGCTGTGCTTCATCTGGAACTCGTAGACGAAGGTCTGGCCCACGGGAATGTGGGGCTGGTTGAGTCCACCGACGCCATCCATGCCGTTGGGCAAAAGCACACCGTGCCAATGGACCGTCGTCTGTTCAGGCAGTTTGTTCGTGACGAAAATGCGCAGCTTATCGCCTTCGACTGCCTCGATCGTTGGGCCTGGTGATTGACCGTTATACCCCCATAGATGCACCTTCATTCCTGGGGAAAATTCACGTACGACCGGCTCTGCGACGAGATGGAATTCCTTCCAGTCGCCATTCATCCGCCACGGCAGCGACCATCCGTTCAACGTGACGACCGGCCGGTAGTCCGGACCCGACGTTGGATGGAGCGGCGGCTGCATCACCGTCTTCTCCATGATCGGCGCCTCGGGAATAGCGGCGGCCTGCACCCGTCCACTCACGGCGCTTGCGCTCACCAGTGTCGCCGTCCCGAGAAATCCTCTTCGCGATAGCATCTTCGTCTCCTCTAATGCGCCCCGCCGGCTTGGGCCGTGGTCGTGGATCGTGAACCTGAAGGCTGCTCGTCGCCGGAGCGTCGGCCACCGCCGTTCACGGCGGTCTGCAATTCGGACTGCGCCAGCCAAAATTCGCGTTTCGCCTCGATGGCGGCACGCAGAACCGCAAGCCGCTGTCGCGCTTCGGTCAGCAGCGCAAACACGTCGACCTGCATGCTGGAGAAGCGAAGCTGCATCTCCTCGGTGATGATCTGTCGAAGCGGCAGAACCTCTCGTTGGTAGTGGCCCGCAATGTCGTAGGTCGAGCGGTAGACGCGGTAGGCGTCCCTTGCTTCCGAGCGGACGTTGACGGCCTTCTCGGTCAGAACATTGAACGCCTGGTTGTAGGTCTCGGTGGCTTGACGGACACGGACCTCGCCGCCGTCGAAGATCGGGATCTGGAACTGGACGTCGAAGCCGCGCTCCTTGAATGGCAGGCCCTCCGGATCGCGCGTTTTTCTGTCGATCCCCGCCACGTCGATCAGCGTCACGAAGCGGCTCGCCTGCGTCAGATTCAGCGACTTCGCGAGCGCCGCCAACTCGATGCGGGCCATCTGCAGATCGAGCCGATGCGCCACCGCATCGACCTCGATTCCCGGGAGCGAGCGCGGACGACCGGGCAAAGCCGGCAGCCGCTGCGGCAGCCGGATGGCGATGTCGCCATCCCAAAGCCCCAGAAGCCTGACCAGACGCTCGCGCGAACTCGTCGCCTCCTGCCGCAGCGCGGCCAGATCGGCGGTGGTTTCGGCGTAGAAAGCCTGTTCGCGGGCCTGGTCGAGCTTGTTCAACGAGCCGGTCCGGCCAAGCTTTTCCGCAAGCTGAGCCGTGGATTGCGCAGTCGACTTTGCATCGGTAAATAGTACCATCAGGTCATTGGCCGCGACGGCGCGGTAATAAGCCCGCCGGACTTCGGCCGCCAGCCGCAGCGTCTCTTCGGCGGCGCGAAGCTGAGCCTTTCGGAAGCGTTCGCGCGCGATGTCCGAACGGAACGGAAGGGTCGCCAGCGCAAGGATGTCGCCGACGACGCGTCGTTCGACTTCCAAGGCCCCATTTCCGGCGATGCGCGAAATCGAGAACGTCGGGTTGGGTGGCAGACTGTCGGCTATCAAGTCGGTTTCGGCCAGCGCGAGCTCGTTATAGGCCGCCTGAAGCCCTCGGTTGTTGAGAAGCGCGACCTGAACCGCACTGTCGACCGTCAGGCTCCGACGCAGCAATCCTCGCACGACGTCCTGTGCGTGTGCGGCATCGCTCTCGGTCCGGATCGATATTACGCCCTTTTTGATGGTCTGATCCGCAACATCGGCAACGACGCCCATCCCCCGATCGGGCGAAAAGGACGCACATCCGGACAGAAGGGTTGCCGCGAAAAACGCTGCCAGACGCTGAGCCCGGGACCGGGAATGAATCGATTGCGGCACGAGGGGCCAAAAAATTCGGTTCATCGCCGCCCCCTAATTGCTCGGCTTCGGCGTCGGAGCGACGCTTTGATTCTGTTCCCTCCAGCCGGCCGGTGCGACGGGGCGGAGCCGGGTGTATGGAGCGACGGTGGACCGGTATCCGACGCCAGCGACTTTTACGTTGGGGTCCGCCGGATCGGCGCCCGCGAGCGGCACCGTCACGGGCATGCAGCCGCCCAGCGCAAAGGCCGCCGCGGAGGCCAGCGCAAGAACACCCGATTTGAAATTGAATTGTTTCCCCGCCACCGATCGAACGGCGGCGAATTTCGCCCCAAACTGCGTACGCATGTCTTTCCCCTGAACTGACGATGGACCACAGGCGCGCGAACCCTCCACGGGCGCGGCACCGCGTCTAGACGGTCAGATCAGGCGATGGGGGGACGATAGCGTTGCGGCGGCGCGTTGTCGGCTACCGCCCGATAGTCGGCCGAAAGGCAGATGGACCGCGGAGCAATCGGCCGAACGAACTCGGTCAAGGTGGCCGGCAATGCGCTCACGCACACCATGCCGCAGCACTGTCCGCCGGAAGACTTGTGGTGGTCCAGCGGCAATGTATCTGGATCAGCTGCCGCAGCGGCAAAGTTATCGAGCGCCGAAGCGACGGCAATCGAGGAATGGTCGTGCGAACGGCCGTCTGCGTGGACGTGCTGCGCGACGACACCGTGTTCGTGCACGTGCACGATGCCGGCGCCGTGTTCGTTCTCGGTCAGGCACGGCGCGGCGCGGGCGCCGTCCGCGAAGGCGAACGACATCGCCGGCGCCAGAACGCAGAAAAGATAGGCCAGCGCGAGCAACCGCCCTGCCATCAGTCTCCTGCTCCTGGTTAGTCGGCTCAGCATCAATCGCTCGGCTCCCTGCCGCCCGATGGGCGAATATTCGCAAAACCTAGACGCAAACCGGGCCCAAGCCAAGGTGGAACCTTCGGCGAATGGGAAAGTTTCAACCTCATCTTTCGGCCCGTCCAACGACGGCCATCAGTTCAGCAATCTTCCTTCGCTGGTCCGCCTTGTCGCCGCTGGAGATGGCGTGTTCCACGCAATGGGACACGTGATCCTTGAGAACCTCCTCCTCGACCCGGCGCAGCGCAGCGCGCACCGCCGAGATCTGCGTGACGATGTCGATGCAGTAGCGGTCGTCCTCGACCATCTTCGAGAGACCGCGCACCTGGCCCTCGATCCGGCCGAGGCGTTTTTTACATGAGTCCTTGATGGCCTTTTGCATAGGTTCTATATACCCCCTGCGGGTACGGGGTGCAAGCGGTCATGGAGAGCAACATGGGCAAAGATGGCGATGCGATTTCCGGCGGCGGCTGCGGCTGTTCATCGAAGGCTCCCGGCCCAGGGGTCGCTGCGAGCGGTCCGACCCCCAAGGCAGCGGGCGGGTGCTGCGGCGGCGGACATGATCATAGCGGCCACGGCGGCCATGTTCATCATGAGCATCGAGCCGCAACGACCGTTCGCGACCCGGTCTGCGGGATGGACGTCGATTCGGCGACCTCCAAGCACAGTTTGAAGTACCGCGAGAAAGCCTATCATTTCTGTTCGGCCGGATGCCGCTCCAAGTTCGAGGCCGCTCCGGAGCAGTACCTCGGCAACACGAACGAGAAAGCGCCTGCCGAAGTACCGGCCGGGACGATCTACACTTGCCCGATGCATCCGCAGATCCGCCAGGTCGGTCCCGGCAACTGTCCGATCTGCGGCATGGCGCTGGAGCCCGAGGTCGCGAGCCTGGATGCGCCGCCCAATCCCGAACTTGCTGACATGACGCGGCGTTTCTGGGTCGGTCTGGCGCTTTCGATCCCGCCCGTCGTGCTGGAGATGGGCGGCCATCTGGTGGGCTCTCACGGCTGGGTCGACCAGACGCTGTCTAACTGGATCCAGCTTGTGTTCTCCACCCCGGTCGTACTGTGGTCCGGCTGGCCCTTCTTCGTGCGCGGCTGGCAATCGCTGGTGACGCGCAACCTGAACATGTTCACGCTGATCGCGATGGGCACCGGCGTCGCCTACGTCTACAGCCTGATAGGCACCGTCGCGCCGGGCATCTTCCCGGCGACCTTCCGCGGCCACGGCGGCGCGGTCGCCGTGTACTTCGAGGCGGCTGCCGTGATTACCGTCCTCGTCCTTCTCGGCCAGGTGCTCGAGCTCCGGGCCCGGGAAGCCACCTCCGGAGCGATCAAGGCCCTCCTCGAGCTGGCGCCGAAAACCGCCCGCCGTATCGGCGACGACGGTTCCGACCATGAAGTCCAGATCGAGAGCCTCGCCGTCGGTGACCGGCTGCGGGTACGACCCGGCGAAAAGGTGCCGGTCGACGGCGTCATCCTCGAAGGCCGTTCGTCGCTCGACGAATCGCTGGTGACCGGCGAATCCATGCCCGTCACCAAGGAAGTGGGAGGCAAGGTGATCGCCGGCACCCTCAACCAGTCGGGCGGCTTCGTCATGCGCGCCGACAAGGTCGGCCGCGACACCCTGCTCTCCCAGATCGTCAAGATGGTCGCCGAAGCGCAGCGATCGCGCGCGCCGATCCAGCGACTCGCCGACCAGGTCGCCGGCTGGTTCGTTCCGGCCGTCATCGCCGTGGCGCTCATCGCATTTGGCACGTGGGCCTACTTCGGACCCGAGCCGCGGATGGCCTTCGGGCTCGTCGCCGCCGTCAGCGTCTTGATCATCGCTTGCCCCTGCGCACTCGGGCTCGCCACCCCGATGTCGATCATGGTCGGCGTCGGCCGCGGCGCCCAGGCCGGCGTGCTCATCAAGAACGCCGAAGCGTTGGAACGCATGGAAAAGATCGACACGCTGGTGGTGGACAAGACAGGCACGCTCACCGAAGGCAGGCCGAAGGTGGTCTCGATCGTTCCCGCCCCGGGTCACGACGAGAACGAACTTCTGCGCCTTGCCGCCACCGTCGAACGGGCCAGCGAGCACCCCCTCGCCGACGCCATCGTCCGTTCCGCCAACGACCGCAAGTTGGTCCTGAGCAAGGTCGAGGAGTTCGATTCTCCGACCGGCAAGGGCGCCGTCGGCAAGGTCGAAGGAAAATCCATCCTGTTAGGCAACGCGAACTTCCTGGCATCACTGGGCGTCGCGACACAGTCGCTGGAGGCGGAGGGCGAGCGCATGCGGGGTGAAGGCGCCACCGTGATCAACATGGCGGTCGACGGCAAACTGGCCGGGCTGTTCGCGATCGCGGACCCGGTCAAGGCGTCGACGCCGGCGGCGCTGAAGGATCTGAAGGCGGAAGGCGTCAAGGTCATCATGCTGACCGGCGACAACCGCACCACCGCCAAAGCTGTCGCACGACAGCTCGGGATCGAGGACGTCGAAGCCGAAGTTCTTCCGGACCAGAAAAGCGCCGTCGTCGCCAGGTTGCAGAAAGCGGGCCGGATCGTGGCGATGGCCGGCGACGGCGTTAACGACGCGCCGGCCCTCGCCGCCGCCGAGGTCGGTATCGCGATGGGCACCGGGACCGACGTCGCGATGGAAAGCGCTGGCGTCACCCTGCTGAAAGGCGACCTGGGTGGCATCGTCCGGGCTCGCAAGCTGTCGGAGGCCACCATGAGCAACATCCGACAAAATCTGTTTTTCGCGTTTATCTACAACGCGGCCGGCGTCCCGATCGCGGCCGGCGTTCTCTATCCGACATTCGGGATACTGCTCTCGCCCATCATCGCCGCCGCAGCGATGGCGCTCTCGTCGGTGAGCGTCGTCGGCAACGCGCTGCGCCTTCGGGTGACGAAGCTCTAACGCTTCAGCGCCCGTCCACGCGCGCAAAAAAGCCTGCAGACAAACGCCTGCAGGCTTTTTCCCATCGGAAGCGGGGCTGGGTACTTCCTGGAGGCAGGTTAGGACGAATGCAGGATGACTTTTTGATGTGGATCAAATCCGAGCGCGTTTTCGGTGAAATAGATCGGCATCACCAGCACGCCCGGAATTGCAATAGATGACGCTGTTTGTCCCGTCGCTCGAGCGAGATTTGCGGCTCGATCTCTTTCGCGGATTGGCGAACTGGGCCATCTTCTTCGGCCACATCCCGGGCACCGCGCTCGCATGGCTGACCTCGCGCAACTACGGCTTCAGCGACGGGGCCGATCTGTTCGTCTTCATCTCGGGCTACACCGCCACCCTGGTTTTCGGCAGGATGATGGTGCAACGCGGTTTCGTGATCGGCGCTACGCGACTGCTTAGACGCGTTTGGCAACTCTACGTCGCCCATGTACTTCTGTTCATATTCTATCTCACGTCGGTCCATTACCTGGCGCACCGTTTCGACATTCCCCACCTGATGGACCAGTTCAACGTCGCGCGCTTGATGGAATTCCCGGTGGAGACACTGACCGAGGGGCTCCTCTTGAAGTTCAAGCCGCTCAATCTCGACGTGCTTCCTCTGTACATCGTCTTGATGGGGGCCTATCCCCCGGTCCTGTGGCTCATGCTACGGCATAGAAACTGGGCGCTCGCCGGATCGCTGCTGCTTTATTTTGCCGCCAGATTTCTTCATTGGAATCTGCCCTCTTATCCGTCCGGTGACTGGTTTTTCAATCCGTTCACATGGCAACTGCTGTTCGTGTTGGGTGCATGGCTTGCGGCTGGGGGAGCCCGGACCGTCCGTCCCATCGTGACTGCCCGGATTCCTTTGGTCCTTAGCGCCGCTTTCCTGCTGTTTGCGCTGGTGGCAACGCTCGCGACGCTCATTCCCGAGTTGGACGCTCCAATTGTGAGCGATTTGACGCAGGCCTTCCGGCCCAACGACAAGACCAATCTTGCTCCCTATCGGATCCTGCACCTTCTCGCATTGGCCCTTCTTGTCGTCCGATTTATCCCGTTCGACTGGTCGGGTCTTGGCTGGCCGGTATTCCGTCCAGTCATCAAGTGTGGCCAACAATCGCTGGAGGTCTTCTGCGTCGGGGTTTTTCTTTCCTTCGTTGCCCACTTCGTATTGGAGACCACGTCGAACTCTTTCCATGTCCAGATGCTGGTAGGAGCCGCTGGCCTGTCGATCATGACCGGTGTTGCCTACTATCGCTCCTGGTCGAAGAAAATCGATAGGCTCGCGTTGGCGACGCCGCAAAGCACTATGCCACCCGCGGGGGCTGCAGCACCGTCTCCGCTCGGCCATGGCTGCGGAAAGCACGCAACTGACAAGGAGCCGAAATGCTGACTTCCGAGTTCGTCCTCAGTATGGAGGCCAGGGCCATCGTGCTGCATACGCTCCATTGGATTGCTTCAATCGTGGAGGTCCTCGGGGTTGCAGTCATCATAGGCGGCGTGATCGCGGCGAGCGTGTGGTCCATGCGGCAGATGTATCGGGGTGAATGGCACGGCGCTTTCCGATCCTATCGGGCGAATCTCGGGCGCGGGATCCTGCTCGGCCTCGAATTTTTGATCGCAGCAGACATCATCGGCATGGTTGCCATCGTGCCGACCTTCGAGCGGCTTGCGGTTCTCGGCTTGATCATCGTGATACGTACGTTCCTGAGCTTTTCGCTTCAGATCGAAATCGACGGCCGACTGCCTTGGCGGCGCGAGCGCGCCGACGCGACCGAAACAAAAGACGGCGGCCTGTGACCGACACACTCGCTGCGGGACCACAAGTGGCTCGTTGTGTAGCGAGCGCTCAAGCCTGCCTCTTCTGCTTAGCACTTTCGGTGTCCCCTCCGTAGAGCAGTCGGAACGCGGCTTCAAGCGAGGAGTCGCGCCGCATCCGAACAGCCTCCAGCATTGCGGTGGTGCCCTCGATCAACGCCCGTTCGTTAGCGAGCATTGGATGATCGTAAGGGAGCGGCTGGCGCGTCCTGCGCAGGCTTTCCGCAACTCCGGCTATGGCACGGAGTCCTGGAGAAAAGCTGGACGAGAACAGATAGCGGCTAAGCCGCATTGGGTGCAGCCACTTCGCCGCTTCGGCGGTCCAAGGATTGGAGAGCATCCGCACCCAGGGGCTGAAAAAGCTGTTGTAGAGAAGTTCAGTCGCCTCGGATACTTCGTTCACTCGCTTAAAGGCAGCATTATCTTCGGAAAAATGGAGGTCCTCGACACGCCGAGACTCGAAGCGCACCGAGTAGTGCGGTTTGCGGCAATCCGGGTCCCCCGTCGGATTTTCGATCTTCATCTCATAGAAGCCCGGGCTCAGCGCCTCGATTTCCGCCATGCTCTCCAGGATGGCCCGGTGCTCGAAGCGAGCCACCGCGGCCGAAACAAAGATGCCGAGGTGTCCTACGTGAGGGTTTGTGAGGAAGACGATTCGCTGGCCCGCGGCGCGGAGATCGTCGGTCGTCTTGTAGACGACCGGTATCCAACCGATCGCCTGATGTGGCGGTGTGATGTTGTCCCCGTACGACGCAAAAATAACCAACGGATTCCGGATCCGGCGTAAATCGACGAAGCAGCCGTGACATATCTTGAGAAGACCGCGCTCGAGCTTGTTTCCGACGAATAGGTTCTCGACGATGGCCAGAATCTCCTCGCGGCTGAGGAAGTAGTAGCCGTTCCACCACCGCTCGAACGACAAAAAGCGTTCACGTTCGTGGTCGATGTCTGCAAACAGGCCGGCGTATTTCTCCCAAACCGATTCGGGTTTGAGGTTCTCGAAATTCTGCACAAGCCACGCGCCGTCGAACCGCCCGTCGCCTTGGTCGGCGATGAGATGGGTCAGCCAGGCCCCGCCGGTGAACCCGGCGGAGAGTCGCATTGGATTCACTCCTGCTTCGCCCGACCAATAGGAAAGAGGCGATCCATTGAGCACTGCAGGTCCGACCAGACCGTTGCAATCCGCGGAGAGCAACGTCACTGCCCAGCCGGCCTGACAGTTGCCGTAGAGCACCGGGGGCTGGCCTGGATGACGCGTTGCGACTTCCTCAACGAAGCGGCGCAATGCTTGCAGCACGTCGCCGAGGGTTTGCCCTTGGCACGGCTCCGGGAGGAAGGAAACGAAGTAAACGGGATGCCCTTCGTTGAGCGCTACTCCGACCTCGGAGTCTTGTTTGAAGCCCCCGATGCCGGGACCATGTCCCGCACGCGGATCGATTATGATGACCGGCGGCTTGGCAGGATGGTGGCAGGGCTCGGCTTCAACCGGCGATGAGGAAATGCTCAGCAGCACGTAGTTGACGGGCCGTTGAAAAGTCCGTGCGTCGAGGAGCGTCTCGGTGCGAAAGTCGAGCAGAGGAGGCAGGCCGAGCCGTTCGTGCTCAAGCATATTGTCGCCCCGCTCACGCAATGTATCCCAGAAGAGGATAGCTCGTTCCCAGCAGTCTCGTTGATAGACGAGGAGATCCCAAATGCTTGGGAACGAATTGGAGTAATTTGCACGATCACCGTGCGGGGAAGCGCTCTCAACGAGACCGGGTGCACGCTCCCGGGCGGTCGCGCGTACATCTAGGGCCGCTTCCGATGAGCGTTTGGGCATGAGATCCAGCCTGTCTTTAGCCTGTGAGTGCAAAATTGCCGTTCAAGCTAAGCGGTTTACCGGCCCGTGCCTTGATTCATATCACCCGCAAGCGAATACAAGGGCGTCACCCATCCACGGGCGTCGATGCTTAAGCAATCATTAGCGACAGACCCGTTTCGGTTTTTGACCCAAATCAAATCTCTAGGCGTCCCTCGGGTTAGGATTTGCGGATCGCCGCTACGGCTCTTCGATCCGACGCATGCATGGAGAAATAGTATGAGCACCTTCCGCACTCTATTGGGCCTCGCATCTGCGCTGGCGATCCTTGCTGCACCACATGCCGGCAATTCGGCAAACGGCCAAACCCCGTCCCGGCTCCTTCTTGCGATGGACGACATGAAGCCGATGCAGCCAGATCCGATGGGGAAGCCAGGCAGCATGAATCCGCCGGCAGGTCAGCCTCAAAAGGCGGGACAGGACCGTATGATGATGGACGATCGCATGAAGCCACCTGCGCAAATGCAGGAGAACGGCATGATGACGATGATGGAGAAGATGATGCGGAGCCATATGGGCTCGATGCCGGGGATGGGTGCCACCTCCGGCACAACGGACGTCACGGAGCGTATCGAGGGAAGGATCGCCTTTCTGAAGGCAGAGATGCAGATCACCGATAAGCAGATGGCCGATTGGAATGCTTTGGCGGACTCCCTACGGTCGGGACGGCAGCATCTGGTCGATGCCCGCAAGCTCCTCGTCATGGACGACAAGACGAATTCCGCAGACCGGATCGAGCATTATGAGCGCCACCTGGCCGAACGCCTTGAGGCGGTGAGGTCGGCCCGAACGGCATTTACCAGGCTTTATCCCACGCTGAATGAAGCTCAAAAACAGACCGCCGATACGATCCTGCTGCCGCTGATCGCCACGTTCTGATAAAACCGGCGGGTGCAGTCCATGCCAGACCAAGTGGCGCGCATCCTATTGGCAGCGGGCATCCTAATCGCATGGGTCCATCCGGCCCTCAGTCATCTCAAGCAAACTGGCAACAGCGCTCCGGATATTACTTCGGCGGCGTCGAGCCTCCCATCGCGCTGGATCGGAACAGGCGGACCCCTTAACGATGATCCACACAGAGCGGTCATAGCGCAGGCCCCTGATGGGCATTCTGAGCACCACCCCAAGGGCGGGGCGAGCACTCCCGACACACCTACGATATCGCCGCCAGCCACCCCGCCGACTCCGCAGAGCAATTCACCTGTAGGCAGCCCGAGCCCGGCTCAGTCGATGCCCGGAATGGGCTCGAGTGCCCCCGGCGCGGGTGGCGCCATGGGCGGAATGATGGGCGGGTGCATGGGTGCGGGATGCATGGGCGCCTCGCGCAAGGAATTCTACGCGTCGCTGATGGCGATGCCGAACCTCTCTCCGGAACAGCGCCAACGCATCGAAGCACAGGCGCGCGCCTGGATCAACGCGGGGACCGAGGAGATAGCCAGTGCTGAAAACGCACTTCGCCATGCGAACGCCGCAGGAGACAGCGTAGGTGCCGAACAGGCCACCTCGCGCATGCGCGACGCGTTGGCTCAGGTGAAGAGCGGCAACACGATCCTTCGATCGCTCTCCGAGGGAAAGCCGCCGCGGCAAATCGCGCTGGATTGGTTCAAGGGAGAGATGAACCTGGCGCCGGATACGGTGATACAGGATCCCGTCGGCCCCCTCGGTCTATCTTGGTTTCACCTGGTCACGATGGCGCTGGTGACGGCGTTCGCGGCGGCCATGCTGGCGATTTATCTTTCCCGAATGCGCCGTGCGAACGCATTGATCGATCGGCTGACAGGCGCTCGACCCGCTCCGGGTACATCGGCTCCTGCCGTACCAGCAGTTCCAACGGCTGGCTCCCCCGCAGCCGGCGCGTCCGGCGTTGCCGCCGCCGATCCGGCATCGTCAAAGGCGACGGTTGCGCCCGCCAGTTCACCTCGCACCGGGCTGTGGAAGGGGCAACTGAGGGTCGCAGCCATATTCCGCGAAACTCCGCAGGTGAAGACGTTTCGGCTGAGGGACCCCCAGGGAGGACCGATTCCGTTCTCCTTCGCCCCGGGTCAGTTCTTGACGTATTCGGCCGATATCGACGGCAAGCGCGTCAGGCGGTCCTACACTATCGCCTCTTCTGCCGCCCAAACCGCTTACGTGGAGACCACGATCAAACGTGAAGAGAAGGGCGTCTTCTCCGAATTCATGCACGACCAGATTTCCGAAGGAGACCTCATCGATGTGATAGCGCCTTCCGGCGTTTTCACTTTCACCGGCGTGGAATCTGACAGCGTCGTACTGATCGGCGGCGGTGTGGGCATCACGCCGCTGATGGCCGCAATCCGTTACCTCGCAGACACTTGTTGGAACGGCGAGATCTATCTTGTCTATGGGGCCCGGTCGACCGAGGAGTTCATCTTCCGCGACGAGCTCGAGCATCGCCAGCGGAAAATGCACAATCTGCACGTGGCGGCGACGATGGCGCGCAGCGCCGGCACCTCCTGGATGGGGGCCGAAGGCCCGATCAACAGAGAATTCCTGATCCAGTCGGTACCCGACATCGCTAAGCGCCGTGTCCATCTGTGCGGTCCGCCAGGCATGATGCAAGCAATGAGGAAACTTCTGGCTGATCTCGCGATACCTTCGGCGCAGGTTAAGACGGAAGCCTTCGGTCCCGCTTTGGGCGCGGTGCCCCCTCCGGGCTTCACGGAGGTCGCCGGAATCCGCGAGGTCTCCGGTGCCGCCGGGACGGTGAGCGCACCACCCATTGGAGTGTCGGCGATCGGCCCGGCTACCGCCTCGCTCCGGTTTGCGAAATCGGACAAGGTCGTCCCGCTGCCGCCGGACAAGAGCGTGCTAGAGATCGCCGAATCCATTGGCGTTCCCATCGATTATTCCTGCCGCGTCGGGGTCTGCGGCGTTTGCAAGACCAAGCTTCTCGAAGGCAATGTGACCATGGAGGTCGAGGAGGCCTTGACGCCGGAGGACAAGGCGAACGGCATCATCCTGGCCTGCCAGGCAAAATCGATCGGCAATCTGGTCGTCGAGGCTTGATATGAGCGAGAACGAACGCGTGACCGTTGGCGCGGTCCTCACCGCCCTGCTCTTTCTGGTGCCGGCGTTCGTTCTCCATAGCTCGCCGCGCTTTGCCGGCAGCCTGTCGGGCTTCGTGCTTGGCGCCGCTGCGGCCGCCCTGATGCTGTCCTTGTTGGTCTATCCGGTCGCCAAGTACAGCATGTCCTTCAGATCGCTGATTGCGCGGCTTGCATCGATGCGGGCGCTACTCGCCTTTCACGTCTACGCCGGCGTCTTCGGCGCCTTTCTGGCCATTCTTCACACCGGGCATAATTATCAGAGCCCGCTCGGCATCGCGCTCGTTGTCAGCATGCTCCTGGTGGTCGTCACCGGATTGGTCGGCCGATACTATCTGCCCCAGACGTCGATCGAGCTGCGTGAGCAGCAATCTCGGCTGGCAACCTTGCGAACTGCATATGATCGGACGGCAGTTGCTCTTTCAGATAAACAATCCTCCGATGCCGAAGGGCCGCCCTTCCGCGATTCGGTTCCGCAGGGTGTGCCCATCCTAAGACTTGTGGAAGGCATAGCCGATCTCGAATACGCCATCGGATCGCGCGAGATGGTAAAGCGAATGTTCATGCCGTGGATCGTCGCCCATGTGACCACTGCAATCCTGATGTATCTACTGTTAGCGCTTCACGTCGCCGGCGAGATCTACTACGGGCTGCGGTGGATATCGTGACGAAGGCTGGCCTTTGGTACGCGGTGCTGATCACGATCGCCTTCGTTGGCGGCGCGGCAACCATAGTTTCCCTCTATCAATCCGGATCTGCGTCGATTCCGCGTTGGCAGGCCTTCTTCCTGCCCGGCCCCCTCTCCGAAAAGCACCGCTTCCTGGCAGGAAACTGCGAATCATGTCACGCGCCGACGCGAGGCGTAGAGGCAGCCGCTTGCATTGGCTGCCATTCGACGGCCGCTGCCGACCTCGCCAAGCAACCGACCGCATTTCATGCCGACGTTCAGGACTGCCGCGGATGTCATGTGGAGCACGCCGGTGCCATCCGTCCGATCAAGATGGACCACGCCGCGCTACTTGGAATTGGTTCACATCTGAAATCGGGCGAGCAGAGCCATCCGAGCGTGCCCCGCCAGATGGTCGACGACTTGAAGGGTTTTCTCGGATTGCCTGTATCACGGCTGGCAGAAAAGACCGGGCTGGACTGCGCAAGCTGTCACAGCAACCGCGAGCCGCATCGGGATCTGTTCGGCCGGGAATGCGCCAACTGTCATGAGACCGGTAGTTGGCGAATTGCAGGGTTCCTGCACCCGTCCCCGGCTTCCAAGGACTGCGCGCAATGCCATCAGGCGCCGCCAAGCCACTACATGATGCACTTCCAGATGATGGACAAAGGTGTCACCGGCCAGGAGCATGCACAGGTCAACCAGTGCTTCCTGTGCCATCGGACGGATTCGTGGAATGACATCAAGGGCGTCGGCTGGTTCAAGCATCACTGAGTAGATCAGCTCAAATTCAAGAACGCGGCTTGAGGCAGGTCAAAGCACAGCGACGTCGTAAGTGGTAAGTAACATTGCGGTCAAGAGAGTTGCAATCAAGCTGAAGAACTCTCGACGCTTCCGGTGCCCACTTCTTCCAGGCGGCCGACTTGTTGCAGGCATTGTGAAGCATCCGAAAACAAAGGATCCCGCCATGCAAGACCACCCGGTCAGCCGGTTTCCCGTGCCAAGCGTTGACGAATTACCCGACGACATACGGTTGCGGATTGTCAACGTACAGGAAAAACTCGGCTTTATTCCGAACGTGTTTCTGACCTTGGCACACCGCCCAGACGAATTCCGCGCCTTCTTTGCTTATTTCGATGCGCTGATGATGCCGAAAGCCAGTGGGCTGACCAAGACAGAGCGGGAAATGATCGTTGTGGCCACCACCGCGATAAACCACTGCGTTTATTGCGTAGCGCATCATGGCGCTATCTTGAGACTTCGTGCCAAAAACGCACAAATCGCGGACCCAGTGGCTCTCAATTACCGCAGGGCAGATCTGTCACCGCGGGAGCTTGCGATGCTAGACTTCGCCGTGAAAGTGGCGACCACCTCTCACGCACTGTGTAATGAGGACTTTGAAGCGCTGCTTGAGCACGGTTTCAGTGATGAAGACACTTGGGACATTGGCGCAATAACGGCGTTTTTTGCTCATGGCAGCCGGATGGCCAACTTAACCATGCGCCCCAATGCCGAGTTTTACGCGCTAGGCCGCAGCAAGCCCGAACAACATCATTAACTGCAATAGGGACATGACGGGGCGCGGACGAATCTGCACAGAATCAGTATGGGTACGGCCTAACCTGACTGTTTCAAGTGGCAACGAGCTCTAAGGGTGCGGCTCGCGCATCACCGAACATCTCGGTGCGATGAAGCCAAGCCCCTGCGGCCCCCTCGGAGTTTCAATACGGGAAAGGCTGTTGACCAGTCCATCCCACGTGGCGGCCTTCTGCGCCGACGACATCTTGGTTCCGATCAGTCGCGTGGCCCGACTCCTCCTCAGAGCCCTCGGCCTCTTCGAAAGGCCAGCCTGCCGCCGCGGTGGCGCCGGCTGCCCGCCCCGGCTCGGCTCTATCCTCGTCGGATCCTCCTTTTGTTTCATTTTTTGACTTGCGTCAAAGCAGGTGACGCTGCCTTCACCATGATGCCCTGACTCAAGGAGACCACGCCATGCAACGGATCGCCGAGACGACGCTGACCTATCGCCTATTCACCATCCCGACCGCGTTTCTCGTTCTGGTATTGGGCGGGTTTGTCAATACCGTGCAAGCCGCACCCTCCGCTGCGGGAGCACGGGAAACGGGCGTGTTGCTGGCGATGATGGATGACATGGACAAGATGGGCGGCGCCGCCGCCACTCAACCAGCCGCCCCCATGAGCGGTACAGGTGCCATGAGTGGCGGGAATGGCGGTATGTGCTGCATGGGCTCGATGGGGAAGGCACCGGGGCCGGACGGCGCCATGGCCATGCCATCCGCTCTGCCCGGTTTTCCCGGCGCCTCACACCTCTACCACGTCGGGGCCAGCGGCTTCTTCGTTGACTATGCCGTCAAAATTGGATTGACGGTCGAACAATCGACGTTGTTGAACGGGATCAAGCAGCGCTCGCTCATCGATCAGTCGGCCGCCAAGCGGAAGGCCGAGGAAGCCGAACAGGCGCTGTGGATGCTTACTGCCGCCGACCAACCGGACACGGCCGCCATCGAAGCAAAGGTGCGGGAAATCGAAAAGATCAAATCGGACGCAAGACTCGTATTCATACGCGCAGTCGGCGAAGCTGCCAACGTACTCACCGCCGAACAGCGAAAGATGGTCCTCGGCATGATGCCGATGCCGGGCAGCGCCTCCATGAAGAAGATGGAAAGATAATTTGGACGCGTTGAGCCATCGTGTGTTCGCGATCCGTCCGGGCGCGGGTGGCGTCCCGCACTACAGGCGAGGCTGAACGCTCTCGATTGCCTTAATCGCATCCCCCAGTAGGGGCCCAATATCGATTTCGCTCCTCCCGGTACCGACGCTGTTCGTCGTCACGACCCGAGCGCCAGCGCCGACGAGCAGTTCATCGGAGTGGTCCGCGAACAATCCGTGGACGGCGATGCAGACCGGCGGTGGCCAGCCCTGCCCTGCAAGCAACCGAACGGCCTCGATCATCGTGCGTCCGCTCGAAATGATGTCGTCGACGAGCACGGCCGTGCGTCCCTGCCAAGCCTCGAGATTTCGAAGCGTAATCCGGACGTCCCGGTCCCCATGACGAACCTTCTCCAAAACACAATAGGGTGCTGCGGCGTCGCTTGCCACTGCCGCAACCCACTGTTCGCTCTCGCTGTCCGGACCGATGATGAGGGGCTTCTCGATGTTCGCCTTGACCCACTTCGAAATCAGCGGTGCCGCGTGAACGACGCGCGTAGGTATCGAGTAAATCTCGCTCAGATCGCCGTACCGGTGAAGATGCGGGTCGATGGTCACCATCCAGTCGAATGCCTCGGAGATAAGGCGCGCCACCTGCCGGGACGTCACCGCCTCACCGGCATTGAAGCGGCGGTCCTGTCGCATATAGGCCAGGTAAGGAGCGACCAACCCCACCTTCGACGCGCCAAGCTCGCGCGCGGTCGCGGCGGCAAAGATGAGGGGAAGAATTTTTTCGTCCGGATGCGCCAGCGTGCAGACGATCGCGACGGATCGCTTGTTGAGATCGGTGGCAAAGCGAAGATAGGTTTCTCCGTCCGGAAATTGCCGCGTGTTCAATTTCCCCGTTTCGCAATCAAGCTGGTCGGCAAGTTCCGTCGTCAACCGCTCGTTGCCCGGCATCGAAAATAGCAGAGTTGGGGTCATCGCTCCTGGACCGTGATGATGTCGGGGTTCGCAGCGGCATAGTCCATGGCGTAGGCAAGCTCGCCTCGCGCTTCGGCGTGGACCGTGCACAGAGGCTGTCCGGTCGAGACGATGTCGCCCGGCCTCACGTGAAGTTCGATGCCAGCCGCCTTCGCTTCGGGCGCACCGGCCAATTTTGCCAACTTCGCGATCTTGCGGTTGTCCATCAAGTCCACGCGTCCGGTTCGTTCCGCAGCGAGTGGCTGGCGATGGCTAGAGCTCGGCGGCGTGCGCATGCCGCCCTGCGCCTCGCAGATCCTTTGAAATTTCTCCCACGCGCGGCCATCGTCGAGCGTTTGAGCGGCCATTGCTGCTCCTCGCCCGTCCTCGGCCAAACCGCCCAGCTCGATCAGCGCACCGGCGAGGGCGACGGCCCGGTTCCGAAGATCGCGCGGTGCTGCTGGCAGACGTTGGAGAACAGCCAAAACATCGTTGGCTTCCAGCGCCGGCCCTATGCCGCGGCCGATGGGTTCGGTGCCGTCCCCGGCAATCACCCTTGCTTTGATCCCGAACGCGCCGGCAACGGTGACCAGCCCGGCTGACAAGGCGTCGGCCGCTTCCCGGCTCCTGACCTTGGCAGTCGGCCCCACCGGCATATCGAGAATGAGGTGCGTCGAGCCGGCGGCGATCTTTTTGGACAGGACCGATGCTATCATTTGGCCCTCGGAGTCCAGGTCGAGGGCGCGTTCGATTCGGATCAGGATGTCGTCAGCGGGGCTGAGCCTTATCGCGCCGCCCCAGACGATGCATCCTCCTTCTCGTTCGACCACCCGATGAATGTCCGGAATGGCCAAGTCCACCGGCGCCATGGTTTCCATGGTGTCGGCCGTGCCTGCCGGCGACGTAATGGCGCGAGACGACGTTTTCGGCATCGTCAGCCCGAGGGCCGCGATGATGGGCACGATGATCGGAGTGGTCCGGTTTCCGGGGAGCCCGCCCACGGAATGCTTGTCGAGCACGATCTCCGCATTCCAGGACAGCCGATCGCCCACGTCCACCATCGCCTTGGTCAGTCCGAGAACCTCGCCGTGGTCGAGAGGACGCGCAGCGCATGCAGTGATGAACGACGAGAGGTGAATGTCGGAATACTTTCCGTTGACGATGTCCGCAGTGACGGAAAGCAGCGCCTCGGCGCTCAGACCGTTTCCGTAGATCCGGCTTCTGATGTGGCTCAGCGATGCCAGCGGATCCGGATGGCTGATCGCGATGGTGTCTCCGTCGGTCAGCTCGAGCCGGCCCCAAGCCGAGTCGGACAATGCGGCCTCGTCATGAGCGATCAGATCGTTAGTGACCTGATACAGTGTGGCGATGACATGGCGTTCTCCGGCTCGCAGCAGAAGCCGATTGTGCGCGACAAATCCCTCCGACCGGCAGACCGCGCACTCCTTGTGCATGAAGATAACGGGTTCGAACTGCGTATCGACGCCCAGGCGACGGACGCGGAGTCGGTGCCCGTCGGACGCCCGCACGACCGGCCGAACTTCGCTCATGCCAGGTCTACCTGTTGGCCTTGATCGGGTATGATGCAGGCCCAACCCAATTCCTCTGCAATTCTCTTGCGTAAGGCGTCCGAGGCGCTGAACTCCCCATGGGTGATGAATGTCCTGCGTGGAGGGGTCTTGAAGCCCTTCAGCCATCTCAGGATTTCGTAGGCATCTGCGTGCGCGGAGAGCATCTCCAGGTTCGTTACCTCCGCACGAACCGGCACATATTGTCCATGGATTTTGATGCCGTCGACGCCGGCGACCATGGAAGCCCCCCTCGTTCCTCCGGCCTGGAAGCCAGCGAATAGAATCGTATTCCTACTATCCGGTGCGTAGCTTTTCAGATGATGCAGGACCCGGCCGCCGGTCGCCATACCGCTGGCCGAGATAATCACCTTTGGCATGGAGTTGGCCATGAGGGCTTTCGATTCTTCGACGCTTTGCACGTAGTGCGCGACGGCGCAGGAATCGCGGCATTCGCGCTCCGTAAGTCTATGATCAGCGACATGCCTGCAGAAGATCTTGCTTGCATCGACGGCCATCGGGCTGTCGAGAAATATCGGGATGTCCGGCAAGCGTCGGGAAGCCTTCAGACGGTGCAGGTGGAACAGGAGGCTTTGTGCTCGCCCCACCGCGAATGCTGGGATGATCACCGTTCCACCCCTTCCGGCCGTGCGACCGATGACTTCAGCAAGAGCATCCTCGGGATCCCTCGCTTCGTGCCGGCGATTTCCGTAGGTCGACTCCACGACAACGTAGTCGGCATTCGCAACCGCAACCGGATCGACCATGGTGGCGTCGCCGTAGCGGCCGAGATCGCCGGAGAAGAGAATGGTGTTGCCGTTCCAGTCAAGCTGGATGGAAGCCGCACCCAGGATATGACCCGATCGTCGAAGCAAGGCGGCCCCGCCTCCCGGGAGGTCCAGTGACTGCTCGAATTCGACCACCCTCAACTGCTTAAGAGAGCCCAAGGCGTCTTTCAAAGTGTAAAGCGGTAGCGCAGGCTTATGCTTGGAGAAGCCATGGCGATTTGCAAATTCCGCGTCCTTTTCCTGAAGGTAGCCGGAATCCGGCAACAGGATCGCGCATAGGTCCGCGGTTGCTGTGGAGCAGAAGACCGGCCCGCCAAAACCTTGCTTGACCAACAGCGGCAGATAGCCGGTGTGATCCAGATGAGCATGCGTGAGCAGAACCGCATTGATCTGACGGGGGTCTACCGGAAAGCGCGCCCAATTCCGCAGCCGCAACTCCTTGAAGCCTTGGAAAAGGCCGCAATCGATTAACAACCGATGATCGGCATTTTCGAGGAGGTATTTGGACCCCGTAACAGTGCCGGCTCCACCCAGGAACGACAATCGCAAAGTCACACTTGGCCTCCGGATACGCGAGTTAGTCAGCGTGACCTGCCGCAAAGAGAGACGCGAAGCCCCGTTGTCGTACAAGCCCTACGCCGACTATTCGTTGTTTCCTTGATGTGCATCAAAAATCCGTGGGGCGCTTTCGGCCATCTTGCGCGAGATACAAACCACAGGATGGCTTCTTTCTGGCTGATTTTCCCGGGAGCAGACCCATCATGGACGTCCTCGGGCTTCGCCTAGTTTCTGCGGTACTGCCAATCGCTCGCTCGCGAGGATCGTTCAAGGGACCGTAGGATCTCGAATGATCATGCACGCGATGACCAGGCGAGCGTTAGCTTACATTGTGTGGCAGGGAGAACGGCCTGAGTTTGCGCCTCTTCTGGGTGCTCTTTCGTTCCTGGCTACGATTACTCTCGCGGTGCCCGTAGAGTGGCTTGTCGTCGTTGGCACGCTAACTAACAGGCGACGTTGGCTCAGCGTTGCCGCATGCGCCGCGACGGGGAGTTCGCTCGCGGCGATCGGATTCTATTTTGCCTTCCATCACCTGGGCTGGAGCATGCTGGCGGAACGATACCCGGAATTGGCGGGTACGCGCGCCTGGCTACAGGCCTCCGACTGGATCTCGCGATACGGCCCGCTTGCACTGTTCGGGCTAATGGCGCTCCCGCTTCCGATTCCCAAGCTACCTATGCTCGCGGTGGCAGGCCTACATCGATTGCCGATCCAGGAGGTCGTCATCGCGATCTGGTCCGGGAAAATCATCAAGTATACTTTGTACGCGTACGTGGTGACCCGCTTTCCGAGAACCATCCATCGCATAGTTCACGCGACATGAGGCCGACTCGATTCTCATGGTCCGCAGGCACAGCGGCGGCTGTGTACGGCTTGCATCGAGCGTTCGCTCACCGGCGACGAGGCTTGTTGCGTCTATCTCCCCAATATGGAGGCTGAGGGGCGGACGCCGGCGGAATTGGCTGGCTATATGCGCCGGGGCCCACTTCGCTTGGCCAATACCTCTTGTCGGAAATTGTAGCGCCGGCTTCAGCGTTCGTGGATACAGCGAGGAGCGGCAATAGGAGCAAAATCGCGAACAGTCTCTTCATGCTGGTTTCCACTATCATGCCTCAATCACCACAGTAGCCGGACTCCGGCCACGAAATTTGCGCTCGACGGCTGCTTCTGATTGCGTAGTGCGATGGATGCGGTTTCACCCACCTTGCGATCCCAGCTCACGCCGATGTACGGAGCAACGTTGCGGGTGAACTCGTAGCGAAGCCGGGCACCCAGTTCGAAGTCCGTAAGGCCGCGCCCCAATTCCAGCTCTGGGACGGATTGCAGCTGCAGCCGCAAATCGACGCGCGGCTGCAGAATGAGGCGGTTGGTGATCAGAAGATCGTACCACCCCGTGAAGGATCCGGAGATTTCCCCCTTCTGGCTGATATACGCGTCGGCATCGATTTCAAAGAAGCCTGGCGCTAGACCTTCAATCCCGATGACAGCATAGGTACGCGAGGGTCTGGGCGAAACGTCGTGACGCACGCCGACCTGGAAGTCGAAGAAATAGCTGATCATCCTCGAATAGAGCGCCTGGAACCGGGCCTCGTCGAATCTTTGCGTGGGGCCGTCGAAGGCGCCCTCGGACTTGAAGAAGAACTTGTCGTAGTCGTTGCCGACAAATGCCTCCATATCCCAGCGGGCCCTGTCGTTCCCGCCTAAACCATTCCATTCGAGCTTGTCGAAGCGCATGCCGCCGAATAGCGCCTGGTCGGGGAAGCTTGTCGTGGGCGCGCTGCGTAATCCCGAATACGGTATTTCCCGAGAATAGGCTGGCCAGGTTTGAGCCATGGCGGCGTCACACAGTATGGCGGAGCCGAGAAGGCAGCCAGTCAACAAGGCGAGCAAGAATTTCATGCCGCCCTCCTATTTCAACGATGCGGTTTGGCGGACGACGTTGACCTGACGCATCATGCCGGTCTCCATGTGGTAGAGCAGATGGCAGTGAAACGCCCATGGCCCCTCGGCATCCGCGGGGATATCGACGTCCAGCGTCAAACCGGGCTTGATATTGACCGTATGTTTCTTTGGATTGCGCGCGCCGTTTCCGACCTCCGGCAACATCCACGTCCCGTGGATATGCATCGGATGGTTCATCATGGTTTCGTTGATGAAACGGAAGCGCGCACGCTCGCCGAAGCGCAGGACGATCGGCTCGGCTTCGCTGAACTTGCGTCCGTTGATCGACCAGAAGTACCGCTGCATGTTTCCGGTGAGCCGGATCTCGATGATGCGGTCGTACTGCTTGTACGGATAGGGATTTAGCGGCCGCAGATCACGATACGACAAGACCCTCGTCCCTGGGGGAGCGCCGGTGTCGTTGGCGATCGGATCGGGCATTGTCTGCTGCATCGAGGGCCCCACGTTCGGCATGTCTTCGCCGCCGTGAAGTACGTGCACCTGCGGGCCTTGCTGCACGCCGTCTGTGAGTGTCAGCGCGGTCCGGCTCTGGCGGCCTGACGAAGGTTTCGGAGCCATGCCGGGCATCGCGCCATGATCCATCGCCTGTTTTTCTTTCGGCATGGGCATCTGGTTTTGGCTGTTCATCCCGGGCATGCCGCCGTGATCCATTCCCGGCATCGGAGAAGCTTGAGGAGGCTTTCCGGTCTTGGCCTTCTCCCCTTGGCCCTTTCGGTCGGGGCTCGTCTTCGGCATGCTCATTGGCCGCTCCGACATCCCGCCGCCGTGCTGTGCCCCTCGTCGGGGACCGGCTCCGGACATGCCGCTCATGTCACCCATTCCCCCGATTGCCATCGCCACCGGATCTTCCGGTGCCACATGACCCGGCATGTCCTGCTCGGGACGAAGAGTTCCGCGGTTTCCGCCCTTCGGTCCGGGATTCATCGCCATGTCGGACATCTGCATGAGGGGACGCAGCCTATGCGGGGGCAATTCTCCGACCATGCCGGGTCGCGGCGCCAAGGTCGCACGCGCAAAGCCGGTGCGATCCATGGGCTCTCCGACAATGGCGTAGGCCCGATCTTCGGTGGGCTGCACGATAACGTCGTAGGTTTCCGCGACGGCGATCCGAAATTCATCCACTCGCACGGGCGCAACGTTGTTTCCGTCGGCCTGCACGACGGTCATCTTGAGGCCCGGGATCCGGACATCGAAATATGTCGTCGTGGAAGCGTTGATGAAACGCAGGCGGACACGTTCGCCAGGCTGGGCCAGCGCGGTGAAATTCCGCTCTGGCGATTGACCATTCACCAGGAACGTATAGCCGGCCACATCCGCAACGTCCGTCGGGTCCATGCGCATGAGGCCCCAGGCAACCCGACTATTGACGATCGCCTTTCGTGCCTCGTCATTAGGAGCGTTGCTAAGCTCCCGGATCAGGCCGACCAACGTTTGCCTGTTGTAATTGTACCAGCTGCTGTCGTTCTTGAGATTTCTGATGATGCGCGTCGGGTCTTCATCCGTCCAGTCCGAGAACATGATCACGTAGTCGCGGTCGTATTTGAAGGGGTCGCGCTGCCTCGGCTCCACGATGAGGGGGGCGTACATCCCGAGTTGTTCCTGCTCGCCGGACGAATGAGTATGGAACCAATATGTACCCGCTTGCCGGACCTTGAAGCGATAGGTGAACGTTTCGCCGGGCTTGATGCCGTCGCCGTAGCCCGGCGAAATGCCAGGTACGCCATCCATTTCGGGCGGTACGATCAGTCCGTGCCAATGGATCGAGATATTCTCATCAAGTCTGTTGCTGACATTGATGACCGCATCTTCGCCTTCACGGAGTCGCAGCACGGGCCCCGGTAGTTGTCCGTTGATGAGCATGCCGACACGTTCGCGTCCGGTGACATTCACGACATGGCGCTCGATGGTGATGTTGTGAGTACCGGCTACCGCCGAGACCGTTCCAGCGGTCAGGATCAGCAAGGAAACGAAGGTTTTGCCAGCCGTCCGCCATCGGTCATACATCGGAAGTGTGCCTTGTCGTTGCCTAGGGAATGGTGGTCAGCACTTTCGCGACCACCTTATGGGCAGGATGGAGCGAAAAATTTGATCTGCATCAATAATGGGCACGGCTTTCGATGATCTATGGCGACACGTGAACGTGGGCCGGAATGTTCTGGCATCGGGACTGCCGCGCGGCCTACGACATCGCGGCCCAGACGCGCACCTGGCCGAGAGCATTTGAGGATAGTTTCATGTTAGCCAAGGCTAAGGCCTCCCCCGAGCGATGTTCGGTCAACTGCTTCGACGACTGTTCATTGCCTCAGGCACAGACAGTCGCACGGAAATCACGTGAGATCGACGAGCCCATCGCTCGAATGGGAAGGCTGGTGCATTACCGACGAGGTGCGGAGATCTTCGGGGAAGGTCAGCCAGCCGAATACATCTATCGAGTTGTAAGCGGGGCGGTTCGAACATCGAGAATTCTGAACAACAGCCGCCGTCAGATTTGCCAATTCTATCTGCCGGGTGACTATTTCGGCTTGGAAGCTCAAAACGAGCAGCCTACCTCCGCGTTCGCGGTCAACGACACCCAAATTCTGGTGACCAATCGCCACATGATCGCAAAGCTGACCTATCGCCGCCGCGATCTAACGCAGCAGCTCATGGAAATCGCGAACAAGGAAACCAAGCACCTCCAGGATCAGATACTCCTGCTGACGAAGACTGCCGAGGAGCGCATCGCCTGGTTTTTACTCCAGATGAGCCAGCGCACGGATTCCGCTAACCTCGTCAACCTTCCGATGCCTCGTCAGGACATCGCAGATCATCTTGGTTTGACAATCGAAACCGTTTCCCGGACCTTGAAGCAGCTTGCAAGAACCGGCTGGATAAAGCAGTTAAGCTCGCGCCGCATCCAACTCGTCAAGCTAGATGCGCTCACGCGCCTGGTTTCCTGACGAGCCAGACCCCTCGGTGGTTCGTACCTGACTGAGAGAATCGGCATGGCGGCGACCCGAAGGGGGACGGCGCCTCAATGCGACATCATCACCCAGCAAGGTGGGTGCCCAAGGACGGCGTATGTCGCGCCACCCATTATGAACTCCTGGAGGCGGGAATGGCGATAGGCACCCATCACCAGAAGATCGGTTTGGTGGGACTTGACGTACGCTTTCATGGCGTTCCCGTTGTCCATCTCAACGTTGCAGCACATATTGACCAGGTGCTTCCGCAAGCATGCTCTGCTTCGGTCCGCCCATCGGCGGTGGCGCAACGGGCGCGCCGGAGTGCTGGCTCAGAAAGCTCACCCATTCCGGCCACCACGAACCCTCGTGTTTTGTCGCATGGCGCAGCCATTCGTCGGGGCCGAGATATGGCCCATCAGCCATTTTGCCGAGGACCTGATGGGTATGCCCCACCTCGTCTGGCGGTGCGACGATGCCAGCGTTGTGGCCGCCGCTCGCCAGCACGTAGGTAACGTCGGCGTCGGCCGCGAGGTAGTTGATCTTGTAGGTCGATCGCCACGGCGCGACGTGATCGCGCTGCGTGCCGACAACGAACATCGGGGCATGCAGGTCGGACAGCGAGACCAGGTCGCAGCCGGCGCAGTAGCGGCCCTCTGCCAGCTCGTTGTTCAGGAACAGCCGGCGCAGATATTCGGAATGCATCCGGTAAGGCATCCGCGTGGCATCCGCATTCCACGACATCAGGTCGTTCGGCGCAGAGCGCTCGCCCATTAGATAGGCGCGGATCGCACGCGACCAGATCAGGTCGTTGGAGCGCAGGATCTGGAACGCGCCCGCCATCTGCTCGGTGCCAAGCACGCCGCGCTCCCACATCATGTCTTCGAGGAAAGCGACCTGACTCTCGTTGATGAACAGCGTCAGCTCGCCGGCTTCCGTGAAATCGGTTTGCGCCGCCAGAAGGGTCAGCGAGCGTAGGCAATCCGGCTGCGCCGTGGCGAGATGTGCGGCGGCGATCGAGAGCAGCGTGCCGCCGAGACAGTAGCCTGCGGCATGGATCGGCTGCCTTGGCATGATCGCGCTGATCGCGGCAATCGCTGCGTCGACGCCGAGCTTGCGGTAGTCCTCCAGGCCAAGGTCACGATCCTCCTCCGTCGGATTGCGCCAGGAGATCATGAAGACGGTAAATCCCTGCCCGACCAAGTAGCGCACCAGCGAATTGTGCGGCGAAAGGTCGAGAATGTAGTACTTCATGATCCACGCCGGCACGATCAGCACCGGCTCGGGCCGGACTTCCGCCGTCTGCGGCGCGTACTGGATCAGCTCGATCAGCCGGTTGCGATAAACCACCTTGCCGGGCGTGGTCGCCACATCCTTGCCGACAGCGAATGGTTTGCGGTCGCCGCGCGCGTCCGACCCGAGCAGGGCGTGGGCGTCCTCGAGCCAGTTGTGCAGGCCCGCGGCTAGATTGCCGCCGCCACTTTCCATGGTTTTCCGCCACACCTCCGGATTGCTGCAGGCGAAATTGGACGGCGCCACCATGTCCAGACATTGCCGCATCGCGAAGGCGGCAATCGCTGCATTCGACTGCGACAGTCCGCGCACGCCGGAGGCGGCGGAATGCCACCATTGCTCGGCGAGCAGGAAGGCCTGCGCCATCATGTTGAAGGGCGGCAACTCCCAATCGGATGCCGAGAAGCGGCGTTCGGCGGGCGCCGGCTCGACCAGCGACCAGGGCGCGAACTTCGCATTCGGAAGGATCATCGCTTCAGCGAAGCGATAGGCGCTGCGCGCGGCCTCGCCCGCGAGCGCCAGCTGCTTGCCGGGCGATGCGGCCAGATGCAGCTCCCAGTCGGCAAAGGCCAGCGCCAGCGCGGCCGGCGAAACGCCGCCGGTGAAACGCGCGAGGTTGGCGTGCACCGAGCGGTCGATCGCCTCCGCAATCGACGGCGACTCGAGCGGCGTACACGGACATGGCCCTTCTGGCACAACGGAAGCCTGCGCGGGAAATGGTACGATCTGATGGATGGCGGGCCTCGGGTTCATCGTCGTCACCCCTCAGTCGAGGCCAAAGCGGCGCCGTCCGAACGCGATGATCTCGCGGTCCGTCGGATGGTCGCTGGCCTCGCCGTGCAGCTGGGTCGCAGTCAGGTCTTTGCGATTCTCCTGTAGATACTGCAGCAATGCTCCCTTTTCCGTTCCGGGCCCAATGATCAGGATCTCGCGGCAGAACCGCAGGGACTCGGCAACGGTCGGCAAAAAGCTCTTGTCTTCCCGGACGCGGCCGGAGCCGATGACATTGGCCTTGTGATGCAGATGAGTCGAGGAAGGATGGGCATGCACGACCACCTCGCCCATTCCGGTCCGACCCATCGGAAAAATCTTCGCGGTGAGGTGATCGATCCAAACCACGGCATAGGCGTGTTCGACGTCGGTCAGTTTGGCGATGGCTTTGCTCATTGTTGTTTTCCGTCCTTGAATTGGCGTCGCAAGAAGCGACCGCATCCATGGAGCAAAATTTAGGCTTTTGGCATCGCTGGTGTTTGATTTGGCTCAATTCTCCGCATGCCGACAGAGCTAGAAGAAAACCGACGTGCAAACTTCCCGGATGGAGAGGCACATGTATAAAAATCTTCTGGTCAACATTCCCACGGAGTGTTCGCCTCGGCCCGTGAGCGATGGCGCAATCTCGCTGGCGGCACGCTGTAAGGCCCAGCTCGATGCCGTAGCGGTAGGACATGAAGTCCCCAATATGCCGTTTCTCGCGGAGGGAGGCGCCGCGGTCGCCACGATCTCAAAGGTCGAACACGAGATGGCGCTGGAACGCGCCCACGCCGCGCTCAGCATATTCGAGGCGGAAGCCAAGGGCGCCGGCGTCGTCTACAGCTGCCGCGCCATCACTGAGCTACAGGCCGAAGCAGCGGCGATCCTCGGCGCTACCGCGCGGCTCTATGATCTCTCGGTCGTTGCGCAGCCGGATTTTGGGCGCGACAGCTTTGACAGCACCCTCGCCCAAGAGATTCTATTTCAATCGGGCGGCCCAGTGCTGTTCATGCCCCACATCTTCAGAGGCTCATTTAGCGCAGGACGCATCGGTATCTGCTGGGACGGCAGCCGTCTTGCCGCCCGTGCGGTGCGCGACTCCATGCCCTTCCTGGCAGGAGCCGAGACGATCACGGTCATCACCATCAATGCAGAGAGTAGCGTTCCAGCGGACGCCTCCGCCCCGCACTTGGAGCGCTATCTTTCCCGGCTCGGCGTGCCTACGAAGATCGACGGCGTGAACACGGAAAAGGCCAACATCCAGTCCAGCATCCTGTCGCTGGCGGCGGACGAAAGCATAGACCTGCTTGTCATGGGTAGCTACGGCCATTCCCGCCTGAAGGAAACCGTGTTCGGCGGCGTCACCCGCGACATGCTGGAGTCGATGACTGTGCCGACGCTGATGTCGCACTGAGGGACTGCGAACTGGGTAAAAGGGGACACATTTCCTCGCAGCGCCGATCGCCGCGCTCTTCATTGCGCGAAGCGCTCAATTTTGTCCGCTTTCCCGCCAAAATAGACTACTGTGTCGTGGAAGTGTATACCTCGGGCCAGAAGCAGAAGTCTGAGGCATCCGCTTGTGAGTTTGACTTTCAGCGCTCGAAAATAATTTTGTCGCGTGAACGGAGGCCCCCCACTGGGGGGCAAGAATCTGATGCTCGGTTGCTACTTTTGCTGAATACGACTCAGATAATCGATAACAGCGAGGACGCGTGTTCGCACGACGACTTCCGGGCTTTGCTCCGGCCCGGCCTTCTTCCAATAAGACGGATCAACATGGTGAGGCAAGTTGACAATGGGGTTGAATCGTTCCCCCCAAATTGGCATTTCACGAGTGCCGTGAGCGGGAATTGTTTTCGATCCGTATATGGTTTCATAAACAGCGTTCGTGGGAAAGACCCCGTTGTTGTTCTTGGCCAACATCGTCAAATCGGAAGGCGGCGCCTTGAGTTGCTCGCTGACAGGTCCTTTGCCCTTTCCATCCGTACCATGACAGCTCGCGCACGACGACTGAAATTCTGACTTACCGATGTCGGAGTCTTCAGCCTGAGCCGCACCAGCACACCCAGCAGTAAGGCCGGCGATCGTCAACCACTTCAGGCAACTGGTGATCATATGCTGCCCCGCCCGCAGTATCTCGGATAAATCTTACTAGCAGTCTTGGCTTTGGTTCACTTTGACGTAGGTCAATACAACCTTCATGCCCCGGATCACGACGGCGCGTCCGAGAAGGGCTTTAAAAAAGTCAATCGGAGCAGCCGATGCCGCAGAGCAACGGAATGGGGCAGGAACAGTTTCGCTGCCCATTCGCAATCCCTATCGTTCGATAGACATGATCGTACGCTTGGATTTGCTTTAGCCGACTTATGACCAACGAATTTACAACTAAGAATCGTCCTATTTTTCTGTACAACCGACGCCTTCATTTGGAAGGTGCGGATATGATGGAGCGCCGAAGCTTGCCCGGGCAGTTCAAGGGAGCACGACCTCTCGGTGTGGACTTTGATCAACTTCGACACGCGATCACAGCGGCAGATTACGGTAGCTTCCGACAGGCTGCCGAAGTCCTATCCACTAAGCAATCAACCCTTAGCCGTTCAATTCAACTACTTGAATGTAGCCTCGGAACCAGCATTTTCGATCGATCAAGTGGTGGGGTGCGCGCAACGCCGGCCGGCCGCTACTTCTTGAGGATAGCGCGCTCGATAATCGAACAGCTATGCGACACATGAACGACGTTGGCAGCTAGCGCTGCCAAAAAACGATTGCTCGGCATCTTGACGACCGGCCGACTAATGGGTGTCACCGTAATCCTGCGCGCACCACCGTAATCCCCGTAATCCCTTCATGGCATCGATTCCCCTGCGCGCACGGACTTTTCGGCAAATTCCTTGAATCTTTGCATAAAGGTCATCGTCTTCTTCTTGAACATACCCGGCGAGAGCAAAGCCATCAGCTTCATAACTAGGCTTGAGAATTTGCAGTGCGAATTGAGAACCCACCGGGTGGTGCCGTGGGTGGTTTCCGTCAAGCGGTTGCTAACGAGGTTCCAGACGCCTTCCGCTTCGTAAGTGGCGGCAAATTCTTCGGGAGGCCTGTGGACCGTGATGGTCTCTATCATTTCGAACTCGCGCTTGCCCATTCGGTGGACCTGTTTCGACTTCGCCCCGACTTCGCGTGGCGCGCCGGAGGAAATTTGTTCGAAGCTGACGAGATCGGGCTGCCAGTGCTGCAAATTGTCGGGGTCGAGAAACAGTTCTACGACTCGTTCGCGCGGCGCGTTGATTTCAAGTTCAAGCTGATAATGCATGGCTTCCTCGTTACTTGTTTGTCGCGCGTATCCGAAGCAGCTTATCCAGCTCGCCGAACATCATTCCCCAGCCGCTTTCATACGGCTCCTTGAAATCGCGATAGCAGACATGTTCGAGTGTCATCCTGCTGCCATCGCCGTCGGATTCGATGGTGATGGTTACCTCATCCACCGCGTCTGACATTTCGGGCATTGCGAAGGTGAAAGCGAGCCGGCTTGGACGCTCGAATTCGATGAAGGTGCCAATCGCGCGGTATGTAATGCCGTCGCGACGATCGACAATCTCGTATTCGCCGCCGAGGCGTCCGTCGATCCGTGTTGTGTTCATCTCACTAGTCGGGCTGGTAAACCACCATTTGCCGGCAAAATCGGGATCGAGCCAGGCGTCGAATACGTCCTGTGGCGGCGCATCGAAGCGATAAACGACGGTGGCAACCGTTTTTGGTTCCAGTCTCCGCGTCAAAGCAGCACCCCGACGAATTGGTATTTCGAGATCGATTGCAGCACTACAATTCGCCCCGCTTTCTTTTGAGTAAGAGAGCGTTCAGCGTATCAAATCGCGCGAGCCACAACGATTTCGTTTCTTCGATCCAAGCCGAAGCTTCGTCGAGCCCACTCGGATTTAGCGACAGTATATGTTCGCGTCCGATCTTCTCTCGTTTCACGAGAGCTGCGCGCTCAAGGAGGCGAATGTGCTTCGAAACGGAGTTCAACGAGATCGGAAATGGTTCTGCAATCTCTGTTACCCGCGCTTTTCCCAGGTTGAGACGCGCTAGAATTGCCCGCCTGATGGGATCGGCGAGAGCGATGAATGTTTGGTCCAATGATCCTTCTTTGAGATTCATAGCTTCCGTTTGGAGGTAAGCGGTTGCGCTAGCTAGCTCGGTAGGACGGGGTGCGTCCGACAACCCTTGACCGTCCATAAATTCCCTAATACATAAGGGTGAATGTTGCAAGCTTATGCCGAACGCTAACGGCCCGTTTGAGAAGTCGGGCCGACAGCGGAGGATGGCCTCCTAATCAGCTTGAGATGGTGGCCGCTTGCCTTGAATGTCACGCCAGCGGAAGCCTGCTCTGACCATGTTTGCTGATCACGACGCCTACATAGCTGAGGCTCCCGAAAACCTCCGACCTCTGCTGGTGCGATTGCGCGCTCAACTTGCGCGCGCGCTGCCCGACGCCGAAGAAGTCATCGCTTATAAGATGCCTGGGTTCAGGATCGGAAAGTCCATCATCGCGGGCTATGCTGCGTTCAGCAAACAGTGCGGCCTCTATCTGTTTCCTTCCGCCATCACGTCGCATGCCGACGACATTGCGGCCGCCGGGCTCAAGTCCACCAAGACTGGCGTCACCTTCTCCCCGAGCCAGCCTATCCCTGACGCGCTCGTCAGGAAACTCGCCCTGGCGTCCAGAAAAGATCAAAATCTCTGAGAGTGTCGATTGCGGGGAACCTGTCACGTGCTTCCACGGGTCATACGCTGTTGCGGCGGATGATTTTGGAGCGTTCAGAAGGCTGCAGACGTGTTGGGGGTTCGTCAGTCGATGGCTAGCCGATCCATCAGACAACTTGAGCATTTGATCGGAGTTATAACCTCTAAGAGCAAAGTCGACTCGTGGCAGAATCGTCCTCACGATGCCAAGAACGATTCTAGCAGATCGGAGTCGCTTTCCTGAGCTGAGCCAGACTGTGACTGATGGCACGTCCTTGTTGGTGCCGTCGCGCGTGTTCGTTCCGTTGTTGACTGGGTAGATCTCGATCTTTTTGTAGATCTCAATCCGTTCAAGATCGTGGGACACGAAGCGAGAACCGGCGACCGCCGGCCCCGCCAGCACCCAATAAGCTCAACCGAACTCGCATGAAACCAAATGTGCGGCGGAAGACTTTCTTTACGCGTTAAACACGAACGTGCTCAGCAGAGGGGGAAACTTCGTCGGAGGGTCACTGCACCTGTACTCCTACGTTTGGTTTTGGATGCCGTCCCGGCCTCTGCGGCAAAACCAGGACAAACACGATTATTACGGCGAAAATCACTCCCGACGCCAAAGGACGGCTCAGCGCTAGCCCGCCATGGCTCATCGGCTTGTCCAGAAAATCTCCGACCGTCGCGCCGAGCGGTCGCGTCAATATGAAAGCCGCCCAAAACAGGAACACGGAAGATATTGTGGTCCAGCGGTACAAAGCTGCCAGCAAAAGTAGCCCCGCACAGAACAAAAGGGCGCCTCCGTCATATCCCAACCCGGTGCCGTCCGCTATCCAGTCTCCGAGCGCGGTACCCAAGGTCTGTGAGAAGGTGATCGTCACCCAGTAAAATATTTCCGCTTTCGGCGTTGCGACCGTCTGAACATTTATCGAGCCAAGATTGAAATACCAAGCCGCGAGCGAGCACAATACGCAAGCGAACAAAATCGACGACCCTCCCGCGTAGCCGATACCTAATGAGCGGTCGAAAAAATCGGCCATGGCCGTACCGACTGTTGTAGAAGCTACTATGGCCGCCCAGTAGGCCCAAGCGTTGAACCTTCTCGTCGAGATTTGGACGATCACGGCTGCAACGAATACGGCGAGAAATATGCCGGTGCCGATTAAATACCCCCCATTGTGAGCATTTTTGTCGGCGTGGAGCCACGTCATCGTCACCGTATCGCCGCCCGTCTCCCCAAGCGTGGTGGCAAGTATCTTGATCACCCAGAAGCCGAGCGTCACCTCGGGAACCTTGCTTAAGATCTCGTGATTGGTTCGCATTGTGCCTCTCGCAATAGTTTGTGCGACTTGAGTTTTACCAGTTCCAAGCGGCAACTTTTGGAACACAACGCATAAGAGCACGAGAAGGTCGCTTCTCAGATTATACATTTTCGTAACATCGCTATGGGTCAGTCGCGCCATGCCGTGCGCTGAGAGATTGTGTCGTTGCGTGATGCATGCAACTTTCAACCGAAGATGCTGAAGTGGTTTCCCGCGTCGTGCTCGCTCGAAAATTTTCGATCGCGTCCACAGAAATTTGGTGATTGCCTGCTCGCATTTGGTTGCATTGGGGTCGTGCGCGCAGAGGCTCATGCGCGCGATTAATGGCCTCATCGCCGATGTGCCAGTCTGCGACGCCGCGCGCGGTTCGCTATCATCTCATCCTGCCCTCGAGGTGCTGGATCCGGCGCTTGGCGCCCGCGACTCCCAGCCTGCACTTAGGCGCGGAACTAGCCTTATCACAGCTCTGCCTCGACAGCGGGCATTAACCAACGATCAACCATATCGTTTTAAGCTTCACTTAAAATTGCCGAAGGACAGCGGCTGCTCAGTCTTTGCAACTAGCGCGAGACTGCCGACAAGGCGATCTGAGCAAGGAAGTTCACGGACGGGAGCGGCCTTAGGCAACACTTGCCACCAACAACACAACTTCAACGGAGGATTTCGTGAGCACTTCTGCAATAGGCCCGAGGCCTTCTCCCGCCGCAAATCTTATAGAGGCTTTGAAAAAATTAAAGGCAAACGACGGGGATGCGGACGATACCAAAGCAGCACAACCGCCTACCAAGACCTTCCAAAATCAGGGTGTGGGGCAGATCGTCAATCGGTTAGTATAAGCGACTGAGTATCGACACCGTCTTGCTACGTCGATCACGTGCATGCATATTTCTTGAAGTGTGAACTCGGCGGCGGCATTTCTAACCTCCAGCGCGCAATTCGCGTACAGCCCATTCTTTTGACCATACGCCCTGTACGAAGACAGCACCAACCGTCGACACGATGGCGCCGGTCAGGACGAGCACGAGATAGCTCCAAGGAATGGAGAGAATTTCAGGCGGTGGATCGAAAATCCCGCTCAGAAGTCGGACCAGCATCCAGGCTACGACCGTCCCGATCAAAGCGCCAAGGGGTAGTCCTATGCCCAGCATCACGAGTCCTTCGCTCCAGGTGAACGAACGGATTTCGGTCTGAGACGCGCCGAGCGACATCAGGACTGCTTGGGTCCTGGCGCGCTCCGATTGTCCGAGCCACAACGTCAAGCCCGTCGCCATGGCGACGAAGAAGACGGCAAATGCGAGTTCGACGGCACCGAGGGCACGCAAATCGATGGCGGTCAAGCTCGATCCGATCAGATGCGCCGCCTGAGCAAGGTCGGTTGTTTTGAGACCTGTAATCGTTCCAAGCCCATCCCGAATCGATCGCGCCAGTGCCGCAGGATCATCCTTTGCACGGACCAGCACGATTTCAGCCGCGGGATCGCCGGTTTGCGCAGCGACATAGGCTGCGTTGGCCACCAGAAAACTATCGCGCGGGGCGGTCGGAAATTCCTTCACGATTCCAACAAAGTGAAACGGAACTGTCTTATATTGTCGGTCTGCTGCACTTTGAAGACGAAGGTTGACGAGGTCGCCAAGCGAAAGCTGGAAATCGTTCACGGTTTCCTGCGACACTAGCAAGCCATCCGGCGTTTTCGCTAAACGTTTAAGCGTGGCTCTGGCGTTATGATTGCCGAAATAGACGTTGGCGATTGTCGTCGCCATGGCGATGCGCCGCGGATCGATCCCGTAGATGTCCTGCAGATCCTTGCCGACATAGGCGAAGCGATGCTGCATGGGCTCAGCCGCAGCGACACCCCGCGTTGCGCGAATTTGGTCCAGCACTGCGCCGGCTGGGGTCGCAGTGGATCCGGTCACGGTGACGTCCGCGCCGTTGGTGAGTTGTGCATCAACCAAAAGCTGCGCATTGTAGGTGGCATTGAAAATCGCCGTCGCAGCCGCGAAGGCGAAAGCGAGAGCGACGAGCGCAGTGCCAGTCGCAATTCGACCCCGTTGCCGCGAAACGGCTGCCGCGGCAGGCACTGCGAGCCGACCTGCGAGAGGGGCGAGCATCCCTGCAAGGGTCGAACGGCCAACCCGAAGCGCATAGTTGCTCACGCGCACCACAATAAGCCCGCTGCCGATCCAGAGCAACAACGGCGCGAGAAAGGCCGTGTAGTCGATTGCCGTCGCCGCCACGCCTTCTGGCGCCAGCACCACCTGATATCCCGCGCTAGCCGAGTGCCAAAAGACTGCGCCTGAAATGATGATGAGACCGACATCGAGATACGCGCGTTGCCACACGGGCTCGACTGTGGACGCGAGCCAGGCGCGGCGCGACGCAACGCTGCGTTCCCTGATATCGGCGATCGCCGGCGCGACAATGGCGGCAACGGCCAGCAGGAACCCGACGGCGCCAGCCAGGGCGAAGGATTCACGCACGGAGGCTAATCGAAGATCGATGCCGAGTGCGGTACTGGAAACTGCGCCCGCGATCGCGACGCCGAGGAAAACTCCCATGCCAGCGGTGAGGCCGGCCTCAACAAACGCAAGGCTGGAGATGTGCGCTACGCCGGCGCCCCGCAGGCTAAGCAAGGCCTGCTCGCGCCGTCGCCGACCGGCATCGGCACGGGCAACAGCGATTGTGATGAGCAACGCGAGGGCGATCCCGGGCACGCCCAAAAAGAGCAAAAGTATCCGTGCGAACAGGGCATCCTGACGCACCGCATCGAGACGCGCGGAAAGGTTATCGCCGACGATGGCTGCACCGGCGGCGCGAACCTCGAAATTTCGAGATTTGCCAGCGCTATCGAGCGAGGCGGCATCGGGCGCCGACGGCAGGCCCGATCGGTCGAGGGCAACGTGAACCTGCCATCGCGCACCACCGCTTGGCAATTGCACTGATTTTGAGAAATGCTCGCGCCATTGGTCGATGGGCAGGATCACGACATTATCAGGCGGCGCGGTAGCCGTCGGCCCCTTTGCCGGACCAATTGCCTGAAAGAGCGCGTCAGCGTTCGGTAAATCGACGATGCCATCGACTTTGACGTCGAACGCGGATCCGGCCTCGGGCCGGACCGTAACGGTATCGCCAACCGTCGCGTGCAAATTCGCCGCGGTCTGCTGGGCCAAAAGAACGCCGTCAGTTCGGCCAAGTAGTGGCCGGATTTGCCCCGGGAATGTCACTGAGTAGTCAACAGGCAGGCCGAGCACCTGTCCCGCACCGGTCGTTTGCGTCGTGTCGCCGGTCACCGCAAGGAAAGACGCGGAATCTGCGTAACCCACGCTTCGCTCAGCTCGGATGGGTGCGGACGCCGGGAGTTTGTCGATTAGTGCGGAGATATCGGCGCCGGCTGCGACCGCGACCTGCCAATCCACCGGAATGGCAGCGACTGCCCGCTGTGTCATGCTTCGCGCGCTCGATACGCCAAAGGCGCCAATCGTCCCTGTCAGCGCTGTCGCCGCAACAATGCCGATCGCGGCCAAGCCAAGGTGGCGCCACCGCGCCTTCACGATTCCTTTGGTCCAGGTCGCTACAACGGTCAAGATCATGCGACCGCCTCTTGTGGACCCCCGGTCGTCAAATGCCCGGCATCGATATTCCACCGCTCGTCCATGCGCTCGGCTATCGCAGCGTCGTGAGTCGCAATGATGAGCGCGGTGTCGGTGCCCTCGATCGCAGCCAGAAGGGCGTTCAGCACTTCCTGGCCCGTGGCATGGTCGAGTTGCCCTGTCGGTTCATCGGCCAGAACCACTTTTGGCCGGGTCACCAGCGCCCTCGCCAGAGCAACACGTTGCATTTGACCGCCGGACAATTGATCAGGAAGTTTTTCGCGCAAGTCGGACAGCGATAGGCGTGCCAGCGCCTCTTCCGAATGCATCGCGTCCGGAAACCTGAGGCCGGTGATGTCGAGCGGGACGCGAACGTTTTCGATCACAGAGAGCGCGGGTATCAACGATGGCGTCTGAAAGATGAAGCCGATCTGGGGAGGACGCAATGATGGGCCGGGATCGAGATCCGGCCAATGCACGGTACCGGCAGTCGGCTCCTCAAGACCCGCCAGAAGATTAAGAAGGGTCGACTTGCCGCTGCCGGAGGGGCCAACCAGGGCGATGCGATCGCGCGGCAACAATCGGCATGACGCAGTGACGACCGCATTGACGGGCTGTGTGGAAGTCTTGAACACGCAGCTCACGCGTCGCAGCTCGATGAATGTCTTATGCGTCCTGACCGGGCGATCGGAAATCATAATCTTTTGATTGGGTGGTGGGACCCGACTGACAACTCTGGTGTCCTGTGACACATCTGCCGTCACAATGCGACCATCCGCGATCATGACTGTGCGCGAAGCCCGCAGGCGGACGGCATTGCTGTGTGTGGCGATCAGTGTCGCGCCGCCGCTTGTGCGGCGCCGTTCTAGCGCGTCCAGAATGTGGTTTTCCGTCTCGCGATCGACCTCGGCGGTGGGCTCGTCGGCGATCAGCAGGGGCGGGTCTGCGGCAAGAGCGACGGCAAGACCAGCGCGCGCGGCTTCGCCTCCGGAAAGCGTTTGCGGCATCGCGTTAGCGCGCCCCTCAAGGCCAACCGACCGCAGTAGCCCGGATATTGTTTGGAAGTTCCGACGAGTGCCGCGCAGCTCCATCTGCAAACCCACATTGTCGGCAACACTGAGATGCGCAAAGAGATTGTCCGACTGAGCGAGAAAACCGACTGATTTTGCCCGCAACGCCGCGCGCTCGGCTTCCGGCCGCCGCGTCATCCTTTGCCCGTCGATGGTGACCATTCCGCCGTCCGGTTCGTCGAGGCCGGCGATACAGGCAAGCAGCGTCGACTTTCCGCTCCCGGAAGGACCGACAAGCGCAACCGTTTCGCCGCGACTTACCGAGAGACTCGCGCCGCGCAGCGCCCGCACCTCCGTATCGCCCGGGTGATAGAACCGGAATAGATCATCGGCTTGAAGAAGCGGCATGTCACTTCCAGTGAAACGAATCGCCCATCAGTTTCCACTGATCGACATTGTCGGCGCCAGCTGGCGCCGAAAAGGTCAGGGTTGCGAGTTTGCCCGCACCGCTGATGAGATAGCGCTCGTTTTCGAGACGCGCTTGCTTGCCGGTGACAGAATTCGGCTCTGAATTCGACGTGTAGACGAGCTTCACTGCCGGACCGGCCAGCACCTTAACGTCCTTAATCGAACTAATCTTGACCGCGCGGCCGTTTTTTTCGAGGGCTGCAGCTTCGCTGGTCTTCACCGTCGCGGCCGTCGGCGGCGTTGCCGTCTCCGACACCGTGATCTCGATCCGACCGTATTTGTCAGCGAATGATACGCCGTTCGTATCGTCTTTGCGAGACCAACCCTCCGGCACCCTCATGGAGAAGCCTAACGGCGACGTGTAGGTAATGAAGACCTGATTGTCTGGGATGTCGCCGGGCGGATTCTTTTCCGTTATGACGGGCTTTTCCTGCGCCACGGCCGGGAGACTTGGATTCACGAAGAACATCGCAATGACCAGCGGTAGTGCCCTCACCAGCCGGAGCGAGTCTTTTCCTGCCATATTTTGCATTGCAATTGCCTTTGACCAAACAGGTATTGCCCCCGGGGTGCATTCGGTTGGAGACGATACGCTCGCCGACTTAGCGCGAAATTAGCGCCACACTTCCTCAATTCGGCACGACCTCATTCCCTCCTAAGTCTACGCTGTTATCCGTAGTTTGGCCTAGGTCAGATCGTCCTCCCACACGCCCAACACCGCCCGCATTCGGACTGTTCGCCCGGACATGCCTGCAGGTGCGGAACGCGCTCAAGGATTTAGGGTTTCGGTGCCGTTCGATTTTGCACTGTCCGCCATGGCTGCACGCTCCGATACCGCTCCAGCGCGGTGGCGAAAGCCTTTTCTGATCTGGCTTGACGGGGCAGACGCAGGTTGGACGATTCCGGTTATTTTGCTTGGCTTCGTCGGGATTTGGATGGTGTATTTGCAGGTTGCCTATCTCAGCGGCGACTTGCACCCCGACGTACTCGAAACCTGGTCATTGGGTCGTACTTTTGCCTGGGGCAGCTCGAAGCATCCGCCACTCATGGGGTGGGTAGCCCGCGCGTGGACATCCGTATTTCCCCTTAGCGACTGGTCCTTCCATCTGATGGCGATGACCAATTCAGCCGCGGCATTATGGGCGGTTGACCTTATTTCTTGCCGATTTGTGCGCGGCGACAAAAGAATAGTGGTGTTACTGCTCCTCATGCTATTGCCGACATATCAATTTCAGGCACAGCGGTTCAACGCCAACGCGGTTCTGTTGGCCGTCTGGCCGCTCGCAACATATTGCTTTTTGCGCTCGTTCGAAACGCGGCGATGGCCGTGGGCGGCAGCTGCAGGCGCGAGCGCCGCGCTTGCGATGCTCGGCAAGTACTACTCCGTCTTCCTGCTAGGCAGCTTCGCCTTCTCCGCACTTTGTCATCCGCAGCGTCGCTTGTATTTTACCTCGTTGGCGCCCTGGGTTTCGATCGCCGTCGGGCTGATAGTCCTTTTGCCTCACTTGCACTGGCTTGCAACGACAGGGGCGATGCCGTTCTCGTACGCCATCGCCGCACATGCAGGTCGGACCTTCGACAGCTCATTGAGTGAAGCACTTTTTTTCATACTCGGTCTTGCTGCAAATATGGCGATTCCGGCTGCGACGTGGGTTATGATCGCAGGCTATCGATTGAGAAGATTCTTGCACGACGCCCGCTCCATGAGCTCGGGCCTACGACTGCTTTTTCTAATTGCAATCGGAACAATCGTCTTTCCTGTTCTCACCGGCATTGTGCTGGGAACCGACGTTACGCCACTCTGGGCCGTGCAAGGCTTGTTTTTGTTTGTCATTCTGGTGGTTGGCGGCGCAAGGTATCCGATCGAGCGCTTCTATTCGGTCAATCTGACAGTCATGGTTATTGGCATCGCCGTGATCGCGACTGTGATCGCAGCACCAATTCATGCAGCCTATCGCAACAACTATCCATTTGAGGAAGGACGTAACTTCTATCGCGCGGCTTCCCTGGAACTAACAAGGTTGTGGCACGAACACTCCAGCGAACCGTTGCCAGCAATCGACGGTGATGAGAATTTGGTCCTGGCCGTGGCATTCTACAGTCCAGATCACCCGGTTCCCACGACTGCGAGCTTTCACAAATGTCTTGGCACGACATGCCAAGCGACACCTGAGAAGGGTTGGGCGGCGATGTGCTTTTACGGAGATGTTGCTTGTAATGAGGCAATGAGTAGAACTGCATCAGTTGTGACCGGAGCCATCCAAACGGAGTTTGTCGCCCAATCAATGCTGCTCGGCTGGCCCGGAGCCACAAGGCGCATCAACGCATTCGTCGTTCTACCGTGTCGGCCGGAGCAGCACTAGCGAATGTCTGCCCCATTATTGCGACAGCCTGCGTCATGCCATGCATCGGTATTAGGGCTATGTAAGTTGTGTGAACGAAGATGCAGCCAAAGTGGCACGCTGGCAACGATCAACAGCGATCACTCACAAGACGCGCTCGCCGTAACTCGTTAGTATCGAACTCATCTTGCGGGCAGAAGTGCGGGAGAAAAGAAAGGCCGACGCCAACGCGATGAGCGCCGCCCCTACGATGTCCATGGGATAGTGCGCTCCAAGAAAGACCCGCGACCAGCCAACCGCAACAGCCAAGCTCATGGGTATTATCCATGCCAATCGCATCGAAGGCGGAGGGACGAACAACAACGACCATCCCAGAGCAAAGAGCAGCGTTGAGTGATCGCTCGGAAACGAGCTATCGGCCGCGTGATGCAGATAGTTGCGGGAGACTCCATCCATGAAAGGACGCGAATGAAAATACAGGCCGGATACCGCGCTAGCGACGCTCAGAGCAAGCAACGCGCTCAAACATGCGCCAACTGCTGAACAGCGATCAGAGTTATCGCCGAGCATCCAAATGGAGACAAGCAGTGCGGGAGCGATAAACACGGCTCCTTGCGCAAGGAGCGAGGCGGCGAGCAATGCCCCGCCGGTCATCTCCGGCGGGGCCGACAGTAGTTCGAATAGTCTGTGGTTTAGAGTTTCGAACATTTCAGACTCGTCCAGTTATCCGCATCGGGGCTTCACTGCCTGAGCATTCTAGGCCAGGATGCCTGCGAGTTTCCTGAAAGTGTCGCAGTGATCGCTCGACTTCACACTGCCCATTGACTGCGCTGACGGACTGGCCCGCGCGGATTATTTCAACGTCAAGCCGGCCTTGGTCATTCCCTCCGCAATCGCCGTGTGGCAGGTTTTGTCGTCGTCCTTCTTCAGCGCTGGGACTGCCTTTGCTTTAGCTTCGTCCAGAGCGGCTTTCGCTTCCGGTTTCAGACTTGGCGTTTTGAAAGCTTGCTCAAGCTGCTTCAGGTCGCTCTCGCAGTCGGCGCGTGCGACGCTGGCGGTCGCCACCCCGAGGACGGAGGAAAGAACAATGATCTTCAAGAGAGGATTCGTCATGACTGCATCTTTCTTGCTTGCGATGGGGCCAGAAAACCAAACGCCAGCGGAGGCGACTGGGGCTGAAGCGGCTCCGGACAACAGCCCCGGTGTCGCGATCAGCCTTCAGGAACGGCCTCCAGCCGGTCGGATTTTGTGATCGTCAGATAAGCGACGAGTGCCAGAATGATGACCAGGAAAAAGAGGCTGGTCGTGACCGTCCCCCAACCTAGTCCGCCAGCGATAACCGGCTTGGCGAGATAGTCACCCGTCGAAGCGCCAAGCGGCCGCGTCAGAATGTAGGCGATCCAGAACGAGAAGATCGCATCGATCTTGAATACGTAATACAGAAGCGCAATGACGCCAATCATTGAGCCAAAGACGATTGCAGCAAGCCCATATCCGAGTTCCAGTTTTTCCGCCATCAAATCGCCGGCTGATGTGCCCAATGCGAACGTGAACAGGATCGCCGCCCAGTAAAACATCTCACGCCGCGTGGTGAAGATCGTGTGGATAGAAAGGGTCCCTTCGATTCTATACCAAAGCGCGAAGATGGCCGCGAGAAACACTCCGAACACGACGGAGGTCGTCACGAGGCTGATCCCCATCCCGTCGACCAAATTGTCTGATATGAGCGTTCCGACGATGCTGATCAGAACGACGGTTACCCAATATAGCGGGGCAACATAGCTTCTTGCCCTGATCTGAAAGATCAGTGCCGCGACGAAGACAGCCGTCATCACATAGGACGTGATGGTCAGGCCTAACCCTAGTCTGGTCGCCAGCAAGTCCGCGGCCGTCTCTCCAACTGTGGTCGCCATGACCTTGATGATCCAAAAATAGATCGTGACTTCCGGAACCTTGTTCAGCAGACCAGAGAAATTGCGATGGGCGGTTTGGGTCATTGGACTCTCCGACGGCGCGGCCGAGACATCTGGAGGACTTGGAGTCGGCATGCATGCCGAATTCGGCGTATTGTGAAAGGTTTATCGCGCGAAAATTAGCCGCGGATTAGGACCGCTGTAGCAACTGCGGTGCTTGGTGACGGGGCTCACCATGACGGGCTTCGTTGCACTCGCGCGAGGTGGGGCGCTCGGACGGATCGCGGCCGAGCTTGGACTGCAATTCCACGAGGTCGGTGAAAACATCGGCCTGGCGGCGCAATTCATCGGCGATCATCGGCGGCTGGCTGGCGATGGTCGAGACCACGGTGACGCGCACGCCGCGGCGCTGAACGGCCTCCACCAGCGAGCGGAAATCGCCGTTGCCGGAGAACAACACCATCTGGTCGATTCGCTCGCCGAGTTCCATGGCGTCGACGGCGAGCTCGATATCCATGTTGCCCTTGACCTTGCGGCGACCCGAGGCATCGATGAATTCCTTGGTCGGCTTGGTGACCACCGTATAGCCGTTGTAGTCGAGCCAGTCGATCAGCGGGCGGATCGAGGAATATTCCTGATCCTCGATGATGGCCGTGTAATAGAACGCCCGCAGCAGCGTCCCGCGGCCCTGGAATTCCTTGAGCAGGCGCTTGTAGTCGATATCAAAGCCGAGCGTCTTCGCCGTGGCGTAGAGGTTGGCGCCATCGATGAAGAGCGCGATCTTGCTGGAAACGGGTGTCGACATCAAAGCAAAGCCTTCTCGCGTAGCAGTTGGTATAGCGTTTTTGGGCAGCGGCAACGGGGTTGCGTGCCTTCACGCCATGCATCCTAATCCGCTGCAGCTTGTCGCCAACGTACGGTTGAAGTGGACGAGGCGAGCCTGCGAGTTCCACCCCAGCACTTTGGATCTCGATCTTTTCACTCGTCATCAAAACTTGTTATCTTGGTTTCGCAACCCCGCTGTTTGGGGTGAGCACGCAGTCGCTCAAACCGCCGAGCGCGCAAAAAAGCTTGAGCAATGACCGACCAAACGCCGCCTGCCGATAGAAGCGCGCTGCGCGGCCGCACCGAAACCTGGACGCGCGACGCCAGCTAGTCTTCAGATTCGCTATCATCGTCGTCATCCGCGGCGGCGACGATTTTCACGACCTGACCCGTCTGAGTATCGACCAGTACTTTCTTTCGCGCCTTGTCCTTCAGGATAGTCACCTCGAAGTGAACGATGCCATTTTGGTCTTCGATGCCTGTGCCGGCGGCTCTTCCACCAGTCGCCTGCTCTGCAGCCGTGACCGCCTGGCCCAATGAGACTTTCGCCGCCGACAAAATTCGCGATTCATCCGTCGGCTCATCCCGGCGCTCCCTGGCGTTTGCATTTGCACCGGTAAAAAGTGTTACTCCCAAGAGAGCGCCAAAGGCCATGATGCCGAGGCTTTTCGATGTCATGACGTGGCTCCTTTGTGAGGGTCTGCCGCCGTGGGACGGCCAAAGCCGGCCCCCGCAGTCATCGGCGCGGACCAATCCCACACGAGTGGGCGCTTGCTCGGGGCTTGCAGGCAGGCGCCATGGAATTGGTCCGCAAGTTGAGCAGTATCAGCACAGACTTAGGAGTGAATGAGGTCGGCTGAACTTCGAGCCCGTTGCGCGCTTTGCAAACCCAGCAACTCTCCATGATCGATCCGAAAGCTGCGGCCCCCTCATCGACGATCGACCGCGCGGAACCTATCTTCGCGCTCTCCACGGCCACGATAGGGTCGGACCATCGAAGTGGCCAGAGACTACAGCGCCCGCTTCATGGAAGCGGTCCGGGAAATGCACGTTCGGCCCTCTCCTGCAAACGGCTTTCCTGATGTCGAATCACCACGCCCAGAGCGAGCAATACCAGTGCAGCGCCTGCGATAGCGATCGGACCGAGCGTGCTGTGCACGTCGAACACGGCCTTACCAAGGTGATAGCCGCCAAACGCTAATATCGCGGCCCAAAGCACGCCACCCGCGGCATTGGCAGCCAAGAATAGCGGCCAATTCATACGGTTTACTCCGGCGAGGAACGCGGCCAATATCCGCAGCAGGGCGACAAATCGTCCCAGGAACACCACCCATGGACCGAATTGCGCGAAGAGATACTGGCCAAGTTTGACGCGTCGGTCAGATAGACCGAGACGATAGCCAAATCGCCGAAGCAGCGGATAGCCGAACCGGTTGCCGATCCAGTATCCGCAGTTATCGCCAATGATGGCGCCGACGGCGCCCACAGCACCGACCACCCAAATGTTCAAGCCTGGGTTCTTGGATGCATATGCCGCTGCAAGGATCAGCATCGTTTCTCCTGGCAGCGGAAGTCCCATGCTCTCGAGCCCGATGACTATTCCAATTGCGAGATACCCATAGTTGGCGATCAGCTGATCCAGTGCTTCAGTTGTAATCCACGTCATCTACTCGCCTTCTTGTTCGACCGCTGCCAGCATTGCGCAAAATTGTGTCCTTGCCTCACCAAGCGATCGCGTCTCGTTATTGTGTCGGGAGTACAACATAGTCGAAAGGACGCTGCTCAGGGGCACCCGTGACAGCTCCAAAAATTAAGGGAAGCGGCGGGCATTACGAGCTGCCTCACGCATGGTTTGGCGCTGTGAGTTAAGCTGAATCGCGCTTCGCGACATACCCGCCTGTGCTAAACGTTCAGGCAGCTCGATCGCGCAGAGGCGAAACGCACAGTCCCGATCATCGCCAACCTGAATGATAGCAGCGTAGACTTAGGAGCAAATGAGGTCAGCGTGATCCGCCTCCATTGTCGAGACGCGTACTCGCACGCCGCTGCTATCAGCACGGTTTTCAAGCGCGATCCGCAGATCGTGGCGTTTTGCCACGGCGCCGGCTATCGCCAAGCCGAGGCCGCTGCCCTCAATATTCGGAGGCGCCGCGCGGAAAAAACGATCGAACAATCTCGGAAAGTGCTCGGCGGCAATACCGCAGCCGGTGTCCGCGATCTCGACCACCGTCGATCGATCGACCCGCAGCACAGAAACATCGACAACGCCGCCCGCTGGAGTGTAACGGATCGCATTGTCGATCAAGTTGCCGAACAGCATCCTCAGCTGACTCGACGAGCCCGAAATTGACGCAGAATCGCGCCTCGACATGCCCAAATCGACACCCTTCGAAGATGCAAGATAGACAAAGTTGGCGACACACTGAGTGACCAGTTCGGTGAGATCGATCGCCTCGGTCGCCGCGTCATCTGTCGGCTCCTCGAGACGAGCCATCCGAAGTAACTGATCGAGCAGCATCGAGGCGCGCCGGATTCCAGCACGAATTTCCAGCATTGGCTCGGCTTGCTCAGCCTTCGCTGTAGCTTGCAAATTGTCAATCTGGACCTGAAGAGCAGCCAGCGGCGTTCGCAATTCATGCGCCGCGTCCGAGACGAAACGTTGCTGTTGCACGACTGCCTCTTGCAGACGGACTGCCAAGCTATTCATCGCCTCAACAAGCGGTAACACCTCCATTGGCACACCTGACACTGAGATTGGATCCCGGCAATCAGTCGCACGCGCAGCGATATTTTGTGCAAGTCCGCTCAGCCCTCCCAATACTCGATTGAGCGCCCAGCCTATAACCAACCAGGCCAACGGAATGGCCCCTAGAACTGGAACCCCGGCTTGGATCGCCGCAGACTCAGCCATTTCGTCGCGCACACTCATGCGCTGAGCAGCCTGCACCGTGCGACGCCCATCGCTTGCCAAGTAGACCCGCCACTCCTCTCCATCAGCGACGATCGATGAGAAACCCAAGTTCACCTGACGTGGCAGTTCGATGCCATTCGCCGGCTTGCGCACAGATTCACCTGCCGCGTTCCAGATATTGATGACAAATTCGTCTTCCGGATCGAGTTTGGCGGTTGGTACGGCGATCTCCGCGAGACCTTCGCCAGCGTTGAGCGCGACCTGGCGCAATTGTCCGTCCAGAAAATCCGCAGCTTCGCGGCGCGCCATTTCGTAGGCAATGGCAAAGGCAAGAGCGCCAACGACCGCAAGCAGAGCGGTCATCCAGAGAAGCGCAGACCGCCGCAGTGACGTCATGGTCTGTCCTTGAGCACCATCCAGCCTGCACCTCGCACGTTTCGAACGACCTCTTTGTCAAACCTCTTGCGGATTGAATGGATCAATACGTCGACGGCATTGCTTTCGACCTCTTCGCCCCATCCGTAAAGGCGCTCCTCAAGCTGTCCTCGTGATAAAATGGCCCCCGGCCTTTGCAGAAGTGCTTGCATTAGCGCGAATTCACGTGCCGGGAGCGTTGCTGCGACGCGTCGATACGTCATAATGTGGCTCGCCAGATCGAGCGAGATTTCGCCGACATCAATGAGCGCCTGCGCAATGCCCGCTTGACGGCGCTGGACTGCACGCATGCGAGCGATCAACTCACGTGTTTCGAACGGCTTCACAAGATAGTCGTCCGCTCCGATATCCAGGCCGGCGATGCGATCATCAACGCCATCTCGCGCGGTAATGACGAGCAAAGGAATCCGATTTCCCGCTTTTCGAGCGGCTTTCAATAGGTCAAGGCCGTCCACGTCGGGAAGTCCGAGATCAAGCAGAACCAGTGCGTGGCCGCCGGTCGCAACGGCTTCTGCTCCCTCCGTTCCATCCCGGACCCAATCGACCGCCATCCCCTCGCGGCCCAGAGCTTCAACAAGGCCACGCCCGATCATGGGGTCGTCTTCAATCAGAAGAACTCGCATATCGGAACTTCCGCTCGTGAGGAGAACCCGCCGCGAAATCGTGGGCGCAAGCAGGACATTGACCAGATTATCGCCATTCCTACCGATACGATACCCAAATATTTTCCAATCATTACACTACACTATTACAGCGCTCCTGCGTTTCCGTGCACCGTTACGTCCGGGCCGATTGGAAGCCATTTGGTCTCCATCGGAAAGGCTGTGGTTTTGCACGCCGGCGCTTTTTCACTGAGGCAAAATCTCTCAATGCTTTTCGAGACGGGCGTCCAACATGATTGCATGACCTGCAACTTCGAAACGGCTGTCAGCTCACGATGGCTGGCGTAACATGGCCAAGGTGAGTGGAATGAGCTTGGTCGGCACCCCACGGAGTAGTCTACGACTACGTGACCCATCATCTTCAGCGAGCATTGAAACCCAAACACTCACACGATATCCTGCTCATGAAGAACTGATTGTCCGAAATGCCTACCATCGCGGCAACCTTGATGTTGCCGGTGGGATGGTGAGCAGCCCGCGTCCAGCCGTCCGAAATTCCAATTGGCCGACGCTCCTCCGCGGTCCACAGCTAATAGATTGCGTTCAATGAAAAACGTGACACCCAAATGTCCGGGTTTTCTTTCGTTGAGCGTGGCGCGCCAATGGTCGATCTCGGACTCGTCGTCGCGCGGTTGTTGCATTACGCCGCAGTGACCCTCCTCGCCGGTGTGGCGGTATTTCCCCTGTACGCCTACGCCGTGGCCGAACCCAAGGAACTGTCCCACCGACGTCACGCGGTGCTTCTCGCCGCCGCCATCGGTACGGTACTCAGCGGCCTGCTTTGGTTCGTTTTCGCAGTCGCAAACATGAGCGGCACCTTAGCCGATGTTGCCGACAAAGAGGTTCTGTGGACGGTGTTGAGCGAAACGACTTTTGGCGGCGTGTGGATGGCCCGAATGTTACTTGCTGTGGTGATTGCCAGCGTGATGGCCAACCGTCCGCTCGGGGCGGGAACCGCGGGCCGGGACGTGGCCGCGGCATGTCTGGCGGCGGCGCTAATGGCGTCGTTGGCCGGAACGGGTCATGCCCAGATCGAGGAAGGCTGGTTGAGCGTCGCACACGTTGCGTTGGATGCCATGCACCTTCTTGCCGCCGGCGGATGGCTCGGAGGGCTGTTCCCGCTCGGCTTTATACTTCTCGACTATTCGACACGCGCGGATGCGCCGATTGTTGACGTAGATCGGATCCTGCTGCGGTTTTCAAGCATGGGATACGTCGCCGTGGTCACGCTCATCGTCTCGGGTCTCGTCAACAGCTGGTTCATGGTCGGCTCGGTGTCCAGTTTGCTGAACACTTCTTACGGGCAGATTCTTCTCGCGAAGCTGGCGCTTTTTGCAGCAATGCTCGCGCTCGCTGTCGCAAACAGGTTCTGGCTCGTTCCCCGGATGATCGAGGCTCGAAATTCCGCACAGCCCTCTTTCTGGCTCGGCAGATTGCGCTACCACGTGCTCGGCGAGCAGTTCTTGGGTCTGATGATTCTTCTGGCCGTGCCCGTTTTGGGCACGATGCGGCCGGCAGTGGGCCAATGATGCGATGCAATGCACCGGACGCGCCCCCGGCCGCTGACGCCGATCTTCCTTCCGGCGCAACGGTCGTGATTTGCAATCAGCGCGCTACCTCGAACGAGTACTCGCCTTTCACACGATGGGTATCTTCGGAAACGGCATGCCACGACACCTTATAGCGTCCCGCCGTCAGCGGTGCCGCCAGCGGAACGATGAGTAGCTTCCGATTCCTGGGATCATTCAACGGCGTGCCGGTCGCGATAGTATTTCCGGCTTCCTCCTTGAGTTCTAGGCCGGAAAGCTTCGCTATCACGCCCTCGCTGAAGTTCAGCTTGATCTCCCTGGGGGCGACCTTGCTGGAGACATCGGCTACGGGGCTGACTGACGTCAACTTCGGATGAGCGCCGGCCGAAGTAGCAAGCGCGCCCATCGTCAGGACCGCGAGAACAGCCATCGCTATCATATTTCGCGACATTTCATCTCCTTCCCTTGTCCCTGGGATCGCAACGTTGTTCGCGCTCTGCCGAGGCCTACCAACCCCGATAGCCATAGCTGTAACCGTAGTAGTGAGGCCGCGAATAATATTGGTATCTCGGGTACCCATGGGCGTCGTCATGAAAATCCCGAAGGGCACGATGATCAGATCGGTGCTCGCCGCGACTGTAAAAGCCTTCCTCATGCGCACGATGGTGCGAGTCGGACAGTCGGTCGTGGAAGCGATCGTGAGAGTTATAGCCGTAGTTTTCGTCATCATGAGCCAGAGCCGGCATAACGGGCAGGCTGAATATCACGGCGGCCGCCAAAAGTGCTTTTCCTAGGATCATGTTTTCCTCCGTCGCTGTGTAAGTCCACCAACCTTGGTGCGGCTTACCAAGTTTCCTCGTCGGAGATCATAAGCAGTTAATGTGAACGGCAGCCGAACGGTCGGTTACTGAACACTTATTTCCAGCCTGCTGGAGCGGCGCTTTTGTAAGGTCGCCACATTTCAACCACGATGACGAATTGGCGCTCAAGCTATCGAAGCTCTGGACCCGGGCTTCAAAACTTGTTGCGAGGATGCGACACACGCTCAAACGTTTGCTGCTAACGCGCAGAACCACTGATCTCTAATCACTACACTCGCGTCCGTGAAGCCCGCCGCGGTGAGTAGTTCCGTCAGTCCGTTGTTGGGCTGGCCCGAATAAATCGTAAAGCCGAGCGCGAGCTTGGCAGACGGTTTCATGACCCGCCGTATTTCTCGCAATCCACGCGCCACATCCGGCCACACTTGCATGGAATTAATCGCCAGCACCTTGTCAAAGCTATTGTTATCGAATGGCAGGCGGTCCACGGACGCGCGTCGCAGGTCGACGGAGCCATCCTTAATAACGGCAGCATTCCGGGCGCGAGCTTGCTCCACCATTTCCCGCGACGGGTCAATGCCCGCAACATGTCCCTCCGATACGAGCCTCGACAAACGTTGGACAATCACTCCGGGGCCGAAGCCGACTTCAAGCACGGTATCATTCGGTTCAACTTCAAGAAGTTCAGTGACCCATGCGCCGCAGCCCTCGTTCGTGCGCGCCATTATCATCCCACCCGCTCGTCCCAAGAGTCCCTTGGGCCGACCAAACATGCGCATGAAGGTGTTTCGAACGGCGCTCATCAGATGCCAAAATTATGTTCCGCCCTAATCTGACAGCGTTGCGCTAAAGGTTCCAGCGAAGCAGGTTCGGACCCTTCACTCGCTTATCGGTCTTTGAGTGCTGGGCTTGAATATCGCGGGGTTGCGAACCGCGATATTCATTCTCGTCACGATATGGTAGAGATTGTTTCAATGGAATGCTCGGTGCCCCGGGTTGACGAAGGACCACTGCGGAGAACCGCGCGATCAGTTGCAGACGTGGACTCTACGGTACACCCAGCCATATCCATCCCAATAGCGCTCTCGAACAACCCGGCAGACCGGCTCTTCGACATAGACCGGCTCCGGCGCATAGTACACCGGCGGCGGAGCAGGCCGCGACGCCAGTGCGCCGCCGAGCAAAGCTCCCCCAATGAGTCCGCCTACGACACCCGCGGCGATTTGTCCGTTTTCAGCTCTTGCAGACACCGGCAACAGAAGCGGACCCGCGGCCAATGCAACAGCCGCGATCGTTGATACGATTTTGCCCATATCGCTTTCTCCAAATTTCGCCCGCAAATCGCTGGCAAACCCCGATCATCATACATCTCGCGGTTAATGCCTTCTTAAGCCTGCACTAAGGCTGAAAATTGTTTTTCGCAGGAACCACAGAGGCCAAGTAATTTCGAGCCAGATCGATCTCGAACAGGGCGTCGATCCGGCGGACTGTTTCCAGCGCCAGCGGCGAGATCACGGCCGGCTTCTTGCCCTGGGCTCTGCGACGCGCGTTCTCGGCCAGATCCGCCATCACGAAGAACGGCCGTCAGGCGTGGACCAACAGGCCGCTTCCAGGATCGGTCCAGGCGCGCGGCCGAGTTCGTGGAGCTTGCCATAGCCGCCGTAGGCGTCAGTCTGGAGGGATCATCGGCTCGGAACCGAACGCGCGCCGCCATGTCATCAGCAACGAACGTGATATGCCATGGCGCCTTGCTGTCGACGATATTGCGCGTGGCGCTTGAAAGCTCTCGGTCACATCCGCAATTTCTCGTCAACCGACCAGCGCCGCCGGCGACCAGTCTCGACCACCTCAAGCCGTTCAAGCTGAGTACTGCGCTTATGGCTGTCCATAAGGACTATTGCGCACCAATAGGACTAATCCAACAAGGCGGCCCTCCCGGAGGGGAGACTTTGCTCTTGGCCAAAAGTAACTTGCTCGTAGAGCCGAGACGAGCTGCCATACGACCGGATAGACGTCGACGAAGGGCTCAGCATGCAGCAGATGTCGACGTTGATTTCGCGCGTGGCGTATCGTATCCGCCCATCTAACGCTTGAAGGCAGGCGACTCGTACGCGGCGCGCAATGATAAATATGCGGCGCGGGATGCGCCTTGAGCCGCTCGGTCACAAAGTTCATAAAGCGCTCGAAGGCCGCTCGCTCCTTTTTGCGCGTTGATGCCTAGTCACCGAAGTAGCAGAGGGCATCATCGTCTCCGCGTCAAGGTATCCGAGCAGAAACTCAAGCCGCCCTCGCCAACGAGGGGATCTCCCTCGAAATCGAAGATATCGCCTGCCGAATACTCCGATAGTCGCGAAAATGCAAACCCCGCATTTCGGGTAGGCAGAGCTTCGTAGATGACCGCGGTTTGTGCCCGACGATCGACTTGGCCTCGTATCTTTTTCGTAGCGTTGTAGCTCGCCGCGGTCCGGCCGCTGCGGCCGATTACAAGTGTACGGCGACCAGCCCGGCCGTCGTGAGAAACGCGCCTTTGGCTCGCCGGCTTGTGATCGCAACCAATGCTTCCGAAGAAGAGGCCTCACAAAAATAAGAGCGTATTCGGACTCTAAGTGACGGATAAAACAATCTTCGGGGAAAATTTATCGGCTAGCCTGTTTACCACAATTGCTGCATTTGGGCGTCTGCTCTCAGAAACCTCGCGGTGTTCAGGTCTCACTGAACAATTTCTTGCGATTTGCTCGGCATCCATATACCGCGTTTTCCAGAGCGAACACAGGACGCCGATCGCCAGCAGACCGATAAAATACAACCAAAAATTGTCGCAATCTCCTGTACAAGAACTTGAGGCTGATTTCTAAAATGGGTACACGGTCATGGACAATGTGCATTTTGCGCTCAATTCTGCGCTTACCCGCGCCCGGAACGTACCGCCAAATCAGCTTCAGCATGCGATAGCAGCCGCAGACTACGGCAGCTTCCGACGGGCAGCCGAAGTCCTGTCAATCAAGCAATCGACACTTAGCCGTTCAATTCAACTGCTTGAACATCGGTTTGGAGCGGCCATTTTTGAGCGGTCAAGAGGTGGCGTGCGAGCAACGTCGATCGGGCGGCAGTTTTTGCGGATAGCACGCTCAATACTTGACCAGCTAGATGCGCTTGCAACCATTACACATGCTGCCGGCCAAGGCGAAGCGGGCCGGCTCACTCTCGGGTTCTGTACATCGCTTACAGCCGGCAATCTTAGAGCTTCGCTGCTGGATTTTCGTCGACAATTTCCTGAGGTTGAACTCTCAGCGGTCGAACGACGACGCACGCATTTGGCAACCACGTTTCGCAATGGTTTGATCGATGTTCTTATCTTGACGGGAAGTATGCCGGCGCCAAACAGCAATACAAGACCTCTTTGGAATGAACGTGTCTTGGTTGTTTTGCCCGCTGACCATGCTCTAGCAACACGAGAGATCGTTTATTGGACTGACTTGCGTGGCCAGACTGTCATTTTGAGCGAATATGACCCCGGACGCGAGATAGAAGATTTGCTCGTCTCGAAGCTTGTTTCACCCGAAGATCGACCGAAGATCGAACGTCATGATATCAGTCGCGGTGTTGTAAAAAGCTTCGTTACAATGAATTTTGGTATCAGCCTTGTGCTCGAGTCAGACATTGGCGCGAATTTCTCCGGTTTGGTATTCCGGGAATTGCGAGATGGCACCGGGCCAAGCGTCCTGGCCTACTCGGCGTATTGGCAGTCGGACAATGAAAACCCGGCTCTTAAGGCTTTTCTGAAGATTCTGTCTGAGCGTTACGCGTCGCCTCGCTTGGAAACCTGACGCGTGCGGCGCGCCTTGGTAAAACTTCGATCTGTAGCCATGAACCGTGTCAACATCGGTGCAATCAGTCTGGTTGGATCCTTGATCTCTTGGCCGCTTTCTCGTTCGAGAATCTCGGCATAAGCAACGAGATCGCGATGTACGCTCGCGGGCAGCTCGAGACTAACCTTTACAGGTTTGTCATCCAGAAAAGTTTGAAGCTTGAGCCTTGCCACTCTCCTCATCCTCTATAAGGTTCCAGAATTATGTCGCGGTTGACAATCACTCTTACCGGGAATCCCGGACGGATCGTCAACGTGGGCTGGATATTGAGGTTGCGCCGAACAAGCTGTTGTCCGGTTTGGTTGAGCGAATCCCCTGCTCCCCGACGTAGCGCCTGAACAATGGCGCCGTTGGTGTTGTTGACGTCGGCCCCCGAGTTCACTTCGGTGCCAACGGCAAGCAGTGTCGCTAGCGCAGCCGCCCCGAGCAACTCTTTCCAGTGGTGGTCGACCTCATCCTCGAGGCCCGCATAGCCAGCCACATCTGCGCCGGGCTGCCGCTCCAGCACGATCGAGCGCCCATTCGGCATGATCAGGCGGGTCCAGACCAGGAGCACGCGCGACTGCCCGAAAGCGATCTGACTGTCGTAAGTGCCGATTAACCGTGCGCCCTGCGGCACAAGTTTTACTCTGCCTGTAGGAGAATCGAACACCGATTCGGTCACTTGCGCGACGATCTGGCCGGGAAGATCGGAGCGAATGCCTGAGATGAGAGCTGCCGGAATGATCGTTCCGGCCTGCACGACAAATGGTGACGCTGGGCGGGCAACCCTGTCAGGAGCTGTCGTCCGCCGGTCGACGGGTGCGTTGACGAACAGTAGTTTGCGATCCTGCCCGTTCTGAACGAGGAATTCGTCAGAAGACGACGCGGCGTTAGCGGTCGTGTCCTGGGATGGGGTTCGCGGCGGCGTGACAGGCGCTGTGGTCGGTACAAACACTTTGCTGGTCCGAGCCGCCTCGGTCTCCTGGTTGGCACGCTGTTGTTCGGCATCGAGACCTGTCGGACCTGATGGGGCTTCCGCTGTAAGCATTGGCCGCCCCAAGTCTCCTGGCAATGGCGGCCCGAGCCGCGGAACATCGCGGGGTATCCCGGCATAGTCCTGCGGCAATGCCCTCAGGCCATCCGCAACGTTGTGGTGATCCGTGCTGTAGAGTTCGCCGGGAGCTGGATTGTGCGGACGGTTGTTTTTAAGCGCCCAGAGCACAGCGGCAGAGATGAGCAGCAAAGCTAGCCCAGTCCCGCCGGCAAGTGCTTTTCGGGAAAGCCGTGTGATTTTTGGACGCTCCGCACCCAGACGCAAGGCCTGCGTGCTATTATCAGATGATGGTCCTGGTCCAGATACAGGGCCAATACTCTCGCCTCGGCTATGGTCCGTCACGAACGGCTCCCGTCGCTTCTGATGATTCGGACTTTTTGCTGCTTTTCTCCACCAAGTCGCAGCTCGGCGGCGGCGAACAGGCGGTCGGCAATCAGGACATTTTTGTAGACACGATAATTGACGAGTTCCGGCTTGCCGTCCTGGCCGATGACGAAAAGCGGCGGCATCTCGCCCTGTACGATGCCCGGCGAGAATTCGATATAGACTTTGCGGCCGTCATCGTACGCGTTCAGCGGTCGCCACGGCGGGTTGTCGCCCTCGATCCCGTAGCGATATCGACGCTGATCAACTTCCGGAATGAAGGGCGTCAACGGCAAGGGTTTTGAATGTCCGCTCCGATTTTCTGGATAGAACCAGGCGACCGATGGCATGTACGGCTTTTCGCGGGAGCGGAGTTCAATCAGGTAGGTGCGCCGATCGGTGTTGACGACAAGGTTCGTCTCGATTGCGGGACGCGTCGGTTTGACCATGATGTGGACGCGCCTGGTCTCGCCATTGCCGCTCTCGGTGTCCCCGACGATCCAGCGCACGGTATCGCCGGCAGCAAGAGGCCCCGAACCGGTTAGCTGCTCGCCCGGTTCGAGCGCTATATCCGTGATTTGCCCTGGCGAGGCGTAGATTTGATAGAGCGCGCCGGGGCTATAGGGAAAGATCTGGGCAGCGTTGAAATACCCTGCGCGCCGGGGCTGGACCCGCGCTACATCGTTGGCAATTTCGATCCGATCCGCAGGGTTCTTTGCCTCTGCTTCACTCTTGTTGCCGCCGCGTGCCGGAGTCCAGGCTGGAGGGACATGCAACGGCCGCGGATGATCGTCTGCCGGCGCCGGTAGGTCGGGGGGCGGTGGTACGTCGCCATCGTAACTGATCTGCGGCGGCTTGAACGTCGTGCAGCCGGAGAGAGCGAGGACGAGAAGCAACGCAAGACATGCGGGAGCTTGATTGCGAGCTGATATCGATCGAGCCAATCTCATTAGCCGAGCTCCTTCGACCAATTGATAGCGTTGACGTAAACGCCTAACGGGTTCTTGCGCAGGCGGTCGGCGTCGCGTGGGGTTTCGATGACGACGGAAAGGATCGCGGTCCAGCGCTCGGTCGCGGCGAGCTGGCCGCTGTCGTAGCGGCGTTCAGTCCATGCGACCCGAAAGCTTTGCGGTGAGGCGCGGATGACACTGGAGATCTCGACTGCGACCTGGGTATTTCCCAGCTTGGTGAAGGGATCGTTGGTCCTCGCGTAGTCGTTCAGCGCCGCAGCTCCGCGATCTGTCGTGAAGTCGTAGGCCCGAAGCCAGTTTTGCCTGAGTATGATGGCGTCGGCCGGCAGGCCTCGCACATCTTCGATGAAACGCGCGAGGTGAAACGCGATTTGCGGATCGCTCGGCTGATAGAAGGGACTTGCTGGTGCTGCTGCCTTGGTCTGACCGAGACGGTCAACCTCTACCACCCACGGCGTGACGGTGCCTTGCAGGGATTGCCAGACGAGCGCTGCCGCAAGCCCTGCGGAGAGGAACAGGCAGCCGAACGCCATCAATCGCCAGTTCTTGGCCTGGACCCGCGCCGAGCCGATCCGCTCATCCCAGACCTGGGCTGCTCTCTGATAGGGGGTGACTGGCACCGGTTTTCGACCGTAATGCACGGAGGTTCGCCTAAACATCAGCGCCCTCCCTCGGACAGATCGACCGAGGACCCGCCACCTGCACTATCGCCGCTTCGGACGGCGTGGGTTGCAGCAGACACGCCCTGGTTCACGGTCTGCGCGCGCTTCATGCGGCGCGCCCAGGCCGGAGGCGCGTCCGCCGCTGGCGAACTCCCTGTCAATCCGGCGGCCATCCTGCGGAGCGGACTTGTTATCGCCGAACCGCCTGCACTGGCGACACCACTTAAGCCGCCGGCCCGATAAGCACTTGCCGTTCCCGTGGCCACCGTGGCTGCGCTGCGGGCGCCGCCCAGAAGCGCGCCACCTGCCAGTCCCGCACCGCCGGCGGCAAGACCCGCGCCTGCCACGATGGCGCCTCCCGCTGCGAGGCCCGTCCCAACGGCCGCGCCGGCACCGAGTTGTGGTCCGCCGGACACGATGCCATTGGCGATGCCGGGCCCAAAAATGCCGAGGCCAAGAAGAGAAAGTGCGCCCAGCACCAGCGCCATGGCGTTGTCGATGGTCGGCTGATTGCCGCCAAAGCCTGCGGTAAACTGCGCAAACAGCGTCGACCCGACGCCGACGATGACGGCCAGCACCAGAACCTTCACGCCCGACGAAATCACGTTGCCGAGCACGCGCTCGGCGGCAAACGCGGTTTTGCCAAACAGGCCGAACGGGATCAGCACGAAGCCCGCAAGCGTCGTCAACTTGAACTCGATGAGGGTGATGAAGAGCTGGATGGCCAGAATGAAGAAGGCCAGCAGCACGGCAATCCAGGCAAACAGCAGAACCGCAATCTGGATGAAATTCTCGAAGAAGCTGACATACCCCATCAGGCCGGAGATCGACGCCAGAATAGGCTTGCCGGCATCAAGGCCCACTTGCGCGATCTTTCCGGGCCTCAGGAAATCGGCCGCGGAAAGCCCGGTGCCGGAGGCTTTCAGACCCAAGCCCGCGAAGCTTTCGAAGATGACGCGGGCGAGGCTGTTCCAATTGCCGATCAAAAAGGCGAAGACACCAACAAAAAGGGTTTTCTTGACGAGCCGGGCCAGGATGTCCTCGTCCGCGCCCCATGCCCAGAACAGGCCGGCCAGCGTGATGTCGATGGCGGCCAACGTGGTGGCGAGATATCCGACTTCGCTGCCGAGCAGTCCGAATCCGGAATCGATGTAGCGGGTAAAGGTCTCCAGGAACTGATCGATAATGCCAGTGCCGCGCATGTATCACTCCTGTTCGGATTGCGGAATGGAGGGAGAAGCGGGCGACAGGCGGCTCCTGTCCTTAGGCAAGACAAAGATTGAGGATCCTTTTTCAGAGGTCTTCTTGTCGGACGATGCACGTGGCGGATTCTGCCCCAAGAACTGACGGCGTTGTTCGGTCCAAGCTTTTCGGCACTCGGACAGAGCGTCCTTTTGCTCTGATGTCACCGAGCGGCACTCCCCGAGCTTTGCTGCGAGAGGGTCCACCGCTTGATCGAGAGACGACCTCGCGGACATGTTTTGGTTTTCGTCATCACGCAGCCGAATTGCGCAGGCGGCGACGATCAGGACGATGAGAACCATGGCGGCCATCGTCGGCAGCCGATCAAGCATTGTCTTTTTCATCAGTGAAACATCTGTACTGTTGTGGGTTGATAAACTTGGCTTGGAGCCAGGAAGCGACGCAGTTGCTCCCTGCCCTGGTCCTGCGCGGCGGCATGCTGAGCAGACTGCAAGTTTTGCGCGCGCCCGTGAGCGGCAACGACCGCGGTGAGATCGGCTAGCTGCTGGGCCTGCAAGGCCAGGAGCTGATTGCCGGCCTGGCTCGCCTGCAGAGCGCCGGCCGCGCCTTGGCTCGCGGTGACGAGCGCAGATAGTTGGATACGGTTCGTATTGAGATTGCCGACAACGGTTGCCTGCGTCCGCATGGCGTCTTGAAAACTGGCAAGCGCGTTCTGCCAACGGGCTTGCGCGTTTGCGATCAACGCCTGGTCCGAAGCACCGGATGTTGCCGGCGCGTAGGTGGTCGAGAAAGCACTGTCTATCTGTCCCATGTCATAGGCGATGCGCTGGGCCTGGCTAAGAAGCTGCTGGGTCCGCTGGATTGACTGTTCCAGTTGCAACAGCGACGAAAACGGCAAACTTGCCAGGTTCTTGGCCTGATTGATCAGCATCTGCGCCTGATTCTGCAGGGACACGACCTGATTGTTGATCTGCTGCAGGGACCGCGCAGCCGTCAGCACGTTCTGCGCATAGTTATTGGGATCGAAGACGACCAACTGCGCTGATACCGGTTTCAAGCTGACGGCAACCGCGATCGCAATGATGCTGGCTGTAGCGATACGATGAAGGCGGTTCATTTGGATGCCTCCAATTCGGGAAGATGTGGGATCAGGTTGGTCGCCCAGGAGATGTCGCGTGCGCTGAGCCAGCCGCGCACAAAATCGTCACGGCCATGCTCGGCAATGACCTCCGCGATGAGGATCTGGTCGGCTTTGGAGGAAGCGGCCGTGAAGGCGAGCGCAACTTCGCCGAGACCAAGCTCGAACAGGCGGTTTCCCCGGCGGGACTGGCAGTAGTAATCGCGCTTCGGCGTCGCCCGAGCCAGGATCTCGATCTGGCGGTCATTCAGCCCAAAACGCCGGTAGATTTCCATGATCTGCGGTTCGATGGCGCGGTCGTTCGGAAGCAGGATCCGCGTTGGACAGCTCTCGATGATAACAGGCGCAATCGCTGAGCCGTCGATATCGGACAACGATTGGGTCGCGAACACGACCGATGCATTTTTCTTTCGAAGCGTCTTCAACCACTCCCGCAATTGTCCGGCAAAATCGGCATCATCAAGCGCGAGCCAGCCCTCATCGATGATGAGAAGGGTTGGCCGGCCATCAAAACGATCTTCAATCCGGTGAAAGAGATAGGAAAGTACAGCCGGCGCAATCGCCGTGCTCATCAACCCATCGGTTTCAAAGGCCTGCACGGAAGCTTCGCCAAGGGCTTCGTACTCCGCATCGAGGATGCGACCATAGGGTCCGCCAAGACAGTAGGGCTCGAGAGCGCGTTTCAACACGTTTGACTGAAGGAGAACGGAAAGCCCTGTCAGCGTCCTTTCCTGAACCGGCGCCGAAGCCAGCGAGGTCAGCGCCGACCACAGCAGAGCTTTTGTGTCCGGCGTGACCTCTACCCGTTCCCGGCCAAGGATTGCGGCAATCCATGCCGCTGCCCAGGCCCGCTCCGAGGGATCGTCAATTCGCGCAAGTGGCTGAAGCGCAACGAACTCGGAGGACTCGCCGGAGAGGACACCACCGATGTCATGCCAATCACCGCCCATGGCAAGCGCAGCCGCTCGGATGGAGCAACCAAAATCGAAGGCAAAAATCTGCGCTTGCGGATAACGTCGGAACTGCAGGGCCAAGAAAGCCAACAAGACGGACTTGCCGGCGCCTGTCGGCCCCACCACCATCGTATGTCCGACATCGCCGACATGGAGTGAAAACCGGAACGGGGTCGAACCCTCTGTCTTGGCCAGGAACAGAGGCGGAGCCTTCAGATGATGGTCCCTCGCCTCCCCGGCCCACACGGCGGATAGTGGAATCATGTGTGCCAGATTCAGCGTCGAGATCGGCGGCTGACGAACGTTGGCGTAGACGTGTCCCGGCAGGCTGCCGAGCCAGGCCTCGACGGCATTGACCGTCTCGATCATGCAGGTGAAGTCACGGCCCTGGATTACCTTTTCGACGAGGCGAAGCTTCTCGTCGGCAGTAGCGGGATCGGCATCCCAGACTGAGATCGTTGCGGTTACGAGAGCTTCTCCGATCTGATCGGAACCCAATTCCTGCAGCGCCTCGTCGGCGTCCACGGCTTTGTTTTGGGCATCGCTGTCGAGCAACGCCGACGTCTCGTTGGTCATGACTTCCTTCAGGATCGCAGCAACTGACTTCCGTTTGGCGAACCACTGCCGCCTGATCCTCGTCAGAAGTTTTATGGCATCCGCCTTGTCGAGCATGATCGCACGGGTCGACCAGCGATAGGCGAACGCGAGACGATTTAGCTCGTCCAGAATCCCCGGCGTCGTCGCCGTCGGAAACCCGACGATGGTCAGGACGCGCAGATGCGCACACCCTAGCATCGGCTCAAGCCCACCGGTGAGGGGCCGATCGGCAAGCAGCGCATCGAGATACATGGGAATTTCGGGGACCCTGACCCGATGCCGTTTGGTCGAAATCGTCGAGTGCAGGTAAGTGAGGGTCTCTTCGTCATCGAGCCAGGCGCTTTCAGGCATAAAACCTTCGACGAGCTGCAATACGCGGTTGGTACGGTCGACAAACCCGCGCAGGATCTCGCGCGCATCGGCATCGACGGTGCGGTTGCTGCCCTCGAAGAGCAAGCGTTCTGCTTTCGCCGTCCCTTCCGCAGGCGGCAGATAGAGAAAGGTCAGGAAATAGCTCGACTCATAATGGGCGCCGGCTTCCTCGAATTGCGCGCTTCGCTCGGCATCGACCAGGGCAGATGCCACGTCCGGAAACGTGTTGGGCGGATAGACCCCTGCCGAGTGACGCTGCGCCTCGACAAAGATCGCCCATCCGGATTCAAGCCGGCGCAGCGCGTTGTTGATGCGCCCGGCAACAGCAACTAGTTCAGCCGGCACGGCGCTGTCGAGATCCGGTCCTCGAAATTTGGCCGTGCGCTGGAACGACCCATCCTTGTTCAGGATGATCCCCTGGTCGACCAGAGCCGCCCACGGTAAAAAGTCGGCTAGCCAGGTGTTGGTGCGGCGGTATTCGGCAAGATTCATCATGGGGGCACTCACGTGTTGAGATGACCGGGGATGCGAAGGTGCCGGCGGACGACTTCGACAAAGTCAGCGTCGCGCTTGGCTGCCCAGACGGCAGCCAAGTGGCCGACGAACCAAAGCAGGAGGCCCGCGATCCAGAGGCGCAGACCGATTCCGATCGCGGCCGCGAGCGTCCCGTTGAGGATGGCGATCGCTCGTGGGGCACCGCCCATGAGGATAGGTTCGGTAAGCGCACGATGGACCGGGGCGATGTAGCCTGGAATTTGCGCATCCATCAGATCACCACGCCGCCGCCGAATGAGAAGAACGACAGGAAGAAGCTCGAAGCTGCGAAAGCGATCGATAGGCCGAACACGATCTGGATCAGTCTGCGGAATCCCCCCGATGTATCGCCGAATGCGAGCGATAGACCGGTAACGATGATGATGATGACAGCGATGATCTTGGCGACGGGGCCTTCGACCGATTGCAGGATCTGGTTGAGCGGCTGCTCCCAGGGCATGTTAGACCCGGCAGCCAAAGCCGAACTAGCGGCTAGGCAAATGGTCAGCAGCACGCTTGTCCAACAGGCCCTTCGTGAATTTCTCATGACTTGTCCTCTATCGCTGTGATCCTGTAGTCACCGGAAGGACCGAGCCCGGTGACGCTGGCGAGTTCGGCCAGGCGGCGATCGGCACCGCGGCCGGAGAGGAAGGCGATCACGTTGATGGTTTCCGCAATCAGGGCCCGCGGGACCGTGACGACGGCTTCCTGGATGAGTTGCTCAAGCCGGCGTAGTGCTCCGATCGCGGAGCCCGCATGGATCGTGCCGATTCCACCGGGATGGCCTGTGCCCCACGCCTTCAGCAAATCAAGCGCCTCTGCCCCGCGCACCTCTCCGATCGGGATGCGGTCGGGCCGAAGGCGGAGCGATGACCGGACCAGGTCCGACAACGAGGTCACCCCGTCTTTCGTCCGCAACGCCACCAGATTAGGCGCCTTGCACTGAAGCTCTCTGGTGTCTTCGATGAGGACAACCCGATCCGAGGTCTTGGCGACTTCGGCGAGCAGTGCATTGCTCAATGTCGTCTTGCCGCTGGAGGTGCCGCCAGCGACAAGAATGTTCTTGCGTGTTTCGACTGCGCGTTTCAAAGCTGTGGCCTGCCCGGAAGTCATGACGCCCGTGGCGACGTAATCGTCGAGCGTGAACACGGCGACTGCAGGCTTGCGGATGGCGAAGGCCGGAGCCGCGACGACCGGCGGCAGTAGTCCCTCGAAGCGCTCCCCCGTCTCTGGTAACTCAGCCGAAATACGCGGGTTGGCTGCATGGACTTCGGCACCGACGTGGTGGGCAACCAATCGAATGATGCGCTCCCCGTCCGAGGCGGGCATCGTCTCTCCGGTATCTGCCAAACCACTCGACAGCCGGTCGATCCACAATCGCCCATCGGGATTGAGCATGACTTCAACGATGGCGGGATCTTCGAGGAAGCGTGCGATCGCAGGACCGAATGCCGTGCGTAGCATGCGCGCACCGCGCGAGATTGCTTCCGTTCGTATGGAATGAATTGCCACTATCTTCCCCAAAGACCGAGGCCGTCCGAGCGGCCTCAGATGGGGATGATTAGAAAAGGCAGGAGATGATCAAACGCAACAAGTCAGATGTTCGGTTCGTGGCCTGGCGTACGAAAAGAAAGGCCGGAATGTTCGGATTCGAATGCCGAGATGAAAGCCACATCACATGCAACGGCAGAGACTCAGCGAGCCCAAGTGGACGCCATCTGACGGGGAAGGAACATTCCGTTTTGTCCACATCCGCCATGAAGTGTGATATCCATGAATATGGCAAGAGTTTCGCTCAATGTCGCCTCGGTTCGAGCGGGAAAACCTAAATTGCTCGTGTGGCTTGTTGTGGTCGTCGGAGTAGTTGCCGCTGCGGGGATCGCCGCGGGCCCAATCATGAGTCGTGTCGAGCAACCAAAATACGAGCTCGTCGAGCGCGCAGGTTCGATTGAGATCCGCAACTATTCGGAGATGATTTTGGCCGAAGCCAAGGTTTCAGGTGAGCGCGAACCGGCCATTCAGGAAGGCTTTCGACTTATTGCCGCCTATATTTTTGGAGCCAACAAGCCGAATAAGACCATTGCGATGACGGCTCCGGTTCAGCAGGAAGGAAAGCAGAAGATCGCGATGACCGCACCTGTTAGCCAGCAGGCCGACGAAAACGATCTGTGGATCATCCGCTTCGTCATGCCCGCAAACCGGACCCTCGATACATTACCTCAGCCGAATGATCCACGCGTCACGCTCCATCCTCAACCGGCAAGGCGTATGCTCGTCGTGCGTTTTTCAGGCCTGGCTACCGGCGCCATCATTGAGACAAAGACCGCCGAACTTCGCAATTATGCTAGCGGTCACAACCTCAAAACGACGGGCGAAGCGCTGGCAGCCTTCTACAATCCTCCCTGGACTTTGCCGATTTTCCGTCGCAACGAGATTATGCTGCAAATAAACTAATTTCTCGTGCCGGCGATTCGGTTCTGCTTCTGCCCGCGTCTTCGAGCACGCGACCAGGATCAATGCTTCTTCAATAGGATATAATCCATGTCGTCGTGTCGCGACGGCCAACAGCGAACTACTTGCATTCGTCGAACTTAAATCATCGAGCTATGGCTGGGTACTGATGAATTCGAGCGCTTAGTTTGGCGCAACTGAGCTTCGACATCGCTTTTGCAAGAACAGCCACGAGCCGGCGGCCTTTTTACTCTTCAGATCATCGGCCACCAGCGCGATCTTATGTCGTGAGCTAGAACCTTCCTTTCCTTAAGCGCTGGCAATTTCAAGGCTACGGCTTCAGTCGCAAATGAAACGTAGCAACCTCACCAATCCTCTCGAGACGCCTCTAAGACAACTCCTTCGGCCACCGGCACGAGCGCCATCGGCCTATCCAAACCGACGAGTGGCGACGCAATTGAAGCAGAGAGATATCTGACAAAGTTCCTCAACCAGGGTACTGCAAACCAGATCAACGCTGCAGCCTGGAGCGCAATGCCGCAACTGAATGCAATTTGATAGGCAACCTCTGGATACTGCCCATTCTGGGGCGCCCATTGGTTGACGATCACGCCGATCCCGTATTGGATCGCGAATGCCCCACCGAAATGCAGCAGATTCAAAGCGCCATTCGCACGCGCCGCGATCTCGACGGGAAAGTAATCGGCTATCATCGCAAAGCTCAGCACAGTGGCGGCGCCTACAACTGATACAACGGACCATAGCATGACGGATGGCAGCGGGGCGCGCAGAACCAGGGCGATTTCGGCCAACATGAACAGCGCGCCGACGACTGCCAAAAGAACTTCGGTCGGTACGCCACGTTTGCGCAGACGATCCGCGATTATCCCCAGCAGTAACGCGCCCAGGCTGATTCCAATGGCCATCGTGAAGAGCTGATTCACCACGGCTTGATGGTCAAACCCTTCAACATCAGCGAGCCAGGATGCAGCCCACAGCGAGTGCATTGCCCAAGACGACCCGATGCAGGTTGCCGAGAGAGGGGCAATCCGTAGGAAGCGTGCATCCGAAAAGACGGAGCGCAATGTAAGCGGCTTCCCAAAAGACGAAGCGTGTTTTGAGCTTCCCTCCGGCTCAGGCACGGCAAAATAGATGAGCCCGGCGGTAGCCAGCGTCGCGACCGTCAAGACTTCGAACAGGCTCCGCCAGCCAATCCAGTTCAGGAGAACATCGATCGGCACAGTAGCCGTAACGGCCCCCAGCGAGCCAAGCATGATCATTCCGCCATTGACGAATGCTACTCGGTCTTTCGGAAACCAGGTGACAATTGCCTTGAGGCCGGCCATCAACGAGGCGGCAACGCCGAGTCCTATGAGGGCGCGGCCAATGAGAAGCTCAGCAAAGCTGTCGGCGTTGCCAAACAAGGTCACACCCCCGACCGCAATCACCAGCAACACGCTCTGGACCCGCCGCGGACCGTATCGATCAAGGAGCACGCCGAGCGGGATCTGAGCCCCGGCAAAGACCAGGAAATAAACCGATGCGAGCAACCCCGTCTCGGCCGCGCCGAGCCCAAAATCGGCCGCCAGTGCCGGCGAAATCGACGCATTAATCGTGCGAAAAAGGAAAGAGAGATAATAGCCGGCAACAAAGGGAAGGAACACGGATAGGATGAGCCGCCACTTTGGCAGCGGCTTCTCGCACGAAGTCTCCAGCTTTCCCGTTGATGATTCTGGACCGAAATTCCGTGCGGCTCGAAGGTTGGGCTCTCCATCCGAGACAGTTTTGGCCCGGTCGGCACCAGGTTGTTCGGAAAAGCTTGGTTTGCCGTGCACCGCTTCGGCTGGGGCCGGCGGTGTCTGTTCGAGGTCAACGCGCTCCGAGGTGGTATTCGGATGCTTTTGGGCAAGCTCCAGTTCGTCCATCGGTCCGCCGCCTCTTGCCGGTTCGGAATCTCCGTACTCAGCCGAACTCAGACGGTCGATTGTCTCCTGCATGAGAGGTCGCCCCTGGCGAACACGTCGGTCGACCTGCTCCGCCAAGACCTTGAAGCGCTCGTCGCCGCGAACAATCGCCTCGCGTTGTTGCGACTGCGGAATAGGCGGAATAACGGCGAGATGGTATCGAGCGTGCAGGGCGACGGTCTCGGCAATCAACCGCATATCGCGCTCGAGATGGTCAAATTTGGCGTGCATATTGTCGAGACGCTGAAGCAGCAGCGTCTCGAGCGATGCGGCGGGGTTCAGGAAATGCTCGAGAGCAGCTTCAACGAGCATACTCTTGCCGACGCCAGGTAGGTCGGTTGCTACGTCGAGCCGACCACAGACACGTTCACTAAGCCGGACCGTCACCTTGCGGCGCTCCGAGGTTTTGCGCCTGCGCACGGGTCGCACGTCAACGCGATCCGCTTGCGGATCCTGTTCGGCCAGTTGTTGCATATCCTGATAGTCCCCAACGGCCCATGATCAGGATCGCGGCTTCGCGACACGATTGATGGGTGAATCCAACTGATGGGTACAGAAAGGATAGGCCGAGCTTGGCTTCAACAGAGCAGAACTCTCGGCCATGCTGTGGCGTAGAAAAAGAAAGGAGTTACGGAATTCCACTGAACGGTAACGACCATAAGCGAGGGGAGGATCGATCTGTTTGGCGGATTGCCAATTAGACGATCGTCAGATTCAGAGAAAAGCCGTTTCTCGAACCAGGTGTGCAATCGCCTTCACAAGTGAGCCTTTGACGTCCGGCCCTTTTTCAAACTGAAATGGCATCATCCTGACGGAGAGCCGCCCTGGCCTTTAGACTGCGCGGGTTTTTCGACCTCAGGCAGTTCTATGCTGACTTCCTTCAGCACCGTCGAACCACTGGAGAGGCGCCGGCCTAGCGCTTCGACAAAGCGATCGTAGCGTTCGGCGCCCTTCGCGCGCGCCGCCGCGCCCGAATGCTCCGGAAGCGCCGGTGTCGACGTCAGCCAGAAACGGATGAACAGAGCTATTGTTTCTAGCGTAACGCCGTCATTGCGTTCGAGCCGCTCAAGCACCCGCACGATTCGGTCCAGCCGTTTCGCGATCGCAGCTTCCCGCCGATCGGAATCGTCAGGGGAAAGAAACGACGCTATGGCGGCCTCGGCAACCAGGGACTTTGGCTTGTCTTGACGCTTGGCGTAGGCCTCCAGGCTCGCGAAGACCTCTTGATCGAGGTAGATGCTGAGTTGGGCCTTTTTCATCTCACTTGCTTACAGGTCCATCTTGTCATCGGGATCGAGGCTGACGGCGCGTGCCAGTCCCTGCATCGATCGGTTCAGGGCGGTCGCTTGCACGGCATTGGAATCATCCTCGTCCGGCGAAGTATCGAATTCGTTTTCGGCGAGCGGCGCCTTCATGACGATCTCCTCATGTTGCGGCAGTTCCGGTTCGCGGCGAAGGCCACCATTCTGGTCGCGTACTTTGTTTTTGAGAGCGGTGAGCAATTTGGCCGACGGAAGAATTGGTGCATGTGCCGACCACTCATCGGGTTGCGCGAGCTTGTCGATCGGCACGGCGCGGGGTGGCTTCAAAATCCGGCTCTGGAACTGCGGGTCCTCATAGTACCGGACCTTACGAGCGCGAAGCGGATGAACGCCAGAGACCATCACAATCGCCTCGTTGGGCGAGAGTTGCATGACTTCGCCTGGTGTCAGCAGCGGACGCGAGGTTTCCTGGCGGCTCACCATCAGATGGCCAAGCCACGGCGAGAGGCGATGCCCGGCATAGTTCTTCATCGCGCGCATCTCGGTTGCGGTCCCAAGCGCATCCGATACGCGCTTGGCGGTGCGCTCATCGTTGGTGGAGAACGCGATACGGATGTGGCAATTGTCGAGGATGGCGTGGTTTGGTCCATAGGCGCGTTCGAGTTGATTCAAGCTCTGTGTGATCAAGAAGCCGCGGATACCGTAACCTGCCATGAATGCAAGCTGGCTCTCGAAGAAGTCAAGCCGGCCGAGCGCTGCGAACTCATCGAGCATCAGAAGTAGCTTCTGCCGTCGCCGGCCGGTATCCAGGCTCTCGGTGAGCCGTCGTCCGATCTGATTGAGTACGAGGCGCATCAGGGGTTTTGTCCGGGCGATGTCCGAGGGCGGCACCACCAGATAGAGGGATATAGGTCGACCCCCATCGACCAGGTCACGGATGCGCCAGTCGCTTCGACCCGTCACCTTGGCAACCACGGGATCGCGGTAAAGCCCCAGAAAACTCATCGTCGTCGACAACACCCCTGAGCGCTCGTTCTCGCTCTTGTTGAGCAATTCGCGCGCCGCCGAGGCCACCACCGGATGGACGCGCTCGCCGAGGTGCGGCGTCGCCAGCATCGCGTTAAGCGTAGCCTCTATCGGGCGCGATGGGTCCGACAAGAAGTTGGCGACCCCCGCAAGGGTCTTGTCGGCTTCGGCGTAGAGAACATGCAGAATGGCACCGACGAGCAACGAATGGCTGGTCTTCTCCCAATGATTTCGGCGCTCGAGTGCACCTTCGGGATCGACCAGAATATCGGCGATATTCTGGGCGTCGCGGACCTCATAGTCGCCTTTACGAATCTCAAGCAACGGATTGTAGGCGGCGCTCGCAGGATTGGTCGGATCAAATAGAAGTACCGACCCGAACTGGGCGCGCCAGCCGGAGGTCAACTGGAAATTCTCGCCCTTGATGTCGTGAACAACAGTGGAATACGGCCATGTCAGGAGGGTCGGGATGACGAGACCAACACCCTTTCCCGACCGAGTCGGCGCAAAGCACAGCACGTGCTCCGGACCATTGTGGCGGAGATAGCAGCCACCCAGTCGGCCAAGAACGACACCGTCGGGTCCGAGCAGCCCTGCGCGGCGCACCTCCTTGGTAACGGCCCAGCGTGCCGAGCCATACGTCGTGACCTGTTGGGCTTCCTTTGCGCGCCAGACCGACAGGATGATGGCAACGCCCATGGCCGCGATCCCGCCACTTGCGGCGATGCCTCCCCCCTCGAGGAAAATTCGCGGCGCGTAGGCGTCGAAATGAAACCACCAGATGAAGAGGGCGAGCGGCTGATAGACCGGCCAGCGCCCGATCATGAACCAGGCGGGTCCGAGTTGCGGCTGGAAGCCGAGGCGCCAGGCCGTCCATTCGGTCGCCGCCCAGAGGAAGGCGAGCACGATCATTGATACGAAGAAGAGTTGCCCCCAGAGGATTTTGGTTGCGGACATATTCAGAGGGGATGCTTATCTCCCGCTGACACTCAACAGCAATGCGCTCGCCGTCGTGATCGCGCGCACCATGGCGTAGAGATCGGCGGGTCAGAGCGAGAGGTCGCGCTTGCGGCCAAAGCTCCATTCGACCCCGCCCGGACCTGCAACGCCATTCACCTGCCGGTTAAGTTCACGTTCGAGGGAAGGTATCCAGGGCACGAGCTGGAAGCCCAAGCCATTGTCGATCATGGCGAAGCGGCCGGATGCGAGTGACAGCCGTCGGCGGTAAACCCCTGTGACGTGCTCCCCTGGCTCAGCGGGCAAATGCGCCAACCCTGTTTCCGAGGCGAGACGTCGTCCGACTGCATCGAGCTCGCGGCTGCGCAGCGTACTTACCAGGTTACGCCCGAGTGTGACCTTATCTCGGTCGCGGCGGGCAAGCCCCTGCCCGGCCAGGGTATCGATGCGCCGATCAAGCGCGGCGCGAACCTCGGCGCCGAAACCGGCGCGTGAAAGCTCGACGGGCTCCTTGGCGACCAGTCGCCGGTCCAGCCAAGTCGCCCCTTCCGCTGCCACTTGCTGATCAAGATTGAGATCCGAGCGGACCGCGAGCGCAATCCGCTGCCTGCTCCTTGCATCCTCAAAGCGGCGCAATTCCACGATGCCACCGATCGGACCGTCGCCGGCCATCTCGATGTCGGTAAGCCTGAGGTGATGAACGCGCCCATCGATCCCGTCAACGACGGCAAATGCGGTTCCGCGCAGCTCATCGTCGAGGCCACGCGCCATAAGGCGGCCGACGATCGGCTCACCGTGGGTTTCGCCCTCCAGCACCCAGGAAGATGGTGCGCGAGCTGCACCGTCTCTTGTAAGCGTCCTATGCAGCCGTTTGATGATATCGCCGCGCTCTCCGAGCGCGCGCAAGCGCTGCTCGGCATCCGGGGCCAGAACCCAGCGTGCGGACCCGGCGGGCTCGGCCAAGCCCAGCCGCTCAAGCGTCCGCATCCGACCCATCCGCAACTCCCGCAGCGGGTCACCCGCGGCGTCACGGTCAGGCCGGAGATCAACCACCCCTTCCGCCCTACTCGCTTCCCGGGCAAGCGCGCGATCGAGCTTTGTCCAGCGTTCTGCTGTCACCTCCGCTTCAAGACCACGACGGACCTCCAACTCCGATCGCGGACCAAGCTCGCGGGTGACGAGGTCGCCGGCACGGGCGCGCAACCCGGTTGCGATATAGTCGCGGCTGATGACGAGATCAGAGCCGTCGTCAGCGCGGCCCCGCACCAAGATATGGATATGAGGATGTTCGGTATTCCAGTGGTCGACGGCGACCCAGTCGAGTTGCGTGCCGAGGTCGCGCGAGGCTTGGTCCATCAGCTCTCGGGTAAAGCTGCGCAAGCTCGATAGCTCGCCGGCGTCGTCCGGCGAGACAATGAACCGGAAATGATGGCGGTCACCCTCGCATCGCTCGGCAAAGTCTCGGCCGTCCGCCTCATCTCCGGCGGCATCGAACAGTTTCCCGCGCGAGCCGTCGCGGGTGACACCATCGCGCTTGAGATATCCGATATGGGATCGTAGCGCTCCCGGCGAGCGCATCTGGCGGACGACGCGTGCCTTGACCATGGCGCCACGGCCACCGGCTTGCAGCATGCGCGACGCGGCCAGGCTCGCAGCGCGGCCGCGCCCGAACCGGCTGCCACGGCTGCCGGAGACTCGTGAGAGACCACCCGCCTTCTGCGCGGCCTGAAGCGCCTGCGCCAGGAACGGCTTTGTGCGCGGTCCACGTGTCGAGCGAATCTTGCCCGGGCGTACGTGGAATTCGTCGTTACCGCTCATCGATTTTTCCATAAGGTGTCGAAAACTGAAGGAAAGCAGCGTGCTATCAAGAATGGCAAGTTGCGCTGAATGTTCGCAATGTTCGGGGCATGGCTGAAATTGCTGCCATCTTCCAACCGACCGACCGGCCGCACCTTGCGGCTTTTATCCTGCCCTCCTCGGTCGCTGGTTCCGAGGGCCCAACTTCCAAGCCAACAGACTCTCAGTACCCGCGAAGCCGCCCACTGATTGCGAGCGAAGCGAGCGCTCGCGATAGCGATCGTTACCCGGAGGGCCGAGACACCCGTAGGGTGGCTCGGTGAGGAGCGAAGCGACGAGTAGAGCGCGGGCCGAAGGCATCGCCCATATGCCGTCAAAACGTAATATCGTAAACCTCCGCGAACTATTGCCGCCTTAGCAAAGGGTCCTTCAGCAGCAAACCCGAGAGCCTTAGCATCATCGTGTTGCAGCGTTTCGAATGCAAACCGGATGTCCGTCACGGCGCGCCCGCTCGCTCAACAAACAGGGGAGCTTCCTGCCACAGAAAAGAACGTTTGGTGCGAATTTGGGTCGCTTCGACTTGCTGGTGATTCAACAATAACGCGACGGCCGCGACGTAGGCCGTCGTTTCCGGAGGAAGCGGTCGGCCTGTCGCCAGATGTTGTTCGTACCGCGCCGGACCGGCGTGATAGGCCGCAAGGAAACCCGCCGATCCAAAACGATCATGCAGCTCCCTAAGGTAGGCGCCTCCCGCCAGGATGTTGTCCCGAGGCTCGAAGGGATCGAGCCCGAGCCCGTGGCGAACGCTGAGTTCGACCCAGGTCGTTGGCATGAGTTGTATGAGGCCGATTGCGCCACGAGACGAGATCGCACGCTCGTCTCCGCCGCTCTCAATCTGCATCACAGCGCTAATCCATCGCGCCGGCACGGTAAACCGGGCTGCGGCATCCGCAACCAATTCGGCGAACCTGTTGACCGGCTGTGCACGCGGGGCAAGCTGCGCATCCGCACGCGCTTTGGACTCCGTGAAGACGGCAGCCTGGCATAATAACGTCGCGATTGTTAAGATGATGCGGACGAAGGCATTGAGCGAACGGCGTCTGACAAGCGATCTTTCTGATGCACCTTTCGAGCATTTCCATTGCAGGCGGAGCGGATGTTTTCCGACATTCGGCCTTCGCCGATAAGGAAAGATCAGAGCGTTTTTGACCGGTGCGCGATCAGCCGGAGAAGTGAGAGCCCCCTTCATGATCACTCCTTGTCAGTCCACACAGGCACGGCTTTGCCGATGACGGCGGATGAAGGCAAGGGTCCAAAATATCGACCGTCGAGCGAATCGCCGGACTGCCAGTTCATGACAAAGACGTCGCCCTCGGCGATGACGCGACATCCCTCCCAAATTGGAAGTGGGCGGCCCCGGCCGTCACGCTCGCGTGCCTCGCCCACACCAATGCCGTCGACGGCGATGACCAAGCCCGTCCTGCAAACGGTCTGCCCAGGAAGCGCCAACACCCGCTTGAGCATGGGGATGCCGATCGGCAGATAACCATTGAGATCCAGGAATACAGCGAGCAGGTACGGAGGCTCCACGGCGACCAGTTCGGTGACGGACAAACGGGTAACGGGTTGAATGCGGTAAAGGCCGGCGGGAACGCTGGTGGATGCGTTCCAGATGTAGCGCGGCGTTGTCCCACCGACCGTGGACATGAGCAGGCTTGTTGCAACAAAGGTCGTGAACAGTGCAGTACACCGACCGCTCATGACGTTACTCTCCGTCGATGGAGCCAGGCTTGATGGCGGGATTTGGTGTAGGGCCGAGGTGTTTCGTTCACCGACAACCGGTTATGAACGTGATGCCAATACTCAGGAGCTACGTCGGCCGGATCGATGCCGAGCGCTTCGACCGCATCGATTAATTGCAGCACCCGTTCGACCTTCGGCCAACCGGACAGCCGCAACAAGCTCTCGCCACCCGGCGCAATCCAGGGCACCGTCGAGTAGCGCTGGCCCGGCATCGCCGCGCGCAGGATGTCGATGCGTGAAAGCACGGTGCCAAAGTCGTTAGACGTCCAGCGGACAAAGGCAAAGATGCTGCCGGGAGAGAATGATAACACGCGCCGGTTGCGGTCGAGAGATTTCTCGGCAACATGCCGGCCAAATCGAATGCGGTTCTCGATGCGCCTCTCGAGCCACAAGATCTCAACGGTCGTGAGATCGCGTTCGCTGACATCCTTGGCCAGAGGGCGGTCGGGGGAGTGGGGAATTGTCTTCATGGATCAGCGCCGCTCCTTTCCCGCGTAGGGAATGGGATGCCGCTTGGCCGGCAGCACCGTGCCGACGCCGGGATCGCTGGTCGAAGTTTTGGTACCGCGATCCGCCCATGCGTTGAGATCCGCAATCGCGTAAACGACGCGGGCCCCGATTTTCCGATACGTCGGACCAGTGCCGTAGATCCGGTGCTTTTCCAGCGTGCGAGGTGAAAGGCCTAGGAATCGGGCGGCCTCGGAAGTGCGCAAGTATCGTGGCGGCAGGCCGGCGTTGGGATCAGGCATCAGAGGGGCTCCACGTTGGTCAAGTGCGCCGGCGACAGCATCGGCGCGGCGACGGACACCATGGCGGAAGAGAGCCGCTAAGGGGGATGCCGAAGATCGGGGGGTCTATTTTCGATACCCCAAGGAGACTGTTCTACTTCTTGCGGGAGAGAGGCCTCAGAAAAGTTCGGTAACCTCCCTTGATCAAAGCAAAGCCGGTCTTGACGAGGCGGATGATCTGATTGCGTACCTCATGCGTGGGCCAAGCTCGCGCGGAAATTCGATGGGCGGGGAGCAAGACTTTTGCGATCTCGCGATAGGTGGCGCCATCCGTCCGTGCATCGGATGCGCGCAAGGCGAGCGCCACTCGACGCCGGCGATGCCCGGAGAGCGCGTGCAGAGGCGCGCCCTGTGGCCGGCCTTTGAGTCCGCGCCACAAGCGTCTGCTCGCGTCCGCCCTGAAATCGAAGTCGCGGTCGAGCGGCAACTCGACCACATACGCGCCAGCGGCAAGCGGGGCTTCTTTGAACCAGATACGATGCTCCACGCCGCGCAGATGCAACACGGCGTGCCATCCGTCCGGAGCGTGCTGCAGCCCACTCTCCGTCAGTTCGCTGAGATCCAGTCTAACGTACGCGTGCGAGCCGACGAGCAACGTCGGCCGCACCGGCACGATCGTCGGCAACGCCTCAGGAGCCCAGTAGACCGTCTGTTCGAAGAAAGATCGATCGGGATCAGCTGCGAAAAACCAACCCCCAATGCTGCCGAAAACCGGCGCCTACGCTGGAGGCGGAGGAGTGCGCCGCTTGATGATCCCGCCGGTACGAGGCGTTCCGACGGAGACATTCCCACGCAATTCCGGTCATTTCCGCTTGTTCGATTTGGTCGTAGTAGGAATCGTCTAACGATCTCCAGTTGAACTTTCGCATAGACTCGTCCCCGGTGAGTTGCCGCGCTGGCGGCGGCATCATTGTGAGGACCTATGGTTGCAGCTAGTCCCTAAATACGCATCGCGTGATGCAATTAGACGATACGCTTATTCGAAAGAAAGTTGTTTCACGACGCACTCAAAGATTTGGATTCGATGCTCCGCCACGAAGCAAATGGCGATATCCATGCTCCGTCATCCATTTGGCGCGGGTCAGGTGGGTATCAAAAGCACGTTTCGCGCGATCAGGCTCAAGCTCGGGATTGATGTGCAGCACTACCTGGGCCACCTCGCGCCAGTCCGCACCCTCGGCGTCTGCATCAAGCATACGCAGATAAGTGATCACATGCTCCTCATCGTAGACCGTCAGCACGGAATCCGTTGGTGCGATATCGTCAACGTCTGGATCTCGTGGTGGCTTTTTCATGAGCGTATCATAAAGCGAACGATTCAAGGTTCTAACTGACCCACCGGACTTATTTTAGTCCCAATTTTATCTGCGTCACCAGCAAGATTCTTCTTAATACACATTATAGAGGATAAACCTCATAGTATGTAAAGACGCAGTTTGCGCGCATGGATATGCGCAAATTGGTAGGTCGCAATTTTGGAAGACTTAGAAAAGCGAAGGGCTTCACGCAGGAAGGTTTCGCGGAAGCTTCTGGCTTCACTCAGCAATATATTAGCGGGCTCGAAACGGGCCGGCGCAATCCGACTGTTGTGACACTATTCGAACTTGCCGGCACGCTCGGTGTCAGCCACGTCGACCTCGTTGTCCCGGATGACGAGGCCCGCAGCGAGCGAACGAGGAGCGGGAAACGTAAATAACGCTTCGTCGACTAACGCCTAAAAGCAGGATGTTGAAAGCCCCGCCCGATTTGGTCGGGCGGGGCGTGGTCGAAGCGATTATTAGTCGCCATTCTTCCGCGGGCGCGACCACAGCAGCGTGTAGCCTTCGCCACCTTCATCGTCGAACAGGTTGGCGTAGATGGGCGCGGTGAAGGAGGGGTCGTCAAGCTTGAGTGAGAGGTAGTCGCGACCTTCCTCAGAGCGCTTCGACCAGGCGGCTCCGATCTCGGCGCGGCCGACGAAGACACGGTGGCTGGGAGCCTTGTCGTTGGAGGAACTGACCTCGGCGACGATGCGAACGCCTTTGGCCTTCAGGCTAAGGGTGACGATCTCACCCTGGAAATCGTTGCCGACCTTCTTGAAAGAACCGATGGTAGCCATGTCACTGCTCCTGTTGTGTTTCGAGCCCGCGACCACCGCGGCCTCGATGGCGATCTACAGGCCGAGGACGATCGGCGACGCACCCGCTCGGGCCGCAGCGCAGCGGAGGACGCTGTCGTAGAGACTTTCTTGCCTCGCGAGGAATGGGCTTTAGCCCAGGGGAAGAAAGTCTTAAGCGACGGCGTTGCGGCTCAGACGATCGAGGCGTAGCCGGTCTTCGGCCAGATCAAGCCATCACAGAGGCCACGTGCGTCGCGTGCTGAGCCACAAGTCCGGGAGAAGATGGCGGGTCTCGGTTCGGTCAGGCAAGAGGTCGAAACGTTCGGCGTAGGAAATGCAACGAAGGAAGGCAAAAGGCGATATCGTCAGCACAAAGCCAACCGCGAACGAACGGCTCCAGCGCCGCATCCGCGTGGACTGGTCGCAATCAACGCCCTCTCATCGAAGTGCTCCGGAGAAAGGTCGCGACCATCACTCGTTCAAGGCGTCAAACCGCGTTCGGTGTGCCGCTTTAGCCTGCACGTTGGACCGACAGATGGCGCAGGATCCTTACTTGTGCGCTGCGGTTGTGAGAATCGGTTTGGGATCGCTCCCGACTGCCCTGCCCGAATCCAGCGGGCGGGTTTCAGTGAGGACGGTCAACCGCGCCCACGCCGTGCCGCCAATAAAGATCGCGCCGACGCAAGCGAAGATCTCTCGCCATAGCAATGACGGAACGCCGAACTGGGACATCGCAAATACCACGTGATAGCCAGCAAGTGTCGCCGGTACCGCAAACAGGGCGGCAATAATGGCACGGATGACCAGGGAGCGTGTCAATACGAATGCCATTTGACCTATCGCAAGAGTCATGCCGCCGGCGGCAATGCCGACAAGCGGCGCTCCGAGGGTGCCGGCGCCGCCGTGCAATGCCAGCATGAAGACGGTGAGGCCGACAAAGAATGGCAACGCGTATACTGCCAACGTGAAGATCAGCCAGCAGAACAAGCCAATGCCAGCGAAGTTCAGGAGAAGTCCAAGGGCGAGCATGGTGGTGGCTCCATATGCAAAGAGATATGGTTGCGCCTTCCACCACCACCACGGCGCAAGTTCAAACATGCAATCGAAACGGGGCGGAGTTGCGGCGATGCAACTCCACCTCGGTGGTGTGAAAGATGGCAGGTCGGCGCTCACGATGCGCCGAATTTCCAAACGGCGATGCAGAGGCGCTTCGCCTTGTCGGCAAGGTTGTCCTGGATTCCGGTGCCCGGGAAATGCATGACGCCGATCGGCAGCAGTTCGAGCATGGCGTCGTTGCGCCTGAACGGTGCCGCCTTGGCGTGCTTCGTCCAGTCCGGCTTGAACGCAATCTGGGGTACCTTGCGGCTAACAGCCCATTTGGAGGCGATCAACTCGGCGCCTTTTGGCGAACCGCCATGGATGAGGACCATGTCGGGATGCTTGGCATGAACTTTGTCGAGGCGATCCCAGATCAAATGGTGGTCATTGAAGTCGAGACCGCCGGTCAGAGCGACCTTTGGTCCCGCCGGCAACATGACCTCGGTCTCGGCGCGGCGCTTGGCTGCGATGAACTCCCGGGAGTCGATCATGGCCGCAGTGAGCGTGCGATGGTTGACGAGCGATCCCGACCGGGGACGCCAGTATGACCCGGTGTGGACCTCGAAGCGTTCGATAGCCTGATCTCGGAAGAGTTCGAGACAGTTACGCCGTTCGATCAGCGTGATGCCTTCTGCCGTCAGGCGCTCGAGTTCGACCGATTGCACTTCCGAGCCGTTCTGCTCGCGCTGGCTCCTGCGCTGGGCCTGTTCGTTGTCGTCGAGCTGGCGTCCGATGCGATCGGTGGCACGATGGAAGAGGTTGACGGTCGACCAGAGCAGGTCCTCGAGGTCCGGCTCAAGCCGTGTATCGCTCAAGGTGGCGACGAAGGCGTCGAAGATGTCAGCGACGGCGCCCGCGATGAGCTTGCCATCAGGGAGCGGCCTGGGATCAGGTTGGTCGTCAAATGGACGGTAGCCAAAGAGCTGCAGTTCACTGAGGATGTGCTCGGTCGGAGATTCGCCGTGTGCTGGCTCGATGTCATCATGGTCGGTCATGGGTTAAGTCCTTTGCCGGTTCGGCCGCGACCATCGCGGCCTTCGTGGCGATCACCCAGACGGCAGGCGGAACGGGGCAGAACCCGGAGCGGCAGCGGAGGGCCGCAGCGCCAGCGGAGGATGGCAGGGGGCGGCTATTTTGCTTCGCGATGCAAAGCGCGCCATCACCCCATATATAATGTGAGTGTCCCGTCGGCGGCGCGCGGCGGAAAATAGCCGCCCCTCTGCCATTGCCGGCCCGGGCCGCTTGCCGTCCGATCGCCCTCTAGAAGGCCGTGGTCGCGGCCTTTGCCGGCATTGGATGCGCCGTGACCGAACCAAAAACATTGATGGAAGGCAGACGTAACTATCCGAGTGTTGTCGACGGCAAGAGGAAGCGGTCGACGTCCTCAGGTACGAGCTGTATCCGCAAGGTTGCACGGAGGGCGTCGAGACCGAAGACGTGCAGATCTTCGTTGAAGTCGCCTGACCGGGGCGACAGCGGGATGGCCTCGATGCCGGAGGATTCCGCGCGCTGCGAGAGAAGCGCTTGCACCGTGTCTCCGGCGGCGTCAGCATCGCGAGCGATATAGAGACGACGCAAGCTCGACGAAAGCGACATGGCGGCGAGGTGATTGGCCGAAAGGGCTGATGCCATCGACAAGGTCGGAACGACACAGCGTAGCGACAGCATTGTCTCGATGCCTTCGCCGGCAACGAGTACGTCGTCGTCCGCAGGGCCAAAACGAACGGCGTTACCGAGCAGGTCGCCCATGGCACGTCGCGGCGTGTCGATCGGTGCCTTGCCGAGCCGAATCCGGTCGAATCCATCGGGATCGAGCCATGTCCGATGCACACCAGTGATCTGGCCATCTAGGTTGGTAACGCAGGCAATCATTGCCGGCCAGGTCTCGGTCGGAAGGTGCTCGTCAGGTCGATAGTAGCAACGCGGTTGGAAGCGCAGGTTGCTACCATGGTACACATGGGCTATGCCTCGATGGCGCAGGTAAGTCTCAACGATGGTCCCCTCAATCGGACCAGAGATCGCGAAGAGGCGTCTTGCGGCTTCCTGTGATCCGATCGCTACTCTGGGACGAACCGGCTTTGAGACCGGTTGCGGTTCAGTACGAGGCAGGTTCAGAAATCGCCTAGCTTCCTCCGCGACCTCGCGGAAGTCACGAAGACCAAGGCTTTGTCTGATGATGTCGAGCAAATCGCCGTGCTCGGATGTTGCCGCATCTGTCCACTTGCCGGCAGGTCCCTTCGGCGAGTCCTGGAGCCGCACGAACAGCGAGCGGCCCGGCGTGTTGTGGACATCACCGACCAGCCAGTACCGCCCTTCGCGCTTCCCATTCGAGAGATAATGACGGCACACCGCCTCGGCCTCGCGCGCGAGGCGGCGCGCCAGTTCGGAAGCATCGTGCGGCATCACGCGGCCTCCCGTTCACCAATGCGCTCGACCGGATAGCGTTCAAGCACCTTGGCCAGCACGCCGACGCCGGTGGCGTCAGTCGGTACGAACATGCGCAGCTTCCAGGAGATTATCTCCCCGAAGAGCCCATAGGCGCGCAAACGATCGCGCATGGTGTCGGTGAAGCCGGAGAGCTCAATGCGCTGTGCGCCCATCACGCGGGCGCGCCGGAGTTTCAGGCCCTCTGCGAGGTCCAGAACCGTGTGACCTCCAAGCAGCGCAGCAAAGGCGGCGTCCGGCGTCAGCGCCGGTACGTCGCCAGCTAGCGCGGTCGCCACCCAGGCGGGCGAGACCTTGCGGCCGATGATGCGCTCGCCGGCATCGGTTTGAAGCCGGTAGACGCGGGTCGACTCGTCTGGCAGCCGCTTCCAGATCGGCAGGAGCAGACCTGCCACCACATGGATGGTGCTCTCGGTGAACTCGGAAACCTCGCCGAGTTCGGCCTGCCAGCCCGCGGCGAAGCATTCGCGGTCAGCCACCGTCCAATGGCTTTCGGCCATCATCTTCAGCGGAAGGCTGTGATGCTCCATCGGCCGGATCAGCCGCACGCGCCGCTCGATCTCCCCGTCATCGAGCATGAGGCTCGGTGCCGGCATTTGAACGGCGGCCCGGCCCGATCGGTCGTTGATCAGCAGGGTGGCGCCCGGGTCGCAGAGCCGATCGAGAGCCTCCTCCAGCGTCACGGGACGATTGCGCCGGCGTTCGGTGATCGTGAGCAGTCTTGTCTCCGCGCCGGTCCCGGGATGGGTGTAGATGACGCGCCGGTCGGCGACGACAAAGCTCTCGGCCCGAAGCGTCTCCAGGCCGGCATCATAGGCGCCGGATGCGACGGCGCCTTCGATCCGAGCGGTGAGCAGTTGTTCGAACGCAGTGAACAGAACGTTCTGCAGGTCGATGGTGAGCGCCAGCAGCCGGTTCAAGAAGGTGGTGATTGGCGGCAGTTCGTCCTTGATGCCGTTGGCATCCATAAGCTTCAGGCCGGTCGCCTCCTCGAACACCTCGAGCGAGCAACCTTCCACCTTGCCACGAGCCAGCAAATGGTAGAGCTGACGCAGCGCGTCGCGGCCGTAGTGGCTTTCGAGGTTGTCCTCGGGCCTGAACAAGCCCTGGCCGCCGGTCTGGCGCTGGCCGCGGGTAATCGCGCCCAGCGTGTCGAGACGACGGGCAATGGTAGAGAGGAAGCGCTTCTCCGCCTTTACGTCCGTCGCAATGGGGCGGAACAGCGGCGGCTGCGCCTGGTTGGTGCGGTTGGTGCGGCCCAGGCCCTGGATCGCGGCATCCGCCTTCCAGCCGGGCTCGAGCAGATAGTGCACACGCAACCTACGATTCCGCGCCGAGAGCTCGGCGTGGTAGCTCCTCCCCGTGCCGCCGGCCTCGCTGAAGACGAGGATACGCTTGGCGTCATCCATGAAGGCGGCCGTCTCGGCGAGATTGGCCGAGGCGGCACGGTTCTCGACCATCAGCCGATCGCGCTTGCGAACGACGCGACGCGAGCGGCCCGTAACCTCGGCGACCATGTCCGTGCCGAACCGCTGGACGATCTGGTCGAGCGCGCCTGGCACGGGCGACAGCGAGGCGAGCTTCTCGATCAGGCGGTCACGGCGCGCGACGGCTTCGCGGCTCTCTACCGGCTGGCCGTCGCGATGGACGGGCCGGGAGGAGAGATTGCCCTCGCTGTCGGTAAACGGTTCATGGAGCTGGACCGGGAATGAATGGGCGAGATAGTCGAGCACGTATTCGCGCGGAGTGATGTCGACCTGGACGTCGGCCCAGTCTTCGGTCGGGATTTCGGCCAGGCGGCGCTCCATGAGGGCCTCGCCGGTCGAGACGATCTGGACGACGGCGGCATGGCCGATATCGAGATCGCGCTCGATCGAGCGGACCAGCGAGGGCGTCTTCATCGAGGTCAAGAGATGCCCGAAGAAGCGCTGCTTGGCGCTCTCGAAGGCGGAACGCGCGGCGGACTTCGCCTGCGCGTTCAGGGTGCCACTTGCGCCGGTGATGTTCGCCGCCCGCATCGCCGCGTCGAGGTTGTTGTGGATGATCGAGAACGCGCCGGCATAGGCGTCGTAGATGCGGATTTGCTCCGGCGTGAGCTGGTGTTCGACCAGCTCGTATTCGACGCCTTCGTAGGACAGCGAGCGGGCCGCGTAGAGGCCAAGCGCCTTGAGATCACGCGCCAGCACTTCCATCGCGGCAACGCCACCGTCCTCGATCGCCTCGACAAATTCGGCACGCGTGGCAAACGGGAAGTCGTCGCCGCCCCACAGTCCCAGCCGCTGGGCATAGGCGAGATTATGGACTGTAGTAGCGTCGGTCGCCGAGACATAGACCACGCGAGCGTTCGGCAAGGCGTGCTGGAGCCTGAGCCCCGCGCGCCCCTGCTGCGAGGCGACTTGATCACCCCGCTTCCCCTTGCCGCCAACCGCGTTTTGCATGGCGTGGCTTTCGTCGAAGACGATCACTCCGTCGAAGTCGGCGCCCAACCATTCAACGATCTGCCGGACGCGCGAAAGCTTTTCGCCGCGCTCATCGGTGCGCAGCGTAGCGTAGGTCGCAAAAAGGATACCTTCCGCGAGCCGGATCGGCGTGCCCTGCCGGAAGCGCGACAGCGGCGTGACCAGCAGTCGCTCCAAGCCGAGCGCCGACCAATCGCGCTGCGCATCCTCGATCAGCTTGTCGGACTTGCTGATCCAGACCGCGCGCCGGCGACCCTTGAGCCAGTTGTCGAGCAGGATGCCGGCGACCTGCCGCCCCTTGCCTGCGCCGGTGCCGTCGCCCAAAAACCAGCCCCGGCGAAAACGGAGGGCATTCGACGCATCGTCGAGCGCCGCCGCCACGACGTCAAACGTCGCATCGACCGTCCAGGAGCCAGCGAGAAATGCCGAATGCGACTCGCCGGCATAGATGATGCTCTCAAGCTGGGCGTCCGAGAGGATGCCGTCCGTCACGACATTGGCTGGCAGATGCAGCCGGTACGACGGCTTTGGCGGCGCGACGGACGCCATGGCCGCCGACTGCACGAGCCTGGTCGGATGCGTCTGCGCGCCGGGGATACGGATCGACTGTAGTGTGTAAGCCTCATAAAGGGCATCGGTGATCTTGCCGGCATCCGTGGGAATCCAGTCGGCTGGCTCGTAGGCGACTTCCGTCGCCATGAGATCTGTGGCCGGCGCGACCGCCGCCGGCGAACGCTGGCTGACGTAAGCGCGGACCGTGCGAGGCTTTGAAATGCCAGCAATTGCTGGCACCGCCGCCGTCGGAGTGCCCGCGATCGGGCTACGCGGCGGCACAAGTTGCACCACCCAATCGAGCAAAGTCGCCAGATCGGGAGCAATACCGGGGGAAACCGGGAATGAAGCGACGTCGTTGGCTGCCACTCGATCGATCACGGTCAGGCGGGTGTCGATGTTGGTGCCGTGCCTGGCGTAGACAGCGCCGTCGATTGCCGCCGAGAATAAGACACGCCCCTGTTCTTGCAGCCGCATGAAGGCCTCAGTCCAGGCGGGATTGTCGGGCGCGACGTTCGCGCCTGTGATGGTGACAAGCCGTCCACCCTCGGGAAGGCGGGCCAGGGCCGATCCGACGTGCCGCAATGCCGCCTCGCGCATCTGACGATCGACATGAATCGCGGCCGAGAACGGCGGGTTCATCAGCACGACGCTCGGCACGATGCCGGCATTGAGGTGGTCGTTGATCTGCGCGGCGTCGAACTTGGTCGTGGAGACGCCGGGAAAAAGGTTGCTAAGGATGCCGGCACGGCTCTCGGCAAATTCGTTGAGAACGAGCGAGGCGCCGGCCAGTTCAGCGAGGATGGCAAGAAGGCCAGTGCCGGCCGACGGTTCCAGAACGACGTCGGCGGGCGTGATCGCGGCAGCGACGCTGGCGACGTATGCCAGTCCAATCGGCGTGGAGAACTGCTGAAGGGATTCGCTTTCCAGGGATCGTCGTGTCTGGGTCGGAAGGAGGCTCGTGATCCTCATCAGCATCGGCAGCATGGCGGCCGGCGACGCCGCCTTGGTGCGCATAGCGGCGCCGTGCCGTCGCAGGAATAGGACGGTCGCCGCCTCGCAGGCGTCATAGGCCGTCTTCCAGTTCCAGGCGCCGGTCGCATCGGAGGCGGCAAACGCTGCCTCCATGGCATTGCGCAGAACAGGGGCGTCGATGCGCCGGCCGCGTTCGAGATCGGTCAAAAGCTGTCGCGCAGCCTTAATGACGGCGGAGGCGACAATTGCGGTGGCACGGATCGGGAGCGGCACGGCCGCGCCGCCGGCAAGAGATTCGGTCATGGCAGGATTTCTCGGGGAGAGCTGGGACAGGACTGAGCCGCCCGGCACTCTCCTGAAACCGCCGCGGTTCAAAACCCTTCCCGGCCCACCTCTGCCTCTCGATCTCAGCCGAAAAGAAAGGGTCCGGCGTCCAGCGCCGAACCCTTTCTTTGAGCAACCATCAGAAAACGACGATCACTTGTTGGAATCGAGCTCATCATTGAGCAGCACAAATGTAATGCCTTCGTCGGCGGCGTAGTTCTTGGCGACGTTGATCGCCCAGCATCGCGCCTCCAGCAATTCGCCGCAGTACGGTTCCCACTTATCGCCGACACGAGCGCAGCCGTCCGCGACGAGACGCGGCAGATCGGGATGATCGGCGATCTCTTCGCGCGCCTGTTCGAGCGTATCTTCCACGGTTAGGACAAGCAGCGGATGCCAGCCTGCCGGACAGCGGCAGTCGAGCATCAATCGCTGCGCTTCGTCCGCCGAAAGCCGTCCGGCGGCATAACGCCAAGCTCGGGTCCATCGGCTGAGGCTGACGTCGCAGCGATAGCGGTGGCGGCATGTCCACGACGCGACGGCGACGGTGCGACGGCGGATGAGATCAAACACGGCACACCTCGCGGATCCAATGCGCGAGCTCGTCGGGCCGGTTGAGCAGGTCGAGCGATGCAAAATTGTTCGGGCCGCCGACATAGTCTTTTCGGCCCTTGCAGCTCCGAAACAGAACGCCGCTGTGGTGGCCCATCGCCGATTGGGAGACCTGCACGTAGAGATGATCGCCGTGGAGGGTAATTTCCCCGGACACGGCAATGCCGGCCTGGTTGGAGCGGAGGTCGTAGGCATCGGCCTTAAGACCTAGCGCTATGGCAATACGGCGGAGCTGGGATCTCGCACGGCTGTGGAAGAGGCGCTTGGCCTCAGCGTCGTAGGCGACCGACTTCCGGAAATCGAAGGCTTTGGATGTCCTGGACATGTGGGAGGCTCCGAGAGCGGGCGAAATCATCCCGGCGGCTCGCTCTCGCCGCGCGCCGGGCTCGCCTGAAGTCCCGGCCCTCCTCTTCCTCTCATGCCGCGGCCTTGACGGCGCGCCACCACGCGATCCGCTCTTCCCGTGTCGCGTTGGCGAGGCGAGCCAAGAGATCGCCGTGGCAGGCGCGCGGCGCGCAGAAGCAGACGAGATCGCGGCCGCGCAATTCGTCGAGCACACGCAGCAAGTGGTGCTGGTCAGCCAGCCACCGCACATGTTTCGCGATGACGGCCGCGCGGTCGCTGTCCTGGCCGATCCGGAACGGATTGCCCCACTTGCTGCCGCGACCGATGTAGACGGCGCCAGCCGGGATCCCCACGTGATGCTTGTTGAGAACCCTGCACATCGTCTGCCTCCTGATTCTTCGCGTTGCGTCGGACTGGCGGTAGGGCGCGGCCCAGCACCGGATGTCACGCGAGGCATTTTCGCCGAAGCGGGAACGGCTTGCCCGTTGACATCCGATGCGCCGCGCCCAGGCAGGACGCGATGCAACGCGCATCAGGAGGCGGACGGTTGCAGGGTTGTGCGCGACATCACGCGGGCGGTAGGCATTGCCGTTCATCGGAACGCGGAAGTCGGCGGTGGTACACAGAAAATACGGCAGCCGACGACGCTAGGCTCGCTGCGGCTTCGCTCAGCTACCGGCCGGAAGCGTGACCTGCTCGATGAACTCCTCGAGAAGGTCGTTGGTGGACTTGACAAGGATTGCGTCGGCCGAGATCACGACGACCATGCCTCCAAAGCCGTCGGGACGCATGCGCGAGCAGGTGAAGGACGACACCGCCGCCACGTAATTGAGCGTCGGTGACCGGCGCACGATATCCTGCATGATGGATTCCCAGGAAGTCATGCTGAGGTCGAGATCAACGAACTGCGCGTTCGGTTCGGCGCCGTGCAACTTCAACAGATGCGCCTTGACGAGGGTATTGGCAACATTCTCGCCAGGCGCCTGGGATTGCGCGAGCGCGGCCTCCAGTGCCGCGCGCTCAACCAAGATCATGTCGGCTGGTCCCTGCTCGGAGAAGAAATACCATGCTTCTCCGTCCCGCTCGGCCTCAAAGATGTTTGAAAGCAGCAGACGTTCGAGCGGAGTCATGTCGGTATCAGGTATCGTCTGCTGGATCACGGTCGGCGTGTAGTAATCAGCCATTTTGGCTCTCCTTTGGATACGACGACCTGACACTCCTTTGACGGTGCGCCGGGCCGGGATGATGTGGATGAGAGAGAACGTCCGGTGGGAGACGTCTCAGAGCCGCCAGGTCAGGTGCCTGGCGGTGGCAATCGAGCATCTACCGGTAAGACAGATTACGATCCCACGATGCTTGGGATCGCGCGGCACTCGTCGGTCAGCTTGCGGGCCGCGCTACGGACGACCGCCCGCCAGCCATCGTGTACGGTGATGTCGAGACGCAGGTAGGTTCCGTACGTCGTCAGGCTTCTTCCGAAGTTCTGGCCGGAGGATACGGCGGCTCGACCTCACGCTCGATCGGTCGCGTGCGGCCCATCCATGGTTCTGGACGGATACACTTCACCCAATCGGCGAATGACGGGATGAAGCCGAGATCCTCGGCGATATGCTGCTCGCCGACCCAGCGCGTGGGAATGATGCGGCCGGACGACAAGGTGATGGTCTGGCCGAAGATGGTCTCGGCCAGGAAGATGCCCTCGGCATGGTGCCGCAGCGCGCGGTGCCGGAAATCCGCCGTGATCAGCTTGCTGGCATCGAACCAGCTATGGATCGCCAGATAATCTTCGACCGCCCCGCCCCATCTCCTCACCGAGGATAGCGAATGGTGATACGGATGCGCCATCGGTCCCTCCCTCAGAACACATGCTGGGTGTATTCTGAGGTTTCGATCCGCTCATTGAAATTGAGCGTGACCGTTCGATCGCCGACGTCGAAGAGAAAGTCGCCGTAAGCGCCCTGGTTGATTTCCCATCCGCGATAGGTCTGTTGGAGGAGATCGTAGACCAACTTCTCGATCGCATCCTTGACCGATAGGGTCTCGCGGACGACGGCTACGCTTCCCATCCGACGCGCGCGATATCGATATCGATGAGCCGAAGATCCGCGTCAGCGCCTTCGCCGTCGATGACGGCCTCATCGACTTGCCCGCTGTCAGCATAGCCGTTGAATGTCACCTCCACGGTATCGATGCGAGCGTTGGCGAGCGCATCGAACAGCGCTGTCTTGTTTTCCGAGAGAGCGGATTTGCATAGGTTGACGAATTCCTGGTCTCGCGCGAGCCAAGAGGCAGAATCGAAACCCGAGTTCGGTGTTGAGCTGTCGTCTGTCATGAGTGTGCTCCTGAGACAATGAAGCCCGGCGCGATGGCCGGGCGTGAGAGATGAGAAGACGTAGCGAATGACTGCGGAGCGGCGTCTGCCGCCCCGCAGCCATGGACTATTCGGCAGCGACGGCCTCTGTCGGCTCAATCTCGCCGGCGGCGCTCACCTGCCCCTCGTCATCGGCGAGGAATTCGGGCAGCGGCTGTGCTGACCCATCGGTCACGTCCGACGGCGGCGTCATTTCGGCTAGCCGCATCGGCTCGGGGAGCCAACGCGTATCTGCGAGCAGGCGCTCGGCCTCCTTGGCCATCTCGGTCTTCTTGAGGTGGTCGATGAGCTGCACGGCGGCCTCGCCCTTGGCCTCGCGAACCGCTTCGAGGATCCGATTTTTGGTGACACGACCAAGATAATTGTCGACGGTCGGCCGCCAGCCAACCTCCGCCATGTCGAGATTGACCGCCCGCGCCAGCCGATCAGCCTGATCGAGGCGACGCTGCAGGCCATTGGCGGTCACGCCGTGGCCGCCGCTATAGCGGTCGACTTTCTCAAACAGGGCATTGACGCCAAAGGACACGCAATGGGCGAGCAGCGCCAACCGGCTGGCATCGTCAAGCACGGCGAGCCAGTCCCACAGCGCCTGTTCGTCGGTCGGCAGATCGGCATTCCAGGCCGCATGCCGATCCGCGATGGACTTTGCAGACACGCTCTCTTTCAGATCCGGCGTCTGGCCCGGAAGCTGGACGTGGCGCACGCCGGCTTCAAGACAGCCCGGCGTGTAGGTCTGGTAGAAGGCGTCGACACAGAGCTTGTGCAGGAGAGCTGTCATCGCGACCTGCGGATGGCAAGCGACGGAATCGCGCAGCGCCAGTGTGCGATGCGCGGTCAGCTCCGTCACGAGCCGGTCGAGTAACGGCCGGATGGCATCGTCGTCGTCCTCCTCGTCCGCACCTACCTGGCCCGCGACCGTGATCGTGGCGCGTTGGACGGGCGGGACTCCGTGGTTAGCAGCATCGGCGACAGATGCTGCTGCGCTCGCTTCGGGATGAGGCTCGGTCGTCGCCGCAACGAACGCGGCCTCGTCCTCGCGGCGTACGTAGCCCCGCTCGACCTGCAAGCCGCCCTCACCATCGATGCTGACGAAGGCGCCGGCATGGATGATCTCGGCGGGCTTGAAGACGTCCGGTCGGTTCGCGAAGGCCTCGAGCGCTTCCTCGAGTTCGCCAAGACGGGCATCCACCTCATCCGGCAGTTCGTCGGCGTCGTCATATTTTGCCTGAAGCGCGTCGTATTCAGCCTGGAGGGCATCGAAGCTCGCCTGCTCGTCGGAGGTCAGATCAGTCGGTGTTCCCTGGAGCCGACGGTGCCCGTGATCATGGCCGTAGGGAAAGGAGGCGGCGACATCCAGCCACTTCCAGCCTTCGGCGGCGACGGTCTCGGCTTCCGTCCGCAGCTTGTCGGCGACAAGACGTTCGAGCAAGGTGACATCTTCGAGCCAGCCTCCACCATCCTCTTCGAAGAGATCGCGCAACACGTTGCCTCCCGCCGCCTCGTAGGCCGGCAGGCCGACGAAGCGCGCGCGCTTGTCGGAGGCCCGCACCGCGCGTTCGGTCAGAAGGCGCCTGATTTGGTACGGCTCGTCGTAGCCCGACTTGTTTATGGTCTCCCAGACTTGTTCCTGTCTGATATGATCGGCGGTCACGGAAAACGCCATCAACTGTTCCAGCGACATGCAGTCATCTGCATAGACGTCGAGCAGCTTCAGCGAGACGGCCGCAAGCCGGAGCCGCTGCGTCACGACGTTGACGGAGACGAAGAAGATGGCCGCGATATCTTCCTCGGACTTACCTTGCTCGCGCAACGTTTGAAATGCGCGAAACTGGTCAAGGGGATGCAGGCCTTAGATTATGCGTCAAGTGTCCTGTTAGCTGGATGACTCTGATTCTGTGGCCTTTCTGGCTGCATCCTGCATTTTGGGTGTATTTTTGGCTTTGAATCGCAGCCGGTGGGAGT